>Ga0081540_1002222_pt1 | contig 16009 bp, 11 predicted proteins | sample TabmetS2T1R1_FD_71024 | JGI IMG/M metagenome (GOLD analysis project Ga0081540, IMG submission 71024) | Tabebuia heterophylla rhizosphere microbial communities from the University of Puerto Rico - S2T1R1 | ecosystem: Host-associated > Plants > Roots > Rhizosphere ... | reverse complement strand
ACCGTTGAGTGGATCCATGGCAACCACAGCTTCAAGTTCGGTGGCGACTACATCCACACCTACGACTTGGTCCAGAACCTCTACAACCAGTACGGCGGATACAGCTACACCGGCGCAACCCCGATTGGTAACTACCTCGCCGACCTCTATCTCGGGTCGAATGCAGGCACCGCTTCGAAGGCGCTCCACTACTCCGGCGGATTCACCCAGGCCTTCGGCTCTCCTGGATTCGAATTCACCACCGGCGACTACTCCGGTTTCGTGCAGGATCAGTGGAAGGTCTCACCCCGTCTCAGCCTCACCGGCGGTGTCCGCTACGAATACGAGCAGTTCCCGGACACCATCGTGCCCAACGCAGCCATTCCGCAGACCACCACTATGCCGAGCAACAAGTCGAATATCGGCCCGCGCGTCGGCTTTGCGTATGACGTCTACGGCAGCGGCAAGACGGTTCTTCGCGGCGGCTACGGCATGTTCTTTGCCCGCGCCATCAACGCCACGATCTACCAGGCGCTCTCCTCAACCGGTGCTCCAGCCGGACAGGTTTCCGTCTCCTTCACCACCTCGACGCCTGGTGCTCCAACCTTCCCACAGGTGCTCACCGGCACTTCCAACATCGCCGGAGCAGGTGGCAACGCCTACTATTTCGATCCCAACTTCAAGCTGCCGCTCATCCATCAGGCCGACCTCACCCTCGAGCAGGACATGGGCTGGGACAGCATCTTCTCGCTCAGCTGGCTGGGTTCATGGGGACGTCGCCTTCCCGACTTCGTCGACACCAACCTGCCTGCTCCCACGCAGGTCAGCTTCGTCGTCAACGATCCCGGACAAATTGGGCCGCTGGCCAACGGAAGCACATTTGCAACGAATGCCTTCTTCCGCGGGACCACGAAAAACTTCCGCCCCAACCCCGCCTACGGATCGATCACCGATATCTTCAGCGGCGTAACTTCGAACTATGAAGCCTTTGTCGCGCAGTTCAAGCACCGCATGTCCCACTATGTGGAACTGAATGCCAACTACACCTGGTCGCATGCGCTGGACTTCGGTGAGAACAACAGCACCAGTGCTTCCACCACCGCGCTCCTCGACCCGACCAATCTCAAGCTCGACTATGGCAACTCCAACCAGAACGTGCCCAACCGGCTCGTGATCTACGCCGTCGGCGATTCCTGGTGGCATTCCAAGGGCTGGCTTGGCTATATCGTCAACGACTTCCAGATCTCGCCCAGCTTCGCCTTGCAAACCGGTCTGCCGTACTCGATGAACATCAGCGGCGCCTCCGGCACGCTCTACAACAGCGGCGGCACCACCCAGAGCATCATCAGCACCAGCTCATTCAACGGCTCTGGCGGCGCCAACCGCATCCCCGTCGTCAACCGCAACAACTTCCAGCAACCGAAGACGAACGTGCTCGACCTGCGCCTCTCCAAGCGCATCCGTTTCCAGGAAAAGTACGCGTTTGAATTCCTCGGGGAAGCCTTCAACCTCGCAAACCATCAGAACGTGACCAGCGTCAACTCAACCGCTTACACCGTGGCGCTCGACAACACAAATCACGTGAATACATTCGTGCCGTACTCGGTGCCGTTCGAACAGGTCACCAGCACCAACAACAGCAACTTCGCTTACAACGTCCGTCAGCTGCAACTGGCAGTCCGCTTCCAGTTCTAGACTGTCTCTAACCATCAAATAAATACCCCACCCCTTCGCGCGGCGCACGATGGGGTGGGGTTTTCTTTTTTCAAAATCAGTAAATTCCTATCAGGCCCTGCCCGCGAAATCCGCAACATGCGCCAGCACATCCTCTTCCAGAATTTCGCAAGCCCGATCCAGTGGAGACGCATGCACAATTGCCTGTCGAATAATCTGTGCCCGTTCTCTGTATCGCGGTTCTTCCAGGACCTTCACGATCATCTCCCGTAATTGATCAGCCTGAAGCTGGTCGAGAGGAAGCGTCTCCCCCGTGCCCGTCCACTGGATGCGCGCAGCCACGCCCGGCTGATCGTTCGTAATGGGAATCGCAATCATCGGCACGCCATGCGACAGCGCTTCGAGCGCCGTATTCAATCCTGCATGCGTAATGCACAGACGCGAGCGCCCAAGCAGCTTCCGCTGAGGCGCGTAGGAAACCAGAATCACATTCTCCGGAATCTCCCCAAAATCCGACGCCTGCAGCGAACTGCCCGCCAGAGAGATAACCACCTGCACGTCCAGCGTTGTGCATGCATCCATAATCGTCCGGAAGATCCACCGCAGGTTGTTTTGTTGGGTGCCCATCGAGGCATAAATCAATGGCTTGTCATTTAAGCGCTCCCAGTCAAAAGAAACCTGCTTGCGTGCCGAAGAATGATGTAGTGGTCCCACATAGTGAAACGTGGGGGGCAGGCTCCTGCGCGGAAAATCGAAGGCCTCAACCATCTGCGTAATCTGCGCAAGCGGCGAAAGTTCGTCTTCCAGCAGATCGTCATACGGATCAAGTCCCCACACCTTCCGTTGCGCATTCTCCATGTCTCGCCAGGGGGTAAAGGCTTGTGCAATCTGCTGCCATCCCTTCTCATTCCGGGCAATTCCACGATTGCTTGCGTCGTAGCCCCACGGCAGCGTCGGAGGAGGAATCCCAGGTTCCCGATTCACAGGGGCCGCACTTGCCAGCGACGCATAAGACAATCCAAGATGCTCCGCGACCGTCGCGCCGCCAGGAAAGAGCTGGTCAATCACCAGCGCGTCGATCTGGTTCGCCTCAATCAGACGTGGCAGGTCACGGAATGATGAGCGGGCAAGGGTCATCATGCGCTCCAGAAAATACTGGAAGCCCGCCGCACCTTGCAGCTTTCCCATCTTTTCGAAAATCTGCTGCAGCGCTCCCTCCGGATACTCTCCCAGCCCAAACGGAACAAACTGCAAACCACTCTCAGTAATCACACGTCCCGTATCTGCCAGATTGAAAAACGTGACCGAGTGTCCACGCTCTTTGAGAGCTCTGCCAAAAGCCATCGACGGATTCAGATGCCCCGTCGCATACAAAGACAAAAAGCCGATATAAGCCACAATTCTCTCCGTGGTTCTAGCCGCCTGTTGCAGAACAGGCTGGAGATACAACACGCGAAGCGAAAGGCAATTCCCTTGGAAACGCCATGAAAGGCCTTACCTCTATTTATTTGCTCGGAAGAGAACGAACCGGGCATTCCTGCCGGCTTGGACCCAAAGTGATGTCAAGCCCTAAAACACGCGGGAATCGATCCATCTAACACATTCCAAACACGTTAAAATCCCCGCAAACTTGGCATGCTATTTCTCTCAATTTGTTATTCTGGATAGAGAGGTTTTCAGCGAATAAAGCAGAGAAATGCTGCCGGCTCACAACTCATCGAATTACAGGCAAAGGTGCAGCTAAGTCGCTGCTGAATGACGAATTTAGCAGGAAATGGGGTGGGGGGGTGCCGCCATTTCCCATTTCGCGAAACTCACAATAGGTATGCCCTTCACAGAACAGTACGACGTAGTCGTCGTCGGCGCCGGACACGCCGGCTGCGAAGCGGCCATGGCCGCGGCCCGTATGGGTCTGCGCACCGCCCTGTTCACGCTGAATCTCGACCTGATCGCCCAGATGTCCTGCAACCCTGCCATCGGAGGCATTGCCAAAGGACATCTCGTTCGCGAAGTCGACGCCCTTGGCGGAATCATGGGCGAAGTCGCCGACGCCGTAGGCATCCAGTTCCGCCTGCTCAACACCTCCCGCGGCCCGGCCGTGTGGTCGCCCCGCGCGCAATGTGACAAGCAGCAGTACCGCGTAAAAATGCGCGAAATGCTCGAATCGCAGCCAAACCTCTTCATCAAGCAAGCAGAAGTCGCCGACGTAGTCTTCACCGAAACCAACTCAAACGATGTCATCAGCGGAGACAAAGGATCTTCCCAAAACGATGTCATCCTGAGCGAAGTGACCAGCGGGAACGCAGTCGAAGAGCCTGTCCTGAGCCTGCCGAAGGAACCCGCAGCGGAAGCTGCGTCACAATCGCGCGAAGCGCATCCTTCCCAAAAGATCATCGGCGTAAAGCTCCGCGACAGCCGCATCGTGCACGCAGGCGCAGTCATCATCACCACGGGAACGTTTCTGAACGGCCTCATCCATTGCGGCGAAGAAAATTACCCCGCAGGACGCAGCGGCGAACCACCCTCCGTCCTGCTCGGCGAAGCGCTCAAGCGTCTCGGCCTGCGCGGCTGCCGCCTCAAGACCGGAACCCCTCCCCGCCTCGACGGCCGTACCATCGACTGGAGCCGCTTCGAGGCCCCGCCCGGCGACGCTGACCCGACGCCCTTCAGCTTCCGCACGAAGGAGATCAAGCAGCGCCAGATTTCCTGCCACATCGCTTACACCACGCCGGAAACTCTGCAGTTGATCCGGGACAACGTCTCGCGCTCACCCATGTACTCCGGCCAGATCAAGGCCACCGGCCCGCGCTACTGCCCGTCGATCGAAGACAAGGTCGTCAAGTTCCCCGACAAGGAGCAGCACCAGTTCTTCCTTGAGCCCGAAGGCCTCAACACACATGAGGTCTACGTGAACGGCATGTCCACCTCGCTCCCGATGGAAGTGCAGTGGCAGATCGTCCACTCGATTCCCGGTCTCGAGAACGCCGAGATGCTCCGCCCCGGCTACGCCATCGAGTACGACGCCATCGATCCCACCGAACTCGACCGCAGCCTGCGTGTCAAGCGGTTCCACGGCCTCTACCTCGCGGGACAGATCAACGGCACCTCAGGTTACGAAGAAGCTGCATGCCAGGGCCTGATGGCAGGCATCAACGCCGCCCTCTACATTAAAGGTGAGCGCCCCTTCACCCTCGACCGCACCGAAGCCTACACCGGCATCCTCATCGACGACCTCATCAGCAAGGGCACGAACGAGCCCTACCGAATGTTCACCTCGCGCGCCGAGTTCCGCCTGCACCTGCGCATCGACAACGCCGATCGCCGCCTAACGCCGCATGGCCGCCGCCTCGGCCTCATTACCGACGAAGCCTGGAGCGACTACGAACAGAAGCAGGCCCGCGCCGTAGGTTTGGAAAAGCTGCTGGCCACCAAAAAGGTCAACCCCGAGCGTCTGCAAGCGCTTGTACCTGATCTCGCAGCACAACTAGGCAACATCGCGGGACAAACGTACGTACAACTGCTCAAGCGCCCCGAAGTTACCATCGAAACGCTCTTCCCTGTGATCCGCGAAGAGCTGCTGACTGTAGATAACACTCTCTTTGGCGCATGGAACCAAGATCACGTCATACTGAGCGAAGCGCGTAGCGCGAAGTCAAAGGACCCGCACGAACAACATTCGTGCGAAGCCTTGCGCCAGCAAGGCTCGGCTTTGCCAGCGCACGTCAGGAACGAGCTCAAGTCGGTCGAAACCGAAATCAAATACTCCGGCTATCTCGATCAGCAGAAGAAGGCCATCGACAAGCTCAAGAAAGCCGAACAGCGATCCATCCCCGAATGGTTCGACTACAAGAACGTCAGTGGCCTCTCCCGCGAAATGCAGGAGAAGCTCATGCGCGTCCGTCCGCAAACCATCGGACAGGCCAGCCGCATCCCCGGCGTTACACCGGCAGCTCTCACGCTTATTAACGTCTACATTGAGATCCAGGCCAAGCGCGGTCTCGCCCGCACCGCCACCTAACCGCATTCGCGCCAACCAATCAGTGCGACCACCAGCGTCACCACCTGCAGCACCGCAATGAATCCTACGCACGCGGGCCATTTGCCCAGAGCCCATAGATAGCTTGGTACAACCCCGGCAATGGTTCCGCCAATGTAGTAGCAGGAAAGATATAACCCAGCCGCCGAAGCGCGACCTCCGGCGGGCGCAGCCTCGCGCAGGTAGCTCGTCGCAGAAGCCTGCGAGATAAAGACTCCTGTGCAAACCAGCGTCAGCCCGCAAATCACCCATCCCAGCGAATGCGAGAGCGTCAGCAAAACACCCAGAAGAGAAAGTGCGATCGCAGCCACAAGCCCCGTCCGCAAGCCGACATGCCCAATCAAATAGCCGGCTGCAGGCGTCACCACCAATCCAACTAAGTAAACGACAAAAAGATAACTCAAAGCCTCGGTCGAAAGCCGAAACGGAGGCGCAGCCAGATAGAACGTGATGTAAGTGAAAATGCCGACCAGACAGAAGAGAATATTGAAGCCTACAGCGAACGTAGCCATCAGACGCGGATTCCGCAAATGCTGAAACATGCTGGAGAGTTGAGCATTCCATCGCACGTCCGCATATACGTGCCGTGGATGCTTTTCGTGAGGAAGCCACAGAGCCACCAATACCGATCCGGCCAACGTAAGTGCGCCGAGCAACACAAATCCCCAATGCCAGCTGAGACGCTCGGCTGCGAGGCCAGAGATAATGCGCCCCGTGAAGCCGCCAAGCGCCGTGCCGCTGATGTAGACGCTCATCACCAGCGCCACGGATTGCGGCGGCCACTCCTCGCCTATATAAGTGATCGTGATGGCAAAAATGCCCGGCATAATCAGTCCCTGCACAAAACGCCAGAAGATGAGCGCATGCAGGCTTGGCGATGTGGCGGCCAGAAGAGTCGGTACGGCCAGCGCAACAATCGACCAAACGATCACAAGTTTGCGGCTCAGACGTTCGGCAAAGGCGCCGAAGAAAGGTGCCGAAAGTGCGACACCAAGCGTAGACGCACTGATCGTAAGTCCAACAGCAGCTTTTGAGGCGTTAAAGATGTGTGAGAGGAGAGGCAGCAATGGCTGCGTGGCATACAGATCGATAAAGGCAAAGATTCCGCACAGGCAGACCGCAGCCACGCTCGAAAGCGGCCCAAGCCCTGATGCAGGCTCAGACCTGGTGAGCGGAGCTTCAGGAAGCGGTAAAGACTGTTGCCCTTCAGAAGAGTTCGCCATATTTCAGCCTAAATGAGAACCTGAACCGCCTCGTCTCGACGCACGCCGCGATTGGGGCGCACAATAATTGTTCGATGAACTGGAGGATTGAATGCCGCAAGCGAATTGTTCCCATGCAAAAGATCATGTAAAGCGCGTGAAACCCAGCAGCAAGGGTTGTGAAGACTGCCTGAAGACAGGTGATAGCTGGGTTCATCTCCGCATGTGCACGGAGTGTGGCCACGTCGGCTGTTGCGACTCCTCAAAAAACCGCCATGCCCGTGCCCATTTTCATGCGACCCAGCACCCCATCATCAAGTCCGCCGAAAGAGGCGAGGACTGGAGCTGGTGCTACGTCGACGAAGTCTACCTGCAATAGGAACTTCATGGCTAACGTCAGAGGACGTAGTCGGATGACTTGATGAAACAGGTATCCTGTGACTGCCTCCTATGAAACAGGATCAAGCACTGCAACTCCTGAACGAAGCCCTGCCCAAACTCCAGCAAGCCTTCGCCCACCTGCCTTCACTGGATAACTCAGCAGAGGAAGCAACGATCGCCGAAATGCGCTCCGTTCTGACACAACTTACGGAGCGCCTAGCGGACAACTACCCTTATTTCCATCCGCTCTATGCAGGCCAGATGATGAAACCACCGCATCCCATAGCCCACGCTGCGTATGCACTGGCAATGTGGATCAATCCCAACAATCACGCTCTCGATGGCGGCCGCGCCACTTCACGTCTTGAAGTTGAGGCAGTACGAGAAATCGCTGCAATGTTCGGTTGGACTGAATACCTGGGACACCTGACCAGCGGAGGGACCTTTGCCAATCTCGAAGCCCTATGGGTAGCCGGGCAGCTAGATCCGGGAAAGAAAATTGTCGCGTCGGAAAATGCTCACTACACACACAGCCGCATCAGCTCGGTTCTAAGCCTTCTGTTTGAAAGTATTGCTGCCGACGCGCGCGGCCGAATGGATCTGTCCGCCCTTGAAACAGCGCTGCAGTCCGGTGATGTTGGAACAGTCGTTGTTACCATGGGAACCACATCCGCTGGCGCCGTCGATCCGCTGGACAAGATACTCGACTTGCAGAAGCGCCATAAATTTCGCATTCATGTAGACGCAGCCTACGGTGGCTATTTCAAATTGCTACCCAATCTGGCGCCAGATGCCGCCCGAGCATACGCTTACATCCACGAAGCCGACTCGATTGTCGTCGATCCTCACAAGCATGGGCTGCAGCCCTACGGTTGCGGTTGTATTCTCTTCCGCGATCCTTCGGTAGGCAGGTTTTACAAACATGACTCCCCTTACACCTACTTCACTTCCAGCGAACTGCATCTGGGAGAGATCAGTCTCGAGTGCTCTCGTGCCGGTGCTGCGGCAACGGCCCTCTGGGCGACGCAAAAACTGCTCCCGCTCACACCTGGCGGGCAATTCGCAAATGGACTTGCATGCGGCCGAACGGCAGCCTTGTCCGTCTATAGGAAACTGAGGCAGGATGCACGATTTCTAACCGGGCCGGAACCGGAATTGGATATCTTGGTTTGGGCCATGAAAGCGTGTACATTAGAGAAATCATCGCGGTTGGCTACAGCGGTTTTTGATATTGCAGCGAAGCTGGAACTTCATCTTGCCCTCGCACAGGTTCCGATCAGCTTTTTCGGACCTGAAGTATGGCCCGGCGCTCCATCCGATGGCAAAGTCACCTGCCTTCGGTCGGTGCTGATGAAGCCGGAACATCTCAACTGGGTGGATGTCATATGGGAAAAGTTGAGTCAGGCAGCCTCGAAAGCAATTGGATCAGCTCAGAACTAGAGCAGTGCACTCTGGGAAGTAGCGTGCTGCGTTTGACCGTCCTGCCCTCTCTGGGTGGAAAGATCGCTTCCATTCAACTCTTGCCCTCTGGCGAAGAACTTTTGCAACAGCCACTCAAACCCTATGCGGCCCGCACACGATACATGAGTTTTGAAGACAGCGATGCCAGTGGATGGGACGAGTGTCTACCCTCCGTGGCAGCTTGTCAGGTACAAACCGCTTCCGGGGTCGTGTCGATTCCCGATCACGGCGATTTCTGGCAGACACCATGGAATGTAATTTCCCAAAACGGTAATGAACTGAAAATGTCCGCGGACGGTTTCAGTTTGCCTCTGCGGTTCAGGAAAACCTTGCAACTTGACGGCAACTGCCTCCGTGTCGCCTATGAGGTCGAAAATCTGGGCAAACAACCACTGGAGTACGTGTGGTCTGCCCATCCCTTGTTCGCCGTAGAACTGGGTGATCGGATCGTTCTACCCGAATCAGTAAGCGAAGTAATCGTAGAAGGTTCTGCGCAAAATAGACTCGGCAAGCGGGGCACGAAGCAGCTATGGCCAAATGCCGAGTTGACGGATCATGAGCCCACGGATCTGAGCCTTACAGGGAGAATTACCGACGGAATCGGGGATAAGCTCTTCGCCGATTCTCCGCAAGAGGGCTGGTGCGCCATCGACCGCACGCGCCTGATGCGTCGCATTGAGTTGCGTTTCAATCCGAAGGAATTGCCCTACCTGGGGCTTTGGATCTGCTACGGCGGTTGGCCTGAAGGTGGTGTCAACCACCAGCAATGCGTGGCTCTGGAATCATGTACAGCCGATGCTGACTCGCTGGCAACGGCCATGGAAAAGGACCGCGCACGGCAATTGGCTCCTGAGACTCAGGATCATTGGTCGCTCGAGCTACGCATAGGTAGTGTATTGTAATCACGGGATTTATTTCGTCCTGAGGCTGAAGAATGCTGGATGTAAGCGGTATCAGGCAAGTCCATACAGAACGGTTTGGTAAAGAGCCTGTCGTCTTCATGGCTCCTGGCCGCGTCAACTTAATTGGCGAACATACTGACTATGCGGATGGTTTCGTCATGCCCGCCGCGATCGATTTTGCTACCATCGCTGCTATTTCCCCAAGCGATGACACGAGCGGAACAGTCTATTCAAAGAACTTCGGCGAAGCAGTGCATCGTGCGCTTGACGATATCGGCACTCACGGCTCGCATCATTGGAGTGATTATCCCTTCGGTGTCGTTTCCATCCTGCAACAGGAGGGAATATCAGTTCCAGGCTTTCATTTGACACTCGATGGCGATGTCCCTTTAGGCGCTGGTCTAAGCTCTTCCGCGTCGATTGAAGTGGCCAGCATGCTCGCTATGCTCCACATTGCCGATGAAACACTGCCCTTGCCGAAAATTGCGTTGCTCTGCCAACGTGCCGAAAATGACTACGTTGGTGCTCCGTGCGGAATCATGGATCAGTTTGTATCGTGTTGCGGTGCTGCTAATCACGCCCTCCTTTTGGATTGCCGCAGTCTTAGCTATCGGCTTGCGCCCATTCCGAAACATTTGAGCCTTGTGATCTGCAACACCATGGTGAAACATTCCCATGCCGGCGGCGAATACGGTTCGCGCCGAGCCGAAGTCGAAGAGGGAACGGCGATCCTCAGACGTCATCGCCCTGAGATCCGCCTGCTGCGGGATGCCAACCTTGAGGACCTTAAGCGTTGGGGCCATGAAATGCCGCCCGACGTGCTCAAGAGGTGCCGTCACATCATTACGGAAAACTCACGAACAGTGGCAGCGGCCGACGCTCTCGAAGCGAACGATCTGCCGACACTTGGGCGCCTGATGGCGGAAGCTCATGCCAGCTATCGCGATGACTTTGAAGCGAGTTGTCGCGAAGCCGATATTATGGTTGAACTCGCGAATCGCCTGGATGGTTGTGTAGGTGCGAGGCTCACGGGCGGAGGTTTTGGTGGCTGCACGGTCAATCTTGTGGAATCCGCGCACGCCGAACAGTTTGCGGCCAAAATTGCCGCTCGTTATGAAGAACTGACCGGTATACACCCTGAGATCTATCAGAGCCACGCGTCGGCGGGTGCTCACAAATTAGAACAGTATGCACAGCTGTTACCAAACTGAAATATTCCCGGGCAGGAACAAAAAAGGGAAACAGGCCCTTCTAAAGCCATTTATCCACGGTGTGTTCTAAGGCTACGCTTGCTAAAATTTTAATAGGTGGATTGTTTACGGCGCCGCTGAAAAGAATTTGGCGCGCTGGAAATTATGACCGTGCACCTTTTGATCAACAGGAAAGAGTGTTGACGGTTGTGCGCGGGGAGACGAGCTGAATGAGTTTTTCAACTGGTTTTTCTTCTCTCAATACTGATGAGAGTTCTCGCATTGCTTATTTTTCCATGGAAATTGCAGTAGCCCCGGATATGCCCACATACAGTGGAGGACTGGGTGTGCTTGCCGGTGACACTCTGCGCTCCGCTGCCGATATGGGGTTGCCGCTTGCTGCAGTCACCTTAGCGCATCGCAAGGGCTATTTCAGACAGCACCTTGATGAGGATGGTGTGCAAACCGAAGAGCCGCAGCCTTGGAAGATCGAAGAGAAGCTGTCGCTCGAGGAACCGGTTGTCACCATCGTGGTCGAAGAGCGAGAAGTAGCATTACGAGCGTGGCGCTACGATCTCATCGGCGTAACCGGGCATCGAATTCCCATCTTCTTTCTTGACGCCGACCTCCCACAAAATGATCCTCGTGATCGCATACTCACCGACCAGCTCTATGGCGGCGATGGTAATTACCGGTTGCGTCAGGAAATTATCCTCGGTATCGGCGGAGTTCGCATTCTGGACGCCCTTGAATACAAGGCCACTGTCTATCACATGAACGAAGGGCACGCGGCGCTGTTGACGTTCGCGCTCCTTGAAGATCAGCTAGGGGATCGCCCGCTTGCGTCGGCTAACGATGACGATGTGGCTGCGGTACGCCAGCTTTGTGTCTTCACCACGCACACGCCCGTACCTGCTGGCCATGATCGTTTCTCCCTTGAGCAGTCCCGCCGTTTTCTGGGTGAGGAGCGTACAAGCTTTTTGGAACTCAAAGGCTGCATCCATGACAGTCTGCTCAATTTGACGTATGTCGCATTACGTTTCTCGCGCTTCGTTAACGGCGTGGCCATGCAGCACGGAAAAGTCTCGCGCTCCATGTTTCCGGATTACCAGATCAGCGCGATCACCAATGGGGTACACGCAGGCACCTGGACCGCGCCATCTTTTCACGACGTCTACGACCGGCATATGCCACGCTGGCGACAGGACAACGTAACGCTCCGTTACGCCATTGATATTCCGGAAGAAGAAATTGAAAGCGCGCATACTGCCGCAAAACAGCTGCTGATCGATGCTGTCGCAGAACGTACCGGCGTTGCGCTCAAGTCTGATGTCTTCACGATTGGCTTCGCGCGCCGCGCAGCTACCTACAAAAGAGCCGACCTTCTCTTCACCGATCCTGAACGCCTCGTACGATGTGCGCATGAGCGCGGCGGCCTGCAGATTGTTTACAGCGGCAAGGCGCATCCTGCGGACGAGCCTGGCAAGGCAAAGATCCGGCATGTCATAGAACTCGGGAAGAAGCTGAACTCTGACGCGCTGCGTATTGTCTACCTTGAAAACTATGAATGGGCACTGGGGGCACTTCTCACTGGTGGAGTAGACGTGTGGCTCAACACTCCCAAACGCCCGTATGAAGCGTCTGGCACCAGCGGTATGAAGGCTGCATTGAACGGTGTACCCAGCCTCAGTATCCTCGATGGCTGGTGGATCGAAGGTTGGATCGAAGGTGTGACTGGATGGGCGATTGAAGACCATGAGGATGAGGCTGCTGAAGCGAACTCCCTCTACGATCAGCTCGAAGACGTCCTGCTCCCACTTTATTACGGGCAGCCGCAGCAATGGAGGCGCATCATGCGCTCTACGATTGCCTTGAATGGATCTTTCTTCAACACGCAGCGCATGCTGGAACAATATGTTGTCAACGCCTACTTCCCGGAACAACGCGTTGATGCACCGACCGAAGAACCCGAACCTGCGTTGACGAGGTAATCAGGCAGCATACCCGGAGGTACTAGTTGTCAAATGTCAGAGTCTTACGAAAGACTTGGATTGCGAGAACTAATGCCGCAGATACAAAATGCCTGAAATCGTGTTTCAATTTCCGATAGCCGACTTCGAAACGTCGAATAGTTAGAGGAGTTCGCGATGGCGGAGAAGAACATGATCGAGAAGTTTTCCATGGCAGAGCTCTCACGACTGCGTCAGGAATTGATGCAGTCGGGACTTGACTCCAGGCAGGGAGCCGAATTGGTCACCGCATTTCTCGGTGCGCATGGATATGGCGTGAATTCTGCGCTCGTTTCCGATGTGCTTCCGCGTCTCGAAGGCTTCGGCTGTACCATCGATTGCATCCAGGCGGAACTGGAACGCGTTGCGTTAGTCATGTAGCCGCCATGCGGTGAACCACCATTCCAAAGTGCTGATGGACAGGTGCACTCACGTTCTCTTCAAAGGGCGCAGGTAAAATTCTCGATGCGGAGACCCATATGACCGATGCGCCAAGTGGAATTGTCACAATTCTGAGCCACCATTCTGTTGACGAGACCGTGAGCCGGCTCGAGCAGACTCTCGCCGAAAAAGGCATCAAATTATTTGCCCTCATTGACCACAGCGGCGAAGCGGAAAAGATTGGATTGCCGATGCCGCCAACTAAGCTTGCGATCTTCGGCAGCCCTAAAGCGGGAACCCCGCTGATGCTGGCAATGCCCGGCATTGCTCTTGATCTGCCGCTGAAGCTGTTGATTGCCGAAGACGTGTCAGGGAAGGTATGGATTTCCTGGAACGCTCCCGATTATCTGGCAGCTCGATATGAGCTGCCACAGGAACTCGTCGGAAATATCGCCGTAATTGAGAAACTTGCCGCTGCTATCGCTGGTTAGGTCCTATTTCACTGTCATAGTCAATGAGACTGCGTGGGTGGTTACTTCGCCGCCATTGTTGGAATAGGCGGTGAGGGTGAGCGTGTAGGGTCCGGGAGGTGTTCCAGGATTTTGTGCCGGCGGATGATGCAGGTAGCTATATCGCTGAGAGCAGGCTGTGAGGCCGGAGACACTACCCAACAAAAGTAATGTCACACCAAGCAGGCGGACTCCGTTGCCACTACCCTTCCGCAAAGCTCCCATTCCCAACAGGGCAAGCACTCCCGGAAAAAGCATGGCATAAGCGATATGCGATGCGTGGCTGCCAACAGGCATGCCTTCATTTTGCGAAGACTTGGAGCTTGCTGTCGTCTGAATCTGCAGGGTGCTGCTAACAGTCCCAGTGGCGGTGGGTGTAACAATCGTCGGTGTAAAAACCGCAGTCGTTCCGATCGGAAGCCCAGAGAGTGAAAGCGTAACCGACTGCGTAAAAGCGTTCTCGGGCGTCACCGTAACAATGATCGTGCCGAAGTCACCCGCATTCAGATTTAGCGAAGTCGGATTGGCCGCAACTGAAAAATCCGGTGGTCCGGCGGTGGCATTGGCTTGCACCATCACATTGACAGATGAGGATCCTGCATGGCGATCGCTGCCTGAGTAAACGGCAGTAATCTGCTTTGCAGAGGCAGGCAGCTTGCCGAGTGTCAGCGTGGCGATACCATTCTCCCCTACGAATGCCGAGCCAAGGGAAAGCCCATTGCTGAGAAAGCTCACCGTCCCGTCAGAGACTGCTGCTCCTGTGGGTTCTTTCACCGTTACGCCGAGTGTGGTCTTTCCTGCATCCGTGGCGACCGTGAGAGCAGTGCGCGTGCCGACACTTTGGCTGCGGCCCAGGGAGGCTACAAGAAAAAAAGCAAGAACTGCGGCACAATATGATCCGCGTTGGATTGTTGCTGTGAACTGCCGTTTCCAGATGTTGCTGTTTGACTGCAAACTCATTCGTCCGGTTCTCTGCTCTTTTCCGAGAGGATTTCTGATTAATCACAATTGTATCTGCGCGCGGCAAAATCGGCGATGCGGCGCGGGAAACTCACACAGTTCTCCCGCAGCAAACGCATCTGTTAGACGAAGCGAACCCGTAATCGGTGGGTCATTCCCCCCGCAACGATTGCATGGGATCAATCGAGGCCGCCCGCGTTGCCGGAAGCGCCGAGGCAGCCAGGGCGAGCAAAAGTACGGCGATGGCTGCCATTGTCAATACCACGGGATCAAATGGACTGACCCCGAAGAGGAACGAACGCAGCAGGCCGGAAGCTCCCGCGGCGCCAAGCAGTCCGATACCACATCCGATGGCAGCGAGCTTTACGCCTGAAATAAGGATCAGGCGCATAATGCCGGTACGCTGCGAGCCCAGTGCCATACGGATGGCCATTTCCTGCACGCGCGAAGCGACGGAGAAGGCGATGACGCTATAGATACCGAGTACCGCCAGCAACACGGCAGCCGCGGCAAACGCGGAAATGATGGCGGTATTGAAGCGGCGTGGAGCTTCTGTATCCGAGACGTTTTGCTGCATGGTCTGGACTTGAGTCAGCGCCAATTGAGGGTCGATCGATCTCGCAGTAGCGCGCAGAACATTTTCCATGTTCTCAGGTGGTAGCGCGCTGCGCAGGACAATATATCCTCCATTGCCGCTCAGATCAGTAGGCGAGGCAAGGGAGCCGATTGCCTTCTCCATCTGAGTAATGTTCAGGTAGTACTGTTCTTTGGTTTCCGCATCAGGAGAATTGAGCTTCACGTCAGCAATTTCACCCACAATCGTCAGCCACGGAGTCTGCATTTCCGGTGTCCCGATACGCAGCCGCTTGCCAATCGGATCTTGATTTGGCCAATAGTGTTCGGCAAGCTTGCGATTTACAACTACCGCCAACTGCGTCTCGGGGGTGTCCGCTTCAGTCAGGTAGCGTCCGCGCAGCAGGGGAATCTTCATGGCGGTGAAGTAATCTCCCATGATAGAGGCGACTGTAGCCAGGCTCATGTTTTCGCCTTTCCGCGGAACGTAGCCCTCGGCGACAAAGGCCTGGTTATTGTTGTTCCCGGAAGCTGGCAGAAAGCTGGTAAGTCCTACGGCCTGGGCGGCGGGAGCCTGCCGCAGCCTGAGCAGCAGTTCCTTGTTAAATGTGTCCACAGCTGCCTGGCTGGAATATTGTTTTTGCGGCAGAGAATATCCGGCAGTTGCAATATGTTCAGGCTCGTACCCGAGATCGACTGAACGCATTTTTTCGAAACTGCGCAGCAACAAACCGGACGCCGTAAGCAGAATG
>Ga0081540_1002221_pt1 | contig 16011 bp, 15 predicted proteins | sample TabmetS2T1R1_FD_71024 | JGI IMG/M metagenome (GOLD analysis project Ga0081540, IMG submission 71024) | Tabebuia heterophylla rhizosphere microbial communities from the University of Puerto Rico - S2T1R1 | ecosystem: Host-associated > Plants > Roots > Rhizosphere ... | reverse complement strand
GGCTGTGCGCGCCGTCGCTGACCTCAACCGTGACGTTGCCGGGCTTGGATATGCTGACATTGCGCAGGAGCAGCGCCGACTGATCCTTGCCGTCTTCGCGATCCATGAAGTTTCCGCTCTGCCCGAACGCGGCGGCATAGTCCGCTCCATTGACCGTCACTTTCATTTTCGCCGGGTCGACGCGATCGGCAAACTCGACCTTGAAGTCGAATTGCGCGCCGGCGAGGATTTCGGCGCGATCGATCGGATAGATCGTTTGGGCTGATAGCGGTGATGCCGACAGTAACACGGCAACGGCGGTTGCGGCGAATGGCCTGATCATGATGGATGCCCCGGTCGTTTGGATGCGACGCACGGCCGAAGTCAACGCAGGCGCGCGCCAAGCGGCAAGCCTAATTGCGCAGAATGACGCCGCCATTACAGGCGACGTCATTGCACGCGGTTCAGTCCTTGTCGCTGCCGATCTTGAAGATGTCCGATCCTTCACCGCTCGCCAGCAGGCCGGTGTCCGAGTAGAGCGAGAGCTTCGCCCTGGTATCGGCGATGTCGAGATTGCGCATGGTCAACTGGCCAATGCGGTCCGCCGGTGTGAACGCTGCGTCCTCAACCTTCTCCATGCTCAGCCGCTCCGGCTGATAGGTCAGGTTGGGGCTCTCGGTGTTGAGGATCGAATAGTCGTTGCCACGGCGCAGTTCGAGCGTGACCTCGCCGGTGACGGCGCGCGCCACCCAGCGCTGCGCCGTTTCGCGCAGCATGAGGGCCTGGGAATCGAACCAGCGTCCCTGATAAAGCAACCGGCCAAGGCGCATGCCGCTGATCCGGTATTGCTCGATGGTGTCTTCGTTGTGAATGCCGGTAACGAGGCGCTCATAGGCGATGTGCAGCAGCGCCATGCCGGGAGCCTCATAGATGCCGCGGCTCTTCGCCTCGATGATGCGGTTCTCGATCTGGTCGCTCATGCCAAGGCCATGCCGGCCGCCGATGGTGTTGGCTTCGAGGAACAGCGCGACGGGGTCGGTGAAGGTCTGGCCGTTCAGCGCGACGGGCTGACCTTCCTCAAAGCGCACGGCGACCCTTTCGGCCTTGACGGCGCAGTCGTCGCGCCAGAACGGCACGCCCATGATCGGATTGACGATCTTGATACCGCTGTCGAGACTCTCGAGGTCCTTGGCCTCATGGGTGGCGCCGAGCAGATTGCTGTCGGTCGAATAGGCCTTCTCGGCGCTCATCTTGTAGGCGAAGCCGCTGGCGGTCATGAACGCCGACATTTCAGCACGGCCGCCCAGCTCGTCGATGAACTGCTGGTCGAGCCAGGGCTTGTAGATCCGCAGGTTCGGATTGGTCAGCAGGCCGTAGCGGTAGAAGCGCTCGATATCGTTGCCCTTGTAGGTCGAGCCATCGCCCCAGATGTTGACGCCGTCCTCTTTCATGGCCGACACCAGCATCGTGCCGGTCACGGCGCGGCCGAGCGGCGTGGTGTTGAAATAGGCGATGCCGCCGGTAGAGACGTGGAAGGCGCCGGACTGGATGGCGGCAATGCCTTCGTGGACCAGTTGCGTGCGGCAATCCACCAGCCGGGCCTTTTCGGCGCCGAACTCCAGCGCCTTGCGCGGGATCTCGTCGTAGTCGGCCTCGTCGGGCTGGGCGAGATTGGCGGTATAGGCAAAGACGCGGGCGCCTTTTTGTTTCATCCAGAGCAGCGCCGCACTGGTGTCGAGACCGCCCGAGAAAGCGATACCGACTTTTTCCCCCTTGGGCAGGCTTTTCAGGATCGTACTCATAGAGCTTCCAATCGGTCGAAATGGCGTTTGCGGCTTTGGCGCGAATAACAAATTTCGCGCTGGCGGGCACGCATTTAATAGCGCCTGGCGGGCCGGGATTGCATTACCCGACCTCGCGCCCGCGCCAGCGCTGCCACAGGCGATAGCCGGGGCGGCCCCATCGCGCCAGCGCGGCTTCAATCTGCGCATCCGTCATCCGGGTCGATGGCCAGCGATAAATAAAGGCATAGGCCAGCCAGACCACGAAGAAGCTGACAAAACCTGCGGCCGCGACGTCGGTGAAGAAATGCCCGCCAAATGCCATCCGCAGCACGCTGGTGGCAACCCCGAACAGGGTCGCCGCCACATAGGCCAAGGGCCGCCATTGCGGCGGGGTCAGCGCCGCCGGCGCATAGGTCCAGAACGCGGTGGCGCCCTCGCCCGAGAAGAATGAGCAGTTGCGTCCGCACTCCCCACGCGGGTCCCACCACGGCACGAACTGCCAGGGGCCGTTGAACTCCGTCACCACCACCGGCCGCGGCCGGCCCCAGTGGCTCTTGAAGGCGAGATTGGTCAACACGACCGCGGAGAGCAGGATGGTGACCACCAAAAACACCGCCGGTCGTCCCGGAATCAGCATCGGCCGATCCGGCCGAAACAGTTTTGCGACGATGGCGATCAGCGCCGGCAACGCCAGCCCCCAGGCGATCCACATCGCCGCATCGCGCGCGAACGCGGCAAGGGCATCCTGCTTCCAGGGAAACGTGGCGCTCGCGGGATCGTAGAACAACGCCGCCAGCTTGAGGTCGAGTTCGGGGAAAATCCCGAACAGCAGTCCGATGACAAGCGTCAAGCCCGACGCGATGAAGAGTCCGGTCCGGTTCATGGCGCGGGGTTTAGCCGAGGCGATTGCTATTGGAAAGCTTCACGACAGCGGGCGCGAGCGGGACGGCAATGGCGGCGGTGGCCGTAAGGGCGGTGGCGGATTGCGCCAGGCGCCGGCGGTGCGGCCGGCAATCATCCAGTAGACCAGACCGGCAACGATGCCCGCGCCGGTCATGATTTCGAGATGGCGGCGCACGATGCCGTCGAATTGCAGGGTCTGCGGATCGAACGGCACCAGGCCGAGATAGCAGGCCGCGCCGACAATAGCGCCGCCGACCGCGTAGGCCAGCATGCTGCGGATATAAAAGGCTTCGGTGATCAGCACCACGATCAGCGCCGGGAGCAGCGCAAAGCCGGACAGGAAGATGAAGCCGAAGCCGAGCACGACGTTGACGGCGCTCTGGTCGATCATTCCAGTGTCGAGATCGCTGATCTCGGGATACAGCACCGCACCGACCACGATCATCCCGGCCACCAAACATGCGGCCAGGAACGCAAAGAAGACGACGAAGAGGCGGCCGATCAGTGCCATGTTCGCACCGTCATTGCGAGCGGAGCGAAGCAATCCATCTCTCCGCGTGCCGAGAGATGGATTGCTTCGTCGCTTCGCTCCTCGCAATGACGATTGGCATGCGGTGACCTTGTCAATCCGTCATCGCCATGGCGCGGAGCGCCTGGCGCTCGCGTGCGGACAGCTTTTCGGTCTCCGACTTCAACTGGCCGCAGGCGGCGAGGATGTCGCGGCCGCGCGGGGTGCGGACCGGCGAGGAATAGCCGGCGTTGAAGATGTATTCGGAGAACTTTTCGATCTGCTCCCAGTCCGAGCATTCATAGCGCGTGCCCGGCCACGGATTGAACGGGATCAGGTTGATCTTGGCCGGAATGCCCTTGAGCAGCTTGACCAGCAGCTTGGCGTCATCAAGGGAATCGTTGACGCCCTTGAGCATCACATATTCGAAGGTGATGCGCCGCGCGTTCGACGAGCCCGGATAGTCGCGGCAGGCCTGCAGCAGTTCGGCAATCGGATATTTCCGGTTGAGCGGCACCAGCTCATCGCGCAATTCGTCGCGCACCGCATGCAGCGAGATCGCCAGCATGACGCCGATCTCCTCGCCGGTGCGGATGATGTTGGGCACCACGCCCGAGGTCGACAGCGTGATGCGGCGGCGGGAAATGCCGATGCCTTCATTGTCCGCAACGATGAGAAGCGCATCGCGCACCGCGTCGAAATTATAGAGCGGCTCGCCCATGCCCATCATCACGATGTTGGTGACGAGGCGGCTGCCCGTCGGCGTCTCGCGATCGGCCCAATCGTTGAGGCGGTCGCGCGCCACCATGATCTGGCCGACGATCTCGCCCGCGGTGAGATTGCGCACCAGCCGCTGCGTGCCGGTGTGGCAGAATGAACAATTCAGCGTGCAGCCGACCTGCGAGGAAACGCAGAGCGTGCCGCGATCGGTCTCGGGGATATAGACGCACTCGACCTCATGCGCCTTCTGGAACGAATCGCCGCTGGGCAGGCGCAACAGCCACTTGCGGGTGCCGTCATTGGAGATCTGCTCGGCGACCACTTCGGGGCGGTCGACGGTGAAATGCTGCTCGAGCTCGGCGCGCATGTCCTTGGAGACGCTGGTCATCTCGGCAAAGGACTTGGCGCCGCGAAAATACATCCAGTGCCAGAGCTGCTGTGTGCGCATCTTGCGCTGCACGGGCGCAACGCCGATCTCGCCAAGGCGCTCGGCGATCTCGGCGCGCGACAGGCCGATCAGCGACGGCTTTGCCGGCGGCACGTAGGTTTCGAGCGGAACCTTCTCGAGGGGCGCCAGGGAAGATGAAAGCGTCATTGGTCACACATGTGAGACGGTTGAATTGGATGCGTCCGGCAGGCAAGGCGAAAGCGTGCCTGCCACAAACGTTAATGGCGGGCACGGCGTAATGCCCCTGCCCACCACAGCAGCCTTCAAATAGGCCTTCCTCGGCCCGTAAACAACGTGATTTTGCGCCTGAAACCTGCTTAACGCCTGCAGTCCTGCGCCAGCCGGTCGAGCGCCTGCGACAGCCCCTTCAGCGAAAAGATGTCCGTGGTCTCGGTGCCCTTGGCCGAAACGCCCTTGACGGTGACGTCGGCGGATTTGCGCATGGCGCTGACCATTTGCTCTTCCTCGGCCGCGTTCTTGATCCAGAGCCCGTCACCCTGGGTGTACATCGCATAGGACGCGCCGCCGACTTCGAGCGAGGATTCCGAGCCAGGCTTCAGCGCATAGCCGATCATGATCGAGACTTCGTTGACGACTTTTTCCGCCGGCCGCGTCGAGACGAAAGCATAGGCGGGATCGCGCGGACGATTCGGCGGATTGGTCTTCGACGAAGACGGCTTTGCCAAAGCAAAGCACACCTTCCTGCCGTTCGGCGTGGCGGTGTAGGCGCCCCAGGTTCCAAACTGGCCGATCAATGTCGGCTCCGCGCCGCCTGCCGCGGCAGTCGCCGCCGCTTCCGGCTTCGCCGCCGGTTTGGCCGCTGCCGGCTTTGCCGCGGGCGCCGGCGATGGCTTGGCTGCGTCCTTTGCCGGGGCTCCCTTCGAGGGAGCGCCTTGCGCCTGGGCGAGGGAAGTTGCCCCACTCAGCGCCGCAATCGCAACCAGAAATGTCAGTATTCGCAACACGGACATCTGGTTCCCTCATCATTGTGACTGGAAGATGGCCCGAAAGCGCATCGCGCCGCGGGCGATGGATAGCCGGGAAATGCTTTTTTGGGAAGGCAGTTACTGCCTTGCCCACCACTTCATCCGTGTCACTACTGTCTCAGCCCTTCCCGCGGGACTCGCGCTGCTTCTGCCACTGCGCATCGGTCCACTGCAGCAGGTCTTCCGCGCCGGAACTGCGCAAATGCGAGCCGCCATCCTGCACTACCATCTCACCATTGATGTAGCCGGCCTGATCGGAGATCAGGAAGCTTGCCAGATTCGCAAGCTCACCATGCTCGCCGGCGCGGCCGAGCGGATTGCGTTGCGCCCAGCTTTCGTCGCGTCCTTCGGGACGAAGCTGCCCCGAAGCACCCGGCGTCGGAAACGCGCCGGGCGCGATCGCAACCGTGCGCACACCCTTTGGCCCCCACTCGACCGCAAGACTCTTTGTCATCGCCAGCACGGCGGATTTCGCCATCGAAGACGGGACTGTGAAGGCGCGGCCGGTGATGGTCGATGTCGAGAGAATGCTCAGCACGACGCCCTTGTGCTTGGCCTCGATCCAGCGCTTGCCGGCGGCGAGCGTGCAGTACATCGCGCCGTGCAGCGTCGGCCCCAGGATCGCATCCGCCGCCCGAAACGAAAGATGTTCGCTCTGCGCGATGAAGGTCGCGGCCGCATTGTTGACCAGCACGTCGATCGGCGCCTCGCGCCAGACCTGGTCCATCATGGCGTCGACCGCGGCGCCATCGCGGATATCGCATCTGACGACGTTAACCTTGCCGCCGGTTTCGCCGCGCATCCCTGCTGCGGTTTCCTCCAGCAGTTCGAGCCGGCGGCCACAGATGATCAGCTCGGCGCCGAGCTCAAGGAAGCGTCGCCCCATCGCGGCCCCGAGCCCCGAGCCGCCGCCGGTGACCAAGATCCGCTTTCCCGCCAGCAGATTTTTTTCAAACATCGCTTGCCCCCCTTCAGCCGCCGCCGGCCATGCATCGGAAACGGATTGTAGCCCGGCTTCAAATCCGGCAAAAAGCACCCAACCTTCCTTTCGGTTACGAAAATCGGGTGTCTCCATGAAAGCCATTCTCTGCTCGCAATATTGCCAACCCGACGATCTCGTACTGGCCGACGTGCCTGATCCGGTGGCCGAACCGGGACAGGCCGTGATCGCGATCAAGGCGGCGGCGCTGAATTTCTTCGACATCCTGATGATCCAGGGCAAGTACCAGATCAAGCCGCCGTTCCCGTTCTCGCCAGCCGCCGAAGTTGCCGGCGTAATTGAAAGCGTCGGCGCGGGCGTCACCGACCTCAAGGTCGGCGACCGGGTGGTCGCGTCCTGCGGCCACAACGGCGCGCGCGAAAAGATCGCGCTGCCAGCGAACACGATCGTGAAGATTCCCGACAATCTGGATTTCGATCGCGCCGCCGGCATCATCATCATCTACGGCACGGCGCTGCACGCGCTGGAAGATCGCGCCAGTCCGAAGCCCGGCGAGACGCTTGCCGTGCTCGGCGCGGCCGGCGGCACAGGACTTGCGGCCTGTGAACTCGGCAAGCTGATGGGCCTGAAGGTGATCGCCTGCGCGTCGTCGGACGAGAAGCTCGAATTTGCGAAAGCGCACGGCGCCGAACTCACGCTGAACTACAGCAAGGAAGACCTGAAGGAGGGGCTGCGGCGGCTCACCGGCGGCAAGGGCGTCGACATCATCTTCGATCCGGTCGGCGGCACTTACGCCGAGGCCGCGTTGCGCTCGATCGCCTGGGAAGGCCGCTTCCTGGTGATCGGCTTTGCGGCGGGCGACATTCCCAAGATGCCGCTCAACCTGGCGCTGCTCAAGGGCTGCGATATCCGCGGCGTGTTCTGGGGCGCGTGGACCAGGGTCAACCCTGAAAAAAACCGCGCCAATCTGGAGAAGCTCGTGAGGTGGACCGCCGAAGGCAAGATCTCTTCGCATGTCGACCGCACCTTCCCGTTGGCGCAAACCGCGGAAGCGCTGAAGGTGCTTGCGGGCCGCCAGGCGATGGGCAAGGTGATCCTGCATCCCTGAACGCGCGGCAGTTGAATTTCACCTAAGGTTGCCGCGCTCTGAACCGGCTGTTTTGCCTGACGTCGTCGACAGCCGGCAAAAATGGCCGCGTTTGCGTGCTGCAAGCGGGCCCACATGACGCGCCGCACGCGTGCGCGTCACGCTCAGAGATGCCTTGCGGTAATAATCCGTCTTTTTATGTGTCGTTGTTGCCGCGCCTTTGCCACAATCAAACCAAAATATCTCCCAATTCCCACCTCCCAGCGTCGTTTTTTGAACCCAATCCGTGTGCGACTTTAGCACCCGGTAAGGAAGGGGCTCCTGTACATTAAAAAGACCAAGAAGCGGTGCAGGGGACGCCCCGTCGTTGCGTTCAGTAAGTTGGGGAACATGCCATGGCGGAGAGTACGAGACCGGGTCAACCGAGGGATCCGTTCGACAGGTTTGACGAGGCCATCAACGATTCACGGTTGTATGAAACCAACCAGCCTCGGTTGTATGAGTCCAATCAATCCCGGTCGTATGAACCCAGCCAGCCTCGGTCATATGAAACCAATCAGCCCAGGTTGTATGAGGCCGATCATTATGAGCAGCCCTATCCGCTCGCTTATGACCGGCAAGATGCTTATGAACGGCCGGGCGCCCTGCAGGACGAGTTGCCGACACACGAGCCGGTTCCGCTGTTCCTCTCCAACTATGAGGATGAGGCTCACCAGGCGCTTTCCGAATATGCCTTCGCGAGCGGCAGCCGGAAGAAAATGCGCACGGGGCGCATCATCACCGGCGCTGTTGCGGTATCGGCAATAGCTGCCCTCCTTGCGCTGTTCTCCATCGACTCGACGCGCGCCGTGATCTTCAACGCTTCGCTCGGTGGCAGTGGCGGCAGCGTCACCGCGCCTGCGCCGCTTGCCACCGCGGCGCTGCCGGATCCCGCGCCCGCCGAAACGTCGGCGGTGCCGCAACGCATTGCCGCCCCGCCCCTGGGCGCCGAACCTTCACCTCCGCCATCGGCAACCCCGCCATCGGCACCGGACGTCGCGGCCGCTCGCCGCAATCAACCGGCCAACGCGGCGGCGTCAGCGTCGCCTAGCCGTGACGAAATCACCGCCGCCTATCAGAGCGCGCTCAAGGGCAAGGTTGCAGCGCCCGAGCCGGCGCAAGCGGCCCGTGAAACGACGCCGGTCGGCGCGGTAGCCGCGCTGGCCCCGACGGTCCGCGAGCCTGTGCCGGTCACCCGCGAAGCCGCTCCGGCACGACGCATCGATCCGGATGAACTTGCCGCGCTGCTGAAGCGGGCAAAGAGCCTGCTTGCAATCGGCGACATCACGTCAGCACGCTTGCTGCTCGAACGCGCGGCCGACGCGCAGGAAGCGGAAGCCGCGCTGATGCTGGCTGGAACCTACGATCCGCAGGTGCTCGGAAGTCAGGACATGCGCAGCGTCACGCCTGATCCGGCAACGGCGAAGATCTGGTACCAGAAGGCGGCGCAACTCGGTTCCGCCGATGCAAAGCGGCGACTGGGTCTGCCGCAAAACTAAGAGATAATGGCGTGTGGTCAGCTTCAAAATTATAAAAAACAAAAGCTGACCACCAACGTCACTCGGATAAGCGTTCCGCAGGGGACACAGGGGAATATCATGCGACATTTGTTTGGAATGGCGTTGCTTGCCATGACGCTAGTTTGCGGCCCAACGGTGCGGGCAGCGGAAACGGAATATGATCCGGCCAAGGTGAGCGAAAGTCTGAAGGCAATTTTCCAGTTCGGCTCGGTTTCCACCAAGCAGGCGCTGAATGCGAACACGGTTACGCTGATCTCGGGTACGATCGGCGGCACCTACGTTCAGTTCGGCGCGGACCTCGCTTCCGTGCTCGACGACGGAAACAAGTTGCGCGTACTTCCGATCGTCGGGCGCGGTTCAGTGCAGAGCGTCGCCGACATCCTGTTCCTGCAGGGCGTCGATCTCGGCATCGTGCGGGCCGATACGCTCGACTATCTCGAGAAAAAGGGCTTCGCAAAGGACATCAAGAAGCAATTCACCTATGTGACCAAGCTCTACAACGAAGAAATGTACGTGATCGCGTCGAAGTCGATCACCAGTGTGAGCCAGCTCAACGGCAAGAAGGTCAGCGTCGACCTTCCGAACGGCGGCACCTTCGTCACCGCCGCGATCGTGTTCGAGCGGCTCGGCCTCAAGCCGAACTTCCTCTACATCGAACAGCGTATCGCAATGGAGAAGATGCGGAACGGCGAGATCGACGCGGTGATCGCCGTCGGCGGCAAGCCGTACAAGTCGGTCAGCAACTTCAGCGACAACCGCTTCCATCTGGTCCCGGTCGATTACGCAAAGCCGCTGCAGACCGACTATCTGCCGGCGACGCTGACCTCAAAGGACTATCCCAACCTGATCGCAGAAGGCGAGCGCGTCGATACCATCGCAGTCCCCGCGGTGCTTGCCGCCTACAACTGGGCGCCGAACACCGAGCGCTATCGCAAGCTCTCGCAGTTCGTCGATGCGTTCTTCACCAAGTTCCCGACGTTCCAGAACCCGCCGTTCCATCCGAAGTGGAAGGAAGTCTCGCTGTCGGCGCCGCTGCCGGACTGGCAGCGCCTCCCGGTGGCCGAGCAATGGCTCAAGACGCACAATGTCGAAGCCGTCACGCGCGCCAGGTTCGATGAATTCCTGAAGCAGAGCCCGGCGACCGCGGCAGCCATGAAGACGGATGCCGACAAGGAAGCCTTGTTCAAGCAGTTCCAGGCCTGGGAAGCGGAGCGAGGCGCCAGGGCGCAGTTTGGCTCGCCGTCACAGCAGCGGTAAGCGGCCGGCTATTCCGGGACATCCGCGGTGTCGATCCCGCGCTTCAATGCGGCGCGGGCGGCATCGCGATGCACCTCGGTGATGTGGCCCGCCACCATGCGGATCGCAGTCGCCAAGACAGCGGCATCGTCGGTAAAGCCAAGCACGGGCAGCATGTCCGGCATGAAATCGAACGGCAGGATGAAATAGGCGACCGCGCCGAGCAGAGCGACCTGCACGTGGCGCGGCGTCTGCCTGTCGAACGCACAATAGTAAGCCGCCAGCAGATCCTCGGCGAAGGGAAGCTTCGCCACCACCCGCTTCAGCTTGATCCAGAAGCGCCGGCGCACGCTTTCACGGTCCTGCGCCAGCCGGTCGGCCGGTTCAAAACCCACGGTGTGATCGGACGATGCCATCGCGGCGCTCCCTCGGGGCTCGGCGCGGCGGATCGCCGCGGCCAAGGATGATGAAAGTGCAATTGGGGATGTCCGGCCGCCGCCGCAAGATCGTGGCGGCACCGACTCAGGTGACGCCCAGTTGCCGCGCTATCCCGTTCATGGCCTTGGCGAGTTCGATATCGCGCCGGGTGACGCCTCCGGCCTCGTGGGTCGCCAGCACCACTTCCACCGTCTTGTAGACGTTCTTCCATTCCGGGTGATGGTCGTTCCGTTCGGCCACTAGGGCCGCACGGGCCATGAAACCGAAGGCTTCGCTGAAATTCTTGAAAGTGAAGGTTCGGGCGATCGCCTCGCGGCCAGGCGCCTCCGACCATCCAGAGAGTTCCGCCAGCGCCGCTTTCCGAGCTTCCTCCGACAGCCGTTCCGCCATGGTCGCCTCCTTCTCATGCCTGACCCAGCCTAACACCGAAGGCCGTTTCCGGGATGCCCCCAGCCCAAATATGCCGCGAGACGTACCCAATGGCGGCTGGGGACGCCGGTAACCATGACGCAGATGTAACAATGGTTCACCGGGAAATTTGCTAGAATGCCCAACGTAAGCGTGTCGGCCAGACGAAATTGCCACCTCAAAGGTTGCCTCAAAGGTTGTCCAGGGATCGATGACTGACCGCCCCCTGCCTGCGGAAAAGCCGGCACCGCCCTCGCCCCGCTCCGCAAGACGACGGCTGACATTCGTCACGCTGGCGGGCGTGCTGGCGATCGTCGGCGCGTTGGCCGCCGGCTATTACTTTGCGATGCGGCCGGTGACGCTGCGGATCGCGGTCGGTCCGGCCAACAGCGACGACCTCAAGGTGGTTCAGAACCTGGCCCAGGCCTTCAACAACCAGCGCAACAGCCTGGTCCGGCTGCGGCCGGTGCAGACCGACGGCGCGGCTGCGAGCGCCAACCTGCTCGGCGAGGGCAAGTCCGATCTCGCCATCATCCGCGGCGATCTCGAAGTGCCGAAGAACGCCCAGGCGGTAGCGACGCTGCGCAAGAACGTCGTGGTGCTCTGGGTGCCCCCCACCACAAAAGCCAAGGGAAGGAAGGCTGCGCCCAAAGTCACCAAGATTGCGCAACTTGCCGGGCACCGTATCGGCGTGGTTGGCCGCACCCCGGCCAATGTCAATTTGCTCAAGGTGATCCTGCGGCAATACGGCGTCGATCCGGCCAAGGTCGAGATCGTCCAGTTCCCGGCCAACGAGGCCGCGGAAGCCATTCGCAATCAGAAGGCGGACGCCTATCTCGCGGCCGGGCCGGTCAACAGCAAGATCACGGCGGATGCCATCACGGCCTCGATGCGCGAAGGCGGCACGCCGAAATTCCTCGCCATCGATTCCGCGGAAGCGATCGCGCAGAACCACCCCGCCTACGAGGCTTCGGAAATTCCGGCCGGTACATTCGGCGGCGCACCGGACAGGCCCGAGGAAGAAATCAAGACGATCAGCTTCTCGCATCACATCGTGGCGCGCCGCGGCGTTTCGGAATCGACCGTCGCCGCCTTTACCCGGCAATTGTTCGCAGTCCGGCAAAGCCTGAAGAACGATTTTCCGCTGACCGCGAAGATCGAGACGCCGGACACCGACAAGGACGCCACCATCCCCGCGCATCCCGGCGCCGCCGCCTTTGTCGACGGCGAGGAGAAAACCTTTCTCGATCGCTACAGCGATTACATCTGGTGGGGATTGATGGCGCTATCGGCGATGGGCTCCGCCGGCGCCTGGTTCGCAGGCGCCCTCAAGAAGGACGAGCGCAGCATCAACACCTCGCAACGCGACCGTCTTCTCGACATGCTCACCGCCGCGCGCAACTGCGATTCGATGGACGAACTCGACCAGATGCAATCGGAAGCGGACGCCATCCTGCGCGATACGCTGCAATGCTTCGAGCACGGCGCGATCGAGGAAGGCACGCTGACCGCCTTCAACATTGCGATCGAGCAATTCCATAACGCGGTGGCCGACCGCAAGGCGCTGTTGCTGAGCATGCCGCAAAACCTGCAGCGCGCGAGCGCGCAGTTCCGCGCGGCCGGCAACGCCTGACTATCGATCCGTAATCGAACCGTCGTACGTTTCCTCTAGGTCTATCGTATCCTCGCGCCGGACTGCCAAGAGGCTCGCATGACGTTCACGCTTCCCCGCAAAATCTCCCGCACCGTGCTCCATGGAATTTCCCGCCGGCGGCTGCTGGCGACGGCCGGCGCAGGCGCGATCGGCGCGCTTGCAATGCCCTATCTCAGCCGCGCCGCCGACCGGCCGGTAATCACTTCCGGTGTGCAGTCCGGCGACGTCAGCGCCGATGGCGGCGTGGTGTGGGCGCGCGCCGACCGCCCTTCGCAAATGATGGTGGAAGTCGCGACGACCGAATCCTTTGCCAATGCAAGGGCGCTGCCGCCGATCGCGGCGCTGCCTGAAAGCGACTTCACGGCAAAGATGCTGCTGGAAAATCTGCCCGCGGGTCAGGACGTCTTCTATCGCGTCCGGTTTCGCGACCTCGCGCATATCGACATCCAGAGCGAACCCGTGATCGGGCGCTTCCGCACCGCGCCCGGCAATCGCCGCGACGTCAGCTTCGTATGGGGCGGCGACGTCGCCGGGCAGGGCTGGGGCATCAACCCCGATGATGGCGGCATGTTCACCTTCGCCACCATGCGCAAGCACCGCCCGGACTTCCTGCTGCACTCGGGCGATACCGTCTATGCCGACGGACCGATCAAGAGCGAAGTGACGCTCCCTGATGGCAAGGTCTGGAAGAACCTGACGATCCCGGAAAAGGCAAAGGTCGCCGAAACGCTCGACGAGTTCCGCGCCGCGCACAAGTATAATTTCATGGACGAGCATCTGCGCGCGTTCAACGCCGAGGTGCCGATCTTCGTGCAGTGGGACGATCACGAAGTCACCAACAACTGGTCGCTGTCGAAAGAGCTTCCTGCCGCCTACAAGGAACGCAACATCAGCCTGCTCGCCGCGCGAGCGGGGCGCGCGTTCCACGAGATGTATCCGATCCGCGAGAGCATCGCCGAGCCCGGCCGGCTCTATCGCACGCTCAGCTACGGCCCGCATCTCGATGTGTTCATGCTGGACGAGCGCAGCTATCGCGGCCCCAACGGAGCGAACCAGCAGACTTCCTACGGGCCGGAAAGCTACTTCCTCGGGCCCGAGCAGATGGCGTGGCTGAAGCGGGCGCTACTGAATTCGCGCGCCACCTGGAAGGTGATCGCTTCCGACATGCCGCTCAGCATCATCGTCTACGACGATGCGGCGAACAAGAAGGGCTCGGAAGCGTTTGCGCAAGGAGACGGCCCGCCGCGCGGCCGCGAACTGGAGATCGCCGACATCCTGCGGTTCATCAAGACATCAGGCGTCGTCAACACGGTGTGGCTGACGGCCGATGTGCATTACGCGGCTGCACATTACTACAACCCGGACAAGGCGCAGTTTCAGGAGTTCGAGCCGTTCTGGGAATTCGTCTCCGGCCCGCTGCACGCCGGCACGTTCGGCCCGAACGAGCTCGACAATACGTTTGGCCCCGAAGTGAAATTCGTCAAGGCGCCGGGGCTCGACAAGCAGAACCTGCCGCCGTCCGCCGGCATGCAGTTCTTCGGCCATGTCAAGATCGACGGCGCCAGCGGACAAATGACCGTTACCTTGCGCGACCGCGCCGACGTCGCGCTGTGGTCGACGACGCTGGATCCGAAGCCGGTGTAATCCTCGCGACGGCTTTCGCTCAGCGCCTTGCGTATCCCTCCTTCAGCAAGGCATGCAGCGCATCGGTCGAATAGGGCTTGGCGAGCCGCGGCTTGCTCGCGAGCGCCGGCGGCAACCTGGCATCGGCGCCATAGCCGGTGACGAACGCGAACGGAATATGCAGCGTCTCGAGCCGCTCGGCGACGGCAAAACTTTTCTCGTGGATGAGGCTGACGTCGAGCAGCGCGAAGTCCGGCGCACGTTCGGCGATCAGATCAAGCGCCTTGGCCACGCTCCCGGCGATCCGGACGGTCTTCACTCCAAACCCCAGAATCGTGTCTTCGAAGTCGAGCGCGATGATCGGATCATCCTCGACGACCAGCACGTCACTGGGCATGCCCTCATAGGTGGCGCGGTCCATGTTCTCGCCGGTTCCAGGTTCAAAATTTTGATCAGGGGTCCGGGCCGAAGCCCCGGGGACTGGTAGTCGGCCGACGCCCGCAAGAGCGCATCAGCTCAGTTCCGGAACTCAGGGCACCACAACTCAGTTAACGCGTCTGTCCACAAGTGCACACATCGGCGACGCCAGACCGATTATTGTCCCGGCCGGGAGAACGGAACCTGAATGCTGACGCGACGATCCGAGGCCGGTGGCGAACGACCGGTCAACAACCTGCTGAGGCGGCTCAACGATGCGGATTTCGCGCTGATCGAGCCGCATTTGACTGCCACCGAGGCCGCTCCAAACGACCTGCTCTACAGTCCCGGCGATGACGTCGAGATCGTGCACTTTCCGTGCGGTCCGAGCCTCGTCTCCTACATGGTGACCAATGAGGACGGTCACGATGTCGAGACCATCCTGATCGGCCGCGAAGGCGCGGTCGGCGGCATCGTCAGCCAGGGTTTTCTGCCGGCCTACACCCGCATCACGGTCAAATTCGCCGGCCCGTTCGTGCGGCTGCCGGTCGCCAAGCTCGACGCGGCAAAATCGAAATCGCGCACGCTCAGCAACGTCTTCGCACGCTACGCCGACTGCATGCTGGCGCAGATTTTCCAGTCCACCGCCTGCAATGCCATCCACTCAATCGAGCAGCGCACGGCAAAATGGATCGTGTCGGCGATGGAACGCACAGAAGGCGGTGAGGTCGTGCCGCTGACCCATGAACAGCTGGCGACCCTCCTTGGCGTCGGCCGCTCCTATACCAGCCGGGTGATCCAGACCTTCAAGGCGGAGGGCACGCTGGAGACCCGGCGCGGCTCGATCGTGGTACGCAACCCGGAAGCGCTGCGAAACCGCTCCTGCCGCTGCCATGAGGCGGTAAAGGCCCATTTCGACGAGGTTTTGCGGGGGGTCTATCCGGACCCGGAAAAGGGCAATTGAGCGCGGCCTTAAGGGCCCAAATCGGCTAACCAAATGTCAAACAAACCATTGTTTTTTGGCGTTTTCTGAATATATTGCGCCGCAACGCGTAAGGTGTGCCCGGTCCTTTTGGCCGGGCTTCCTTTTTGGGGCCACGGGCCCCGTTCGAATTCCAGGTTTTTGAGCGCGATCCGGAAAAGTGGGTCCCGGTTTTCCGGCGAGATCGCGCTCCAGCCTCCGCACGACCAGAAGAAGAGCCATGAACCTTCGTAACGTCGCCATCATCGCCCACGTCGACCACGGCAAGACCACGCTGGTCGACCGCCTGCTGCAGCAATCCGGCACCTATCGCGAGAACCAGAAGGTGACCGAGCGCGC
>Ga0081540_1002220_pt1 | contig 16013 bp, 5 predicted proteins | sample TabmetS2T1R1_FD_71024 | JGI IMG/M metagenome (GOLD analysis project Ga0081540, IMG submission 71024) | Tabebuia heterophylla rhizosphere microbial communities from the University of Puerto Rico - S2T1R1 | ecosystem: Host-associated > Plants > Roots > Rhizosphere ... | reverse complement strand
TGGGGAGCGTGATCATCGGAGACATGAGCCTCGTCGGTCCGCGTCCGTTCCCGCAATACTACATGAACAGCTTCGATGCGGAGTTCCAGCGCATTCGCACCCTCGTTCCGCCGGGGCTGACGGGCCTATGGCAGGTGACGGCGCGCGGCAATGGCGACCTCACCGTACAGGAAGCGCAGGATCTGACCTATATCCGCAACTGGTCGATCGTGCTTGACCTTTACATCCTGTTTCAGACTTTACCGGCTATTCTAACGGCAAAGGGAGCAAAGTAGCGCCTCTCCTCTGGCGGAAGGCGCCACCGGCAACCGCTCACGAGCCTTGTCAGGCGACTGCGCTGCCGGGCTTCGACAGGAACAGGCCCCGAATCTCCTCTGCGGTGCGCGGAGGGCTGAAATAGTAGCCCTGCATCTCGGTGTACCCTTCAGCCCGAACCAGCTCGAACTGCTCCTTCGTCTCGACCCCCTCGGCGGTCGTTGCGACGCCAAAGCCGGCGCCCAGGCGCGCAAGGGTGCGCAGAATGATCTGCGACTGCCCCTCCCGCGCGACGTTGCTCACATACATCTTGTCGACCTTTACCCGGTGGATGGGGAATTGGCGGAGGTAAGTCAACGAAGCAAAACCGGCGCCGAAATCATCGAGCGCGATGTGCACACCGAGATCGGAAAGCTGTCGCAGCGTCGTAAGCGCCGTCTCCGGATCGGCCTGGATGACTTTTTCGGAAATTTCGATCTCCAGGCGCTGCGCATTGAGCCCGCTCGAGGCGAGCGCACTCAGCACCGAGCGGACGAAATCTGGCGCCCTGAAGCGCGCCGCAGAGATATTGACCGCCACCTTGAGCGGCTCTGGCCAGCGGGTGGCCTCGGTGCAGGCCTGGCGCAGCGTCCATTCCTCGATTGGCGGCAAAAGGCCAGCACCCTCCGCGACAGGCAGGAATTTTGCCGGAGATACCAGCCCGAGGCTGGGGGACTGCCAACGCAATAGCGCCTCGAAGCCGCTGATCTGATTGCGCGAAAGGCTGACCAGCGGCTGGTAATGCAGCTCGAACTGGTCCTTAGACAGCGCCTCGGCGAGCTCTTGCGCCAAAGCAAGCCTTTCCTTCAGCTCGCGATCCATGGCGGGCTCGAAGAAGCGATAGGCGCCGCGCGAGTCGTCCTTGGCGCGATACAGCGCGATATCGGCGCTCTTCATAAGGGCTGCGCCATCGGTGCCGTCGCTCGGCGATATGGCAATGCCGATGGTGGCCTCGACGAAGATGTCCTTGCCGTCTACCTTGAACGGTAAGCGCAGCTGGTCCTGGATACGGCCGGCGAGCGCTGCAGCGTCCCTGCCCGCCTGGTCGACCGGCTCGATCACCATGAACTCGTCATCACCTAAACGGCCCAGAATGGTGGACTTGCGCGTATGACTGCGCAGCCGCTCGCCCACCAATTTGAGCAGGGCATCGCCAGTTGCATTGCCAAGGGTATTGTTCACCTCGCGAAAATGATCGAGATCGATCATCAACAGAGCGAGCCGCCGCTGCGAACGAGATGCACTGAGCAGCGCATCACCGAGCAGTTTGCGCAGGAATTCCCGACTGGGCAGCCCGGTCAGAGCATCGTGCTGAGTCAGATGGCGATTCTGCTCCTCCATATGGCGCCGTTCCGTGATGTCCTCGTGCGTCGTCACCCAGCCACCGCCTGGCATCACCCGGCGGTTCACCAGGATGAGGTGCTTGTCGTTGAGTTCCTCCACCGTTTCTCCGGCTCTTTCGAACCGCGAGAGGCACGCCTCCATATAGGTCATTGCTGCATCGCTGGCACAATGGCCTTGGGCGATATGTTTCTGCACGATATCGGTGAGATGCATCCCCGGTTTGATGGCGTCGGGTGACAGACCATAGATGGTCGCATAGCGATCATTGCTCACGACCACCCGCTGGTCGACATCGAAGATGCACACCCCTTGCGACATGTTGGAAAGCACACTCTCGAGGAGGAAATTGCACCGGCGCAGGTCCTGCTGAGCCTGCTTGAGCTCGCTGGCAAGGTAAGCGATCCGGTCGGCTCCCTCCATCTGGTCGCGCAGATCACGGATGGCGTAGGCCTCGCTCACATGCCCAAGGGCGTGCAGGGGGCGCCTGACGATCTCGACCGGCATGCGCTTGCCGGCGGATGTGTGCAATTCGGCATCGAATTTGACCGCCGCGCCGGGCGCTGCCTGAGGCGGCTTCGTTGCCAGCAGGTCGCCGAACACATGGCTTGCGATCAGGTCCTTCTGCTCGCGGCCCGTCATTTCCAGAAGGCGGGCATTGACGCTGATCACTTTGCCACTTTCCGCGATCACGACACCTTCCATAAGGGCGTCGATGAGCTGGTCGAGCCGCGCGAAGACTGCGCGCGTTGCGCGTCCATCGAGAAGCGCGGCAACAAAGCCGACGATGAGGATCGCAGCTGCCCCACCGGCGGCGGCGAGTGCGAAAATCAGGGGCAGGATCGACTTGTCCAGGGCAGCGCCCGCAGGTCCTGGAGCAATGCTGACAGCATATGTTGCCATGAACAGCGCTGCCGCAATCGCCGTCGTAAGCAGGACGGTTGCCAAGCCTAGTGCGACACGGCCCAGATATTCGCGAAAGGCAAGCGTCGCCCCCGCAGAGAGCACAATGCCGAGCAGGGCGGCGCGTATGACTGACGCGATATTCCATTGAACACCGCCGGCGAAATCGAACCCGATGAAGCCAAGGACGTGCGTTAGCGCAATGCCGAGCCCGATGAGGACGCCGCCGAGAGCCGCATTGTGCCGCGTTGCGCGCGAGGCCACAGCAATACCGGCCGCAGCGAAAGCGACGGCGCTGGCGAAGGACAGCCCGCCGAACAAGGCAGAATAGCCGCGAACCGCGCCCGGCATGGCCAAAGTCATGCTGACATGCGCTGCCCAGATCCCCGAGCCCGTGCACAAGGCAGCCAGGAAAAGCCAGGGTCCATGGCGCCCGCTGCTTCGCACCAGCAGGTGCGAAAAAACGATGAACGTTACGAAGCTGGCCGCAGCCGAGACGCCGAGTGCCAGCAGGACAAGTTTAAGATCGTATTGCACGGGTCAACGGGGGCAAACGCTACCGAGGGATCACTACATCTTCTGATTGCTTTCACCATAAACCGCACGTGCTAAACAAAAGCTTGCCGTGTCATTGATCTGTTGGAGCGAGAGCCGCAACGGGTGTGCGCAGGCTCAGGCGCCATTACGGCAACCGTCGTCTTCTGGATTTGATCAGTGAGCGTGAGCCCGCTCCGCTTTTAAATCCTGCAGTCCCCTCTATTCGCGTAGCTTCCTTTCCAATTTCCGTAGCCTCCTTTCCATGTCCCGCAGGCTTCGCTCCATTTCCCGCAGCGTCTTCTCCGTATCCCGCAACCGCCGCTCCATTTCCCGCATCTCCCGCTCCATTTCCCACAGCCTCCGTTTTCATGGGACCGAGGATCGGCACCCGATCGCCAGGCCGATTTCCTCTCCGCTTCGTGCACACACCATCATAGAAATCGCTATTGTCAGTAATATTCACGTAAGGATTTCGTGCCCATTCGGCGAAATCTCACAACATCTAAAATGCTCTTCAATGTATTGATCTTCTCTTCAAGAGGTTTGGCTTACATGGGACCCACCACACGTTGCGTAGAGATACGCGCGGCTGTCCATTGTCCCTCCGTTAAAGAGCTGTTTCATGGCCACTCCTATCAGCAGTTTAACCACGACACAGGTCGCCGGTCTCTCCACAACTGTTATGCAGAGCTTAACAACTGCGGAGATGCAGGCGTTCAACACGACTCAGATCGGCGTGTTGTCGACGACGCAAGTCGGTGTCCTGGTTTCAACGCAGCTGCGGGCGCTGAACTCGGTACAGCTAACCGGATTTTCCACGACAGTCGTTGCTGCGCTTGCGACCACTCAGGTGCAATCCTTCGCTTCTTCGCAACTGGCTGCGCTCACCACCACACAGGTCGGCGTCCTCACGACAACACAGATCGGCGCTCTGACCACGACGCAGATCAAGGGCGTCACGACCACCGAAATCGGCGTGCTGTCCACCACCCAGTTCAACGCCATCAACTCAACGCAGATGGGAGCCCTGACCACCACGCAGGTCAAGGGCTTCAACACCACTCAGATCGGCGTGCTGACCACCACACAACTCGGTGGCCTGACTTCGTCGCAGGTCGCAGCACTCACCACCACGCAGATCTCCTCCATCACCACGACCGACGTGACCGCGCTCAAGACGAGCCAGATGGGCGCACTCGCCGGCAGCCAGATCGCCGCGCTTTCCACCACCCAGATCGGGGCGCTCTCGACCACCCAGATTGGCGCCTTCAATTCGACTCAGGTGAAAGGGCTCACCACCTCGCAGATCGGCACGCTGACCACCACACAGCTCGGTGGCTTCACCTCGACCCAGCTCGGCGCGCTGACCTCGACCCAGCTCGGCGGCCTCACGACCACCGAGGTCATCGCGCTCACCACCACTCAGATGGGCGGCCTCGCGTCGACGCAGATCGGCGCATTGAACACCACCCAGGTCGGGGTCCTGACGACGACCCAGATCGGCGCGCTCTCGACAACCCAGGTGAAAGGGTTCAACACCACCGAGATCGGCGCATTCAGCACCACGCAGTTCGGTGCGCTCAACTCCACCCAATTCGGTGCTCTGTCCTCAACGCAGATTAAGGGCTTCTCGACCACCGTCATTGCGGCACTTACCACCACACAGCTCGGCGGTCTGACATCCTCCCAGATCAATGCGCTGACGACCACACAGATCGGCGCGATCACCACCACTGATGTCGCGGCCCTGAAGAACACCCAGGTCCAGGGCCTCACCGCCTCGCAGATCGGCGCCTTCACCACCACACAGGTCGGCGCGCTGAACACCACGCACATCGGTGCGATGAACAGCACCCAGGTGAAGGGCTTCAACACCACCCAGATCGGTGTGCTGACCACCACCCAGGTCGGCGGCCTCACCTCGACGCAGCTTGCGGCACTGACCACCTTGCAGATGGGCGGCTTCAATACCACCGATCTTGCTGTACTGACCACGACCCAGCTCGCTGGCTTGACGTCAGCCCAGCTCGGAGCGCTCAATACCACTCAAGTCGGATCGCTCACTACAACGCAGCTCGGCGCGTTCAGCACTACACAGGTGAAGGGCTTCAACACCTCCGAACTCGGCGCGCTCAGCACCACGCAGTTTGGCGCCCTGACCTCGACGCAGTTCGGCGCACTAGCCACCTCCCAACTTGCCGCCTTCACCACCACCAATGTGGCGGTCCTGACCACGACCCAGCTCGGTGGCCTTGCCGCGAGCCAGCTCGCCGGTCTGACCACGACACAGGTCAGCGTTCTCACCACCACCGACGTCGCCGCGATCAAGGCCACGCAGATCACCGGTTTCACCGGCACACAGCTGGGCGCCCTCACAACCACCCAGGGCGGCGTCCTCTCGACAACTCAGCTCGGCGTCCTCTCGACCACCCAGGTCAAGGGCTTCACTTCGACCCAGGTCGGCGCCTTCACAACGACACAGCTCAGCGGCATCACCTCGACCCAGTTGGGCGCACTCACCACCACCCAGATCGGCGGCCTCACCACCACCGAAGTGATCGCCCTCACCACGACCCAGGTGAAGGGGCTTGCCTCATCCCAGCTCGGCGCACTCAGCGCTGCTCAGTTTGGTGCGGTCACCTCGACGCAGATCGGTGCGATGAGCGGCACCCAGGTGAAGGGCTTCAACACCACCGAAATGGCTGCGATGACCACGACGCAGCTCGCCGGCATCAACGCCACGCTGCTCGCCGCGCTTTCGACATCGCAGCTCGCAGCCCTGAGCACGACCAATGTCTCGGCGCTCACCACGACCCAGCTTGCCGGTCTCACGGCAACCCAGCTCGGTGCGCTCGCGACTGCACAGATCGCCATCCTCTCCACCACGACGATCCAGTCGTTCACCACAACGCAGATCCTCGGCCTGACGTCAACGCAGGTCGGCGTGTTCAACACGACCCAGCTCGGCGTCCTCAGCACCACCCAGCTCGGCGTTCTCACGTCGACGCAGATGAAGGGGCTGAGCACCACAGAGATTGCCGCGCTTACCACCACCCAGCTCGGCGGTTTCAAATCCACCCAGCTTGCCGCCCTCACCACCACGCAGATCAGCGGCTTCACCACCACTGAGCTGGCGGCCATCAACACGACGCAGCTTGCCGGCTTCGCCTCGAGCCAGCTCGCAGGGCTGAATACCACTCAGGTTGGCGCGCTCACCACGACCCAGATCGGCGCGCTCACCACGACGCAGGTGAAGGGCTTCACCGCGACCGAGATCGGTGCGTTCACGACCACGCAATTCGGCGCACTGAACTCGACCCTGCTCGGCGCACTCTCGACCACGCAGGTGAAGGGCTTCACCACCACACAGATTGGGGTGCTCACCACCACGCAGCTTGGCAGCCTCACCTCCTCTCAGGTTGCAGCGCTGACCACCACCCAGCTTGGCAGCCTCACCACAACCGATGTGGCGGCTCTGAAGACCTCGCAGATGACCGGCCTCACCGGCAGCCAGATCGGTGCCTTTACCACTACCCAGCTCAGCGTCATGACGACGACCCAGCTCGGCGCGATGAATGCGACGCAGGTGAAGGGCCTGACCACCACACAGGTGTCCGCGCTGACAACCACGCAGATCGGCGGCCTCACATCGACCCAGATGAGTGCGCTGACCTCGACTCAGCTCGGCAGCGTCACCACGACCGAGATCCTGGCACTCAATACGACCCAGATCGGCGGCCTGGTCTCGACGCAGTTTGCTGCATTCACCACCACGCAGATCGGGGTGATGACCACCACCCAGATCGGTGCGATCAGCTCCACCCAGATCAAGGGCCTGAACACCACCGAGATCGGCGCACTGACCACAACCCAGTTCAATGCCCTGAACTCCACGCAGTTCGGCGCATTGTCGAGCGATCAGCTCAAGGGCTTCTCCACCACTGTGATCGCAGGCCTGACGACAACGCAGCTCGGCGGCCTCAGCTCCTCGCAGATCAATGCCCTGACAACCACCCAGATCGGGGCCATCACCACGACCGATGTCGCGGCAATCAACACGACCCAGATCGGCGGCCTCACGGCTTCGCAGATCGGGGCGTTCAGCACCACCCAGTTCGGCGCGCTGACCTCGACACAGCTCGGCGCCATGACCACCACCCAGGTGAAGGGCCTCACCACGACCGAACTCGGCGTGCTGACCACCACGCAGCTCGGCGGGCTGAAGTCCACCCAGCTCGGCGCGCTCACCAACACCCAGGTCGCGAACCTCACGACCACGGACGTCATTGCGCTGAACACGACCCAGCTCGGTGGGCTGACGGCCAGCCAGCTCGCGAACCTGACCACGACGCAGGTCGGCGTCCTGACGACGACGCAGATCGGCGCGCTCACGTCGACTCAGGCGAAGGGCTTCAACACCACTGAAATCGGCGTCCTGTCGACGACGCAGTTCCTCGCCATGACCTCCACGCAGCTTGGTGCGCTCGCGAGCACGCAGCTCGGTGCGTTCTCGACCACCGACATCGCGGTTATGACGACCACACAGCTCGGCGGTCTGCTCTCCAGCCAGCTCGTCGGCCTGACGACGACGCAGGTCGGCGTGCTCACCACGACGGATGTCGCGGCGCTCAAAGCCACACAGATCACCGGCTTCACTGGCACCCAGCTCGCCGCTCTCACGACCACCCAGGTCGGCGCGCTCAGCACGACGCAGCTTGCAGCGCTCACCACCACCCAGGTGAAGGGGCTGACCACGACGCAGATCGGCGCGCTCACCACGACGCAGCTTGGCGGCGTGTCCTCCACGCAACTCGGCGCACTCACCAATACCCAGGTCGGCGGCTTCACCACGACTGAAGTGGCCGCACTCACCACCACACAGGTGAAGGGCTTAACCTCCTCGCAGCTTGGTGCGCTCAACACGACGCAGTTCGGGGCGATGACCTCGACGCAGATCGCCGCGCTCACGGCGACGCAGGTCAAGGGCTTCACCACCACCGAGATGGCGGCATTGACGACCACGCAGATGGTCGGCCTGTCGGCGGTGCAGCTCGCGGCCCTTGCCACCACGCAGCTCGCGGCCTTCACGACCTCGAACGTGACCGCGCTCACCACGACACAGCTCGGCGGCCTTGCCTCGACGCAGCTCGCGGCGCTCATCTCGGCGCAGATCGGTGCCCTGACCACGACGAACATTCAGGCGCTCACTACCAGCCAGATGCTCGGCTTTACGCCGACACAGCTTGCCGCGTTCAACACCACCCAGTTCGGTGTGCTGAACACGACCCAGCTCGGCGTGCTGACCACGACCCAGATTAAGGGCCTGACCACCACCGAGGTTGGCGGGCTCACCACGACGCAGCTCGGCGGGCTGAAATCGACTCAGCTTGGTGGCCTCACCACGACGCAGATCGGTGCGCTCACCACGACCGAGATCATCGCCCTCACCACGACCCAGGTCTCTGGCCTGGCCTCCAGCCAGTTTGCGGCGCTGAACACGACGCAGATGGGCGCGATCACCACGACGCAGATCAGCTCGCTGACGACGACCCAGGTCAAAGGCTTCACCGGCACGGTCCTTGGCGCTCTCAACACCACGCAGTTCGGGGCTCTCACCTCGACCCAGCTCGGCGCCTTGTCCAGCACGCAGATGACGGGCCTCTCTACCACCGACATCGCGGTGATGAACACCACCCAGCTCAGCGGCCTGGCAGCCACCCAGCTTGCGGCCCTGACGACGACGCAGGTGGGCGCGCTGTCGACCACCGATGTCGCGGCGCTGAAGTCGACGCAGGTGGCCGGCTTCACGGTCAGCCAGATCGGCGCGTTCACGACCACGCAGTTCCAGGCGCTGACGACCACCCAGTTCGTGGGCTTCAGCACCACCCAGATCAAGGGCCTGACCACCACCCAGATCGGCGTCCTGACCACGACCCAGCTCGGCGGCTTCAACTCGACGATCCTGGGCGCGCTGACCACGACGCAGATGAGCGGCTTCAACACCACCGACATCATCGCGCTCACCACCACCCAGGTCGGCGGACTGACGTCGGCGCAGATTGGGGCTTTGACGACCACGCAAGCCGGCGTGCTCACGACCACGCAGATCGCGGTGCTGTCCACCACCCAGGTGAAGGGCTTCACCACGAGCGAACTCGGTGCGCTGAACACCACGCAGTTCCTGGCCATCAACTCGACCCAGTTCGGGGCGCTCTCCTCGACGCAGATGGGCGGGCTGTCGACCACCGATCTTGGGGTGATGACCACCACCCAGTTGAACGGGCTCGTCTCCTCGCAGCTTGCGGCGCTCAACACCACGCAAATCGGCGTGCTGAGCACCACGGACATGGCGGCGCTGAAGTCCACTCAGATCACTGGTTTCACCGCCAGCCAGATCGGCGCGCTGACGACCACGCAGATCGGCGCGATGAACACCACGCAGTTCGGCGCTCTGACGACCACGCAGGTGAAGGGCTTCACCACGACGCAAGTCAGTGCGTTCACCACCACGCAGATCGGTGGCCTCACCGCGACCCAGCTTGGCGCGCTGACCACCACTCAACTGTCGGGCCTGACCACGACGGAGGTGATTGCCCTCACCACGACCCAGATGCTGGGCCTTGCATCCTCGCAGCTGGGATCGCTCAACACCACGCAGGTCGGTGCGCTGACCACCACGCAGATCGGTGGTCTCATCAGCACCCAGGTCAAGGGCTTCACCACCACCGAACTTGGCGCGCTGAACACCACGCAGTTCCTGGCCATCAGCTCGGCGCAGCTCGGGGCACTCTCCTCGACGCAGATGGGTGGCCTGTCAACCACGGACCTGGCGGTGATGACCACGACCCAGCTTGGCGGGCTCGTCTCCTCGCAGCTGGCAGCGCTCAACACCACCCAGATCGGTGTGCTCTCGACCACGGATGTGCTTGCGCTCAAGTCGACCCAGATCACCGGCTTTACCTCCGGCCAGGTCGGCGCACTCAGCACCACCCAGCTCGGCGTGATGACCACCACGCAGCTCGGAGCGCTCACGACCACGCAGGTGAAGGGCTTCACGACGACCCAGGTCGGCGTGCTGAGCACCACTCAGTTCCTCGGGCTCACCTCCACGCAGCTCGGGGCTCTGTCGACGACGCAGGCGACCGGCTTCAGCACCACGGATCTCCTGGTGCTGACCACAACGCAGCTCGCGGGGCTCACCTCCTCGCAGCTCGCGGCGCTCACCACCACTCAGGTCGGTGTGCTGACTACGACGCAGATCGGGGCTCTGAGCACCACCCAGGTGAAGGGCTTCAACACCACCGAGATCGGCATACTGACGACAACGCAGTTCGGTGCGCTGACCTCCGTCCAGCTCGGCGCGCTGTCGACGACGCAGGTGGCTGCCTTCTCCACCACTGACCTTGCGGTGATGAATACGACACAGCTCGCCGGGCTCACCTCGTCGCAGCTGGCGGCACTCACCACCACCCAGGTCGCAGTGCTCACGACCACGGATGTCGCGGCGCTGAAGACCTCGCAGCTGTCGGGCTTCACCTCTACCCAGATGGGTGCGCTGACGACCACCCAGGTCGGCGTGTTGACCACCACCCAGATCGGCGGTCTCAGCACCACCCAGGTGAAGGGCCTGAACACGACCCAGATCGGCGTGCTGACCACCACGCAGATTGGCGGCCTCACCTCGACGCTGCTCGGTGCACTCACGACGACCCAGGTCGGCGGACTGACGACGACTGAGATCCTGGCTCTGAACACCACCCAGCTGAGCGGGGTGACCTCGACGCAGATCGGTGCGCTGACCACCACCCAGGTCGGTGTGCTGACGACGACGCAGATCGGCGGGCTCTCCACCACCCAGGCGAAAGGTCTGACCACCACTGAGGTCGGCGTGCTGACGACGACGCAGTTCCTGGCGATCAACTCGAGCCAGCTCGGTGCGCTCGGCACCACGGTGATCGCTGCTCTGTCGACGAGCAATATCGCAGTGCTGACCACCACGCAGCTCGGCGGTATGACCGGCTCTCAGATCGGCGCGATGACCACGACGCAGATCAGCGTGCTCACCACGACCGACGTGACGGCCCTGAAGACCGTCCAGGTCAGCGGCCTCACCTCGGTCCAGATCGGCGCGATGACCACCACACAGATTGGAGCGCTGACGACCACGCAGCTTGCGGTGTTCTCGACGGTCCAGATCAAAGGTCTGACCACGACCCAGATCGGTATCCTTACGACCACGCAGCTCTCCGGTCTCACCTCCACCTCGCTTGGCGCGTTGACGACCACCCAGCTTGGCGGCCTGACCACGACCGAAGTCGCGGCTCTGTCCACGACCCAGGTGAAGGGCCTGACCTCGACACAGCTCGGTGCACTGACGACGACTCAAGTGCTCGCGCTGACGACCACGCAGCTCACGGCCCTGTCGACCACGCAGGTGAAAGGCTTCACATTCGCCGAGATGAGCGTGCTGACCACCACGCAGTTCCTGTCGCTCAGCTCCGCGCAGATGGGCGTGCTCAACCAGGCGCAGTTGGAGGCCCTCTCGACCACCAACATTGCGGTGCTGACCACGACGCAGCTCAGCGGTCTTGTGGCAGCTCAGCTCGGGGTGTTCTCCACCACGCAGCTGACCGCGATGACCACGACAGACATCATCGCGATCAAGTCGACGCAGGTGACGGGTCTGCTCGCCACCCAGCTTGGCGGCCTCACGACGACGCAGCTCGGCGTGATGAGCACCACGCAGCTCAATGCACTGACCACGACCCAGGTGAAGGGCTTCACCACCACGCAGATCGGGGTGTTCACCACCACCCAGCTCGGCGGCTTCACCTCGGCCCAGCTCGGTGCACTGACCACGACGCAGATAGGTGGCCTGACCACCACCGAACTCGCGGCGCTTACCACGACGCAGATCGGCGGCTTCACGGCAACCCAGCTCGGCGCGCTCACCACGACGCAGGTCGGCGGTCTGACTACAACCGAGCTTGGTGCTCTGACCACGACGCAGGTGAAGGGCTTCACCACCACCGAGCTTGCAGTGTTCAGCACCACCCAGTTCGGCGCATTGACGTCGACCCAGATGGGGGGCCTGACAACGACGCAGCTTGGCGGTCTCACCACCACGGAACTGGGGGCGCTCACCACCACGCAGCTCAGCGGCATCGACGGCACGCAGATCGGGGCGTTCTCCTCAGTGCAGTTCGCGGCGCTCTCGACGACGGCGGTCGCGGCGTTCTCGACGACCCAGCTCCTGGGGCTGACCTCGACGGAGATCTCCGCGTTCACCACGACCCAGATCACCGCGCTGTCCGTGGCCGAGATCACCACGCTGACCGATACGCAGGTGTCGGCGTTCACCTCGACGCAGATCGGCGTGATGACGACACAGCAGGCGAACGCGCTCCTGCTCTAGGGACGCAAACTGTTCGCGTAAGGCAAAGCGCGCAAAAGGGCGAGTTGCGCGTGAAGAGAGAAAGGAAAGTCCGGGGCCGAGCTTTCGCCCGCTCCGGACTTTGTTCGAAAAATTTGGCGGGGACTAATGATTGCCGATTTCTTTGCTCAATCAGTGAAGAGCGCCGTCGCGCATCAGATGAGCGTGACGGATCTGCTCGGCGCGGCCGAGCGATTGGTTGCCTCCGGGGAGCGCACGCTCGCGGCCGAGCTGTACCGCGCCTGGGTCCAGCACAACACCAGCGAGCCGCTGCTCTATGCGGTCTACTTCAACTATGGCGTGGTGCTGAGCGATGCCGGTGATCTCGAAGGCGCGAAGGCCGCCTTCCTCGAGGCGATCCGGATCAATCCCTCTTTCCCGCCGCCCTATATCAATCTCGGCACAGTGCTGGAGCGCATGGGCCAGGTCGGCGCGGCGGTGCAGCAATGGACCGCGATCGCCAACCTCCTGGGTGCGGTGAACGGCGACAGCATCCTGCACCGGACGACGGCCCTGAAGCAAATCGGCCGGGTGCTGGAGGCCGGGCGCATCGAGGCGAACGCCGAAGAGGCGCTGCGGATGAGCCTCGAAATCAATTCCGGCCAGCGCGACGTGGTTCAGCACTGGGTTGCCCTGCGCCAGGGTGCCTGCAAATGGCCGGTGATCGAGCCCTGGGGCAATGTCCCGAAGAAGCCCTTGATGCAGGGCATGTCGCCGCTCTCGCTCGGCTCCTATTCCGACGACCCGATCTTCCAGCTCGCCAGCGCCAACAACTATTACCGGCATGATGTCGCCAATCCCGACATGATCGGCACGGCAGGTTGTTGGCCCACGCCGAGCGCGACGCCCAGCCGCCGGCTGCGCATCGGCTATCTCTCGTCGGATCTGCGCGAGCACGCCGTCGGCTTTCTGACCAGCGAAATCTTCGAGCTGCATGATCGCGAGAAGATGGAAGTGTTCGCCTACTATTGCGGCGTTCCCGGCGAAGACGCAACCAAGGCGCGGATCAGGTCCAATACCGATCATTGGATCGACATCAATCCCATGTCGGACAAGGAAGCCGCCAGGCGGATCATCGACGACGGTATCGATATCCTTGTCGACCTCAACGGCTATACCAAGGACGGCCGCACCAAGCTGTTTGCCCTGCGGCCGGCACCGATCATCATCAACTGGCTCGGCTATCCCGGCACGCTCGCCACCCCCTATCACAACTACATCATTGCCGACGATTTCATCATCCCGGCTGACAGCGAGGTGTACTGCACCGAGAAGGTGCTGCGCCTTCCCTGCTATCAGCCCACCGACCGCAAGCGCGTCATCTCGCGCAGCCCGAGCCGCGCCGAGGTCGGACTGCCGGAAGATGCGGTGGTGTTCTGCTGCTTCAACGGCATGCAGAAGATCTCCCGTTTCACTTTCGAGCGCTGGATGCGGATTCTCCGCGCCGTACCGCGGGGCGTGCTGTGGCTGCTGACCGGCACGGATGAGACCAATGAGCGGCTCTGGCAGCGCGCCGAGCAGCAGGGCGTTGCGCGCAACCGCATCATTTTCGCGCCGCGCCGGGCTAACCCCGACCATCTCGCCCGTTACCCGCTAGCCGATCTGTTTCTCGACACGACGCCTTACGGGGCGCACACCACCGCCTCCGATGCGCTCTGGCTCGGCCTGCCGGTGCTCACCGTGCCGGGGCGGAGCTTTCCCTCGCGGGTCTGCGGGAGCCTCGTCAAATCGGCTGGCCTGCAGGAGATGCTCTGCGCCAGCGTCGAGGATTACGTCGCGCGCGCCATCACGCTTGGCAACGACCCTGCGCAACTGCGGGAACTGCGCCTCAAGGCTGCGGAGAAGCGCGAGAACTGCGTGCTGTTCGACACTGGCCTCCTCGTCTCGAGCCTGGAACAGCTCTATGCCCAGGCCTGGCGCGATTTTGTGAGCGGCAATCTGCCGGCGCCGGACCTCACCAATCTCGAGGTCTATCACGAGGTGGGCTGTGACCTCGATCATGAGGGCGCCGAGCTAATAACCGCAAATGATTACAACGCGATCTATCGCCGAAAGCTCGCCGTCAGGCATGCGCTCTATCCTGTTCCCCCTGACAACAGGTTCTGGCCGGGCGACCGGCACGAGCCTGCCTTGAGCGGGGTGTCCGGCAAGACAGGTGAGCGGCATGTGAACGGCAGCGTCTGCGGCATCGGTGCGGCTGCTTAAGGCTTCGACTTCAGAGCGGCCAGCGGGAGCGGGCCAAGAACCGCCGCAAAGCGGCACGCGGAGAACAATAATGACGACTCCCATTGGCTCGATACCGCCATTCCGGGTGCTTACCGGGGAAAATCCGCCCCTGAAGATTGTCGATGTCGGCGCCAATCCGATCGATGGTCCGACCGACTACGCCGAGCTGTTCGCCGGCGGCAACGCCGAGGTGGTGGGGTTTGAACCCAATCGCGAGGCGATGGCGCGGCTCAATGCGCGCAAATCCTCCCGCGAGACTTACCTGCCACATGCGATCGGCGATGGTGAGCGCCATAAGCTCTATATCTGCCAGTGGGAGGGTATGACCTCGATCCTCGAGCCCAATGAGCAGGTGTTGAACCTGTTCCACGGGTTTCCGGATTGGGGACGGGTGCTCTCGACCGAGGAGATCGACACGCGCCGGCTCGACGATGTGCCGGAAACGGCTGGGGCAGACTACATCAAGCTCGACATTCAGGGCGCCGCACTCATGGCGCTGCGTCATGGGGCGTCCCGGCTCGCCGACGCGCTGGTCATCCATTGCGAGACCGAGTTCCTGCAGATGTATGTGGGCCAGCCGCTGTTCGCCGATGTCGAACTGTTCCTGCGCGGTCATGGCTTCATGTTTCACCGTTTCCATCCGCTGGTCAGCCGCATGGTGCAGCCGCTGGCGATGAACAACGACGTTTACGCTGGAATGAGCCAGCTCTTCTGGGCGGATTCGGTGTTCATCCGCGATCTCACCAGGCTGGACGCACTGAGCGAGAGACAGCTCCTGGTCATGGCCGCCATCCTGCACGACTGCTATCGGTCGCTGGACGTGGTGATGCGTCTCCTCATCGCCTATGGCGAGCGCACCGGGCGCGATCTTGCCGGGACCTATCTCACCAACATGCAGCAAAGCACGACGTCACGGGCGGCCTGACCCCCGACAGGCAGCGGGCGCGGCGCAGCCGTCGGAGGCTGAAGGCATGCAAAACATCAGCGGGGAAGTGTGTTGAACGAGCAGCACCATTCCATGCCGTCCTATCACACGGCACTGCGCAGCCTGTTCCTGGTCGCGCTGCACCACGGCGTGCAGATCGAGCCAGGGCAGCTTGCCGCGGGCGGCAACCCCGCTGATGCCCTCGGCTCGGTGAAGCGCGTCATGCGCAACGCCGGGCTTGCAAGCCGTATCATCAAGCACTGCAAGTGGGATAGTCTCTTCCGTCTCGGCAGCGCCTTTCCCGCCATGTTAGTTCAGAAGGCAGGCAACTGGGTAATCCTCATCCAGGTGATG
>Ga0081540_1002219_pt1 | contig 16028 bp, 12 predicted proteins | sample TabmetS2T1R1_FD_71024 | JGI IMG/M metagenome (GOLD analysis project Ga0081540, IMG submission 71024) | Tabebuia heterophylla rhizosphere microbial communities from the University of Puerto Rico - S2T1R1 | ecosystem: Host-associated > Plants > Roots > Rhizosphere ... | reverse complement strand
TGACGGCAAGCTGTTGCTTTTGAATCGGCGCCTTCTTGGCGAGGTCGCGGATCCGGCCGATCACGTCAATCGCACGATTGGCGGCCTTGGTGATGGCCTCCAGCACGCCTCGGACTTCCTGCATGTCCGGCTCGCGTCGGTCGAGCCAGCGGCGACCGGCGATCGCCTCGGTGACGATGGCCGCAAGCGGTTGCGCACCAGTCGTAATTGGGGCGCCGATCGGCTGGTCCGATGCGTCAGGGCGAGGGAATGGGTCGATGGTTAACGTTCTGACATACGCTTGCAGGGCCAGGTGTCGTCCGGAAGGTTCACCACGATCGGCGTCGCGGTGCTTCTCACCACCACCCAGCGAAACGGTTCGGTATCGGACGGATTGATCTCCATGTGCGGCAGGAACGCGGGCACGTGAATGAAATCGCCGGCCTTGGCGCGGGCGGCATGCTCGCCGCGCGCGCCCCAGCGCACCTCGCAGACGCCCGACAGGACGTAAGCGATGGTCTGCTGCTCGCCGTGATGATGGATGCCAGTGCGGGCTCCCGGCGCGACCTCGAACAATCCGCCCCACATCACTGATGCGACATCGAGATGCGGCGCGATCGCAGCCAAGCGCACGGAGCCCTTGGTCTGTGCGGTGCCGGCATCGAACTCGGCTGGGCTGACGACGCGAATCGGGGAATATGTTGTGGGCATGACTGGGCCGTCCTGATGAGCAGATTGTGCCACCTGGTGTTGCACGCCCAGCCCACCCCTATGGATATGGCAGGGTCAATCACCCGGCGTTTGGCTTTGCTTGCCCGTGTCTGCAAGTTTTTGCGGACAATGACTCCGGCGCGCGAAAGATCAGGCGCGAGGTCGATCCGCACGATCCAAACGTCTGTTCGAACCGTCCGTCCAGCACCTCGACCAGCTCTCGAATGATCGTGAGCCCACGTCCCGGCCGAAGGCGTTCCGCCGCGGAGCCATTGTCCAGCACCGTGCACTCGGCAAATCCACCTGCGTGCGCGAGCTCGACGCGAATCTTGCCGGCGCCGTAGCCGAACGCGTGGCGCGCTGCATTCGTGATCAGCTCGTGCACGATCAATCCCAGCCGCCAGCACCGCTGCGATTCCAGCCGCACGGGCGAGGCCGCAAGCACGAGCTGGATCTCCATGTCGGCCAGTTTGGATCGGCTGATCGCCAGGCACAGCTTGCGGAGATAGGCCGCTGCATTCACCACAAGCCCCGGATCCGGCATTTGCAGAGCCTGATGGACGGCCGCGTAATGATTCAGCCGCTCGGCCGTCGCGCGGAGCGCCGTCTTGACGTCGATGCTGCCGGAGCGCGCAGCGGCGAGAGATACCGCGGCGATGGCGGAGGCGAACTCGTTGTTGATCCGATGATTGAGCTCGTTGAGCAGCAGGCGCTCGTTCGCGCGGGGCGGCTGGGAAGCCCATTCCGTCATGCTGTCGACCCGACGTTATCCGATCCGCCAGAGGTCTCGCATTATCGGCAATGCCGGGCATCCGCACTCGTGGAGGATTGCTGCAACTCGCGTGTTATTGCCTTGAACGGCGACAGCAGCCTTTCGGCCCGCCGTCGGCGACCCTAAATGGGCCCTGCCGTCCGTACATGCAGGCTTGACATGACCATCGAAAACCAAAATCCGCCCTCGGGCTATCCCAAGTGGCTGCCGGCGCTGGGCCTGGTCCTCGCGGTGTTCGCGGGGTCGCGCTCGGATCCGCCGCACAGGTCTGGCGCGTCGTGCAGGACGTCAAGTCACCGCAGGGACAGATCGAGCTCGCGGAAGGCGCCTTCAGAGCCGGCGCCGATCAGGCTGCGCTCAGCGTGTTTGCGAAACTGGCCCATGATGGAAACCCGGTGGCGCAATACTGGCTCGCGCACATGACCGAGCTCGGCCTTGGCACGGCAAAAGACCCCGCCAAGGCGATCGATCTCTACAAGAAGGCCGCGGACCAGGGCAACGTTGCTGCGCAAGCGCGTCTCGGCGAGATCTATCTCGAGGGCGACATCGATGCTCCGGACTTTCAATCGGCAAGAGTCTATCTCGACAAGGCGGCGATCCAGGGGCACGCACGCGCCGCGCTGCTGCTCGGACATATCTACCGGCTTGGCATAGGGACGGCCGCCGACCCGACGGAGGCCTTTGCCTGGCTGGAAGTGGCGAGCCTGGAGAACAACGCCCTTGCGCGCCACGAGCGCAGTGCGCTTCTCGCCAAGCTCACCCCGCAGCAACAGGAGACGGCGGTCGAACGGTCCAAGGCGCTCATGAGCGCGATCAAGACCAGGACGGGCCTGCCGGCGTCGGGCGTTTCAACAGCCGCAGCGGTGAACGGCGCCACGCCGGCAGGCGCTCCGGTTGGCGGCGCGGCCGCTGCCGGTAAGCCGTAGGCCACGGTCGCTCCGGCCCGACGCGAGTCCGACATGATCGTGTGCTCGTGCAATCGCGTGAGTGACCACGACATCCGCAGCGTGGTGACGGCCGCGGGAGGGCAGTCATTGACCGCATGTCAGGTCCATGCTTGCCTCGGCTGCAGCATGCGGTGCGGGCGCTGCGTGCGTGCCATCCGGCGGATCGTGACCGACACCTTGCTGCCGGTCGACCTTGCCTCGCCGCCGCCGATGATCACGCGGCGAGCCGGTCCGGCGGCGCCATGAACTCCGGACCCACCGGGTCAGTGACGGTCTTGCTCACGATGGCGTCGATTTCCGCCATCGCGGCGTGATCCAGATGCCAGCCGACCACGCCGCGAACCGGCGAGAGCTGATCGGGACGGCGTGCGCCCCACAGCGCGATGTTGCTGTCGGCGCGATCGAGCACCCAACGCAGCGCAAGATGGATGACGCGCTTTCCATAATTGTCGCGGGCGAACCGGTCGAGCTGCTCAACGGCCCGCAGGTATTGGCGGAACCGAGGCATCCGGAACTTGGGGTCGGTTTTTCGCAGATCGTCGCCGTCGAAACGAGTATCGGCGGTCATGCGGCCGCTCAGCAAGCCGCGGCAAAGCGCGCCGTAGGCGAGCGTGACGATCCCTTGAGCACGGCAAAACGGCAGCACGTCCCGATCTATTGCCCGCTCGAACAGGTTGTAGGGCGGCTGCGCCGTATGCAGCGGCGACACGGCGCGGAAGGCCTGCATTTGCGCGGGCGAGAAGTTGCTGACGCCGATCGCGCGAATCTTCCCGGCACGCTGCAGCTCGGCCATCGCTGCCGCGGTCTCCTCGATCGGCGTCTTGGGATCGGGCCAGTGCACTTGGTACAGGTCGATCACATCGGTCCTGAGCCGACGCAGGGAATCGTCGATCTCCTTCATGATCCGCGCCCTGCTCGCGTCGCGGAATGCCTTTCCGTCCCGCCAGTCGAGGCCGACCTTGGTCGCGATCAAGACGCCGCTGCGACGGCCGCTGGCCAGCGCCTTGCCGACGATCTCTTCGGAACGGCCGAAGCCATAGACCGGAGCCGTATCGATCAGCGTGATGCCGCGGTCGAGCGCCTCGTGGATGGTGCGGATCGCCTCGGTCTCGTCGCTCCCGCCCCACATCCATCCGCCCATCGCCCAGGTGCCGAGCGCGACGCGTGATGCCGGCATCGGCAGGGCGCCGACGGCAGTCGTCTCCATCGCGGCTTTGGGATTCGTCTTTCTGCTGATCATTGAATGTACCTCACATTGACACGGTCCGGCGAGACGACGGCAGGCGCTAGCGCCGGCGACGGTCGCAACGTTCCCGGGTTCTGTTGCTGCTGCCGAACGACATGCAGGCCAAAGGCGCGTGCTGTCTCGCGGCTCACTGGCTGACATCACGCAGGTAGGTAGCGGCAGTCACCCGCGCTTGCGCGCAATTGCCGCCGTCGCGGTATCTTTGTCCCAATGTGCTGGCGAATGCGCGCACGCGTCGTGGCGGCCGGTCACCGATACTCGGGCCCCCACCCGTGACCCCTGCAGCGCATGTTTTTGGGGCGGTCGTCGCCCTCGTGTTCCACGTGTGATGACTTTCGCCGGTATGACGGTGTGACGCGACTGCGCCCGCGTGATGTTTTGGCAATTCCCGCCGAAGCGCAGCAATCCCGAACGAGAAGGAACGCGAGTGCGGCCATAGATCTAGTGCGGCGCTTTGCGCCAGCACCTTCAACACCAGGAGGACCGCCATGATCCTTCCATTCGTCGCCTGGTGGGGCATCGCTTTCGCGCTGATGTCGCCGCCCGCGCCGCGCAGCGATCGCGCGCCAACGCAGCACCGATCATGAAACCGTTGAGCGGACGCGTTCGCCGGTCTGCTCAAGCTGGTTCAGGCGCGCGAACATCACGCGTGAGATCGCGAGCCAGCGACTCGCCTGAGTCTCTCGACTCGCCTGAGTCTCTCTAAGTCGCCTCAGCGCGCGGAAACGCGTGCTCGATCAGCTGCTGCTGCACCATGGCGAGATGCGCACGCATCGCTTCCTCGGCCGATTTCGGGTTGCGCTCGCACACCGCGGCGGCGATGCGCCGATGCGCGGCGGCGTAGCGCGCCTGGTTGTTGATGCAATGCGCCGTCTCACGGCCGTGCCGCCAAGTGCGGTCGGAGGCGACATGCAGCACCGCGTCGAAGATGGTGACGAGCAGCGGGTTGCGCGGCGATGGCAATGCGGCGGTGGAACGCGGCGTCGGCCTTTTCATACGACACCGGTTCGGCGGCTGTGCGGCTCGCCTCCGCCGCCTCGAGCAGCTTGTCGAAATCGGCTTGCGTCGCGCGCAGCGCCGCGAGCTGTGCGAGCGCCGGCTCGATCGCCATGCGTGCCTCGAGCGTGTCGACCGGATTGGTCAGCTTGGCGAGCGCGGCGTAAGCCTCTGGCCGCAGCAGAGTCGAAGTTTTCCGCGCCGGGTTGCTTGCCGGCGAAGGCGACGATCAGAGTCGGAGATCGAGAGATTGGTTAGACAGAGACGGTGTCGGATGGGGGCGATCGAAAGTCTATTTGAAGCAGATTTGGTATATCTCCGACCGGCTTTGGCCTGCTGTAGTAGTAGCCTTGAACCGACTTACAGCCCTCGCTCCGTAGCAGCCGAAGCTGTTCCCTGGTTTCCACGCCTTCGGCGCAGGTAGCGATTCCCAAGCTTCGGCTCAATCCGAGCACCGCACGGACAATCACAAGGGAATCAGGCTTGTTTTCAAGATCGAATATGAACGATCGATCGATCTTGAGCTTGTCGAAAGGAAAGCTGCGGAGATTCGCCAGCGACGAATAGCCCGTACCGAAGTCATCCATCGAGACTCGAATTCCGAGATCCTTCAATTCTCTTAGGGCGTTGAGATTGGCTTCGACGTCGCGCAGCAGAACGGATTCGGTGATTTCGATTTCGAGGCGACTCGCCGGCATGTCGGTATCCGCCAGGATCCGACGCACCACCTGGGCCACATTTTGGTGCCTGAATTGTGCTGGAGATACGTTGACGGCGACGCGGATCGACGCCGGCCAGTTCCTGGCGTCCAGGCAGGCTTGCCGCAACACCCACTCGCCGATACTGGAAATGAGGCCCGTTTCTTCCGCGATCGGAATGAACTCCACGGGAGAAATCATCCCCTTTTCGGGATGGTGCCAGCGAAGCAAGGCCTCGAAGCCGACGACCTCGTTGGTATCGAGGTCTATCTGCGGCTGGTAGTGCAGTTCGAATTGTTGCCTCTTAATTGCCTGTCGCAGATCCATTTCAAGACTGCGACGGGCCTGCGCTCGTGCGTCCATTTCCGCCTGGAAGAACCGGTACATTCCTCGACCCTCCGCCTTCGCGCGATAGAGCGCGAGGTCGGCATTGGTAAGGAGTTTCTCAGGTTCATCACCGTCCGTGCACGAGCTCGCTATGCCGATGCTGATTCCGCTGGTCAGTTGATGACCGTTGAACTCGACCGGCTCGCTTGCAACGTGAAGAATGCGTGATGCGAGCTGGGCAACCTGGTCGGATGTCGGTGCATCTGTAATCACGATGCCGAATTCATCGCCGCCGAGCCGAGCGACTGTATCCGTCTCGGACAACGAGGCCCGCAGACGGTCAGCGATGCACTTCAGCAGGGCGTCACCAGCCGCGTGCCCGAAAGAATCATTTACCGCTTTGAAGTGATCGACGTCGATACACATGACGACCGTCGTGAGGTGCGGCGGGCGCGTGGATTTCAATGCTTGTTCGATCCGTTGTCCGAACAATGTCCGGTTGGGCAGACCGGTCAGCGGATCATGAAGTGCCAGATACTGAAGTTGCTGTTCCCGACGCTTCATTTCGCTGATGTCGGTGTAAAGGATAACCGTTCCGCCGTCGCCGGTGCGCTGCTCGGCGATCAGGATCCATTGCTCGTCACCGAGCTGCTGCTCAAAAAGGCTGCTGCCGATGTTGTGACGCTCGAGGCGCTCCCTGAGCCGAGCGCTGTATTGCATGCTCGCGACAACCTTGTCCGCCTCGCTCTCGAATTCAGCTCTTACGACTTCGTCGTATGCCGCTCCCGGTACCGCTACCTCGCTCAGGCGCGGATAAAGCGTGAGATAGTGGCTGTTTCGCATGACCAGCTTGTCTTGCGCATCATACAGCAGAAATCCCTGCGAAAGACCGTCAAGGATCGCTTCCCGGGTCCGCGTTTCGTCGAGGATGATTCCCGTCCAGAGTACCGACCCATCCTCCTGCCGGTCCGGTCTCGCCAGGGCATGCGTGTATCGCTTGCGCCCGTCCGGCATAATGAGCGTCGCCTCGACATCCCACATGTCGAGCCTTCTTGAAGCGGCCAGGAGGCGCTCGCGAAACTTCGCCTTGTATTCGGGACTGTGCGTTCTGAACAGGGCTTCGGGATCGGCAAGAATTTCATCGGCGGAAACGCCGAAAAGGTTGCGCGCACTCTCGCTGATATATGTGTAGCGAATGTCACCTTCGGTCGAGACGACTCGCTGATAGACGACGCCGGGAATAGCGGACACCAAGGCGGAGAATCGATCCCTCTCCGCGCGCAACGCTGACTCCCTCCGAGCGGCATGGACCACGAAGGCGACGAAGGACTTGAGCGCCCACAGAACATGCGCGTCGCCGGCATTCGGTTCACGAGGCTCCGGGTAGTAGAGAGTAACGAAACCAGCCAGTCCCTCACCGCAATCGAGCACCGGTTCGACCCAGCAGGAACGGAACCCGTTGGCGACGGCCAGTTCTGCGTGCTCGGCCCACCGATCGTCATCCCGGAAGTCAGCGACAATGATCCGCTCGCCGCTCAAAATCGAGCTCGCGGTCGGATTCGGCAGGTGATTGCCGGTCGTGGTGCCGACCGACTTGCGAAGGCTGGAAGGCAGTCGCAATGCGGCCTGATGCGTCACGGCATTTTCGCCACGATGAAACAGGGACAGGACGCACGTTGCCGGGGCAAATGAACGTTCGCAGACAACAACGATTTGATCGAGGACGTCCTGGAGGCTGGCGCTGCCGAATATTCGGCCCATGACCTCCTGTTGACCTTGCAGGAGGTCACTCAGCCGATCGCCATAGGGATGAACCGCGTCATCGGCGAGCGGCGGTGCGTCGCTCAATTCCAAAGCAACGACTTCAGGATCGTGTTGGTGAACGATCATTCGATGCTGCCCCCGATGCGGCGCCGGGAATCATATTCGCTCTGGCCGCCTCCGCCGCACCGGAAGGCTAAATTGCAAGTCTTAATTTGCCGTTGAAAGCATGTGAAATATCAAAAGCGTGGCTCATTTTACAAAGTGTATTCACCATCCAGATATCCAAGCCGCGCCATGCAAAGCAAATTAGGCCTTGGTCAAGTTTAACGAAAATTACGAGATGCGGGTTTGAAGACGTTACTTTGATTTTATTGATCTACAGGAAAGTATCGTCGATACGTTGCGAGGGCGGAGAGACTTATGCCTAGTGTGTCGGCAGCCTCAGGCGTGAGCCCGGATAAAATGAATAGCCGCATGGACCTGGCTCAACTCGAGGAGCAAATCGATCGCCTCAAGTCCAAGCTGCGCCTGGCTATCATTTTCGGTGGCTGCAAGTCGACACCGGATGCCGTCATCTATTCATCGCGCAACTCGCGGTCATGGAAGAGCTACGAGGCCGTAGCGGCAGATATCGCAGCTTCGTTGCGGCTGATCGGCTTCCAGAACGTGGAGCTGATGCCCGATGACATGACGTTGGGTGACCGCCTGCGCAGGGCAGGAACACACCTCGCGTGGCTAAATACGAGCGGAGTTCAGGGCTACAATCCCGCGGCTCATACCGCAGCCATGCTGGAGATGTTCGGGGTTCCGTATGTGGGGCACGACCCATTGGCAGCCACCACCTTGGACAACAAGCACGCATTCAAGCGAGAGGCGACCTGCGCAGGCTTGCCGACTGCCCCGTTTGCCACGTGGCAGATGACGCGAGGGACGTTTCGGCCCGAGGTCAACGCCCGATTCCTGCGCGCCTTTGGGGATTACCCGGGCCCCTTCGTGGTGAAGCCGGTTTCCGGACGTGCGTCGTTGCATGTGCATTTCGTCGGCGACAGGGCAGGGTTGGCCGCTGCGATCCAGGAGGTCTACAGCGCAACTGGAAATGTCGTGCTTATCGAGAAATATTTGAGCGGACGCGAATTCTGCATCGCCGTTGCAGGCTCGGTGACGGCTCGACGCGGGCGGCTTACCCATCGAGGCGAGCCGTTCACCTTCGCAGCGATGGAGCGAGTGCTGGCGTCGAACGAAAAGATCTTCACCTCAATGGACACTCGTCCAATTACCAGGGATCGCTGCCAAAGTCTGAATCCGCGGCATGACGCCAAGGAGCTCGCTCTGATGACTCGCTTGGCACGCGACGTTTTTCTTGAGTTCAATCTGAGCTCAATTTCGCGCCTCGACCTGCGTAGCGACGAAAATGGTGATCTGTTCATTCTCGAGGCCAATCCCAAGCCTGACCTGAAGCGGCCTGCGGACGGCGTGACCAGTCTGATCGCGGAAGGTCTCGGTCAGTCCGGGATGGATTACGATGACTTGATCCTCTCGCTGCTGGCCGATCGTCTTGGTCACCTGCTGACCTTTCGTTGGGAAACAGTCGGTCACATTCTCGAACTGCTGGCTGCCAAATCGTCCATCGCGATCGGCGGGCAGTCCGGTCGCGAAGGTGAGGAGACCGCTTTCGCGGCTTACCAGGCTGCCAGAATGCATGCTGCGGCGGCGGAGCAGGATCGGAGCAGGGTCGACGCGTTGAGCAAGGCTGCTGCCGCCTCAGGTGATCACGAGACAGTCATGCATCTGACCGAACTCGCAACCGACGCCGGCCTGCGGTCCCTCGACAGCGTTCCCACACCGCTTAAACGTGCAAGGCAATTGCGCCGCGCCAATGCGGTGGCCAAGCCAATATCCAAACCGAAGCTGACGACCAACCGTTGAGTTGCTGCCCGCCGGACGCGTTGTTTTGCGCGTCGTGGTTAAATCAATTTTCATCGATGCTGGGTAAATCTACAGTGCGGGTTTGTAACATTGTCGACCAAATTGTCGACAAATCCGCGGCTGTTTTTTCGACGCCTGGGGACTGGGCCACGGGAGTGGGACGATGACGCGAGCGACCTTTGGCCGCCGGCTGACGGACTGGATCACGATGTTTGTCGTGACAGGTCTGTCGCTGCTGCTTCTCGTTTACGTCGGCTTCGGAGAAGCGCTGCGCACCTACTCACAGTTTCAAATTGAAAAAACGGTGGCGCATAACCGCATCGTGCAGAACGCGATGGAAAACTATCTGCGCGCGGGCATCCCGATCAAGCAGTATGCCGGCTTTGGGACGTTGGCGGACCCGATCGTCCAGAGCATGCCCGAGGTCGATGCCATGTCGGTGTTCGATGCTGACGGGAAGCAATTGTTCATCGTCATCGATAACGACAAGCAAGATCCAAAGCTGCCCGATGGTCTCCAAGCCCTGGCGCAACTCAAGAAGGCGGCAGAGGTCGAGTTCAGCGACCCCTACTATCAGGTCGTCACGCTTCTGCGCAACCGGTTCGAAACGGTCGGCAGTCTCGCGACCATCGCATCGACGAAGCTGATGAATATGCGGCTGAAGGAAAGCTTCGGTCCGCTTGTCGTGATCGCACTTGCGTTATCCGCTCTGTTTGCGCTCATGGTCGCCATCGGGGCGCCCTACCTCGCGCGCACCCGGACACCCTGGCTTCAGATCAGCTACGCCGCCACTTTTCTGACCATGGCGGGACTTGTGGTTGCAACGCTCGTCAACCTTTACTCGGACGGCGTGCAGGGAATAGCGAAGCAATCGGCCTTTACGCTCTCGCAACGCCTCGACGACATTTCTGAATTCAATCTGAGACTGAACGACTTTGAAGGCCTGGACAAAGTCTTCCTAGAGTTTCGAGCCCTCAATCCGGACATCAGCGATGCGGTTCTGGTCGTCGACGGTGTCGTCCGGATTGCTGCCGATACCGCGAGAGTCGGAAGGAAGTGGGTAAGCGATCCTCGCACATACGAATACAGCGTCGACCTGTCTCGTCCCGGTCAGGTCAGCCGCAGCCTGGTGGTCGCCGTGCCGATGCACGCAGTCTACACCAGGGTTGAGCGAAGCGTGCGCAATTTCGTCGCGCTCTTCGTTGCGTCGGGATTCCTGGCAGGGCTGTTCCTGCAAGTGGCGAGCTCGATGCAGCGATTGAGGCCCGCAGGATCTTCATCATCCATGTCACGACATTCGAGCGCAAACGAGGAGGCCGCACTCATCGTCGTCAAACCGATCTTTTTCCTTGCGGTCTTCCTCGAGCACCTGACCTATTCCTTCTTGCCGAAATTCATGCAGGATGCTGCGGCTGCTTCCGGATTATCGTTGGGCTATGCCGCAGCTCCTTTCACCGCCTATTACCTTTGCTTTGCGTTGAGCCTGATACCGGCCGGTTATCTCTCGGATCGCTTCGGCCCCAAGCCACTGATCTGGCCCGGCCTGTTGCTGGCCGCCTCGAGCATTCTCGCACTTGCCATGCCGGTGGGCATCATTCCTTTGACGGTTCTGCGAGGCCTGGCGGGGATTGGGCAGGGCATGCTCTTCATCGGCATTCAGGCATACATTCTGATGGTCGCTTCGCCCGAGAAGAAGACGCAGGGCAATGCCATCATCGTGTTCGGCTTCCAGGGTGGAATGCTCTCCGGCATGGCGATCGGTTCGTTGCTGGTCAACTATCTGCACCCCCAAGGGGTGTTCGTGGTCAGCGCGGGGATTGGGTTTGTCACTGCTGTCTACAGTCTTCTGTTGATTCCAGGCGACGTTGCGCGGCGGCTGGCGACTCACGGCCTTGGCACTGCCATCCACCGCGTAGCGACCGATCTGTGGAAGGTCCTTCACAGCACGGAATTCCTCAAGACGATGTTTTGTATCGGAATTCCGGCAAAAGCGGCCCTGACAGGTACGATCACGTTCGCGCTTCCGCTCCTGCTGGGCCAGTACGGGTACCGACAGGAGGAAATCGGTCAGGTGATCATGCTCTATGGCGTAGGCGTTGTCGCCTCCAGCGCCTATGTGGCACGCCGTGTCGATCGAACCGGTAACACGGAAAAAGTCCTCTTCTGGGGCGCTGCCATCAGCGGACTGGGGCTGGTTCTCATCAGCTTGATGGGAACGGACTCGCCGGGCCATGGAAGCCTTAGCACCGCGGCAGTTGTCTCCGGAGTGATGATCGTAGGTATCGCGCACGGCTTCATCAATGCGCCGGTCGTGACCCACGTGGCACATTCCGATCTGGCGGCACAGATCGGCGCAACTCCGGTCACGACCGCGTATCGTTTTCTAGAGCGGATCGGGCATGTGGCCGGCCCGTTCCTGGTTGGGCAGTTGTTCGTGTTTTGGGGACAAAGTGCTCACATCCTTCTCTGGATTGGGCTTGCGACCGCCGCCCTTGGTCTTGTTTTTCTCGTCCGTACGACACCGCCGCGGTTTCATGCGCGGGCGCCGGAGGCCGCATGATGATCACGCGTATGTCAGCTCGTGCCTGCGCGATGCGATTGGCTGTCTTGGCCGGCCTGCTCGTTATTTCATCCGCGAGCACGCGAGCACAGGAGCAGGCTGTCCCGGCGTGGTTTCGCTATGGCGCGAGCATCGACGCTGCATGGCACGTTGCCGCGGACGCTGCACATCCGATGCACGTAACGATTCATCGCAAAGGGGGAGAATTGCCTCCCAAACGCGTCCTCGTGCTTTATCCTCGACCGTCGTCCGCCTACGACATTGCAATTACAAAAATCCTGCATGTCTTCGAGTCGAAAGAGCTCAATGCGAAATTCGAAATCATCAACTTCTCAATGAATGACCAGAATGGCTTTCAAGCGCTCGAATTCGCCAAGCGGAACAAAGTCGATCTCATCTTCGCGATGGGCTCAGAATCGACTGCATGGCTCTATGAGCACTACAAGGGAGGCACGATTCCCGTCATCTCAGTGTGCTCCAAGGACCCGGTGCAGTTGGGCCAGATGCGGAACTATTCCGATGGAAGCAAGTCCAATTTTGCATTTACGTCTCTGAATGTTCCCCTCGAGACGCAGATGGCCTATGTGCGCGACCTGCGGCCCGATCTCAAGAATCTGGCAGTCTTGGTTGACAGCAAGAACGTCAGCGCCGTGCAAACCCAGGCGGAGCCCATCGCTGCCTATGCGCGCCAACGAGGGATTCAAGTCATTTGGGGCGCGGTGCAGAATCCGCCCAACGCACGCGAGGAGCTCGAACGTATCGTTCGCGGGGCCGTCCAGACGATGCGAAAGAGCGACCCAGATCTGAGCCGAAGCTTGTTCTGGGTCACGGGAAGCACTTCGGTGTTCCTCGAGATTCGCACGATCAACGAAAATTCCGATCGGGTGCCGGTGATCAGTGTCATACCCGAGATCGTGAAAGCCGGAACGGATACGGCGGTGATTGGGATCGGCGTCAGCTTCGAAAGCAATGCGCACCTGGCCGCGATTTACGGCGCTGACGTCCTGACCGGAAAAGCCAAGGTCGGCGACTTGAAGGTGGGCTTGGTGTCGCCCCCTGACATAGCGATAAGCTTCCTCAAGGCACGAGAGATCGGATTGCGAGTGCCGTTCAGCTTCTTCGAAAGTGCGAGCTTCGTCTATGATTACGACGGTAAGCCTGTCCGCACGATTGCAAGCAAGATGTCCGGCGGGAACTAACGGCCAAGCGTCTGCTGTGTTTGATGAGTCGATCGATGTCCAGGCAGATGGTGGCAGCGTCAATCGCTGAACGTGCAGGGATATACCTGCCTTAATGCCTGTACCAAGGCCCGACCAGCCGGCAGGAATTCGGCCGCGCCATCAGGTTCTATGACATATTCAAGGAACACACGGCGAACCGTTTCGGTAGACATGACCTCGGGCGGGCAGAACAGTCTTGTCCCTGCCTCGCGATATTCGTCACTGACGTCTTGAAACGAGCTCAGGTAGATCGAGCAGCGGCGTATCTGGTCCGATTGGCTCAGACCCGGGCGTACGCCTGAGCACAAGTCGCGCAAGTAGGCTGCGGAAGATACGGGTTCAAATGGGATCTGCGCAGATGTCGCGGCCATGGACGGCAGCATGGCGCAGGCCAGTGCGCCAAAGAGCGCCTGCTTTGCGGCGGAGGTCAATGCGGATCTGGTCCCGCCGAGCTCTCGGCGGAATTTGAAAAGAGATACGCTGGACTGAACAGGCCGATTGGCGCAAAGCCGCGAAATATGTGGACTGCCGCCAGCGCGACAAGCGAAACAAGCTCGATATAGAGAAAGACGCCGTACATCGATGGTTCCCAGCGCGGTACTTCCTAACACAAGACTCCTTTATCGTCGGTAAAGGCCGCCGCCATCGCGCCGCCGCGGCACCGGTCTCTCGAGCCCGTTTCTGCTCAGGTCGCCTCGGCGCGCGGAAACGCGTGCTCGATCAGCTGCTGCTGCACCATGGCGAGATGCGCGCGCATGGCTTCCTCGGCCGATTTCGGATTGCGCTCGCACACGGCGGCGGCGATGCGCCGGTGCGCGGCGGCGTAGCGCGCCTGGTTGTTGATGCAATGCGCCGTCTCGCGGCCGTGCCGCCAGGTGCGGTCGGAGGCGACGTGCAGCACCGCGTCGAAGATGGTGACAAGCAGCGGGTTGCGCGCGGCGATGGCGATGCGGCGGTGGAACGCCGCGTCGGCTTTTTCATACGACACCGGATCGACGGCAGTGCGGCTCGCCTCCGCCGCCTCGAGCAGCTTGTCGAAATCCGCTTGCGTCGCGCGCAGCGCCGCGAGCCGTGCGAGCGCCGGCTCGATCGCCATGCGCGCTTCGAGCGTGTCGACCGGATTGGTCAGCTTGGCGAGCGCGGCGCCGAGGTCGAGCGTGCTCGCGCGCGCGTCGCAGACCAGCGTGCCGCGGCCCTGCTGCCGGGTGATGCGGCCTTCCGCCTCGAGCAGGTCGAGCGCGTAGCGCACCGCGCGGCGGCTGACGCCGAGCTCCTGGGCGAGCGTGCGCTCGGGCGGCAGCCGTCCGCCGCTGCCGGCCTGGCCGCCTTCGACCAATGCGCGCAACCGTCCGAGCGCGAGCGCCTTGGCGCGCGCATGCGGCACATTGCTGCTGCTGGCGAAACTGTCATCGGGCGTCAGGACGTCCATGCTCACGGCCGGTCTCCCTGCAATTCCTCAGCGTGACCATAGCATCGGCGCGCGGACCAATAAAGCAATTGGTCACGGCGAGTTCGTTGACGAGCGGACCACCTGTGTTAGCGTTTGGACCAGAGAGCCTCTTTAACTCCCCGCCAGGAGCTCCGGTCCATGTCCACTCCCGCCAGCAATGTGACGCGGCTGCCGAACCGCGAGACCGCCCTGAAAGCCCTGTATGACGACGTGTCCGCGAAGCACATGTTCCCGTTCTGGGCGACCTCCACCGACGTCGAGCACGACGAGGTGAAGCAGCTTCTCGCCACCCCGCGCGCGGTCCCGTACCTGTGGCGCTGCGCGGAGGATATCGAACCAATCCTCGAGCGTGCCGTCCAATTGGTCACGATGGAGGACTCCGAGCGCCGCTCCCTGGTGCTGGTCAATCCGGGCCTCGCGCCGCGCCGCGCCACGGTCAGCACGATGTATACGGCCTACCGCCTCAACGACGCGAACGAGATCATGCCGCCGCATCGGCATTCGCCGAGCGCGATCCGCTTCGGCCTCAAGGGCACGGGCAACTTCACCGGCGTCGACGGCGAGGACATCACCTTCGGTCCCGGCGACATGGTGCTCACCCCGAACGACACCTGGCACAATCACGGCACGGTCGGGAACGAGCAGGCGCTGAACCTTTCGGTGCTCGACCTGCCGCTGGTCGAGACGCTCAACGCCATCCACTTCGAGCACGATTACAAGGAAGAGGTGAACGGCAAGCTCGTCTCCAAGAAGCAGCAGACGCCGCGCTTCTCGACCGACTACTCGCAGCGCATCTACGGCTATGGCGGGCTCCTCCCGCGCTTTGCCTCGAAGCAGAAGCGCGGCGCCGGGCTCTCGTCGCCGATGTTCGTGTATCGCTGGGAGATGGTGCGCGAGCTGCTCGATCGCCATCGCGACAGCGACGGCGATGCCCATGACGGCCTGATGGTCGAGTACATCGATCCGACCAGCGGCGAGCCGGTGTTCAAGACGATCACCTTCTTCGCGCAGATGCTGCAGCCGGGCCAGCACACGCTGCCGGTCAAGACCACGTCGAGCCTGCTCGTCGCGCCGTTCGAAGGGCAGGGCTATTCGATCGTCGACGGCAAGCGCTTCGACTGGAAGGAATTCGACACGCTCGCCATCCCGGGCGGATCGTGGTTCGAGCACAAGAACACGTCGGACAAGCAGCCGCTGGTCCTGTTCGTCGCGAGCGACGAGCCGACGCTCAAGAAGCTCGCCCTCTACAAGAAGTGGGGCAAGTCGGCCTCGGGCGAGGTCTCGCAGATTTTTGATTGATCGAACTTGCAGCGGGACACTCACGTATGAGTCTTGTCAGGCGGGCACTGCCTCTCGCTCCCTCCCCCCCGTTGGGGGGGGGGGGGGGGGGGGGGGGGAAGGTGGGAAAGCTTTCCGCTCCCCGGTCGCGCGG
>Ga0081540_1002218_pt1 | contig 16031 bp, 17 predicted proteins | sample TabmetS2T1R1_FD_71024 | JGI IMG/M metagenome (GOLD analysis project Ga0081540, IMG submission 71024) | Tabebuia heterophylla rhizosphere microbial communities from the University of Puerto Rico - S2T1R1 | ecosystem: Host-associated > Plants > Roots > Rhizosphere ... | reverse complement strand
GGCCTCGGCTACTTCGTCTGGAACGAGTGGAACAACCTCTCGATCACCAACGTCATCATCGCCATCCTCCTGATCGGCGTCGTCGGCATGCTGCTCGACCAGATCCTCGCGCGGTTCACGCGCATGGTCACGTTCCCGGAGTGAGCGCGATGACCGACAAGTTCATCTCCATCGAGGGCATCGCCAGGCGCTATCCGGGCGCCGATGGCGGCCAGACCACCATCTTCGAGGATCTCTGGCTGTCGATGGGCCGCGGCGAATTCGGCTGCGTGATCGGCCATTCCGGCTGCGGCAAGACCACCGTGCTGAACATCCTGGCTGGGCTCGACGAACCCAGCGAAGGCGCGGTCATTGTCGACGGGCAGGCGATCGAAGGCACCAGCCTCGACCGCGCCGTGATCTTCCAGAGCCACGCACTGTTGCCGTGGCGCACGGTGCTCGGCAACGTCGCCTACGCCGTCACCTCGAAATGGCGCAACTGGGACCGCGCGAGGGTGAAGGCGCACGCGCAAAAGTTCATCGATCTGGTCGGCCTGACCGGCTCTGAGCACAAGCGCCCGTCGGAACTGTCGGGCGGCATGAAGCAGCGCGTCGGCATTGCGCGGGCGCTTTCGATCACGCCAAAGATCATGCTGATGGACGAGCCGTTCTCGGCGCTGGACGCGCTGACCCGCGGCACGCTGCAGGACGAGGTCCGCCGCATCTGCCTGGAGACCGGACAGACCGCCTTCATGATCACCCATGACGTCGATGAAGCGATCTATCTCGCCGACAAGATTTTCCTCATGACCAACGGCCCCGGCGCCGTGCTGGCCGAGATCGTCGAAAATCCGCTGCCGAAGGATCGCGGCCGCATCGATCTGCACCGCCATCCGCTTTACTACGCGCTGCGCAACCACATCGTCGATTTCCTGGTCAGCCGCAGCAAGACGTTCACCGCCACCGTGACCGACCACGATCCGCGCAACGTGCCGATTGTTCGGCCGGGCAAGCCGGAACTCACGATCGCAGCGGGGACAGAGGATTCAACACAGGCGTCATGGCCGGCCCGGGCATGACGAAGAGAGGAGACCATCCATGAAACGCGAAGACCTCACCGAGAAGCTGCTCGACATCAAGCGCGAGAAGGGCTGGAGCTGGAAACACATCTGCGAAAACATCGGCGGCTATTCGGAGGTGCTGATCGTCGGCGCCATCATGGGGCAGATGAAATTGACAAAGCCGCAGGCCGCCAATGCCGGCGAGCTGTTCGGGCTATCGAAATCCGAAGTGGCAATGCTGAACGAAGTGCCGATGCGCGGCACCGGAACGCCGATGCCGCCGACCGATCCCTTGATCTATCGCTTCTACGAAATGGTGATGGTCAACGGGCCGGCCTGGAAGGCGCTGATCGAGGAAGAGTTCGGCGACGGCATCATGTCGGCAATCGACTTCGACATGGCGATCGATCGCGTCGCCAATCCCAAGGGCGACCGCGTCAAGATCACGATGTCCGGCAAATTCCTGCCGTACAAATATTACGGCGCGAGTGGGAACGTGCCGGAGTATGGGTTCAAGGAGGAGTGACCCGAGATCCGTCGTCATTCCGGGGCGCGAAGCGAACCCGGAATCTCGAGATTCCGGGTTCGATGCTTCGCATCGCCCCGGAATGACGGTGTGAAAGTCACCGGAACGCTGGCCTGATCTCCCCCATCGGCGCCATATCCCGTACGAACGTGAACGCGCCCTGATCTTTCATCTCGCGGGCGCATCGCAAGAAAGCGGCAAGCGCGTAACGCTCCATCGCGCCGCCGACGCTGATGCGCTTGACGCCGGCTTCGGAGAGTTGCGGCAGCGTCAGCGTCGGATCGGCAAACCCCATCACCAGATTGAAGGGCTTGCCGACCGACGACACCACCGTGCGGATCGTGCCGATGTCGTACAGGCCGGGTGAATACAAGACGTCCGCGCCCGCAGCCTCGAACGCCTGCAGCCGCTTGACGGTGTCGTCGACATCCTTGCGGCCGTGCAGGAAGTTTTCGGCCCGCGCGGTCAGCGTGAATGGAAACGGCAAGGCGCGCGCGGCCTCGACCGCCGCTTGCACGCGCTCGACAGCGAGCGAGAAATCATAGATCGGGCTGCGCGGGTCGCCGGTCGAATCCTCGATCGAGCCGCCGACGGCGCCGGCTTCGGCCGCGCGCGCGATCGCTTTCGCTGCCGTCTTTGGGTCATCCGCGCCGCAATTTTCCAGATCGGCGCTAACGGGCAGATCGGTCGCTTCGGCGATGATCCGGCAGTTTTCAATGATGGCATCGAGGCTGATGTTGACGCTGCCAAGCATATTGGCAACGCCCAGGCTCGTGGTCGCCAGCGCCTCGAACCCCATCGCGGCGAGCAGTTTTGCGGTGCCGGCATCCCAGGGATTGGGAATGATGAAGGCGCCGGGGCGCGCATGCAGCGCGCGAAACGATTCTGCTTTTTGCATCTGGGTGCGCATCGGTGGGTAGCTCCGCCTTGGACAGGTTCGACTGGCGGCGAAGCTAGCGGTCTTTCGGACATCAGCCAAATTTGTTATTTCTCTCGATATCATCAGCTTTTTGCATGGACCGAAAATGGACAGCGATGCGCTCGATACCTTCCTGACGGTCCATCGCCGCGGCGGCATCTCGAATGCCGCGAAGGTGCTGCACCGCTCGCAGCCCGCGATCTCGCGGCGCATCGCGCTCCTGGAGCAGGAACTCGGCGTGCCGCTGTTCGAGCGGATCGCGGGCCGCACCATGCTGAGCGATGCGGGGCGGGTGCTGGTGCCTTATGCCGAGCGCGCGGTGGCTGCCGCGCAGGATGCGGAGAATGCGGTGCGCGCGCTGGCGCGGCCGAATTCAGGGCCGATTGCGCTCGCCGTGGTCGGGACGCTGGCCGGCGGGCGGTTGTCCGAAATTCTCAAGCGCTTCGCGGCCGAGCACCCGGAGGTCGCATTGACGCTGCGCACCGCGACCAGCGCGGAGGTCGGCGCTATGGTCCGGCGCGGCGAGGTGACCATCGGGCTTCGCTATGACCGCGACCGCTCGCGCGATCTCGACTGCGAATTGCTGTTTGCCGAACGGCTGCAGGTGGTTTGCGCGCCGGATCATCCGCGCGCCGGCGGCCGTGTCGCAAGGCTGGCCGAACTGCGGGGGGAGCGCTGGATCGCATTCCCGGTGGTGCCCGGACGGCGCGAGATTTCAGCCGCGCACGTCTTTGCGCTGTTTCAGACCCACGGCCTCGGTGAAATCGACTGGACGCCCGTGGACAGCCTGACCGCGCAGAAGCGGCTGGTCGAGGCCGGGCTCGGGATCGCGCTATTGTCGGAGAGTAACGCCGCCGAGGAATTGCGGCACGGCACGATTTCAACCATCGGTGTGCGCGATCTCAAGGCGAGCCACGATGTCGTAACAGTAACGCGCCGCGGCGGCTTCTTAAGCGCAGCGGCGCGGCAATTGCTGGAGATCGTTCGTAAGGAATATCGCTAGAGGTCTTTAGGTCGTTCCGGGTTCGTGCTTCGCACGCCTCGGAACGACCGAGAGGGTTAACCCCCCGCCTTGAGTTGGGCGGCAACCGCCACCATCAGCTCATCCATCTTGGCGCGAACCTCGGGCGCGGCGATGGCGACGCCCTTGGCGGCAAAATCCTTCACCACCTTGTTCTGGACGTCATGGTCGCCGGCTTCCTCGAAATCGGCGACGACAACCTCCTTGGAGTAGGCATCGGCGGCGTCGCCGGTCAGGCCGAGCTTTTCCGCTGCCCAAAGACCGAGCAGCTTGTTGCGGCGAGCCTCGGCTTTGAACCTCTGCTCCTCGTCGAGGGCGAATTTCTTCTCAAAACCTTCCTCGCGCTTGTCGAAAGTGGTCATTTTCGCGGTTCCAATCCCGGCCAAAAGGTAAGCGGCGCCGCGTTGTGGCGGCCCGATCGCTACCTAAATAAAGGGGGCGAATCGGTAAAACAACGGTCCGTTAAGCCGCAGGCACCCAGTATAAGTTGGGCCCAACCGGGCCGGGTCGATTGTGCTGGATGGGCCAATCGGATAGGTTGCCAGAAGGCTCGGTTCTTGTTCTGTTTCCGGTCGTTGTTTCAGGGACGCCGTTCAGGACTTGGCCTTCACGGCAGCTCCGTCGTGGTCGTAAACCCTTGTCATCCGGAGCACACCAATTCATGGATTTCAACAAAACACGGTACATCCCAATGAGCCGTCGACGCCGTATTTATGAAGGCAAGGCAAAGGTGTTGTATGAAGGCCCGGAGCCGGGAACCCTGATCCAGCACTTCAAGGACGACGCGACCGCGTTCAACGCCAAGAAACACCAGGTGATCGAGGGCAAGGGCGTCCTCAACAACCGGATTTCGGAGTACCTGTTTCAGCACCTCAACGATATCGGGGTGCCGACCCACTTCATCCGCCGCCTCAACATGCGCGAGCAGCTGATTCGCGAGGTCGAGATCGTGCCGCTCGAGGTGGTGGTGCGGAATGTCGCCGCCGGCTCGCTGTCGCAGCGCCTCGGCATCGAGGAGGGCACCCAGCTGCCGCGCTCGATCATCGAGTTTTACTACAAGAACGACCAGCTCAACGACCCCATGGTGTCGGAAGAGCACATCACCGCCTTCGGCTGGGCGACCCCGCAGGAAATCGACGACATCATGGCGCTTGCCATCCGCGTCAACGACTTCCTCACCGGTCTCTTCCTCGGCATCGGCATCCGTCTGGTCGACTTCAAGATGGAATGCGGGCGGCTGTTCGAGAACGAGATGATGCGGATCATCGTTGCCGACGAGATCTCGCCCGACTCATGCCGGCTGTGGGACATCAAGTCGAACGAGAAGCTCGACAAGGACCGTTTCCGCAGGGATCTCGGCGGCCTCCTGGAGGCCTATACCGAGGTGGCGAAGCGTCTCGGCATCCTGATGGAGAACGAGCGGCCGGCCGGCACCGGTCCGGTGCTGGTGAAGAGCTAAGTCACGTCATTCCGGGACGCAGACAGCCAACCCCAATGCGCAATTGCGCATTGTGGAATCAAGAGATTGCCAGATTCCGAAATCGACCCGCTGCGCGGCTCGTCCGGAATGACGAGGGTGAAATGAAGGCACGCGTTACCGTTACGTTGAAATCCGGCATCCTCGATCCGCAGGGCAAGGCCATCGAAGGTGCGCTGAAATCGCTCGGCGTCGACGGCGTTGCCAGCGTCCGCCAGGGCAAGGTATTCGACATCGAAATCGCCGGCGCCGACAAGGCCAAGGCCGAGGCGGCGCTGAAAGATGCCGCCGACAAGCTGCTGGCGAACACCGTGATCGAGAATTACCGGGTCGAATTGCTCTAGGCGCGCCTTAAATGAAATCAGCCGTTCTCGTCTTTCCCGGTATCAATCGCGAGCGCGACATGGCGCGCGCGCTGAAACTCGTCTCCGGGCAGGAAGCCGCAATGGTCTGGCATGCCGAGACGGAGCTGCCGAAGGGGACGGATCTGGTGGTCGTGCCCGGCGGATTTTCCTACGGCGATTATCTGCGCTGCGGCGCCATCGCGGCGCGCGCGCCCGTCATGGACGCGGTGCGCAAATATGCCGCCGACGGTGGCCTCGTGCTCGGCGTCTGCAACGGCTTCCAGATCCTGTGCGAAGCAGGGCTGTTGCCCGGCGTGTTGATGCGCAATGCCAGGCTGAAATTCATCTGCAAGGACGTGCATCTGCGGGTCGAACGATCGGACTCGCCGTTCACGCGCGGTTACAATGCCGGCCAGGTCATTCGCGTGCCCGTCGCGCATGGCGAGGGCAATTACGAGGCCGATGAAGAGACCGTGAAGCGGCTCGAGGGCGAGGGGCGGGTGCTCTATCGCTACTGCTCGGCTGACGGCGTCGTCGACGAGGATTCCAATATCAACGGCGCGGCGCAGTCGATCGCCGGCATCGTCAACGAGCGCGGCAATGTGCTCGGCATGATGCCGCATCCAGAAAACCACGTCGAAGACATCATGGGCTGCACCGACGGCCGCGGCCTGTTCGCGGGCCTCGCCGCGCATCTGGAAAAAGCGGCATGAAGTCCTTCGTGGTGCACGTGGCAGTCGCCGCAGCGGCGCTGTCCTTTGTCACGGCAGTCCACGCGCAGGATTATCCCAAGCGTCCCATCACCATGATCGTGCCGTTCGCGGCCGGCGGCACCTCCGACGTGATCGCGCGCGCGGTGGCCGAGGAGATGAGCAAGCCGCTCGGGCAGTCGATCATCATCGAGAATGTCGCCGGCGCCGGCGGCTCGACCGCGCTGACGCGTGCTGCGCGCGCCGAGCCCGACGGCTACACCATCGCCATCGGCAATGCCGGCACCAGCGCGGCGACCTATACGATCTATCCGAAACTGCCGTTCACGCCTGATTCCTTCGCGCCGATCGCGATGGTGGCAAAGACGTTCGGCATCGTGGCGCTGCGCAAGGATTTTCCGGCGAAGAACCTGCAGGAATTCATCGCCTACGCGAAGAAGAACCCCGGCAAGATCAATCTCGGCCATGCCGGTGTCGGCTCCTCGAATTTCCTGATCTGCAAGAGCTTTGAGCAGGCCGCCGGCGTCGAGATCACACTGGTCGGCTATCGCGGCGCGGCGCCGGCCTTGACGGATGCGATCGGCGGCCAGATCGATGGCGTCTGCGACGCCGCCGCCTCAGTGTCGCAGGCGATCGACGACAAGCTGGTGACGGGCCTCGTCGTCGGCTCGACGGTGCGGTTGGCGACATTACCCGAACTGCCGACATCGGCCGAAGCGGGCTTGCCCGAATTCGAGGCGCAGGGCTGGAACGGCCTGTTCGCGCCAAAGGGCACGCCGCCCGCGATCATCGCCAGGCTGAACGCCGCGGCGCGCACCGCTGTCGAAAGCGAGGCGGTGAAGAAGCGCTTCCACGACCTCTCCACCGTCGCTCCCGACGCCAACGAGCGCGCGCCGGAAGTGCTCGGGCAACTGGTGACGCGCGACGTCGAGAAATACAAAAAGCTGCTGGAAGAGAAGAAATAGGCGATCACCTGCGCTGACCGATGAAAAAGCCCCGCAACGCGGGGCTTTTTCTTATCTGCCGGTGGGCGCCGGCGTCAGGGTCGAACCGCTCGGCGAGGGGTTGATCTGGGTACTGCCCGAGGGGTTCCTCCCGCTGTTGCGGGCGGCGGCAGCGCTGCCGGCATCGTTGGACATGCCGGTGCTTGGGTTAGTGCCAGTCGCGCTGCCGGTCGTGCCGCTAGCGCCGCCGGCCGCAGAACTTCCGCTTGCGGAGCCCGCCGAGCTTCCGCCGCTTGAGCCACCGGATTGCGCGAGCGCGAACGTGCCCGTGAATGCCAGCGCCATTGCCAGTCCCATTGTTGCCAGTTTCATGATTGCTCCTTTTCCTGGTGCACAACGGCCAACGACGTCCGCGCGCCCGACGTTCCAGCCGCGCGATCACAGTTCGTTGCTGTTCCGTGGAAGACCGTCCATCGCCACAAATCTTTCATCGCAGTGATACATTGCGTTAAATCGCAACTGAAGATTGTTCAATTGAACGCGCGGCGCTATCAAGGGCACCAAGAACCGTCCGTTCGGTTTGACTGGAATGCGCACATGCCCGTTGCTCTCGTTGTTTTGCTGCTCGACATCACGCTGATCTATCACGCATCGAGGACCGGACGGCTGCAGCCCTGGGCCTTCATCATCCTGCTGGTCCCGCTGGTCGGAGCACTTGCTTACATCGTCGTTGAACTGGTGCCGGAATGGTTTGGAAGCCCCGGCGCCCAGCAGGCGCGCAAGCGCATCGCCAACAAGCTCGATCCGGAAAAGCGCTACCGCGAGCTGTCCGACCGTCTTGCCCGCAGCGAGACCATCGCCAACCGCGCGGCTCTTGCAGCCGAATGTCTGAAGATCGCCCGCTTCGACGAAGCCGCGGGCCACTACGATCACATCCTCGAGCAGCCGATGGGGAGCGACCCGGCCTATGCACTCGGCAAAGCGCAAGCCGAATTCGGCCGCAATCGCCCGGCGGATGCGCTTGCGGCTCTGGATGATCTGAAAGCGCGCTGGCCCGATTTCGAATCTGCCGAGGGTCATCTGCTCTATGCCCGGGCGCTGGCCGAGGTCGGGCGCATCGATGAGGCCCTCGACGAATACCACGCGCTCGCGGCGTATTTTCCCGGCGCCGAGGCCCGGGTCCGCTACGGCATGCTGCTGCAGATGGTCGGGCGCACCGCGGAAGCCCGGGTGGTGTTCAACGAATTGCTGATCCAGATGCGGCGCGCGCCAAAATATCTGCGCGATGCGCAGGCGGAGTGGCTTTCGATCGCCGAAAAGCAGTTGTCGACCTGAATCTGACAGGCAATCGGCGTAGGCCTCGCCACCGCATCTGGCCTGAAACTTGCTCCTGTTTCTTCCGATCCGCAGTGCGGATTTTCCAATCGTCGGACGGGAGAAATATCATGCTCATTCGCAAGGCATCCTGCGTGACCGCGCTTGCGGCAGCGTTGCTGTCTTCGTACGCAGCGATGGCCGAGACCACGCTGCGCATCGCCATGACAGCGTCCGATATCCCGACGGCGACGGGGCTACCCAATAACGGTTTCGAGGGCTTGCGCTTCCTCGGCTACCCGATCTTCGAAGGATTGGTGCTGTGGGATCTGACGCGCACCGACAAATTGGCGGGCCTGCGTCCGGGGCTCGCGGAGAAATGGGAACAGGACCCGAACGACAACAAGACCTGGATTTTCCATCTGCGCCGCGGCGTGAAATTCCACGACGGCACGGATTTCAATGCCGACGCCGTGATCTGGAATCTTGACCGTTATTTCAACAGCGAGAGCCCGCAATTTGAGCCGCCGAGTTCGGCGATGTCGCGGGCCCGTGTCCCGATCATGGGGTCCTACAGAAAGGTCGATGACGCAACCGTCGCGATCACCACGACCAAGCCGGCCGCGTATTTCCCGTACATGGCGGTCTATCTGCTGTTCACCTCGCCGGCTTCGTTCGAGAAGGCGGGAAAGGAATGGGCCAAGGTCGCGACCTTGCCGGCGGCCGGCACCGGGCCGTTCCGCATCACGAAAATCGTGCCGCGGCAGGAGGCCGATCTGGCGCGCTGGGACGGCTATTGGGACGCCGGCAAGAAAGCCAAGGTCGACAATGTCGTACTGATGCCGATCCCCGAAGCGAACTCGCGACTGGCCGCGCTGCGCTCGGGGCAGGTCGACTGGGTCGAGGTGCCGCCGCCCGATGGCCTCGCGTCGCTGAAATCGGCCGGCTTCACCATCACTACGGGTTCGTACCCGCATGTCTGGCCGTGGTTCTACAACATCGGCGCGGCCAACAGCCCGTTCAAGGACGTGAAGGTTCGCCAGGCGCTGAACTATTGCATCGACCGCGAAGGGCTGGTGTCGCTGCTCAACGGCACCGCGGAGCCCTCGGTCGGCTGGCTGAAGTCCAGCGATCCCGATTTCGGCTCCCCGGTCAATCGCTACAAATACGATCCCGCCAAGGGCAAGGCGCTGCTGGCTGAAGCCGGCTACACGGCGGCAAAGCCATTGTCGTTCAAGGCAATGATCTCGAATTCCGGCTCGGGGCAAATGCTGCCGCTGCCGATGAACGAATTCCTGCAGCAGAACTTGAAAGAGGCTTGCGGCGTGAACGTCGAATTCAACGTGACCGAGTGGCAGGTGCTGCTCAACGCCGCCCGCGCCACGCCGGACAGTCCGAATCTGCAGGGCGCCATGGTGCTCAACATCAGTTCTCCATCTTCGGATGCCAGCATCATGGCGCGCTATTTCTCGTCAGCCAATTTTTCGCCGAATGGTTTCAACTTCGAACAGTGGAAGGACGACGACTTCGACGACGCGCTGAAGACGATTTCGGAAGCCACCGACCCGAAGGTGATTTCGGCGGCCTATCGCAAGGCCCATGAGCGCCTCGTCGACAACCCGCCCTGGCTCTTCATCGTCCACGATCTCAACCCCCGCGCGATGAGCCCGAAGATCAAAGGGTTCGTCTCGCCGCAATCCTGGTTCGTCGATCTCACGCTGGTCAGCCTGCAATAGCCGATCGGTTCGGCGGCGCGGTTTACCGGGAACGGAACCGGTTGATCCATTTCCGGTACTGGTCGCCCGAAATGGTCATGGCGGCGACGCCGGCCATCACGAGGACAAGACCGAACGCGAGGTTCGGCGGGACGGACTCGCCGAGCAGCAGCACCGACAGACCGACGCCGATCGGAATGCGCAGATATCCTTGGGCGTTGGTGGTGAGCGTGCCGAGCCGCGTCAGGCACATGTAGAACAGCATCAGCCCGAAGGCGCTGGAGAAGATGCCCATCGCCACGGTGGCGATCAGCGCCTGCGGCGTCGGGTGCAGGGTCCAGGGATGATCGACGATCAGCGCCACCGGCAGCAGCAGCACGCCGCCGAACAGCAGCGAGCCGGCGGCGACCACCATCGGGTCGTAATCCCTCAGCCGCATCCCGAAGATCGTCGCGCATGCAAACGAGATGGTGCCGATCAGGATGACGATCTCGGCGAGGATATTGGCGTCGAGCGTGGTGAGCGCGTCCAGCCCGACGATCACGGCTGTGCCGGCGAGCCCCAGGATGGCGCCGGCAAGCTTCAACAGCGTCGCGGGCTCATGCCGCGTAATTCCCCAGGTGATGAGGAACGCGAAGATCGGCGTCGTCGAGGCCAGCACCACGGTGTTCGAGGCCGGGACATATTGCTGCGCCCAGGTGATCAGGAGAAACGGAAAGATCGAATTGATGGTCTGTTGCTGGGCGAACAGTTTCCACGCCTTGCCGTCGGTCGGGACCCGCACGCCGCGGGCGCGCAGGATCGCGAGCAGAAAGGCGGCCGCGATCAGCGAGCGTGCCGAGATGAACGTGATCGGCGGGATCGAGCCGAGCGCGATCTTGGTCAGCGGATAGGTCGAACTCCAGCAGCACGCCAGCGCGAGCAGCAAGGCATAGTCGCGCCAACTGTGCCCGGCCTGTGGGGCGTCAGGTGGCAACGGCGCCGGCGTCCGTTGGCTTCTTGCGCTTCACGCGCTTGATGGTGCCGGAGAAGGTGAACAGCGACCGTTCGCCGGATTTCAGCACGCCGCGCAGGAAGATCAGCGAGCCGCCGGCGCGGGTGATCTCGCCGTCACATTCGATCAGTTCGCCCTCGCGCGCCGCGTCGAGAAATTCGCAGGCGAACGCGACCGTCACGCCCGGTCCGTCCAGCACGGAGGAGGCGATCGCAAACAGGCTGTAATCGGCGAACGACATGAAGCAGCCGCCGTGGACGTTGCGCTGGCCGTTGAGGTGTTTTTTCTCGACGCGGAACGCGCACTGCACCTTGCCGTTCTCGTCCATCCGGTGCCAGAAAGGGCCGTTATGGGTCTCAAAATTGTCGCGGGTCCAGGTGCGCCAGCCCTTGAATTCGCCGTCGGTTTCGACGTGCAGATCGGGGCGGCGCTGGAATGCATTTTGGGTAAGTTCGTTCACTAAAAATGGCCTTCAATTGGATGTTTCCGCCCTTAAATCTGATCCGGGAAGGATGTGCAAACGCCGATCCCGCAAGGCCCCCTTCGCAAAGCTCTGGACAGGGCGAAAATGGGCCATAAAAGGCCTTTTCGCCCCCCGTCGATCTTCCTAATAAGTGACCCCATGAACGAGCCCCAGATTACCCCCGAACTCGTCGCCAGCCATGGTCTCAAGCCCGACGAGTATGAGCGCATCCTCAAGCTGATCGGGCGGGTGCCGAGTTTCACCGAACTCGGGATTTTCTCGGCGATGTGGAACGAGCACTGCTCGTACAAATCCTCCCGCATCCATCTGCGGGGGCTGCCGACCAAGGCGCCGTGGGTGATCCAGGGCCCGGGCGAGAATGCCGGCGTCATCGACATCGGCGACGGCCAGGCGGTCGTGTTCAAGATGGAGAGCCACAACCATCCGAGCTACATCGAGCCGTATCAGGGCGCGACCACTGGCGTCGGCGGCATTTTGCGCGACGTGTTCACGATGGGCGCGCGGCCAATCGCCTGCCTCAACGCGCTCTCCTTTGGCGCGCCGGAACACCCCAAGACGCGGCATCTGGTGTCGGGCGTGGTGGCCGGCGTCGGCGGCTATGGCAATTCGTTCGGCGTGCCGACCGTCGGTGGCCAGGTGCGGTTCCACACCCGCTATGACGGCAACATCCTGGTCAACGCGATGGCAGTCGGCCTCGCCGAGACCGACAAGATTTTCTACGCGGCGGCCTCCGGCGTGAACATGCCGATCGTCTATCTCGGCTCCAAGACCGGCCGCGACGGCATTCACGGCGCCTCGATGGCGTCGGCCGAGTTCGACGACAATTCCGAGGAGAAGCGCCCGACCGTGCAGGTCGGCGATCCCTTTGCCGAAAAGCTGCTGCTCGAGGCCTGCCTCGAGATCATGGAAAAGGGCTGCGTGATCGCGATCCAGGACATGGGCGCGGCCGGCCTGACCTGTTCGGCGGTCGAGATGGGCGCCAAGGGCGATCTCGGCGTCGAACTCGATCTCAACGCGGTGCCGACGCGCGAGACCGGCATGAGCGCCTACGAGATGATGCTCTCGGAAAGCCAGGAGCGCATGCTGATGGTGCTCAAGCCCGAGAAGGAGAAAGAGGCCGAGGCGATCTTCACCAAATGGGGGCTCGATTTCGCCATCGTCGGCTATACCACGCCGACCAAACGCTTCGTGGTCAAGCATGGCGGCGACGTCATGGCCGACCTCCCGATCAAGGAACTGGGCGACGAGGCGCCGGTGTATGACCGGCCGCATGTCGCTTCCGCGGCGCTGCCGGTCGTGCAGGCGCGCGAGGTGACGGCGCCGCTCGGCATTTCGGCGGCGCTGGAAAAACTGATCGGCACCCCCGAGCTGTGCTCGAAGCGGTGGGTCTGGGAGCAATACGACCACGTCATTCTGGGCAATACCGTGCAGCGCCCCGGCGGCGATGCGGCGGTCGTGCGCGTGCAGGACGGACCGAAGGGCCTTGCTCTGACCGTCGACGTGACGCCGCGCTATTGCGAGGCCGATCCGTTCGAAGGCGGCAAGCAGGCGGTCGCGGAAGCCTGGCGCAATATCACCGCGGTCGGCGGCCGGCCCCTCGCCATCACCGACAATCTCAACTTCGGCAATCCGGAGCGCCCCGAAATCATGGGCCAGTTCGTCGGCTGCCTGAAGGGCATTTCCGAAGCCTGCCGCACGCTCGATTTCCCGGTCGTCTCCGGCAACGTCTCGCTCTACAACGAGACCAACGGCCGCGGCATCCTGCCGACGCCCTCGATCGGCGGCGTCGGCCTGCTCGACGATTTCACCAAATCCGCCACGCTCGCCTTCAAGACCGAAGGAGAAGCGATCCTCTTGATCGGTGAAACGCAAGGCTGGCTCGGCCAGTCGGTTTACCTGCGCGATGTCTGCGGCCGCGAAGAAGGCGCGCCGCCGCCGGTCGACCTTGCGGCCGAAAAGCGCAACGGCGACGTGGTGCGCGGCATGATCCACGCCGGCACCGCCACCGCCGTGCATGACGTCTCCGACGGCGGGCTGTTGATCGCGCTGGCCGAGATGGCGATTGCCGGCGGCGTCGGAGCGCAGCTATCGGCGCCGCCGGCTTCGATCGTGCCGCATGCTTACTGGTTTGGCGAGGACCAGGCGCGCTACATCGTGACAGTGCCGGCGGCGGACGCAGGCCTGGTGCTGGCGAAGATGAAGGGTGCCGGCGTGCCCTGTGCGCGGATCGGCACCACTGGCGGCGATGCGATCGCGATTGCGGGCGAAGCGCCGGTGTCGGTGGAAGCGCTGAAGTCGGCGTTCGAGCGCTGGCTGCCGGCCTATATGAGCGGCAAGGCGGTGTAAGAGCTTGTCGTCATTCCGGGATGGTCCGAAGGACCAGACCTCAGATGCGCAATTGCGCATCGGGGAATCTCGAGATTCCGGGTTCGATGCTGCGCATCGCCCCGGAATGACGGTGCAGAGATCACAACACCCGGTTCGCCCCGGGGATCTGCCGCAAGGCGCGCGTCAGTGCCCAGCTGAACGCGACGGTCAGCACGAATCCAATGGTCGCCTTCACGATCGCCGGCAGGTCGTAGTCGAACAGCCAGTATTGCAGCCACAGCGCGATCGGGTAGTGCACCAGGAACATGCCGTAGGCGTCCGCCTGCATCGGATCGAGCAGCCTCGCCGTGCCCGTTTGCCTGAATCTCTGGAAAAACGCCAGGATCAGAAACATGATCGCCACGCTGAAGACCGTGAAGCAAAGGGCGTAGAGCCCCTCATACCAGTTCGGCAGCGGCGACGGATTGCCGAGTATTTCGCGCTTGATGTAGATCAGCGTCCACAGCAGGCAATACGGAATGATCGTGAGCACCAGCCAGTCCCAGCTCACCTTCGCCATCCGGCCGTCGGCTGCGAGCAAGCCGCGATCCATATTCGCAAGGCCGATGCCGGCGCCGAAAAAGAAGTAGCTCGCATAAAGCAGCACGCGCCCGTGCTGGACCGAAAACGGCCCGAACTCGAACCAGCTGCTCGGTCCGTAGTGCATCAGCCCGGGGACATAGACCGCAGCCGTGACGGCAAGCATGACCGCGAAGAACACCGCGGGCCGGCGGCGGCCGTGCAGCGAGAGGCGGTTGATCGGATCGAGCAGGGTGGGTGACAGCCGATGCAGGGTGCAGGCAACCAGGTCAAAGGCGAGCAGCACCCAAAGGAACCAGAGCGGTCCGCTCGGCCACGGGCCGACCGTGATCATGTTCCACCAGTATTCCGAAAAATCGATCTCGGGATGGTGGCGCAGGGAGATGGCGTAGTAGGCGATCGGAATGACCGTGAATGCGCAGATCACGAATGGCAGGCCAAGCCGGACCAGGCGATCCGTCATATAGTTCAGCGGGCCCTTCCGGGCGATGCCCGACCATGCGAACAGGCCCGACAGGAAGAAGAACATCGCCATGAAGAAGCTGTCGGTGGCCAGCACGATCATGTCGAAGCCGAAAAAATATTTCGGGTCGGTATGGCCGAAATAGGTGTAGGGGATCACGGCGTGGTGCAGCAGCACCACCAGCGTCAGGAAGGTGCGGGCGCGGTCGAGCGACAGGTTGCGCGTTTTGGCCTTCGGCGCGGCCTGAACGCTTGCTCCAGGCGCGGTGGTTGAAATCGTGGTCATGGGGCGCCTCCCCCCGGCAGCCTGTCCGGGCGCATTGTTGCCGTCCGCAACCCGATTCAGCAAGGCCCCATCTCTCGTCGCCCTTTGGGACGGAAGACGCGCCTCGCCGATAGTGCAGACGAGTTTACGTATTCTGCCCAAAGCAGACTGCCATACCCCACCCGAGAAAAGATTAACCTGTCGCCTTTACGCCACTTCCTCGATCGTCACCTTGTCCGGATAGAACGCCAGATGGCCGGCGATCTCGGTCATGGCCGGGAAGGGCGCCTCATACGTCCAGATCGAATTCTCGATGCTTTTACCGTTGGCGTTGATGCTGAAATAATTCGCATCCCCCTTGTAGGGGCAATGCGTGGTCCGCTCGGTGCGGGCCAGCAATGCCATATTGGCGTCCGCGCGCGGCACATATTGCACTGCCGGATAGCTCGCTTCCTTCAAGGTCAAGGCATGGGTGGTGTCGGCGATGACCACGCCATTGGCCGAGATCCGGACGCGCTTCGGGTTTGTCGTAATCGTGATTGGATGGTCGGGACCGGGAAGTTTCATGGTTTTAGCGCCCTCTATTTCGGTCAGCCCGAAATGACCGGGCGCGACCGCATCTCACGGTGTCAAACGACTGGACCCGGAATATAGTGGGCGAACGGGTGACCTAGAAGAGCGTACGCGCTAGGTTTGGCCGTCACGGTCGCGCGAGCCGGCCATGATTCGAAACGCCTGACGGAGACATGCTGGATGCCGATGGACGCCCATGATATCGAAACGATGATCAAGGCAGCTATCCCCGATGCCGAGGTGACAATCCGCGATCTCGCAGGCGACGGCGACCATTACGCCGCGACCGTGATCTCGGAATCCTTCCGCGGCAAATCCCGCGTTCAGCAGCACCAG
>Ga0081540_1002217_pt1 | contig 16033 bp, 13 predicted proteins | sample TabmetS2T1R1_FD_71024 | JGI IMG/M metagenome (GOLD analysis project Ga0081540, IMG submission 71024) | Tabebuia heterophylla rhizosphere microbial communities from the University of Puerto Rico - S2T1R1 | ecosystem: Host-associated > Plants > Roots > Rhizosphere ... | reverse complement strand
CCGGGCGGAGTCCGCGCCGGGCGAGCCGATGCGACTCACCTTCCACCCGACCTACGCGCACCGGAACGACGCCGGCCTGTTCGAGGGCACGGCGCTCCTCGATCGCGCCACCGGACGGCTGCAGGAGTGGACCGCGACCCTGGTGAACCCGCCCACCCTGGTCACGAAGGTCGAGGTGCACGCGAAGTACGCCGCCCGGGTCGGGCTGCTCGACGCCCGGTCCGACGTGAGCGTGGCGATCGAGGGTGGTCTCCTCTTCTACAAGCGGCGCGGCCGGATGGACTTCCGCTACAGCGACTACCGCTGTCCCGAGTCGATGCCCCCGCCCGAGCCAGCCGTCGCCCAGCCGCGCGGAGCGCCGGCGGAGCCCCTCTCCGAGCCCAGGGCGGATCGGGGCTCCTGACCTCGCGCGCCGGCGGGCCGTCTCCTGCCGCCCGCCCGGTAAACGTCGGACGCCCCGAGCAGTCGCGTGTTGACCCCACGCCGCGGCTCGATGAAATGGAGTGGCAGGAGGCGACGTGGCCCCGAGCGGTGACAACCCGGCGACCGATGATCGCGAGGCGGACTGGCTGGACGTGGCGCTCGCTCGTGCCGCGGGCGCAGCGCCGGTCTCGGGCAACCGCATCCGCCTCCTGCGGGACGGACCGGAGAACTTCCCGGCCTGGCTCGAGGCGATCGCGTCGGCGCAGCGCTACGTCTACTTCGAGACGTACATCTTCCGTGGCGACCGGACCGGGCAGCAGTTCGTGGACGCGCTCTGCGCTCGCGCCCGCGACGGCGTCAAGGTCCGCGTGCTCTACGACTGGGTCGGATCCTTCGCGACGCCTTCCCGGGTCTGGCGCACGCTGCGCGAGGCCGGAGTCGAGGTCCGCACGTTCAACCCCTTCGACTGGTCGAGCCCGCTGGGGTGGGTGAATCGCGATCACCGGAAGACGGTGAGCGTCGATGGGCGGGTGGGGTTCGTCTCCGGGCTCTGCGTCGGTGATGCCTGGGCCGGTGACCCGGCGAAGGGCATTCCACCCTGGCGCGACACCGGTGTGCAGATCGAGGGACCCGCGGTCGCGGACGTCGAGCACGCCTTCGCCCGCGTCTGGGCAACGGTCGGCACGCCGATTCCGCGGGACGAGCGGCGGCGGCGTGCGGAGATGGCCGTGACCGGTGACACCCGGCTCCGGGTGATCAGCGACGAGCCGGGGACCGCCGGGCTGCTGCGTCTCGATCAGTTCGTCGCGAGCTCGGCGCGCCGCTCGCTGTGGATCACCGACGCGTACTTTGCCGGCACTCCGCCGTACGTGCAGGCGCTACGGGCGGCGGCATTCGACGGCGTCGACATTCGCCTCCTGGTCCCGGGGTCGAGCGACATCCCGGTGCTCCAGCCCTTCTCCCGGGCCGGGTTCCGCGCCCTGCTCGAGGCCGGGATCCGGGTGTTCGAGTGGAAGGGCCCGATGCTCCACGCCAAGACCGCGGTCTGCGACGGCCGCTGGGCGCGTGTCGGGTCCACCAACCTCAACGTCGCGAGCTGGCTCGGCAATTACGAGCTGGACGTGGCGCTGGAGGATGCTCGCTTCGCCGGGCAGATGGAGGAGATGTACCTCGCGGATCTGGAGAACTCGACCGAGCTGGTGCTCGCCGGGAGGCGGATGCGCAGCGCCGGGCCCCGTCCGCGTGGTCAGCGCGTCCCCCGCGCCGTGCGAGGAAGCGCAGGACGGGCCGCTGCCGGAGCCCTCCGGGTGGGGAACACCGTCACCGCCGCCATCAGCGAGCGCCGGACGCTGGAGAGCGGGGAGCGTCGGACGGTGCTCCTCGGCGGGCTGGCGCTCCTGGTGTTCGCCGGGCTCTGGGCGGTGTTCCCGCGCATCCTCGGGATTCCGCTCGCGGTCGCCCTGGGCTGGCTGGGCCTCTCGCTCCTGTGGAAGGCGTGGCGTCTGCGGCGTCCGGCGCAGATCGCGAGCCCGGCCTCGCTCCCCACCGTGCACGACGGGGACATGACCGTCCCTCCCCCCGCCTCTGCGCGCGGGAACCCACCGCTTCGCGGCGACGCGCCAGGCTGAGCACGGCCCAGGCGCCGTACGACGCGGCGCGCAGGGCCGACGCAAGCCGATGTCCGCACGGCTCGCTGGCAGCCGGAAGCCGTTCGGGGCAGCCTCGCGCTCCCTCACCGAGAACCCAAGGAGGAGTCCATGCATCGTCCACTCCGTCTGTCGCTGCTCCTGGTCGTACCGGCCGCGCTCGCGCTCGCAGCCGACAACAAGCCCCCCGCAATGGACGATCAGCAGGCCGCCAGCCTGAAGGACGCGAAGTGGGCGGCGCCCAAAGCACCCGAGATCCCTGCGGGCGTGATGGTGGCGCCCATCGCCGCCGACCCCGGAGCAGCCAACATCGGTTACGCCAAGTACCCCGCGGGCTACGTCTTCCCGATGCACTGGCACGGAGCAGTCGAGACCACCACGCTGATCAGTGGCAAGGGTCGCTACACCATCTCCGGCAAGGCGTACGAGCTCGAGGCTGGCGGCTACGTCGTCATTCCCGCGAAGGCGCCCCACAAGTTCGAGTGCCTGGCCGGCGCCGAGTGCGTCGCGATCACCCGTCGTCCGGCGCCGGCCGACTACAACTGGGTGAAGTGACGGAGGCCGCGGGCGTCCGAGCTTCAGACCGAACTCTCACCACCGGCGCGGAGCAGTGCCTCGGCGCGCGCGAGGTCCTCGGGCGTGTCGACGCCGATGCTCACGTGCGCCGTCGGCACGCAGCGGATCCGGATCCCGTTCTCCAGGGCGCGGAGTTGCTCCAGCGACTCGATGCGCTCGAGGGGCGTGGGGGGCAGGGTGGCCAGACGGAGCAAGGTGGCTCGCCGATATCCGTAGAGCCCCAGGTGCGCCCAGCGATGGACCAGCGCACCGCTGCGCGAGAACGGGACGTCGGCGCGGGTGAAGTAGAGCGCGTCCGAGCGAACGTCGAACACCGCCTTCACCACGTTCGGATTCCCCCGTTCCTCCTCCCCGAGCGGACGGACGAGCGTCGCCATCTCCACCTCGGGACCGTCGAACGCGGACGCCAGTGCGCGCAGTGCCTCTGGATGCACGAGCGGCTCGTCGCCCTGGACGTTGACCACGACCTGGACCGCAGGCGGCAGGCGCGAAGCGACCTCCGCGACCCGGTCGGTCCCGGAGGGATGCTCCGGTCGGGTCATCTCCACCAGACCGCCGGCGTCCCGCACCGCGGCGGCGATTCGCTGGTCGTCGGTGGCGACGCGCACCTCCGAGAAGGCGTCGGACCGACGACAGGCCTCGAGCACGTGGACGACCAGAGGGCTCCCCGCGAGCCGGACCAGCGGCTTGCCGGGGAAGCGGGTCGAGCCCCAGCGGGCAGGAATGACGGCGACGGGCTTCATGCGTGCTCTCGCATCGGATTCTCCAACGCCCGCGAGCGCTCGCGCCACTCGGTCGCCGAGCGAAAGGTCGTCGGGTCGTTACCTGCACGAAGCTGACTCGTCTCGTCGCCCGGGTTATGCCCGGTCCGGTGACCGGTTCGTCGAGGCGGGACAGGGGCGGGGGCATCGACCGGGGGACCGTGGGTCGGCACGTCACCGATCCACCCCCGAACCGGTCCCGCGCCACCGCGTCCGCTCGCCCACCACGCGGCCCGGCGCCGCGCCTTGGCCCGGGGAGCCAGCCGTGCACACCTCGGATGGTGTCCATCTGATGAGCCCCGTCGCTTCCGATCGCCCGCCCGGGGCTGTCGGCCCGAAGGAGTTCCGGACCGTGATGGCCGGGCTGCTGCTGGTGCTGGCGCTCGCCTCGCTCGATTCGAACATCGTCGCCACCGCGCTCCCGGGGATCGTGAGCGAGCTGGGAGGGCTCGCACACCTCTCGTGGGTGGTGACCGCCTTCCTGGTCGCCTCGACCGCCACCACGCCGCTCTACGGCAAGCTGAGCGACACCTACGGACGGCGGGCCCTCTTCTTCGTGGCCGTGGGCGTGTTCCTCGTGGGCTCGATGCTGTGCGGGCTGGCGCAGGACATGGGACAGCTGATCGCCTTCCGCGCCGTGCAAGGGCTCGGAGCGGGCGGGCTCATCACCCTCGCCCAGACCACGGTGGGCGACCTGCTCGCGCCGCGAGAGCGTGGTCGTTACCAGGGCCTCTTCACCGCGGTGTTCGCGGCCTCGAGCGTCGCGGGTCCATTGCTCGGCGGCTTCATCACCGATGCGCTGTCCTGGCGGTGGATCTTCTACATCAACCTCCCCGTCGGAGCGCTGGCGCTCGGCCTCATCGCGACCGCGCTCCGCAAGCCGAACCGGGTCATTCACCACCGGATCGACTTCGCCGGCGCCGCGCTGATGGTGGCCGCGACCGTGTTCGCCATCCTGGTGCTCACGCTCGACTCCTCCCGCGAGGCCTGGAGCCGGCCGGCGACCTGGGTGGAGGCGGGCGCCTCGGTGCTCTGCTTCGGGCTGCTCGTGTGGCGCGAGCGGCACGCGGTCGAGCCCATCCTCCCCCCACGGCTTTTCCGCGACCGGGTGTTCGTCATTGGCGCCACCGTGATGGGCCTCACCGCCGTCGCGCTGTTCGGAGCGATCGTCTTCCTCCCGCTCTTCTTCCAGCTGGTGCTCGGGGCAGCAGCCTCCAAGGCGGGGTTGATGCTCTCCCCGCTCATGGGCGGCGTCATCGTCGCATCGGTGGTGGGCGGCCGTCTGCTCTCGCGGACCGGGCGGTACAAGTTCCTCCCGGTGACCGGGCTGTCGGTGGCCTGCGGGGCGTTCCTTCTGCTGGCGTGGCTCGCGGTCTCGCAGGCCTCGGCGCTCCCGCTGGAGCTCTCGCTGGTGGGTCTGGGGCTCGGGCTCGGGCTGGTGATGCCCAACCTGACCACCGCCATCCAGAACGCGGTGTCACCGCAGGATCTGGGAGTGGCCACCTCGGCCGCGTCGTTCTTCCGCTCGCTCGGGGGTGCGCTCGGGGTGGCGCTCTCGGGCGCGTGGATGACCTTGCGGCTGCACCAGCTACTGCCGGCCCAGGCCTCGGCGTCGGCGGGGGACAGCGCGGTCGACCGGAGCATCGCCGCCATCTCTGCCCTGCCGGAGGCGGAGCGCGCGCTGGTGGTGCACGCGTACCGGCACGCCATCGGGTCGACGTTCCTGCTCGGCGCGGTCGTGGCCGCTCTGGGGCTTCTGGTCGTGCTGGCATTGCCGGAGCGGCCGCTCCGGGGCGGAGTCCGGCGTCACACCGAGAAGACCGCCGAGGCCGAGCCCGTCTGAGGCCGACGTTCCGAGGCGCTCGGCCGGCGGCTCGCGAACCGCTCCTCGCTGCAGCCCGGTGAGGAATCCGCGCCGAGGGTGCCACGCTCTGGAGGGTTCCTGGCCGAGGAGGGTTCCATGCTCCGCGCTTCACGCTTGCCATTCGTGCTGGTCCTCGTGGCCAGCTGGCTTCCTCCAGCCCGCGCCGCTTCCGCGGAGACGACCGCCGAGGCGCTCGTGGCTCGCCTTGGTGGATCGCTGGAGCGCGACGCCGGACGGGCAGGGCACCCGATCGTTCGCATCGACCTGCACGAAAGCCCGGTGACCGACGCCGACCTGGCGGCAATCGGACGGGTGACGACTCTCCGGCAGCTCGACCTCCGGAAGACGGGGGTGACCGACGCCGGGCTCGCGCATCTCCGGAGCCTCCGGGCGCTGGAGATCCTGAACCTCTTCCGCACCGGGATCGGCGACGCCGGGCTGGCGCATCTCTCGGGGCTGACCGCGCTCAGGACGCTGCTCGTGGGAGGAACGCGGGTGACCGACGCCGGGCTCGTCCATCTCCGCCGCCTGACGGAGCTCCGGAAGGTGAGCGTCTTCGACACGGCCGTTGGAGACCCGGGCCTCGAGCACCTGGCAGCGCTGCCGGCACTCGAGACGGTCCTCACAGGACGCTCGAAGGTCACGCCGGAGGGCCAGTCGGCACTCCGGGCCAGACGGCCGGGCATCAGCTTCGAGGAGCCGACGTAGCGCAACGCGCAGGCCCGCGCGAACCTTCAGCCCTGTATCGAGCGTGCGCGTCCGCAATGCGCTCACCCTCCCACCTGGGTCATTTCATCGGGCGCGGTTCTTGAAGACCCGGAGCGAATGCTCGCCTGGGTCGGTGTCGCGGTGACGGTGCTCGCCTCTCCCGCTGGACGTGGAGCCTCCGAACCTGTCTCGAGCGACGTGCTCTCGCGCTCACTGGTGAGAGACGCGCCCGAGTGCACCGCGACGGAGCGCCTCGAGGGCTGGCTCGCCAACTTCGCCGTCGTCAGGAAGCGTTCCGGAAACGCGGTGACGAGCTCGCCGATGCTCTTCGTCGCGGTCACGCCGGTGGGGCGTCACGGAATGGGACTGCAGGCCATCGGAAGTTTTTGACGACACGGGCCGCGCCCGCACCAGGCCCTGAACGTTCCGGGACAGAATGTGTCCCGTTCGGGACTCCCACTGGTCGGTGCCTGCGTGCCGACCTCCGCCGTTCGCCGACCGTCTCGCGTGGGTCGGGAGGATGCCTGCTCCAGGGTGTCAGACACCTCGTCGTCGACACCTCGTCGTCGTTGAACCGGCTGCTCAGGCCGAGGTCGGCGAGGACGTCGGGCAGATGCTCCCGGCCCGGGTCGATGGAGGCTGGGTGGCGACCGACGCGACGAAGGACGTCTGAGCTCACGGCGCGACGGGCTTGGGGCCCGGCTCGCAAGGGCGTATGGAGCGTGGTCATGGAAGGGTCGCACGAGAAGTACGACCGGCTGATCGCGCGCTGCAAGTCGCTCGCGCCCACGCCCACGGCGGTCGCTCATCCCTGCGACGAGTCCTCGCTTCGCGGTGCGATCGATGCCTCGCGCGTCGGGTTGATCGCGCCGATCCTCGTCGGACCGGCCGCACGCATCCGCGAGGTCGCGGAGAAGTCCGGTCTGGACGTCTCCCGCTTCCGGATCGTCGAGGCCGCCTATAGCCAGGATTCGGCCGCCAGAGCGGTGGAGCTGGTCCGGAACGCCGAGGCACAGGCGCTCATGAAGGGCAGCCTCCATACCGACGAGCTGATGGCCGCCGTGGTGAAGCGCGAGACTGGCCTCCGTACCGCACGAAGGATCAGCCACTGCTTCGTGATGGAAGTCCCGGGTCACCCCGAGCCGCTGATCGTCACCGATGCGGCGGTGAACATCGCTCCCACGCTCAGGGACAAGGTCGACATCGTCCAGAATGCGATCGATCTGATGCGCGATCTCGGCGCGACCGACATCCGCGTGGCAATCCTCTCGGCGATGGAGACGGTCAACCCCGACGTTCCCTCCACATTGGAGGCCGCGGCCCTGTGCAAGATGGCCGACCGGGGGCAGATCACCGGGGCGCTCGTGGACGGCCCGCTGGCGCTGGACAACGCGATCAGCCTCGAGGCGGCGAGGATCAAGAAGATCGACTCGCAGGTCGCGGGACGAGCCAACGTTCTGGTCGTTCCGGACCTCGAGGCAGGCAACATGCTCGCCAAGAGCCTCACCTTTCTCGCCGACGCAGACGCGGCAGGAATCGTGCTCGGGGCGAAGGTGCCGATCATCCTGACCAGCCGCGCCGACTCGCTGATCGCACGGCTCGCGTCCTGCGCGGTGGCCGCCCTGGTCGCCGAGGCAAGGCGCACGAGCGCCCGGCGGGCGGTGAGGTGAGCCCATGGCCGAGGCGATTCTCGTCCTGAACGCCGGCTCGTCGAGCCTGAAGTTCTCGGTCTTCCTCTCCGGCGGAACTGGGCTCGAGCCGTGGGTGCACGGTCAGATCGAGGGGCTGCAGACCGCGCCACGGTTCACGGCCGAGGACGCGAGCGGGAAGTCCTTCTCCGAGCGCACCTGGAAGGAGGAGGCGGCGCTCGGGCACCAGGGCGCGCTCTCGCACATCGTCGACTTCCTTCGCGAGCGCGCCGCGGAGCACCGGCTTTCCGCCGTCGGACATCGCGTGGTCCACGGGGGGGTCGAGTTCTCCGAGCCGACCCGCGTGACCCCCGAGGTCATCCGAGCGCTGGAGAAGCTCGTGCCCCTCGCACCGCTTCACCAGCCGCACAACCTCGCGCCCATCCGCTACGTGCTCGAGCACATGCCAGCGCTGCCCCAGGTCGCGTGCTTCGACACCGCGTTCCATCGCGCCCAGCCCGAGCTCGCCCAGGCCATCGCCTTGCCCCAGGAGATCACCGACCGCGGCGTGCGCCGGTACGGCTTTCACGGCCTGTCGTACGAGTACATCGCAAGTGCCTTCCCGGCGATCGATGCCCGGGCGGCCGCCGGGAACGTCGTCGTCGCGCACCTCGGCAACGGCGCGAGCATGTGCGCGATCCGGGCCGGACGCAGCATGGCGACCACCATGGGCTTCACCGCGCTCGACGGTTTGCCGATGGGAACGCGATGCGGATCGCTCGATCCCGGCGTGCTCCTGTACCTGATGGACGAGCTGAAGATGGACGCGCGCGCGCTGGAGAAGCTCGTGTATCAGCAGTCAGGGCTGCTCGGCGTCTCCGGTGTCTCGAGCGACATGCGGGCGCTCCTGTCGAGCGACGCTCCGCGGGCGAAGCTCGCAGTGGACCTCTTCGTCTACCGGATCGGGCGCGAGCTCGGCTCACTCGCCGCCGCGCTGGGCGGCCTGGATGCGCTGGTCTTCACCGCCGGGATCGGCGAGCACGCGACACTCATCCGGGAGCGGGTGCTCCGGGACGCCGTCTGGCTCGGCATCACCCTCGACGCCGCGGCCAATGCCGCCGGAGGCCCGCGCCTCACGACGGCCGGAAGCCGGGTGCCGGCCTACGTCGTCCCGACCAACGAGGAGCTGATGATCGCCCGCCACACCCGGCGCCTCCTCGCCGCCGCCTGACCCGTCCAATCCACCTGCCCGGACCGTCGACGGCGTCCGGGCCTAGGAAGGCACCCCGAGACCCGCGGAGGCGGCTCGACACCTCGAGGCGTCTGAGCCTCCCCATGGCGAGGTGTCCATGACGAGGTGTCTGACACCTTCGACGGGACACCATCAAAGGGGCTCCGAGGGTTCCATTACGAGGTGTCCATTACGAGGTGTCTGACACCTTCAATGGGGACACCTTCGATGGGCGGCCTCGGAGGGTTCGACACAATTCTCTCGTATTTCCGGAGGGTTCCGCCGCGGGTTCTTGAGCCGGTAACGAGGCGTCCGTAACGAGGTGTCTGGCACCTCGGCCGGCACCTCGGCCGTGCACCTCGGCCGTAGCACCTCGGCCGTAACGAGGTGTCTGGCACCTCGGCGGCACCTCGGCGGACTCGCGATGCCGGTGGCGAAGGAGCCGGAGCGAGGTGTCCGTAACGAGGTGTCTGGCACCTCGAAGGGCACCTCAAGGAGCACACGACACCGCCTCCACTCCGTCCGGACTGCACCTCACCGGGCTCCGGGAAGATCCTGCCGGTCGGACGACAGTCCTGCGGAGGAGACCCCAGGACTCGGCCATGCAGTCGTTCCTGTCTTGCCAGGACACGTTGCTCCGGACGCCGCCCGGCCCGCCCGCCCAGGTGCTGACCGAGGGCACCGTCCTGGCCGGACGCTTCGAGCTCCGACGCTTCATCGCCCGCGGCGGCATGGGCGTCGTGTACGAGGCCGAGGACCGGATGCTCCGCGCCCGGGTCGCGGTGAAGGTCCTCCTCGGCGCCGTTCCCGACGCCGAGGAGCGCATCCGCCGCGAGGTGCTCCTCGCCCGCGCCGTCGCCCACCCGAACGTCTGCCGGGTCTACGAGCTCTTCGCCCACCCCGGCGAGCTCGGCCAGATCCTGTTCCTCGTGATGGAGCTCCTCGACGGCGAGACCCTCACCTCCGCCATCTCCCGCCGCGGCCGCTTCCGCCCCGACGAGGCCGAGCCGCTCCTCCGCCAGATGGCCGCCGCCCTCTCGGCCGCCCACGCCCACGGCGTGCTCCACCGTGACTTCAAGAGCAGCAACGTGCTCCTCGTGCCCCGGCGCGACGGAGGCACCCGGGTGGTGGTCACCGACTTCGGTGTGGCCCGCGCCGTGCGCGAGGGACAGCGCGCTCTCACCTGCACTGGGAGCTATGTCGGTACGCCCGCGTACATGGCCCCCGAGCAGGCCGCGGGCTCGCCGCTCGGGCCGGCGGCGGACGTCTACGCCCTCGGTGTCGTCGCCTACGAGATGCTCATCGGCGAGCTGCCCTTCGGCGAGACGCCGATCGGCCCCGGCGCCGCCCGCGCCCGCAGCACCCCGCCCGACGTCACCCGGCGTGCTCCCGACCTGCCGGAACCGTGGCGCAAGGCGCTGGTCCGCGCACTCGCCCCCTCGGTCCAGGAGCGGTGCCCCACGCCCGAGGACTTCATCCGCCTCCTCGCCGGACAGCGCATCCGCACCGCGCGCCGTCGCCGCCGTGCGCATCGCGCCCTCTCGCTGGCGGCGGGATGCCTGGTGGCGCTCACCTTCGGCGGGAGCGCGGCGATGCTGGTCCGCGGCCACTTCCCGCTCCCGCAGCCCGTCGCCTCGACGTCTTCGGCGACCTGGGCTCCGGTGGATGCGACCGCGGCACGACTGTGGCGGAGCGCACAGCAGAAGCTCGACGCGGCCGACAACATGGGTGCCGCCTCGGAGCTTCGCCAGGTCACCGCCCTCGCACCGGAGTTCGTGCTCGCCCGGAGCGAGCTGGCCCAGGCGCTGGATCGCGCCGGCTTCTCCGCCGAGGCCCGCGACACCGCCCGCTTCGCCTTCGAGTCGGCCGGCCGCCTCCCCGAGCAGCAGCGGATGGCAGTGGAGGCCCAGTACCGCGCGCTCTCGGGCGAGCAGGAACGTGCCGCCGGCCTGTGGGGCACGCTCTTCGATCTCTTCCCCACCGACGTGCGCCTCGGGACACGGCTCGCCTCGGTTCAGACCGGCGACGCGCGGAAGGCCACCCTGGTGCGGCTACAGCGGCTGTCCACCTCGCCGCTCGAGGCCGCGCTCATCGACTGGGTGGCGTACGCCATCGCCTTCGACGACACCCACCTCGCGCTCGCCGACGCCGCGCTCGCCAGGGTCGCGGAACGCGCCCGTGCGCTCGGCCTGCCCACCCTCGAGGCCGCGGCGGCGTTCGAGCGGGCCGCGGTCGCCCTCGAGCGCGAGGACACGGACGCCGCGGACCGCCTCCACGCCGACGCGATGCGGGCCGGCGCAGGCTCCGAGTGGGCCTGGCGTGCCGCCAAGGACCGCGCCATCACGCTCCGCTACGACCGGCCCCTCGGCGACGTGAGCGCCTGGCTCGCCCAGGCGGTGGAAGGCGCCCGGCGCGCCGGTGACGCGCGTCTCCTCGCCGACGTGCTGTGGGATGTGGCCCCGCTCCAGCTCTCGCGTGGCAACCTGGCAGAGGCGGAGGCCGCCGCCCAGGAGGCCGAGGCGCTCGATCGCCCACGCCCGGCCGATTCGCGCTCGCGCGGGGCGCTCACCCGGATGTACCAGTGGCGGGAGCAGTCACGGCTGCGGTTCGCCCGTGGCGCCCTGTCCGAGGCGGCCCGCCTCGCCGAGCAGGCGCAGGAGGAGAACGTCCGCGTCGAGAACAAGGGCTTCCGGGTCCTGCCCTTCCTCGCGGAGGTGCTGCGGGCGCAGGGCAGGAGCGAACGCGCCGCGGACCTCCTTGCCGGAGCGATCAACGAGAGCGGGCTTCCCACCTTCATCCAGGGACGGGTGCTGGTGCAGCGGGCGAACGCCCTGCTCGACCTGAACCGCGTCGCCGAGGCGCGCCGGCTCTTCGAGCAGTCCCGACCCGCGCATCGCACGCGCTACGACGAGGCCTTCTCGGCGCTGGTGCAGGCGAGGCTCCTCCGGCTCGAGGGCCGCCCCACCGCGGCACGCCTTGAGGCCACGCGGGCGAGCAACGTCGCCGAGTCCAACGGATTCTTCGAGCCCGCGATCCTCGCCCAGCTCGAGCTCGCCCGGGCCGAGCTGGCCATCGGAGCCGATCCGCGCGCACGGATCCTCGCCGCGCGCACCCGCGCCTCGACCGCGGGCGTCGTGCCGCTCCGCCTCGAGGCGGATCTGGCGCTCGCCGAGGCGCTCGCCCGGAGCACCGAGCGCTCGTCACGAGTGGCGGCCGATCTGCAACGCGAGGCCGAGGGACGTGGCTTCGTCCGCATCGCCTCCAGCGCCCGCCGGCTCGTCCAGGAGTCCAGCGTCCCGCGGGTCACCAGTCATCCTTCCGCCCTCAGCCGGCGCTGAAGCCCGCGCGAGTCACTCGCCGCTGCGTCGACGCGCCGAGCCCGTCGGCAGGACGAGGATCAGCGGTGCGCGCGGCTTCGGCCGGAGCCGTTTCTCTCGCCGGTTCTTGTCCCAGATCCCCACCAGGATGAGGGCGAAGGCGAGCAACCGCAGCAGCGAGACGAGATGGCGCGTCTCCTGAGGGACGCCCAGCAGCGCCAGCACGAGCCAGTTCAGCGAGAAGACCCAGAAGCTCGCGGCAAAGAAGAGGAACAGCCGGTCGGAGGTGGAGCGGAAGAATCGGAAGAAGAAGACCCCCGCCACCAGGCAGCAGGCCACGAGCCCTCCGCGCATGAACGCGAGCAGCTCCATCACCGCGACTCCCAGACCAGCCCCAGGCACAGCAGCAGCATCGACCCGGCGGCCACCGAGGTCCGGAGCAGCGACAGATCCCTGGTGGTCACCACCACCAGATCCACGAAGAGCAGCACGTTGTTCAGCGCGAGCCCGATGAAGCAGAGGCTGCTCCAGAACAGCAGCCGCGTCCGCGAGGCCCGGTACCCGTTGAAGAGGAGGACGGCGCAGAGAACGCTGGTCGCAGCGCAGAGGAGGTAGATCGCCTCAGCCATCCTTCTTCCTCCCCAGCACGAAGGCGCTGGCGAAGGTTCGCGCCGCCGAGCTTCGCAGCCGCTCCAGGGCGTGGCGATTCATCAGATCGAAGACGTGGAGTGGATTGCGGTCCAGCGCCTCGGCGAGGTGATCGGCGAGCTCGACCAGCAACGGTGAAGTCGGACGGTAGGTGAACCGCACCGCCCCTGGCCCCGGGTCGCCCGTCCTGGCCAGGAAACCGCCTTGCAGCAGGCACTCCAGCGCCTCGTTCAGCGGCTGCTCATCGAGGTGCAGCCTGCGGATGGCGTCCTCCGTCGACCACGGCTCGCGCTGGCCCCGGGCGTAGAGGAGCAGCTGCAGCTCCTCGTACGAGCCGAGCGCATCCTTGAGCCGCTTCTGGAGCTCGGGGGCCAGTTCGTGGGATCCCACGGATTCCAGCCCGGCTATCCGCCATCCCATGGCCGGTCAACGGTCCCGGCCCCCGGGGTGCGACAAGTGTCTGGAATCACGCGCTTCTGTCGTCAGGTCGGGTGTTCGCGGGTGCGTGCCCCGTGTTGAGCGGCCGACGGGGTCGAAGACGCCCCTCGCTGATTCCGGATCGTCCATAGGTACAACGTCCACTCGCTTCCCCTGGCCCGGCACGGCCCCTCCGGGCGAACCCGGGGAGCGCAAGAGAGGCTCATCCTCCCCGTGACGGCCCTGCACAGGAACGAGATCCTGCCCACCGGCGGCGAGGCGCCCGGCGCCGCCCCGCGGGAGTTTCCGGTGGCCGCGATCCTGGGCGAGCTGCTGCGGGCCTGGGGGCGCGCGGAGTCCGCGGCCGATCTCGTGACCGGCGTCTGCGAGGTGCTCTGCCGCGGGCTCGGCTGCGACGGCGCGCTGCTCCGGGTGCGCGAGGGCGAGAGCCTGCGTGCCTTCGCCGGCGCGGGCCTCGGCGCGGACGCCGCGACCTTTGCGGCGGTGGACGGCAGCCTCCAGCCCTGGCCTGCGGTTCCGGGGCCGCTGCTGCTCGAGCGCGATGCCGTCGCCTGCCTCCTTCCCGCGGTCGCGGCGCGTTGGCAGACGGTGCACTTCCTCCCCCTCATCGGTCGAGACTTCCGGGGCGTGCTCTACCTCGGCACGCGGGGCGCCGCGCTCTCCGATGGTGAGATCGAGGTGCTCCGCGTCATGGCAGACGCGCTCGGTCCCGAGCTCGAGCGCCGTCTGGAGAACGAGCGGCTCCGCGGAGGCATCGAGGCTCGTGAGGACGCGCTCGCGGTCGTGGCGCACGATCTCCGCAATCCCCTCCACGCGATCACGGTCGGAGTGGGGATGCTGCTCCCCCGCATCAACGAGCCTTCCCTCCGGCGTCCGGTGGAGCGCATCCAGCGGAGCGCGCAGCGAATGGAGCGGCTCCTCCAGGACCTGCTCGACATCCACGCCATCGAGGGCGGCCGCTTCACGGTGAGCCGGGGTGAGATGGCGCCCACCGCGCTGATCCTCACCGCGCTCGAGTCGCAGCAGAGCCTGGCCGGCCAGACGTCGGTGATCATCAACACCGACGTCGCACCGGCGCTGCCCGCCATCGACGCGGACGAGGAGCGGGTGCTCCAGGTCCTGGAGAACCTCGTCGGCAACGCGCTGAAGTTCACGCCGCCCGGCGGCGTGGTCACGGTCGGCGCGGCGCAGGCCGAGGACCCCGCCTGGGTCGTCTTCTCGGTGAAGGACACCGGACCGGGCATCGGCGAGGAGCACCTGCAACGTGTCTTCGACCGGTTCTACCAGGCCCACAACTCGGACCGGCGCGGCGCCGGCCTCGGCCTCGCGATCTGCAAGGCGATCGTCGAGGCCCACGGTGGTCGCATCTGGGCCGAGAGCCACCCCGGCAAGGGCGCCTCCTTCTTCTTCAGCCTGAGGACCGCCCGCGAGCCGATCGAGAGAACACCGGAGACGCTCGAGCCGGCGGCGATCCTGCTCGTCGACGACAAGACCGAGAACCTCACCGCGCTCGCCTCGATCCTCGACCGGCCCGACTACCATCTGGTGACCGCCACCTCCGGCGAGGAGGCGCTCCGCCTCGCGCTGCGCGAGCGCTTCGCCGCCGCGCTGATCGACGTGGCGATGCCCCGGATGAACGGCTTCGAGGTGGCCAGCCACCTCAAGGCGCTGGAGCGCAGCCGCCACATCCCCATCATCTTCATCACCGCCTTCGGCGAAGATCCGGAAGAGATCCACCGGGCCTACGCCGCTGGCGGCGCCGACTACCTGGTCAAGCCGCTCGATCCGGAGATCGTCCGCAAGAAGGTCGCGGTCTTCGTCGAGCTCAGCCGAAAGCGGCAGGACTCCGAGTCCTCCCCCCATCCTGGTTCCTGAGGAGCAACATCGATGGCGATCGCCCCCCCGAAGAGCGGCGAGCAGCGTGAGAACGGAAACGTGATGCACCCAGACGCTGCCGCGCAACAGGCCGGCCCCCCCGCGCTGGACCCCGAGGTCCCGCTCCAGCTTCGCGAGCTACTGGGCGTCCTGCTCGAGGTACGGAACGGAAACTTCGCGGTCCGCGTCCCCGGTCACTGGACGGGCCTCCTGGGGAAGATCGGCGACGCCGTCAACGACGTGGTCTCCGGCAATCAGCGCATGGCCGAGCAGCTCGGCCACGTGGGCCAGGTGGTGGGCAAGGAAGGCAAGACCCGGCAGCGGGTCAAGTTCACCGGTCAGTCTGGCGCGTGGGCGGACATGGAGCAGTCGGTCAACACGCTGATCGACGACCTGCTCTGGCCCACCACCGAGGTGACCCGCGCCCTCGCCGGGGTGGCGCAGGGAAACCTCTCCCAGACCATGCGCCTGGACGTGGACGGCCGTCCGCTCCAGGGCGAGTTCCTCCGCTCGGCCACCATCGTCAACTCGATGATCAAGCAGCTGGGCGTGTTCACCTCCGAGGTGACCCGCGTGGCCCGCGAGGTGGGGACCGACGGAAAGCTGGGCGGTCAGGCCGACGTGCCCGACGTGAGCGGCGTGTGGAAGGACCTCACCGAGTCCGTGAACTACATGGCCTCGAACCTCACCGCCCAGGTCCGCAACATCTCCGAGGTGACCATCGCCGTGGCCTCCGGCGACCTCAGCAAGAAGATCACCGTGGACGTCCGCGGCGAGATCCTCCAGCTGAAGGAGGCGATCAACACCATGGTGGACCAGCTCCGGTCCTTCGCCTCGGAGGTGACCCGCGTGGCCCGCGAGGTCGGCACCGAGGGACGGCTGGGCGGTCCGGCCATCGTCCCCGGCGTGGCCGGCCCC
>Ga0081540_1002216_pt1 | contig 16033 bp, 20 predicted proteins | sample TabmetS2T1R1_FD_71024 | JGI IMG/M metagenome (GOLD analysis project Ga0081540, IMG submission 71024) | Tabebuia heterophylla rhizosphere microbial communities from the University of Puerto Rico - S2T1R1 | ecosystem: Host-associated > Plants > Roots > Rhizosphere ... | reverse complement strand
GCGCGCCGCGGCCGCCCTCGGGCAAACCGGCACCGACACCCCCCGCCCCCTGCCGCAGACCGGCGCCGGCTGGCGGATGCTCGGCGCCGGGCCCTTCCGCGCCCAGATCGTCTGCGACTCCGAGGAAATCCGGGACGAGATGCTGCGGCACCTTGCCGCCCACCGCATCTACGCGCCCGTGCACTGGCGGCAGGACCGCGGCGGGCTGTGGAGCGGCGACGACGAGGCGGCGAGCCTGGCCGGGCGGGGACTGACCGTACCCGCCGACCATCGGTGCTCAGCCGCCGACGTGGGCCGGATCGCGGCGGTTCTGCTGTCCTTCGGCCGGTCCGCCGAACTCGGACCGCAGCCGGGCCCGGCGCCGGCGGCGTAGCGTCAGCGCCCGGCGCAGCATCGCCCGCGGCGGCCCGCCCTGCGTCGACACGTGCAGCAGGTAACGCCACAGTGGATACTCGCCGCGCCGGTTCGAGAGGGCGTAGGAGAACTGCTTGGCCGGCAGGTCGGCGTACTCCGGCATCCGCTCGAACCACTCGCTGCTCGCCTTGGCCGCCTGCTGCAGCGGCGCGAGCGCGGCCTTGCGGGTGTGCTCGTATCGCTCCAGCGCCGCTCCCAGATCACCGCCCGCGGCGATCGCGGCCGCCAGCGCCATGGCGTCCTGGATGGCCAGCTTGGTGCCGGAGCCGATCGCGAAGTGCGTGGTGTGCGCGGCGTCGCCCATCAGCACCACGTTCCCGTGGTCCCACCGCCGGTTGGTGACCCGGCGGAAGCTCATCCAGCCGGTGCCGCCGCTCTCGGCCCGCTGGTCGATGAGGGGCTCGCCGTCCAGATGCGCGGCGAAGATGCGGGCCAGCAGGTCGCAGCCGTCGCGGCCGTCGAGCTCGTCGAAGCCCAGACCGGCCCACGTCTCGGGCGTGCACTCGGCGATGAACGTGCTTGTGCCTTCGTCGAAGCCGTAGGCGTGGCACCAGATCCAGCCGGCGCGGGTCTGGACGAACGCGAAGGTGAAGGCCTCGAACACCCGGCTCGTGCCGAGCCAGATGTACTTGTTCCGCCCGACGACGACGTCGGTCCCGAAGCGCTCCGCGTGCAGCTGGCGTACCGGGCTGTTGACGCCGTCGCAGGCGACGATCAGATCGGCTACCGGCAGATCGTCCGGCCTCTCGATCGCGCGGTCGAACTCGACTTGCACTCCGAGCCCCCGCGCACGCTCGACGAGGATGTCGAGCAGACGCTGACGGCCGATCCCGTAGCCGTGCCCGCCGACGTGCACCGGATCAGTCTCCTCGACGGCCAAGAGCTGGCCGTTCCAACGGTACGAGCTCGCGCGGATCTCGCCCGCAGTCGGTGGATCGCCGGCTTCGAGCTGCTCGAGGAGATCGTCCCAGAACACGACGCCCCATCCGTACGTGACGCCGCGGGGATTGCGCTCGAACACCTGGACGTCGTGATCGGGGTCACGCGCCTTCAGCAGGATCGCGAGGTACAGACCCGAGGGCCCGCCGCCTACGCAGGCGATCCTCATGCCGCAGTGCCTTCAGTGGCTTTCGGGGCAGCCATCTAGACACCTCAGACGAGCGTTCTCAGGAAACATAGTGAGATGACGCAGCGGATTTCAAGAGGCGGCGGGCCGACGGGCCGTTCCGTCGTCCTCGACTACGACGGCACGATCACCGAGACGGACGTCCTCGATCGCGCCGCGGTCGAGTTCGGTGACCCGGCTGTCTACCAGCAAGTCGAGGACGGGCTCCACGCGGGCCGTCTGCGGCTCCGTGAGGTGATCACGCGCGAGTTCGCACCGGTGACCGCGCCCGTCGACGAGGTCGTCGCCTGGGTGCTCGAGACAACCACGGTCCGCCCGGGGTTCGCCGACTTCGTCCGCCGCGCGCAGGCCGACGCCTGGCGGGTGCACATCGTCTCGAGCGGCTTCCACGAGTTGATCGAGCCGGTGCTGGAGCGCGAGGGGGTCCAGGTCGAGCTCCACGCGAACCGAGTCGATGCCCGGCCCGAGGGCTGGGTCGTCGACTGGCGCTACCCGGACCACTGCGAGGTCTGCGGCGAGTCGTGCAAGCGCTCGACTCTGCCGCCCGGCGACGTCGTCTACGTCGGCGACGGCTACTCGGACCGCTGCGCCGCCCTCGCCTCCGACCGCGTCTTCGCGACCGCCGGCCTCGCCCGCTACCTCGCCGAGCAGGGGAAGCCGTTCGAGCCGTTCACGGACTTCCACGCGCTGTCCGAGGCGCTCGCGCCGTAGGTGTGGCGCTCCTCGCGCTTCCCGAGCCCTACGCCTTCGAGCTCTCGACCGCGCGCTACCGGGCCTTCGGCACCGACCTCGCGAACCTCTGGCACGAGGGCGGGCTGCACCGCGTCGTCGCGGGACGCGAGGTGCGGATCACCGAGACGCCGGGCGGCGTCGACGTTCGGCCGCTCGACGACACGATCGAGCCGATCGTGCGCAGGCTGCTCGGCGCCGAGTTCGACCTGGTTGCGTTCTACGCCTTCGCGGCCACCGAGCCGGTTCTCGCCGGTCTCGTCGACGCGCTGCGCGGGCTCCGGCCGCCGATCGCCGTCGAGCCGTTCGAGAGCCTCGTCACCTCGATCACCGCGCAGCAGGTCTCGCTCCATGCCGCGTTCGCGATCCGCAACCGGCTGATCGAGCGCTTCGGTGTCCGTGCCGAGCACGCGTACGCGTTCCCGACGAGGGAACGGATCGCCGTCGCCCAGCCCGACGAGCTGTTCGCCCTCGGCTTCTCACACCGCAAGGCCGAGTACGCAACCGGCCTGGCGCGGAGCGACCTCGACCTCGACGCGCTGGCGCTCCTGACCGACGACGAGGTCAAGGACACACTGACCGCACTGCCCGGGATCGGCGAGTGGACGGCCGATTGGTTCCTCGCCCGGCACCTGGCCCGTCCGCGCGCGTGGCCGGCCGGCGACCTCGGCGTGCGCAAGGCGGCGTCACGCTACTACTGCGAGGGCCGCGACCTGACGACCGACGAGGTTCGGGCTCTCGGCGAACGCTTCGACCCGTTCCAGAACCTGACCGCGCACTACCTCCTCGCTGGACTGCTCGGCGGCACCTAGGCGGGTTTGGCGCAATGTGGCTGAGTCGCTGGGCCGCGCTCCTCGCTTCGAGGCCGGGTCCTCGGTCGCCCCGGTAGTTTTGACTACCAGGGGCTCCCTGCGTCCGCGGCCTCGAAGCGACTATCGCACCCCATCGACGAGCAACATCACACCAAACCCACCTAGGATCGTGATCGTGCTCACGCTCTACGACGCCGACCGCTGCCCCTACTGCGCGCGCGTGCGAATCGTCCTCGCCGAGAAGGGCCTCGAATGCGAGACCGTCGTCGTCGATCTCGACGACCGCCCGGCCTGGATCTACGAGAAGAACGCCCTGGGCCGCGTCCCGGTCCTCGAGGAGGATGCCTTCGTCCTGCCCGAGTCAGCCGTCATCAACGAGTACCTCGAGGAGCGCTACCCCGACCCGCCGCTCTGGCCCGCCGACCCGGGAGAGCGTGCGGCCGGCCGTCTGCTCGTCGAGCGATTCGACCAGCTCAGCCGCCCGTACTACGCCCTTCGACGCGGCAGCGAGGGAGCGAGCGACGACCTCGGCCAGGAGCTCGCGAAGCTCACCTGGGTGCTCGAAAGCAGCCCGTACCTCACCGGCCGCGACTTCGGCCTCGCAGACGTGGCGTACCTGCCGTGGATTCTGCGAGCCGAGACGATGCTCGGCGTCGACCTCGGTCCGTACCCAGCTCTCGCCGACTGGGTGGCACGTGCCCTCGAACGTCCGTCCGTCGCAGCCGAGAACGCACTCCTGCTGGCCGCGCTGTGAACGTCCGCGAGGCGACCCAGGCCGACCTGCCCGCCCTCGAGGAGCTCGTCGCCGCCTACCTCGACGAGCACTGGGCGCGCCCCTATCCCGCTCCGCCTCCGGGGCCGTACCTCAGCGAGGGGCACATCGTCGTCGCGGAGGCCGACGGCGAGATCGTCGGCATGGCGAAAGGAGAGCAGCGCGACGGGCTCGGTCACGTGAGCCTCGTCTATCTGAAGCCCGATGCGCGCGGCCTCGGCGGCGGCAACGACCTCGTCCGCGACCTCGTCGCGCACTTCCGCGAGCAGGGCCTCGCCCACGTCTCCCTGAACGTCGAGCTGCCCAACGACGAGGCGCTCGCCTACTGGCGCCGGCTCGGCTTCACGGACTATCGCCGCTCGCTCCTGACCGACCTGGAGGCGCTCGAGCGCCGGCTCACGGCCGGAGACGTCGACTCGACCGGCTCGATCCACCTCCAGACCGACGACCTGAGCGCGGTCGAGCAGGCCGTCGCCCGCTGGGTCCCGCGCGTCGTCCGCTCGGCGTCCAGCGTCGTAGCGCCGCCGCGCAACGGCTGGATCGGCGTCTACGACGACGTGGCGGCCACGCAGCCCGACCAGTTGCGCCGCCTGGCGTCGGAGCTCTCGTACGTGTCCGGCGGGGTCGTGGTCGCACTCGGCATCGAGCAGGGCGAGGTCGTGCGGCTCGTCGCCTACGACCGGGGCCGGGTCGCCGACGAGTACCTGTCCGTGCCCGAGTACTACGGGCCGCTGCCGCCGGGAGACGCGATCGCCATGCGCGCGAACCCGACGCTGCTCGGCCGCCTGACCGGCGCGAAGCCGGCGGAGATCCGGGCAGCCGCGCGCACCGCGGACTCGGCCGCCGAGCTGCCTCCGGCGCAGGAGCTCCTCGCCGAGATCGCCCGCACGCTCGGCATCGAAGGCGTCGACCTGTCGGCCGCGGAAGCAGCCGCGATCGACGGAGCGGTCATGGTGGAACACCCGTGAAGGTCGTCCTCCTCCACGCGTTCCCTCTCGACGAGCGCATGTGGGAGCCGCAGCTCGAGTCGCTCGGCGACGAGGACGTCTACGTCCCGAACTTCTACGACTTCGGCGGCAACTCGGTCGACGGCTGGGCGGAGCACGTCCTGGAGCGGTTCGACGGCGACCTCGTCGCGGTCGGCGCATCGCTCGGCGGTTACGTCGCGCTCGCCATGACCCGTATCGCGCCGGACCGCGTCAAGGCTCTTCTGCTCGCCGGCGCACGAGCCACGGCTGACCCACCGGATCGGCGCGCGGCCCGCGAGGAGATGATCCGCGTCGTCCAGGCCGAGGGCATCGAAGGCTGGAACCGCGAGTTCGCGCCGCCCGGGCCGGAGGACCGCACGACTGACGAGCTCGTGCGCGGCATCCAGGCCCTCCGCGACCGCCGCGACGCGACGGACGTCGTCGCCGGCTCCCCGGGCCCGCTGATCGTCGTCGTCGGCGACCAGGACGAGATCCTCCCGGTCGATGAGGCCCGTCAGATCGCCGAGTCGGCTCCCGACGGCCGTCTCGAGGTCGTCGAAGGCGCCGGGCATGTCGTCAGCGTCGACGCGCCCGAGCGCTTCAACCAGATCCTGCGCGAGCTTCTGACGCGGGCCGGCTGACCGGAACGCTCGCCCGGTCGAGGGCGTCGCGGAGCATCTCGGCGTTCGTCGGCGCCTGGGCAGTCTCCCGGCCGCCGATGCGGCTGCGGTTGTTGTTGTTGAACAGGACGTAGGCCTGCTCGGCCTGCTGAGACAGCTCCTTCAGCTGCGGAGCCCACTCGGCGAGCTCCTCCTCCGAGTAGAGGTAGTCGAATCGCTCCGCCGCGCTCCCGCCGCGGGCGTTCCACGTCGCCGCGTTCCGGCCGTGCATCCGCACGTAGAGCAGAGGAGACGTCAGCGCGAGCACCGTCAGCGGGACGTTCTTGCCCTCGCTACGCGGCGCGTCGACGACGACGTGCGACATCTCGTGCTCCTCGAAGAAGCGGAGCGTCTCCTCTCGCTGCCCCTCTTCGTACCAGGCCCGGTGCCGGAACTCGACGAGCATCCCGTCGTCTCCGACCCGCTCGCGGGCCCAGGCGAGGTAGTCGTACGACGCCTCCTTCGGGACGACGTACGGCGGGAACTGGAACAGGAGCCCGCCGAGCTTGCCCGCGGCCCGCAACGGCTCGAGCGCCTCGAGGAAGCGGCGGAAAACCTCGCCCCTGAACTCCCGCGACGGCCGGTCGACGCGCCCCCGCTCGTCCTGCGGCGCTTCGTCCCGGAGGTCGGGCGGAAGCTGCTCGACCTTGACGGGGTGCCGCGTCATCACGCCGAAGGCCTTGACGTGCATGACAAACCCGTCGGGCGTCCGCTCGGCCCAGCGCTGCACCATCTCCTCGGCCGGGAGCCGGTAGTACGTCGAGTCGACCTCGACGGTGTCGAAGTGCTCGGCGTACCAGGGAAGCCTCGCAGCGGCAGGCATGCCCTTCGGGTACCAGAACTTCGTCAGCGCCTCGTCGGCCCACGAGCACGTCCCGACCCGGATCGTCGCCGCCACGGGCCCAGGCTAGCGGTCGGCCCGAGTCGGCGTCCCGCCCCGTTCCTCCGACGTTGACGTCGCGAAGCGGGTCGCCGACCGGTGGGCCCAGGAGCGCTGAGCAGTGAATCGCAGTGGTGGCCGCGACTCTGCGCAGAGTATGTGACGCTTGGCAACCCGAGTCAAGAGCACGTGGGAGGCTCCGCATGGAAGCCTCCCGTGCTCGAATCGCGCGCTACTTCTTCCTGCGAGCGGTGCCGATCTTGACCGCGAAGAACGAGACCGATGCCGTGCTGCATCCCGTCACCGCGGGCGGCGGAAGTGGTATGGGCGGCGCTGGACACGCGGCGAGATCTCCGAGGAAGAGCACCTGCGCGAGGAGGCGCGTCTTCTTCTTGATCTTGATCCGGATCGTGTAGTTGCCCTTGCGGTTCGTCCTAGCCTTGCCGATCCGCTTGTCGCTCCCGGGCTTGTAGAGCTCGACGAGCCCGCCTGGGAAAGCCTGGCCGTCAACGGTCAGCCGGCCGGAGACGATCACGCGGCCGTGCTTGAGGCTCTTCGTCTTCATGGTCAGAGCGACGCGTCCCGGAATGACGGCCTGGCTCTCGGTCGTGCCGGCCGGGTTCGGGGTCGGCGACCCTGCCACGTAGGGCGTGAAGATCCCGTTCCAGATGTGGTCGTTCGTGTTCGACGGATTCGTGAAGACGCCGTTGACGTCGAAGAACGCGAACAGGAGCTGCGCCCCGAAGGGTGTTCCCACCGGTCCCGCGAGGCAGAACTGGAGCTTCGCGGACGCGAACGTGCTTTCTGGTGCGCTTGTGACGTGGTCGACGTAGATGAGCGGGTGTAGCTGCTGCCCCTGAATCGTGAGGTCCATCCGCCAGACGGCCTCGTGCGTCGGCTGCCCCGTGCACTGGAGAGACTCGGCTGCGTGGCTCGCCGGGTTGTCGGCGAACATGTGGTTCTCGGACGCCTTCAGCTCCACATGGGCGTTGCCGAGGCCGCGGAGAACCAGGTCGCCGCTGACGTCGCCGATCTTCGTCCCGAATGGCTGCGAGAGGTTCACTCCGTAGCCGAGCGGGACATAGATGGTGTCCTTCGCAGTCGGGTCATCCGTGTCGCTCTGGATGTGGCCGAGCAGAAGGCTGGTCGCCGCACCGGGCTTGTTGCTCGACGCGGTGACGGTGAGGCTCGGCGAATACGACGCCCAGGCAGAGCTCGTAAACGCGAGCGAAACGACGGCCGCGCCGGTGATCAGCGCGAGCCGGATGCCCCTTTTCATGCGTGTCCTTTCCTCGGAGTTAATGTCATAAGACGTCGCATCGCAGCCGGAGTTAACTCCTCGTTGGAGCGTCCAGTCAATAGATTCACCTGGAGATCGGCTTCGCCAGCACCGGCACCGACAGGCTCGCCGGTCCGACGACGAGCCGCTTCGACCTGGGAATCCCGGTGAGATAGAGGAGGTTGCCGGGGCCCTGGGCGGTCGAGGTGGCCGCGATCGTCAGCCGCAGACGGGACCCCTTCGGAATCGAGGTCAGCTGCGAGATGAGTCGGATCCGCACGCGCTTCGGCCTCTTGCCGAGGCGGACGCGAGATCCGCCCGCGCTCACGACGAGCTCCTTCCCCTGCGGCGTCAGCGCCGAGAGGACGGCGACGACCTGCGGCCAGCCGTTCGGGCTCGCGAGGGAGACGCGCAGCACCGGAGCGCCGAAGGTCTCTGCACGGGCTCGGAGCCGGGGTCGCGTCCGTGCGACCTTGCCCGTCGAGCCGATCGCCGCGCGGCCGGGGTACGAGAGGCGCAGCACCTCTCTCGCGGGCAGCGTCCGGTAGTGGAACGTGCGGCCCGCCCACCGGTCGGGGGCGACCTCGACCGGCGGCTGCCTGTCGATTCCGTTCGGCAGGCCTTTCAGGTAGCGGTCGAACCAGGCGCGGGCCTCCGGCAGGACGTGCGCGGCTTCCCCGGGCGGGTTCGCGGCCGGCGGGTGCCCGAAGTCCGCGAGGTAGAGCCGCTTCGGCGCCTTCAGTCGCGCGTACGCGGTGAGCGCATGATCGAGGTCGAACGCGAAGTCGCGCCGCCCCTGCATCAGGAACGTCGGTGTGTGGATCGAGCCGAGGAGGCTCCGAACCGAGCGCTGGTCGGCGAATGTGCGGACCGCGCCGAGGCTCTGGCCCGCGATCGCGTCGTTCACGATCACGTCCAGGCCGGGAGCAGCGCGCGCCTGAATCGACTGCCAGAACCCGAGCAGGACGCCCGAGCGGGCCAGGTTCTGGGGCAGGAGCGCGGAGTAGAGGTCGGTCCACGTGATCGCCGGCTCGATCGCCGCGAACGGGACGCCTTCGGCCGTCGCGCGCCAGATCGCGCCGCCGCCGTACGAGTAGCCGAACGCACCGATCCGCTGTCCGTTCACGCCCGGCTGGGCCGCGAGCCAGCCGAAGAGCTCGCGCACGTCCTGGATCTCGCGCGGCCCGTCGATCGAGACGAGACCCTCCGACTGTCCGTGGCCGCGCGCGTCGAAGGTCACCGCCGCGTAGCCCTGCGGCACGAGCTGCGATTCGGCCATCGCGTTGAGCGACATCCCGAGCGGCGTTGACGCGGCCCTGCTCCCGCCGAGGCCGTGGAGGAGCATCACGGCCGGCCAGCCGCCCGCGGGCGGTGCGCCGTCCGGGACGTAGTACGTCGCCGCAAGCTTGACGCCGTCGCTCATCGTGATCATGCGGTCCTGCTTGCCGAACGCGGAGGCCGTCCCCGGGGCCACGAGGACGACAATCGCGAGGGCGGCGGCGAAGCGCGACATGCCCTGAGCCTACAATCGCGCCATGGACCCCCGGCCCGTTGGCGTTTTCGACTCTGGCGCCGGCGGCCTCACCGTCCTCCACGAGTGCCTGGTGACGATGCCGCACGAGGACTTCATCTACCTCGGCGACCTCGCACGGCTCCCGTACGGGCCCCGACCGCTGGACGAGATCCGGCGCTATGCAGGCGAAATCGCCGGCTACCTCGAGGCCCAGGGCGTGAAGCTCGTCGTCGCCGCCTGTAACGCCGCGACCTCGGCCGCGCTGCCGGAGCTCCAGGAGCGGCTCGAGGTGCCGATCGTCGGCGTGATCACACCCGAGGCGCACGCCGCGGTGCAGACGACGCGGAACCGGCGCATCGGGCTCCTCGCCACGCAGGCGACGGTCACGGCCGGGCGCTACGCGGAGCTCGTCCACACGCTCGACGCGGGCGCCCGCTTCTTCCCAGTCGCGTGCCCGCGCCTCGTCCCGCTGATCGAGAGCGACGCGCCGTTCGGCGCAGAGACGGTCGAGGCCGTCCGCGAGTACGCGGATCCGCTGAAGCAGGCTGACGTCGACACGGTCATCCTCGGCTGCACGCACTACCCGTTGATCAGGCCGATCTTCCAGCGCGTCTTCGGCCGCGGCGTGACGCTCGTCTTCTCGGCCGAAGAGACCGCGCGCGAGGTCGCCGAGACGCTCGAGCGCAAGGGGTTCGGGAACGACCCTGGGCGCGAGGGCCGCTACCGGTTCCTGACCACCGGCGACCCGGAGCGGTTCCGCGCTGTGGGCGAGCGCTTCCTGCAGCTTCCGCTGGGCGAGGTCGAGCAGGTCGCGATCGCCGAGCTGGAGGCGGCCGCGGCGTGACCCGTCCGAGCGGCAGGCGCCCCGACGAGCTGCGCACGCTTGCGATCGAGCCGGACTACCTCGAGCAGGCGAGCGGCTCCGCGCTGATCTCGGCCGGCAAGACGCGCGTCCTGTGCACGGCCTCGCTCGAGGACGGCGTGCCACGTTGGCTGTACGGCAACGGCCGCGGCTGGCTGACCGCCGAGTACTCGATGCTGCCGGCCTCGACCGGGCAGCGGACGCAGCGCGAGGCGAGCACCGGGCGCCAGAAGGGGCGGACGGTCGAGATCCAGCGGTTGATCGGGCGAGCGCTGCGGGCGGTCGCGGACATGGAGGCGCTCGGAGAGCGGACGCTCTGGCTCGACTGCGACGTGCTCCAGGCCGACGGCGGGACCCGGTGCGCGTCCATCTCCGGCGCATACGTCGCCGCCAAGAGGGCGCTCGACCACGTCGGGCTCGGACGTGTGCTCGCCGATTCGGTCGCCGCCGTCTCAGTGGGGATCGTCGAGGGCGAGCCGGTGCTCGATCTCGACTATGTGGAGGACTCCTCGGCCGAGGTCGACGTGAACGTGGTCATGGCCGGCGACGGGCGCCTGATCGAGGTGCAGGCGACGGCCGAGCGCGCTCCGCTCGACCGCGACCAGCTCGACGACCTGCTCGACCTCGCGGCCGCAGGCATCGACGAGATCGGGATCGCCCAGCGGGAGGCCGTGGAGGCGGTCCGTGCTCCCTGAGCTGAGCTGGGCCGACATCCTCGTCCGCCTCGCGGTGGCGGGGATCCTGGGCGGGGCGATCGGCGCCGAGCGCGAGGTTCGCGAGCACGACGCCGGACTGCGCACGCATACGCTCGTCGCCGTCGGCTCTGCGCTGTTCACGATCGTCTCCGCCTACGCCTGGACGGACTTCGACTTCTCGGGGCGGAACGGCATCACGTACGACCCCACCCGCATCGCAGCTCAGATCGTGACCGGGATCGGCTTCCTCGGCGCAGGCGCGATCATCCGCCAGGGATTGTCCGTCCGCGGCCTCACGACCGCCGCAAGCCTGTGGGTCGTCGCCGCGATCGGGATGGCGGCGGGCGCCGGCTATTACAGCGGGGCCTTGGTCGCGACGGTGGTCGTGTTGGTCAGCCTGTGGCCTTTACGGATCCTGACCCGCCGGATCTTCGAGCACATCCGGCCCGGGGAGCTCCGGCTCGAGGTAGAGCTGCGCCCGAACGAGAGCCCGTCGGTCCTCCTCGACTCGCTCGAGTCGCGGGGTGTCGCCGTGCGGGCGTTCGAGGTCGAGGACGCTCGTGACCGCCGGCGCGTGGCGCTCGAGGTCAGGGTCGATGAGGTTCAGCCCGAAACGGTGACGGCCGAGCTGATGCGCCTCGAGCCGGTGCTCGGCGTTCGGTGGGCGACCTGATCCGGGCGCTCCTCGCCTCCGCCAACGAGAACAAGCTCCGCGAGCTCCGTCACGCGCTCGACGGCTGGTCGCTCGAGCTGCTCGATGCGCAGGAGTACCCACCCGAGAGCGGCGCCACCTACTACGAGAACGCGCGAGGCAAGGCCGAGTTCGGGCGCACGCTCGCACCCGACCGCTGGGTGCTCGGCGAGGACTCGGGGGTCGAGATCGAAGGGCTCGGCGGCGGCCCGGGCGTGCTCTCGGCGCGCTGGGCGGCGGGCCGCGAAGCGGAGCGTGCGCTCGAGGAGCTTCATGGCGTACAGGGCGACGCCCGCCGGGCTCGCTACATCTGCGAGCTGGTGGCGATCGCGCCCGACGGAGCCGAGCACCGCGGCACGGGCGTCCTCGAGGGGTGGATCGCCGACGAGCTGCGCGGTACCGAGGGCTTCGGCTTCGACCCGGTCTTCATCCCGGACGGCGAAAATCGCACCGTCGCGGAGCTCGGCAACGACTGGAAACGCGACAACTCGCATCGGGCCCGCGCGGCCCGCGTCCTGCTCGCCTCGATAATGCAGTCATGAACTCGATCAACCTCATCAGCGCAGCGAACACGGACGGCAGGATCGACGTCGGCGAGGCGACCGGGTCGACCGACATGCTCATGTTCGTCTACGACCTCGCGCCCGGCCAGGGCTCGTCTCCCTATCACTACGAGTACGACGAGGAGTGGCTGCTGGTCGTCGAGGGAACGGTCGTCGTGCGGACACCGGATGGCGAGCACACCGTCGAGCGTGGCGAGCTCGTCCGCTTCCCGGCTGGCCCGGACGGAGCCCACAAGGTCATGAACCGCAGCGGCGCGCCTGCGAGGACATTGCTGTTCTCGCGGCGGGGCCTGGGCTACGCGATCTCGGTCTACCCGGACAGCGACACGATCGGCGTCTGGGCCGGCGGCGAGAACGACCTCGTCTTCGAGCGCGGCAAGGCAGTGCCGTGGGCCCACAACGAAGAGGGGTGGAACAAGGCGACTTAAGCGAGCCCGGGAGCTTCTTCGAGCTCGATCGCTTCGCGGCGGCCCCGTGAGTACCACCAGTTGATCTCGGCGCCGAAGACGATCACGTTCGCCATCAGGTAGAGCCACACGAGCAGGAGCGCCGGCGCACCGAACGCCTGGAGCGCGATCACGTTCTTCGACAGCCGCAGGTAGAGCGGCAGGAGCTGGAAGCTCGTCTCGAGCGCGACCGTCGCGACGATCGCGCCCGGCAGCACCTCCCGCCAGGTGAGCTTCTCGTTCGTGAGCAGGTAGTAGACGGTGAACAGGAACACGAAGACCGCGGCGGTCGAGATCAGCACCGAGCTCACGAACGCGACGTACGGGTTGCCGAAGAAGCCGCCCGCGAAGCGCTTGAGGACGTCGTAGCCGATCGAGCCGACCAGGAGCCCGATGAAGAGCGTGACGAGCGACCCGACGAGCAGCGTCACCGCGAGCAGCTTCCCGTGCAGGAACGAGCGGTTCGGCTTCCCGTACACGATGTTGAACGCCGACTCGAGGACGCTGAACAGCGAGAGCGACGTCCAGCCGAGGAAGAGCGCGCCGATCACGCCGAGAGTCGCGGCGTTGTCCTGCACGGAGCGAACGACGCGCAGGATGCTGTCGAGCGAGCTCGTCGGGAACGCCTTGTTCAGCTCGGTGACGAGGTAGCTCGACTCGTCCGCGCGGCCGGCGAACCCGAGCAGCGCAAGCGCGAGGAAGACGAGTGGGACGAACGAGAGGAGCGCGAAATAGGCGATCATCGCCGCGAGGTGCGTCCCCCGGTCTGCGAAGAACTTCGTGAAGACCTCGTGCATGGTGCGGGAGGCTAGTCTCTCGGCCATGACAGAGCCCAGCGTGGCGCTCCGCGAGTTGACCGAGATCTCTTCGCAGGTCGAGTCCGCGGTCCTCTTCGACGCGGACGGCAAGGTCGTCGCGGCGACAATCCCCGACGACCGGGCCGAGCGCGTCGCGGCGAGCGCGACGGCCCTGCTCGAGCAGGCGGAGCAGATCGGCGAGGGCGACCTCACGCAGATCGAGGCGTCGACCGGGGACGGGAGCCTGTTCGTCGTGAAGGACGGCCCGATGCGGATCGCCGCGTCGACCTCCGCCGAGGCCACGGCCGGGCTCGTCTTCTACGACCTGAAGAGCTGTCTGCGCGAGGCGGCCGAGCCGCCGCCGAAGCCGAAGCCTGCCGCGAAGCCCAAGCCCAAGCCGCGTACGACAAAGCCCAAGAGCGATGAGACCTCGTAGGCTGATCGCGATCGGGTTCGCGGTCGGCTCGCTGCTCGGCCTGGGCCTCTACGCGCGTCGCGGGCGAGGGACCGAGCGGGTCGACCTCTACTTCGCGGACGGCTCGCTCGTCTCGCTGCACAGCGACTCGCCGGAAGCCGCACTGCTGCTCGTCCACGCGCGGGACGCGCTCCAGGCGGCCGCGAAGTGAAGCGCGAGGACCTCGGAGCCGCCCTCCGTGCGCACGCGTACCTCGAGGGCGACTTCGTCCTGCGCTCGGGTCGCCGCTCGAACTACTACCTCGACAAGTACCGCTTCGAGACGCGGCCCGAACTGCTCGCCCCCCTGGGCGAGCACATCGCGGCCACCGTCTCCGAGCACGAGCCCGACGCCGTTCGGCTCGCCGGCCCCGAGCTGGGAGCCGTCGCGCTCGCGGCCGCTACGTCGCTGTCCTCGGGGCTTCCGTTCCTGATCGTCCGCAAGGCGGCGAAGGAGTACGGGACCGCGAATCGGCTCGAAGGCGTCTTCGAACCGGGCGAGCGCGTATGCCTCGTGGAGGACGTCGTCACCTCCGGCGGGGCCGTCGTCGAGGCCCTCGACGCGGTCCGAGAAGCCGGCCTGGAATGCCGAATTGCGGTTTGCGTGCTCGACCGCGAGGAGGGCGGAGCGGACGCTCTCGCGCGCCGTGGAGCCCGTCTCGTGCCGCTTTTTCGGGCAGGAGAGTTGCTCTCAGCACAGAAAACCGCCGCAAAACCGCATGGTTGAGCGGAAACGGCCTGGGTGTTAGGGTCCGGTTGCGCTAACCGGCAACGTGAGAGGGAGGATGCACGTGACAAAACAGGAGTTCGTCGACAGGGTCGCGGACAAGGCAGGGCTCTCGAAGCGCGACGCTGCGGAAGCCGTGGACGCCTTCCTGGACTCGATCACCGATGTCCTGCGCGGAGGCGGCGAGGTGGCATTCACCGGGTTCGGGAAGTTCACGACCCAGCGGCGCGCCGCGCGCCAGGGCGTCAACCCGAGGAATCCCTCGGAGCGCGTCCAGATCCCGGCGACGACCGTCCCCAAGTTCTCGGCCGGCAGCCAGCTCAAGCAGGCAGTGAAGAGCGGTGCCGGAATGGGCGGCATGTAGCACTGCGGCACTACCGGAAGTTTCGAGAGGGCCACAACGTGTGGCCCTCTCTCTATTTCCGAGCCGATCGTTAGTCTGACTCCGATGGTGCAGGACCTGGAGGCGGGGCCCACGACGAGCGTGACCGCGTTCGGCGACCGGCTCGCCGAAGCGGTCGAGCGCAAGCGGAGCCAGCTCCTCGTCGGGCTCGACCCGGTGCCTGAGCTCCTGCCGCTCGAGCTCGCCGGCGAGGCGGGCCTGGGACGCTCCGAGGCCGCCGACGCGTGTGCCCGCTTCTGCTGCGGCGTGATCGACGCGGTCGCCGCCTACGCGGTCGGAGTGAAGCCGCAGCTCGCCTTCTTCGAAGCTCTCGGCCCGCCCGGGATGGAGGCGCTCGAGAGGGTCTGCGCCTACGCACGAACCGCCGGCCTGATCGTGGTCGCCGACGCGAAGCGCGGAGACATCGGCTCGACGGCGCGGGCGTACGCGTCCGCGTACCTCGAGGGCGCCGAGGGTCGCGCGCCGCTCGCGGACGCGATGACCGTCAACCCGTATCTCGGCCTCGACTCGCTCGAGCCGTTCCTCGCGGCGTGCCGGCGCGAGGGCGCGGGCATCTTCTGCCTCGTCAAGACTTCGAACGAGGGCGTCGCGGACATCCAGGATCTCGCGCTCTCGGACGGGAAGCCGCTGTGGCAGCACGTGGCGAGCCTCGTCGCGGAGTGGGGCGAGGAGCTCGTCGGCGAGCATGGCCTCTCGGGCGTGGGCGCGGTCGTCGGGGCCACGCATCCGCGCGCCGTGGGCGAGGCGCGGCGTCTGCTCCCGCGGGCGGTGCTGCTGCTGCCCGGGATCGGGGCGCAGGGCGCCGGCCCGGCCGATGTGGCGCGTGCGTTCACGAGCGGCCCGGCGAGCGCGCTCGTCGCGGCGTCGCGGTCGGTGCTGTACGCGTTCCGCTCGACGGACGAGGACTGGCGCTCCGCGGTCGCGGTGGAGGCGGCACGCCTGAAGAGCGAGGTCTGGACGGCCTCGGGCTGGTAAGTGCTCCTCCCAGCAATACAAGAACAAGACGGCCCTGCCGGGCAATGCCCGGCAAGGCCTCTGGGTCGGCATCGCAAGCGATGCCTCATTGCCGGCCTCTGGCCCGCGATCACGCGGCGCCAGAGCCCACCCTCCTCCTCACCAAGGTCTCTGGACCTTGGCTCGTCGGAGTGCGGCCTCTGGCTTGGTGCTCGCGACCCAGAGACTCGGCGGCATTACTGGAAGGAGCACTAGATGGACTGGCGCGCCGAGGCGAAGCGGTACGCGCT
>Ga0081540_1002215_pt1 | contig 16041 bp, 12 predicted proteins | sample TabmetS2T1R1_FD_71024 | JGI IMG/M metagenome (GOLD analysis project Ga0081540, IMG submission 71024) | Tabebuia heterophylla rhizosphere microbial communities from the University of Puerto Rico - S2T1R1 | ecosystem: Host-associated > Plants > Roots > Rhizosphere ... | reverse complement strand
CGCGACCGAGGAAGCCAACGCGGTCGAGGGCTACAAGGAGATGATCACGTCCTCGTCGGCGGAAGACATCGTCTATTCGAACCTGTTCACCGGCGTGCACGGCAATTACCTCAAGCCGTCCATCCTCAAGGCCGGTCTCAATCCCGACGACCTGCCGACCTCCGATCCCACCAAGATGAGCTTTGGCACCGACGCCTCCGGCGAGCGCACCAAGCCGAAGGCCTGGAAGGAAATCTGGGGCTCTGGTCAGGGGATCGGCGGCATCGGCAAGGTGTTGCCGGCCGCTGAACTGATCGCGCGGTTCAAGAAGGAATATGACGAGGCGGTCGACCCCGCATTGTGATGCGACTTGCGGGGCGTGCCCCGTCGTGACGGCGACGGAGGATCGATGATGGCCGGACAGGATCTGAGCGCGCATGTGGCGCTGGTGACCGGCGGCTCCCGCGGTATCGGCGCGGCCGTTGCGCTGGCGCTGGCCGAAGCTGGCGCTGCGGTCGCGGTGAATTACCGCGAGCGGGCGGACGCCGCGGAGGCGATCGTCGCCAGGATTAAAGCTTCTGGCGGCCGCGCCATCGCGGTCGCCGCCGACGTCTCGCAGGCGGCTTCCGTTGCGCACATGGTCGAACGGGTCGCTTCTGCGCTCGGCCCGATCGACATTCTCGTCAACAATGCAGGCGTTGCGATCGTGCGCGGCGTCGATGACCTCACCGAGGATGATTTCGACCGCACCATCGCGGTAAACCTGAAATCGGCGTTCCTGTGCACGCAGGCGGTGCTGCCCGCGATGCGGGCGCGCAAATGGGGCCGGATCGTCAATATCTCCTCCGGCGCGGCCCGCGGCGCCGGCGCCATCGGCGTGCACTACAACGCCTCCAAGGCCGGCATGGAAGGGCTGACGCGCGGCTATGCGGCGCGTCTCGTCAAAGACGGCATCACCGTCAACGCGGTGGCGCCGTCGCTGATCGCAACCGACATGATGGGCGGCCGGACTGACCTGGCGCGCAACATCCCGCTCGGCCGCATGGGCCAGGCCGAGGAAGTGGCGCAAGCGGTGGCGATGGTGCTCGGCAACAGCTACATGACCGGACAGACCATCGTCCTCAATGGCGGCATGGCGTTCATTTGACGCGTGCCGCTTTTCCATCCTTGCGAGGTGCACGGGGCGCTCTGTCCGCCGCGGCCTCGACTCGTTCCGCCGAACAAGGCAAGAAGCCGTTCCCTTGATCGACAGGACCTCTCCCCCGATGGATGCCATCTTTCGCGTTGACGGCAACGACGTCGTCACCAGCCCCTTTGCCGCGGGGCCGTGGGATCCGGACATGCAGCACGGCTCGCCGCCGGCGGCGCTGGTGGTGTGGGCGGCGGAGCGGATTCCGACGCCGGTTGCGATGCGCATCGCGCGCGTGACCGTCGATTTGATGCGCCCCGTACCGGTGGCCCCGCTGACGATCGAGAGCGAGGTCCTGCGCGAGGGACGCAAGATCCAGCTTTGCGCTGTGAGGCTGCTCGCCAAAGGCGTCGTCGTGGTCGGCGCGACCGTGCTGAAGATCAAGGTGCAGGCCCATGAATTGCCGCCGGAGGCTGCGATCCTGCCGGTCGAGCTTCCGGGGCCGGATCAATCGCGCCTCGAGCCCGCGGATTTTTCCTCCAGTCCATTTGTCACCGGCATGTCGCTGCGCGCCGCCCGCGGCCGGTTCGGCACGCCCGGTCCCGGTGCGATCTGGTACCGCGTCGACCGTCCGATCGTGCAGGGAGCGCCGGTGTCGCAGGCGATGCGGGCGATGGCGGCGGCGGATTTCTGCAACGGCACCTCGCCAGTGCTGGATTTCCGCGCCTGGACCTTTCTCAACGCCGACCTGACCGTGAATTTTTCGCGAGAGCCGGTCGGCGACTGGATCCTGCTCGATGCCGAATCCTGGATCGGCCCCGACGGCGCCGGGCTCGCCATGGCGCGGCTCGGCGACGCGCGCGGCTATTTCGGCCGCGCCATCCAAAGCCTCGTCATCGAGAGGCGCTGACCGCGCACAGCCGGCTTCCCGATCATTCGAGGTCGACCGGCTGGAAACGCCCGGTTTCGTCGAGCGCCGTGCCCCAGATCTTGTGTGAGGCCTGATGATCGGAGCGGGCAAAGGAGAGCTGCACGCCTAATCCGAGATCGAGGTTGCGGGTGGCTTCCAGCGCGTCGACCAGCTTTTCGGTATCGAGCGGCGAGCCGGCGCGCTTCAGCCCGTCGATCAGGATATTCGCCGCCACGAAACCTTCCAGCGAGGCATAGTCTGGCGCCTCGCCGGGAAAATACCTGGCCAGCGCGTTTTTGTACTCAAGCACCGCGCTCGAATGTCCGGAGACCGCCGGCACCACCTGCGTCACGAGGACGCCTGTCGTGTAGCGCGGCCCGAGCAGCTTCAGCTCTTCGGCGAGCGACGAGCCGCCGACACCCGAGATACTGGTGAAGATCATCTCGGGATACAGGTTACGCGTCTTCTCGATGAATTTGGCGGCGGCCCGGTAGGAGGCGGCCATGATGATCGCTCTCACCGGGACCTTTTGCAGCCTCAGCAGGTTGACGGCCTCGTCGACCTCGATGGTGTTGCGCGGGTAGTTGAGCCGCAGGAGGGCGCTGTCGTTGATACCGAGCGCGCGATACGCCTTGGCGACGCCGGCGAACCCGGCATCGCCGAGATCGTCCTGCTGGGCGAACACGGCGATCTGCCGGACCGGGACGCGGCGCATCTTCACCAGATAGCGCACCGCGGCGTCGGCTTCCTCGGCGTAGCTCGGGCGGTAGTTGAAGACATAGCGATCCGGCGGATCGCGGCGCACGACGTTGCCGCCGGTGTAAGCTCCGAAGAACAGCATCCGCCGCTCCAGCGCGTAAGGCACCGCCACCGCCGCGGTCGCGGTGCCGATGCTGCCGATGATGCCGAAGATCTGGTCCTTCTCGTAGAGCTGTCTCACGGCCTGGAGCGTGCGCGTCGGCTCATTGCCGTCGTCGGCTGCGATCAGCTTGAGTATCCGGCCTCCGATGCCCCCGGCATCGTTGACCCGGTTGAAGGCGGTATCGATGCCGATTTTCATCTGGCGGCCGCGTTCCCTCACCGGGCCGGTGAAGGCCGCCGTGATGCCGAAGCGGATTTCGTTGTCTGATACGCCGCGGACCGGACTGACCGGATTTCCGAAGCTGACTGCCGGGGGCGGCGCTGCGGCGAAGGCCGGTGCGGTGGGAGCGGCGGCGGCCGGCGCTGGCGCGGATGGGGAAAGGGACTGTTCAAGATCGGCGAGCCGGCCTTCGGCCGCCCTGCAATCCAGCCGCCCCGTCGTCACTAGGTTGCGACCCTCCGCGACACTGCGATCGAACAGTTGTGCGAGATCGGAGCGCTGGGCCTCATTGGCGGCTGCGTCGCGGATCACCGCCGCGAACTTCTCGATCACCGGCTGGATTCGGGGCCGCGCAATATCTGGGCAGGCCAGCGCTGAACCGATCACCGGCCCGACGCGAACCGCAAGGTCGCGTACCAGCTCGATCTTGTCGCCGGGGGCCGCTTTCGCGGCTGTTATGAAAAAAACACTAAGTAAACAAGCAGTCCAACGCACGTTCACTAAAATACGCACTACACAACTCTTGAGTTTGAAGTTTCATGAATTGAAATTTGTTGGGTTGAAGCTTCCGGAAATGCCGGCGAGCCGCGTCGAGGGCGCAATGATTGCCCTGACGACGCGGCTGCACTGGTAGCGTTTTGATCATTCGAGCTCGAGCGGCTGATAGCGGCCGCTCTCATCGAGCGCCGTGCCCCACACCTTGTTCGAGGCCTGGTGCTCGGAGCGGCCGAAGTTCAGCTGGGTCCCGAGACCGAGGTCGAGATTGCGCATGTTCTCCAGCGTGTCGATCAGCCTTTCGGTATCGAGCTGGGGTCCGGCCCGCTTGATGCCCTGGATCAGGACGTTGGCGGCGACATAGCCCTCGAACGAAACGTAGTCGGCCGCTTCGCCCGGGAAATACTTGGCGAGCGCGTTCTTGTATTCGAGCACGGCGGATGAATAGCCCGACACCGCCGGCACCACCTGCGTCACGATCACGCCGTTGGTGTAGCGCGGTCCCAACAGCTTCAGTTCTTCGGCAAGCGCGGTGGAGCCGACGAACGAAACGTTGGAGTAGATCATCCCGGGATAGAGGTCGCGCGTCTTCTCGATGAACCTTGCCGCGGCCCGGTAGGTCGCGACCATGACCACCGCCTTGACCGGCGGCTTCGCGAGCTTCAACTGATTGATCGCGTCGTCCACGTCGACGGTGTTTCGCGCATAGTTGAGCCTGAGGATCGCGCCGTCGTTCACGCCCATCGAGCGGAACGCTTTTGCGACGCCCGCAAATCCGGCATCGCCGTAGGAGTCCTGCTGCGCAAAGACCGCGATCTGCCGGGGCTGCAGCCGGCGTATCTTGACGAGGTAACGAACGACCGCGTCGGTTTCCTGAACATAGCTGGCGCGATAGTTGAAGACGTAGCGATCCGGCGGATCGTTGCGCAGGATGCTGGCGCCGGTGAAGGCGCCGAAGAACAGCATCCTGCGTTCGAGCGCATAGGGAATCGCTACTGCCGCGGTCGGGGTACCGACATTGCCGACAACCCCGAACACCTGGTCCTTTTCATAGAGCTGCTTCATGGCCTCGGCGGTGCGCGAAGGCTCGTAGCCGTCGTCGGCGGCGAACAATTTCAGCATCCGGCCGTCCACGCCGCCGGCATCGTTGATCCGGTTGAAGGCGGTTTCGATTCCGAGTTTCATCTGGCGTCCCAGCTCGCGGGCCGAGCCGGAGAAGGGGGCTGCGATGCCGAAGCGGATTTCCTTTTCGCCGATGCCGCGCGGCAGCGGCCCGGTCGGGACCGGGGCGGTCGGCGCGGTTGCCGCATTCGCTGCGGTCGCCGCGGCAGCAGGCGACGGGCCGATGACGCTGGAGAGGCTCGGTCCGGAGATCGAGCGTTCGAGATCGGCAAGCTGACGGTCGGCCCGGATGCAATCCATCCTGCCCGCGGAGACCGCGGCGCGTCCGTCGGCGACGCTGCGATCGAACACTTGCGTGAGATCGGAACGCTCGGCCTCGTTCGACGAGGCTTCCCGGATCACCTGCGAAAACTTGTCGACAATGGTCTGGATGCGGGGGCGCGCGATGTCGCGGCAGGCCTGTGCCGAGCCGATCACCGGGCCGACACGTCCTGCAAGGTCGCGCACGATCCCGATGTCGCCGGCGGCCTGGGCGCTGCCTGCGATGCCGAACAGCACGGCCCCGACCAGCAAAGCGATCCGGCGCGAGGTCATGCCAAACTCCCGGAGAACAAGATGGCGGTTCTCTGGCATTGTCATTCCTCCATCTGGGTTAGGGGTTGGCGCGTTGTGGCGTAGCCGGATCAGGCTTCTCGCGCCACTGCATGAACTGCTGGAGCAATTGTCCCGACGGCTCGGACGCAGCCGGCGGGCTCGGCGGCGAAGAGGCGAGAAGGGCCTGGAATTCATTGAGCGCAGGCTTTTGCGCAGCTTCTCCGGACGGGGACAGCGCGGTCTTGATCGACTGAACGGCGCTGGTGAAGCCCGACGCCTGCTCGCCATCGTTCTGCCGCGATCCGGGCACTGCCACCGCGAAGAACAGCGCTACGAGCGCCGCGACGCCGATCGCGGCGCCAAAGCGCACCGCGATGGTCCACAAGGCCTTCTTCGACTCCAGGTCCGGTTCATGCATCAGTTCGGGATCGAGCGGATGCGGCCGCAGCGCGTTGGATACGGCGCTTTCGAGTTGGGTATCGAACGCCGCCGAAGAAAACGGCGTCGCGGAGCTGCCGTCGCGCATGGGAACCGACCGCTCGCGCAGCGAGCGCGGCGCGTAGTACAGGGGATCGCGCGGATTGATATGCTCCTGCTCACTCATACTACTCATACGCTCACTCCTCATGACACTTGGCAGAACACCTGGCGGATTACCCGGCGGATTGGTTGGCGGCGAAACGGCAGCGGACGTATCGGACAAGAGTTCCAGCTCATGGAGCAGGCGCGCGGACGAATCCTCGTCAGCCCCCGACCCGTTGCCAGGTTTGGTCGAAAGATTTGAATCAAGATGTGGCGCGTCGTCGCTGCGTTCGACGACACCTGTCTGCGAGATACGATCTCGCGACCACACCATCCCCACGGCTTTCACTGCCTCGTCCCCTGGCGGCAAATATCCGTCTGCCCGACGGAGTGAACTGGCCAGGCCCCGGGGGCCGGTCAGCACACTTAAGTTTGTTGGAGCCGCGCGAGGACTAATTTAGGTCGGAAACGTGACGAAAGTAAGTTGAGGTCCTGTTAACTACAACTCATATGATCCTTGTTTACCAAGGCTTTGGCACGCACGCCCCGGGATCGGCAGCAAGAATCGGCCACAAATGCGCCGGATTCGCCGCCTGTTGGGCCGTTTTCTGCGCGTGGCGCGGGTTTTGGCATTAATTACTCGTTAACCAAGTTCGCCGCATTCTTAACCATTCGATAAGGAAGGCGAGTCGAACATCATGGACGTCCGAGCGGATCCCACGCGTCAATTGGTCAGGCTGCGCGGCCGCTCCTATGTCGCATTCGTATTCAGCCCCGTCGTGCCGATCGTGGAGTGGCTCGCCGAGATCGACGCCACGCTGGCGCGCTCGCCCGGCTATTTCGTCGGCAAGCCGATCGTGCTCGATCTTGCCGCCGTCGACCTCTCCGGCTCCGCCATCGCCCATCTCGTCGGCAGCCTCAACGAGCGCAGCATTCGCGTCCTCGGCATCGAGGGTGTGGAGGAGGAGCGCCTTGGCGCAAACATGCCGCCACTGCTCACCGGCGGCCGCGCCTGCGTGATCACGCGAAGCGAGCCGGTGCAGAAGGCCGAGCCTGAAGCCAAGCCGAAGCCGACCTCGCTTCTGCTCGAAACCCCGGTGCGTTCGGGCCAGTCGATCGTCTTCATGGAAGGCGACGTCACGGTGCTCGGCTCGGTCGGCTCGGGCGCGGAGATCGTCGCCGGTGGATCGATCCACATCTATGGAACGCTGCGCGGCCGCGCGATGGCGGGCGTCAACGGCAATTCGGCGGCGCGAATCTACTGCCAGAAAATCGAAGCCGAACTGCTTGCGATCGACGGCTACTACCAGACCGCAGAAGAAATCGACGATTCGCTCCGCAACCGCCCGGCGCAGGCCTGGCTGCAGGGCGACACCATGAAAATTACACCGCTGAATTAACCGGCTAAGGAGATCACGTATGGCCAAGGTCCTGGTCGTTACCTCGGGCAAGGGAGGCGTTGGCAAAACCACCTCGACAGCCGCACTCGGCGCAGCGCTTGCGCAAGGTGGGCAAAGTGTCTGCGTGGTCGATTTCGACGTCGGCCTGCGTAACCTTGACCTCGTGATGGGCGCCGAACGCCGCGTGGTGTTCGACCTCATCAACGTGGTGCAGGGCGTCGCCAAGCTGCCGCAGGCACTGATCCGCGACAAGCGCCTCGAAAATCTCTGGCTGCTGCCGGCCTCGCAGACACGCGACAAGGACGCGCTCACCGACGATGGCGTCGGTCGCGTCATTGGTGAGCTCAGGAGCCGGTTCGACTGGATCCTGTGCGACAGCCCGGCCGGCATCGAACGCGGCGCGACGCTCGCCATGCGCTATGTCGACGAAGCCGTCATCGTCACCAATCCCGAGGTTTCCTCGGTGCGGGATTCCGACCGCATCATCGGCATGCTCGATTCCAAAACGGTGAGGGCGGAGCGCGGCGAGCGGGTGGAAAAGCACGTGCTGATCACCCGCTACGATCCGACGCGCGCGGCGCGCGGCGAGATGCTCAATATCGACGACATCCTGGAAATCCTCGCGACGCCTTTGCTCGGCATCATCCCTGAAAGCCAGGATGTCCTGAAGGCCTCCAACGTCGGTACGCCGGTGACGCTAAACAATGCCCACAGCGCGCCGGCCCGCGCCTATGTCGACGCCTCGCGCCGCCTGATGGGCGAGCAGGTCGCCATGGTCGTGCCGGCCGAGCGCAAGGGCTTCATGGACCGGCTGCTGGGACGGAGGGCTGCATGAGCATGAGGCTGCTGCGGCTGTTCGGCGGCCGCGAACCGACCGCCCCGGTTGCGCGGGAGCGGCTGCAGATCCTGCTGGCGCACGAGCGCGGGCTGCTCGGCCAGTCCGACCTCCTGGTCACGCTGCGGGAGGAGATTCTCGCTGTCGTGTCGAAACACATACAGCTCGATCCCGACAAGGTGATTGTCAAGCTGGATCGGGGCAAGACCGTCTCGACACTGGAGGTCGACATCGAAGTGCCCAATAATTTCGACAAGTCGAAGGCGGCCGCCGAGAAGCGCATGGCCGGCTGAGGCGGGTATCGATCACAGGGAGCCAGTAGCCGGCATAGCGTCGATATCGCCGGAATTCTTTCCAGCACATAGGTAGCGCGAAATGCGCGGTTTACCTCGCCCCGCTTGCGGGGAGAGGTCGGATTGCTCTCGGCGATGCGCAGCATCGTCCGGTGCAATCCGGGTGAAGGGGTACAAGTCTCACTACTGTCACAACTCGTGGAGGGAGCCCCTCTCCCCGCAAGAGCGGGGCGAGGGAGAAATCACCCCACCATCCGCTTGCGGCCGGTCCAGAAGCCGGCCTTCAGCACCTTCTTGTCGACCTTGCCGACGCCGGTCATCGGCAGCTCGCTCACGAACTTGATGTGCTTGGGCGCATGCGCCGAGCCCTTCTTCGCCTTCACCAGGTTGATCAGCTCGTCCGCATTCGGCCTTGTGCCTTCGCGCGCCACGATCACGGCGGTGACGGCCTCGCCCCATTTGTCGTCGGGCACGCCGACCACCGCGACCATCGCGACGTCGGCGTGCTGCGACAATACATCTTCGACCTCGCGCGGAAAAATGTTGAAGCCGCCCGAGACGATCATGTCCTTCTTGCGGTCGAGGATGAACATGTAGCCGCGATCGTCCTTGCGCGCGATGTCGCCGGTGTGCAGCCAGCCGCTTTTCAGCGTCTCCGCCGTCGCTTCCGGCCGCTTCCAGTATTCGGCCATCACGTGGCCGGCGCGAACGCAGATCTCGCCGGCTTCGCCGGTGGCGACTTCCTGGTCGTCATTATCGAGAATTTTCACCTGACACGCGGCGATTGGGAAGCCGCAGGACAATAGCAGCCCCGGCGTCTTGGGATCGTGGTCCGCCCTGCGTAGCACCGACACCGGATAGCATTCGGTCTGGCCGTAAAGCTGCGAGAATACCGGCCCGATGCGTTCGATGCCTTCGACCAGCCGGCTCGGCGACATCGCGGACGCGCCATACAGCAACAGCTCGAGCGAGGAGAGATCGGTCTTGGGAAGCGCGGGATGATCGAGCATGACGTAGATCATCGTCGGCACCAACAGGGTGAAATTGATACGCTCACGCTCGATGGTCTTGAAGACGGCTTCGGGATCGAAACCTTTCAGCATGTGCACGGTGCCGCCGCGCATCAGCGTCGGCAGCACCTTTGTCCCCGCGACGTGGCTGATCGGCGCAACCGTCAGGTAACGCGGCGTTTCCGGAATTTCGAAATCGGCGAGGATCGCATTGGCGCCGCCGCTAGTTTCGCGGTGATGACGCAGCGCCCCCTTGGATTTGCCCGTCGTGCCGCCGGTGTAGTTGAGCGCGGCGATATCGTCAGGCTCGGCAAGACTGCGCGCCGTGGCGCTGCCGGCGGCCTCAATGGCCTGCAGCAGATCGGCGCCGTAGCCGGCGGGGCCGAGCGTGAATACCGTCTTCACGCCCGCCGCCCTGGCGGCGAGCTCGCCACCGCGATCGCGGAAGTTGATGCCGTCGACCACTAGCATCTGCGCTTCGGAATCTTCCAACTGAAACAGTTGATCGTCCAGCGAGCCCAGCGGATGCAGAAAGGTGGTCGCAAACCGCGACAATTGCGCGGCGCAGCCGGCGCACCAGGTGTCGGCGCGGTTGGCGGTCAGGAAGGCGACGCGGGTGCCGGGCGCAAAGCCCAACTGCATGAAGACGCTCTGCATGCGGCCGATCATCTCGGTCGCGCCGCGATAGGTGATCGATCCGCCCGGCCAACTGAACGCGGTCCGCTCGGGGTAGCGCGCCAGCGCCCGCAAGGTCTGTTCGCACGCCACCGGAAACGCATAGAGCGGATTGCTCATTTCTTGTTCTCCCGCCTGTTTTGTAATTGGCCTTCGCTCGTGCCAATGTTGAAGGTAACGCTAGCATAACAGACACGCTGCTCAAGCTGGAAGAAACGCCGTGCCATCCGTCGATGCTCTCTCGCGCTTTCGCGACCGTCTCAGCCTGCCGCTGATCGCAGCGCCGATGTTTCTCGTCTCCGGTGTCGAGCTGGTGGTGGCGGCGTGCCGCAACGGTGTGATCGGTTCGTTTCCCACGGTGAATTGCCGCAGTACTGAAGAGCTCGGGCAATGGCTGACGGATATCGATGTCAGGTTGAAGGCGCATGCGGATTCGAGTGGCAAGCCGCCGGCGCCGGTCTGCGCCAACCTGATCGTGCACCGCTCCAATGCGCGGCTCGAGCAGGATCTTGCGGTGTTGCTGCGGCACCGGCCGGAGATGGTGATCACCTCGGTCGGATCGCCGGCGCCGGTGATCGAGCCGCTGCACGATGCGAACGCGCTGGTGTTTGCCGATGTCGCCTCGATCCGTCATGCCGAGCGTGCGGTCGCCGCCGGTGCCGACGGACTCGTGCTGCTGACGGCCGGCGCGGGCGGCCAGACCGGCTGGCTCAATCCCTTCGTGTTCGTGCGCGCGGTACGCGCGTTCTTCGACGGGCCGCTGGTGCTGGCCGGCGGTATCGCCGACGGCCACGCGCTTCGCGCCGCCGAGGCGCTCGGCTGCGATCTCGCTTATATGGGCACGAAATTCATCGCCACGCGCGAGAGCATGGCGGATGCCAGATACAAGGAAATGCTCGTCGCCAGCAGCGCCGACGACGTCCTTCTGACCAAGGCGTTTACCGGCCTGCAGACCAACATGCTGCGTCCTTCGATCGAGGCTGCCGGCCTCGATCCCGACGAGCTTCCCGAGCGTGGCGCGATCGATATCGGCAAGGACATCGACATCGGCGCACGCGAGAGCAGCCCCAAGCGCTGGAAGGATATCTGGAGCGCAGGCCATGCAGTCTCGGGCGTGACGGAGGTCTTGTCCGTCGACGAGATGGTTGCGCGCACGCTAGCGGAGTATCGTGCCGCCGCCGCGCGCATGACATCAGGCTAGGGCGGCTTACGCTGCGCGCCATCCTGCGGCGGCTGCGAAGTTCCCGGCGACTGAGCACTGCGGCGGAACTGCGAGGAGGTAAATGCCAAGAGAAAACCGTCGCACTGGCAAACTTCCGACACAAGACAACGGCGAAAACAGACAATCCGACATGACGCACGCACGAAGGTGAAACTCCGGTTTCGCCGTCGGACGTATTTTATTCAACGAGGCCCTCGTGTCGCTCAAGTTTCTGCCCGCGATCCTGCTCGCCTTCCTCCTCTACGCATTCCCGGCTTCCGCGCAGCAAGGCGCTGCGCCGACGACCCCTGCCGCCGGCAACGCCGAGGCTCTGACACCCGATCAGGCGAAGCGGGCGCTCGAGACGCTTGCCGACGACAAGAAGCGCGCGCAGGTCATCGAGACGCTGCGCGCGATCGCCAATGCCTCGCCGCAGTCGCAAGCCGCGGCGGGCGAACCGAAATCCCCAATACCGCTCACGGCGGACAGCCTTGGTGCACAGCTCCTGCTGACCGTGTCCGAACAGGTTCGCGAGATTTCGCGCGAGGTCGCCGACATCGCGCGGACGCTGACGCACTACCGGGCGTTCTATTACTGGTTCCTGCGGACGGCCAACGATCCGTCCGCCTATCAACAATTGTTCGATATCGCCTGGAAACTGGCGCTGGTGTTCATGTGCGCCTTCGCTGCCGAGTGGCTGGTCTTCCTATTCATCAAGCGGCCGGTGACGATGCTCGAAGCACGGCTCCCGCAGACGGCCCAAGTCCCGGTGCAGGCGCTGGCCCTGGCCGATCCGCCATCGTCTGCGGCCGACGTTACAGCGGCGCCCGCGCAGCATCGGCGGCGCCTCAGCCTGGCGCACGCCTGGCAGTCGCTGGTCAGGCTGCCCTTCGTCCTTGGACGTCTCGCGCTCGAACTGCTCCCGGTGCTCGTCTTCATCGGGGTCGCCACGATGTTGCTGGGCACCGATATCGGCGATCTCGCAACCACCCGGCTCGTGATCCTTGCCGTCATCAATGCCTATGCACTGTCGCGCGCGTCGATCTGCGTGGTGCGGGCGCTGGCCGGGCCTTTCGGCCTGTTTCGGGTTCGCGCCGAGACCGCCGCCTATATCGAGATATGGGCGCGGCGCATCGTGACGGTGGCCGTCTCGGGCATCGCCTTCGCCAATGTGGCGCTGCTGCTGGGCCTGCATCGCGCCGGCTACGCCGCATTGCTGCGCATGGTGATGCTGGTCGTGCATCTCTTTGTCGTCGTCGTCATCCTGCAGTGCCGAAGGCCGGTCGCCGATGCCATTCGCGCGCCGGCCGGCCGCGACGGCGCGGCGGCCAGGATACGCAACCGTGTCGCCGGCCTCTGGCACTATCTTGCGATCGCGCTCGACCTCGCTTTGTGGGCGGTGTGGGCGCTGAACATCCGCAACGGCTATTCGCTGCTGCTGCAATATTTCGTCGGCACCATCGCGGTCGTGCTGATCATGCGCCTCGCCACCATCCTGGTGTTGAGCCTGATCGACCGTGGCTTTCGCATCAGCCCGGATCTTTTGCGCCGCTTTCCGGGCCTGGAGACTCGCGCCAACCGCTATCTGCCGCTGTTGCGCAACATCGTCTCGGCCGTGATCGCCTTCATCGGCCTGGTTGCGCTGCTGGAGGTCTGGGGCATCGACGCCGTCGTCTGGTTCTACGGCGGCCAGATCGGCAGCCGGTTGTTGTCGGCGGTGGTGACCGTCGGCGTCGCCGCGCTGGCGGCGACGGCGATCTGGGAAATCAGCAACGCGCTGCTCGATCGCAAGATCAATGCGCTCTCGCGCGAGGGTCATTACGCGCGCGCGGCGCGGCTGCGCACCTTTCAGCCGATGTTGCGAACGGCGCTGCTGGGCGTGATCGTCACCGTCGTCGGCCTCACCGCGCTCAGCGAAATCGGCGTCAACGTCGCGCCATTGCTGGCCGGCGCCGGCATCGTCGGCATCGCTATCGGCTTCGGCTCGCAGAAGCTGGTGCAGGACCTCATCACCGGGCTGTTCCTCCTGCTCGAAAATACCGTTCAGGTTGGCGACAATGTCGCGCTGTCAGGCCTGTCGGGCGTGGTCGAAAACGTCTCGATTCGCACCCTTCGCCTGCGCTCAGCCGACGGCTCGGTGCACATCGTGCCGTTCAGCGCCGTGACGACGATCACCAATTCAAGCCGCGGCGCGGGCAATGCGGCCGTCAGCGTCAACGTGTCCTACAAGGAAGACACCGACCGCGCCGGTGAGATCCTCAAGGAGATTGTTGCCGAGATGCGCCGCGAGCCCGAATACCAGCACCTGATCCGTGGCGATCTCGAACTGTGGGGCGTCGACAAGGTGGACGGCTCGATGGCCTCGATCGTCGGCCAGATACGCTGCACCGATGCCGGCCGCTGGCCGGTGCAGCGGGAATTCAACCGCCGCATGAAGCGGCGTTTCCAGGAATGCGGCGTGGAAATCGCGCCGACAGCGCAAACCATTCTCATGCAGGTCCCGGCGGCAGAGCCTGCCGAGGTAGCCGCGAATGCGCCGGCGAGGCGCGTGGCCGGCTAGTTCGCCGCGAAGCGGCATTCGTGTGTCCTAACGCAGGATTCGTCCAAGGATGCGCGCGGCGTGGTCGATCTCCTTGTCATTCCACGCGGCGAAGCCGAGAAACAGGCCGCGCTCTCCGGTCTTGTGGTACAGCATTCTCGTCAGCGCCCGGCTGACGACGCCGGCCTCGAGCAGCCGCGCCGCTAGTTGCTGGTCGTTGGTTTGGGGACGACACCTTGCCAGTAACTGCATGCCTCCGGCCGGCGTTTCGACCGCGAGCCGGTCGCCGGCCTCGGTGGCAAGGGCCTGCAGCATGCGGTCACGCCGCCCTTTGTAGAGGCGCGTCATCCTTCTGATGTGACCGAGATAGGCACCCGCACTTATGAACTCAGCCAGCGCATCCTGAATCGTGATCGAGGTCAATATTCCCATGTGCCGTTGCGCGAGTTCAAAGACGTCGATCAGCGCTTCCGGCACGACGACGTAGCCGACGCGAATGTCCGCATAGGTCGCTTTCGAGAAGGTGCCGAGATAGAATACGCGCGGTGACGGTGCGAGCCCCTGCAGCGCGGCCACCGGGCGTGCCTCATAGTGGAATTCACCGTCATAGTCGTCTTCGATGATGCAAGCGCCCGAGGTTTCGGCAAAGCGAAGCAGTTCAAGGCGGCGGCCGATCGGCATCAGCCGCCCGGTCGGATACTGGTGCGACGGGGTGACGAAGATCAGCCGGGGCGTTTCCTTGTGCGCGGAAATGGCCATGCCGTGTGCGTCGAGCGGGATGGCGGAGACGACGGCGCCGGCGGCCTGGAAGGCAACGTTGGCGCCGGCGTAGCCCGGGCTTTCGACCCAGGTGTGATCACCCGGTTCGAGCAGCGCATTGGCGATCAGAGCCAAGCCGGCTTGCGCTGTGGGCACGAACAGGATCTGCCTGGCCACCGCCTTGATTCCGCGATGAACCACGAGATGCCTGAGCAGGGCTTCCTGCAGCGACGGATGGTTGATGGGGCGATCGCGGCGTAACGGCGCGTTCCGCGCCGCGCGCCGCAGGCAGCGGCTCCACTCATCGTGCGGAAACTCGCGCTCATCGGCTAGCCCCGGCTGAAACGGCCGGGGCCGCTCCTTATGAATCGGCGGCCAGACTGACCGTTGAAGGCTGCTCGCCCAGGCCGACACGCTAATCCGCGCGCCTCCGCTGCGGGTGCTTCGCGATGACAGCTTGCTGCGATCGAGCGACAGGCCTTCGGCCACGACCGGACGCCGTCCGGCGGAAAGGGTGACATAGCCTTCCGCAGCCAATTGCTCGATCGCAAACGAGGCGGTATTCCGCGACAGGCCGAGCGATTGCGCAAGCTGACGGCTCGACGGCAGGCGTTGGCCGGGTGCGAGGCGGCCCTTGGTGATGAGCCCTCGCAACTGATCGGTGAGCTGGCGCGTCAGCGTCTCATCGCCATCGCGCGCCAGATCCAGCATGCCGGGCAGCAGGTCATCCACAACTGGCTCCAACAAATCGTAAATACTGGTCCTTTCATTAGGGCCAGTTCAGGGACTAGGCAAATGCGGGAACGCATCAGGAATGGACGTATTCGGTATGGCCGGTGGACTTTCAACCCGCAGCGCGGCGGTGCTGCTCGCCGGCGTCGTGCTGGCATGGGGCACCAACTGGCCTGTGACCAAGATGATCGTGCAGGACGTGCCCCCGCTGTGGGCGACGGCGCTACGCTGCTTGATCGCCGCCGCAACTTTGGCGCCGATGTTGTGGACGCAGGGGCAATTCATCATTCCGAAGCGCGGCGACTTGCCGGTGGTGTTTTGCACCTCGATCCTGCATCTGACAGCGTTTTCGGCGCTGGTTGCGGCCGGCCTGCAATTCGTGCCGGCGGGCAGGGCGATCGTGCTCGGCTACACCACGCCGTTATGGGTTGCGATCGGTGCCGCGATGTTCCTGTCGGAGCACCTGACGTACCGGCGCGCGATCGGTATCGGCTGCGGTCTGGCGGGCCTCGCCGTCATCTTCAATCCGCGGACACTGAACTGGGGTGACCGCAATGCGCTGTTCGGCAGCGGCCTGATTCTGCTTGCAGCATTCTGCTGGGCCGGAAACATCGTTTATGTCCGGGCGCACAAGTGGATCTCGACGCCGTTTCAACTCGTGTTCTGGCAGGTGCTGCTGGCGGCTGTGCTGCTCTCCGCCATCGCCATGATCACGGAAGGCCCGCCGCGCATCGTCTGGACCACCCGTCTCGCCGTCCTGCTGCT
>Ga0081540_1002214_pt1 | contig 16042 bp, 13 predicted proteins | sample TabmetS2T1R1_FD_71024 | JGI IMG/M metagenome (GOLD analysis project Ga0081540, IMG submission 71024) | Tabebuia heterophylla rhizosphere microbial communities from the University of Puerto Rico - S2T1R1 | ecosystem: Host-associated > Plants > Roots > Rhizosphere ... | reverse complement strand
CGATCGACGAGATCTCGTTCCAGAAGGCGAAGGCCTCCGGATAGTCGGGATAGCGGCGCGGCATGCCCTGCAGGCCGAGGAAATGCTGCGGGAAGAAGGTCAGGTTGACGCCGATGAAGGTGGTCCAGAAGTGCAGCTTGCCCGCCCATTCCGGATACTGCCGGCCCGACATCTTACCGATCCAGTAATAGTAGCCGCAGAAGATCGCGAACACGGCGCCGAGGCTGAGCACGTAGTGGAAGTGCGCCACCACGTAGTAGGTGTCGTGGAACGCGACATCGACCGGCGCGTTGGCCAGCACCACGCCCGTCACGCCGCCGACGGTGAACAGGAAGATGAGGCCGACGGCGAACAGCATCGGCGTGTCGAAGCGGATCGAGCCGCCCCACATGGTCGCGATCCAGGAGAAGATCTTCACCCCGGTGGGAACCGCGATCACCATGGTCGCCGCCATGAAATAGGCGCGCGTATCGACGTCCATGCCGACCATGTACATGTGGTGCGCCCACACGACGAAGCCGACCTGGCCGATTGCCACCATGGCGTAGGCCATGCCGAGGTAGCCGAACACCGGCTTCTTGGAGAAGGTGGAGACCACCTGGCTGATGATGCCGAAGCCGGGCAGGATCAGAATGTAGACTTCGGGATGGCCGAAGAACCAGAACAGATGCTGGAACAGCAGCGGGTCGCCGCCGCCTTCCGGCTTGAAGAAGTTGGAGCCGAAATTGCGGTCCGTCAGCAGCATGGTGATCGCGCCGGCGAGGACCGGCAGCGACAGCAGCAGCAGGAACGCCGTCACCAGCACCGACCACACGAACAGCGGCATCTTGTGCAGGGTCATACCCGGCGCGCGCATGTTGAAGATGGTGGTGATGAAATTAATGGCGCCGAGGATCGAGGACGCACCGGCAAGGTGCAGCGACAGGATCGCGAAATCGACCGCCGGTCCCGGATGGCCCGAGGTCGACAGCGGCGCGTAGATGGTCCAGCCCGCACCGACGCCGTTGGCGCCCGGCTCGCCCTCCACGAAGGTGGAGCACAGCAGCAGCGCGAAGGAGGCCGGCAGCAGCCAGAACGAGATGTTGTTCATGCGCGGGAACGCCATATCAGGCGCGCCGATCATCAGCGGCACGAACCAGTTGCCGAAGCCGCCGATCATCGCCGGCATCACCATGAAGAAGATCATGATCAGGCCGTGCGAGGTCACGAACACATTGTAGGTGTGGGATTCGTGGAAGAACTGGACGCCAGGATACATCAGCTCGACGCGGATCGCGATCGACATCGCCGCCCCGATGATGCCCGCGCAGACCGCGAAGATAAGGTACATCGTGCCGATGTCCTTATGGTTCGTCGAATAGAGCCAGCGCCGCCATCCGGTCGGATGGGCGTGCGCATGGTCGTCATGGGCGTGATCAGTGTGTGTCGCTGCACTCGTTGCCATTTTGAAATCCTGCCTAGCAGTCCCTTTGCGGACCTTGCGGTCCCGTCGCCCTTGTCCCGTCGGCTGCGCCGTTACTGCGCCGCCTGGCCACCAGCCGCTGCGAACGTGTTCGCGGGGTTGGTCGCATATTTCTTCTTCGCCGCCTCGGTCCAGGCCGCGAACTCCTCATCGGTCACCACCTTGACCGCGATCGGCATGAAGGCGTGATCCTTGCCGCACAGCTCCGAACACTGGCCGTAATACATGCCGACCTTGGTCGCCTTGAACCAGGTCTCGTTGAGACGGCCGGGGATCGAGTCGATCTTGATGCCGAACGACGGCACCGCGAACGCGTGGATCACGTCGGCGCCGGTGGTCTGCACGCGAACGATCTTGTTGACCGGCACGACCATCTCGTTGTCGACGCCGAGCAGGCGCGGCTGCTTGTCCTGCGCCAGCAGCGAATCGAATTCGAACTTGCCGTTATCCGGGTAGGCGTAGCTCCAGTACCACTGCTTGCCGGTGACCTTGACGGTCAGGTCGGCCTTGGGAATGTCGAGCTGCAGGAACAGCAGGCGGAACGACGGCACCGCGATGCCGACCAGGATCAGCACCGGGATCAGCGTCCAGGCGACCTCGATCAACGTGTTGTGGGTGGTCCTGGAGGGAACCGGATTGCTCCTGGCGTTGAATTTCAACACCACCGTGATCAGCAGCCCCAGCACGAACAGGGTGATCAGCGTGATGATCACCAGCAGAATGTTGTGGAAGGTGATGATGTCCGCCATCACCGGCGTGGCGGCTTCCTGAAGCGTCATTTCCCACGGCTTGGGCTGCTGCCCGAAAGCCGTCCCGCCGGAGGCAAGCGCCATGCCCGCTACCGCCAACCCCAGCAACCGCCGGCCCATCCGGCCCTTCGACATCATCATGCCGCTCGCGCTCCCTTAGAAATAATCCCCAAAGCATCTCCGCCGGCTGGCGAAAATGCCGCACGATCCGTCCTGACGAACGGCCTACCGGAGGTACTTTTGGAAGTACACCTTCGAAAGCACCTGCAACGGCACCCTCGGCCAGATCGTTAGAACGCGTCGAAATCCAGCCTCTCAAACCATAATTCGCAGGCTCTCGCAATGCAGTAGTAGGGTGCAAAGCCATGCGTCACCTTCTATTCTCTGGACGTCGGATTTTCTCGGCAAATAAGGCAAAACCCGCTATTCTGCCCGCCGGCGCCGCTTGACAGGCGGAATGCCGGATGTAGGCACAGGCAGGGCTTTCCCGAGGGACGTGATTCGCGTGGTCCAGGCAGCCCCTTACGGCACGGAATAGGCTTCAAGGACTGCCTTCAAGGCGCCGTCATTGCGTTTCAGTCCGGGCAAGCCCAGTTACAAAAAATCGTGTTGCCGGCTTGGCCGGAGATTAAAGAGGATCGACCCGGATGGGGCGCTCGAAACATCAGGCAAGATATGGTTCGGAACCGGCTCGCTGGCTCGGCGGCCTGCTCGCCATCGCATTGCTGCTCGGCCTGACCCAGGCGGCGAGCGCGCAAGGGGCGGTGCGCTCGGTCCATGGCGACTGGCAAATCCGCTGCGATACCCCGCCCGGCGCGCAAGGCGAGCAATGCGCCCTGATCCAGAGCGTGGTGGCCGAGGACCGTTCCAACGCCGGTCTGACCGTGATCGTGCTGAAAACCGCCGACCAGAAGAGCAAGCTGATGCGGGTGGTGGCCCCGCTCGGCGTGCTGCTGCCCTCCGGGCTGGGGCTGAAACTCGACAACCAGGACGTCGGCCGCGCCGGTTTTGTCCGCTGCCTGCCCAATGGCTGCGTTGCAGAGGTTGTCATGGACGAGAAGCTGCTGGGTCAGCTCAGGTCGGCCAAAACCGCGACTTTTATTATTTTTGAGACGCCCGAAGAGGGAATTGGCTTTCCGCTCAGCCTGAACGGGCTCGGCGAGGGGTATGACAAGCTGCCGTAAGCGGATGGGCCGCTAGAACAGCAGCCCCATCAGGACCAGGTTCTCATAGGCGCCATCGACCCGAATGCGGTTGCGCTGCAGTCCTTCGATTGCAAAGCCGAGCTTCCTGTAGAGGGCGATCGCGCCCGTATTGCTCTCCCGGACCGTCAATTCGATGCGGCGCAGTCCAAAGTCCCGCGCCGCCATGAGCGCCTCCCGCATCAAGCGCTCGCCGATGCCCTGGCGCCGGAATTCCGGCAGCAGCGCGACCCCGAGAACGCCGGCATGGGCATATATCGGCCGAGGGTTCGGAATGATATCGCACCAGCCGACGACCTGGCCGGCCGAAACCGCGACGAACTGCGGATAACCATGCCTGATATTGTCGAGTACGAAGGCCCGGGTCGCCTCGAACGGCGGGGCCTCCAGAAACGCGAGATAGCGGCGCTCGCGCGCCACGTAATCAATGGCCCGATAGAAGCTTTCGATATGGTCTTGCGTTATCGGAACAATTTCGACTGAAGCCATCGTCTCGGTAACGTGTTGATCCCGCCCCTCGCGGAAAGACGGGGAAACAACTATCTTGGAAGCGCCCCCTCGACAACGGACTGATTTGATGACCAACCCTGCGACAACTTCCCTGCTCGACCGTGCCAATCTCGACCGCGACGCCGTCCGGCGCGAGATCGCGCGGGGGCTGGCGGGCGCCGACGATGGCGAGCTGTTCCTGGAGTATGGCCAGACCGAAGCGCTCGGCTTCGATAATGGCCGGCTGAAGCAGGCGACGTATGACACTTCACAGGGGTTTGGCCTGCGTGCGGTCAAGGACGATGCGGTCGGCTACGCGCATTCCTCCGACGTGTCGCTGCCGGCGCTGATTCGCGCGGCGGATGCGGTCGCGGCCGTGCGCGGCGGCTATAGCGGCAATTTTGCCGCCGCACCTGCGCATACCAATGTGCGGCTCTATGGCGACGAGAATCCCCTTGATGCGCCGGGCTTTGAAGCCAAGGTGAAGCTGCTGGCCGAAATCGACGCTTACGTCCGCGACAAGGACCCGCGGGTGCGGCAGGCTTCGATCAGCCTGGGCGCCACCTGGCAGGTGGTCGAAATCCTCCGCCCCGACGGCGAGAGCTATCGGGACATCCGTCCGCTGGTGCGGGTCAATATTTCCGTGGTCGCCGGCCAGGGCGACCGGCAGGAGAGCGGCAGCAAGGGCTATGGCGGCCGTGAGGGCTATGCCCGCTTCATCGAGACCAAGGCGTGGCGCGAGGCCGCCGACGGCGCGATCCGCGAGGCCCTGGTCAACTTGGAATCGATCCCCGCCCCTGCCGGTGAAATGGATGTGGTGCTGGGCGCCGGCTGGCCCGGCGTGATGCTGCACGAAGCGGTCGGCCACGGACTCGAAGGCGACTTCAACCGCAAGCAGACTTCCGCTTTCGCAGGTTTGATGGGCAAGCAGGTCGCGGCCAAGGGCGTCACCGTCGTCGACGACGGCACTATGGCCTCGCGGCGCGGTTCTCTGTCAATCGACGACGAGGGCACGCCGACCAACCGCACCGTGCTGATCGAGGACGGCATTCTCGTCGGCTACATGCAGGACCGCCAGAACGCGCGGCTGATGAACATGAAGCCGACCGGCAACGGCCGCCGCCAGAGCTATGCCCATGTGCCGATGCCGCGCATGACCAACACCTACATGCTGGCGGGTAGCCGCGACCCGGCGGAAATTCTGGCCTCGGTGAAGAACGGCATCTATGCCGCGAATTTCGGCGGCGGTCAGGTCGACATCACCTCGGGCAAATATGTGTTTCAGTGCACCGAGGCCTACAGAATCGAGAACGGCAAGGTCGGCGCGCCGCTGAAGGGCGCAATGCTGATCGGCAACGGACCGACTGACCTGCACCGCATCACCATGGTCGGCAACGATCTCGCGCTCGACACCGGCATCGGCACCTGCGGCAAGAACGGCCAGGGCGTGCCTGTCGGCGTCGGCCAGCCGACGCTGCGGATGGACAAGATCACGGTCGGAGGAACGGGCTAGTGAGCGACGAGAAACTGATGAGCAATGAGAAGGCTGTAACGCCGGGCAAGGCGACAAGCTGGCGCGCGCAGGCGATGCAGCTGGTGGCGATCGTCGCCGTCGTATTCGTCGCCAAGGGCGCGCTGGCCGAGCCATTCTACGTTCCGTCCGGCTCGATGGAGCCGACGCTTCTGATCGGCGACGCGCTGCTGGCTTCAAAATTCCCCTACGGATACGGCGCCGCCTCGATGCCGATCCAGATCACGCTGCCCGAGACCGGGCGGCTGTTCGGTGAAACGCCCAAGCGCGGCGACGTGGTCGTGTTCCGCTGGCCGGGCGACCGCTCGCAGGCCTGGGTCAAGCGCGTGGTGGGATTGCCGGGCGACCGCATCCAGTTGCGGCAGGGCCAGCTCTTCATCAACGACCATGCGGCCCAGTTGAAGCCTGACGGCATGGGCGAAGCCGAGGACGAACGCGGCAACAGCGAGCGCGCCTATCGCTTCATCGAGACGCTGCCGAACGGCGTCAGCCATGCGATCTTCAAGATCCACGACAATGGCCGGCTCGACAACACGCCCGAAGTGACGGTGCCGCCGGGACAACTGTTCGTGCTCGGCGACAACCGGGATAATTCCGCCGACAGCCGCGTCCCCGTGCGCGACGGCGGCGTCGGCCTGCTGCCGATCGACAATCTGATCGGCCGCGCCGACGCCGTGGTCGGCTCGTGGGATCTCGGCATGCGCAGCCAGCCGGTGTGGACCTGGCTCGCGGGCCTTCGGATGTCGCGGTTCTTCACCTCGGTGCATTGACGCGCGAGCCGGCCTCCGTCATGGCCGGGCTTGTCCCGGCCATGACGAGTTCGAGGACAAGTAGCGCCCAAGTAGCACCCATGACCTTCGACGACGTCAGAAAGATCGCGCTGCTCTGGCCTGAGGTCGAGGACGGCACCTCCTATGGCACGCCGGCGCTGAAGGTGCGCAAGAAGATGCTGGCGCGGCTGAAGGAAGACGGCGACAGCCTGGTAATGCCGGGCGTGCCGCAGGACGAGCGCGAGATGCTGGTAGAGAGCCGGCCGAAGGTGTTTTACTTCACCGACCACTACCGCGATTATCCGATAACGCTGATCCGCCTGTCGAAAGCCACGCGCACCATCGTCGAGCCGCTGCTGCGCCGGCACTGGCGCACGCTGGCGTCGAAGGCGGCAGTGAAGGCGTTCGATAAGCTCTAGTCTCTTCCGTCATTGCGAGCGCAGCGAAGCAATCCATCCTTCCGCATTCGCTGAGAGGTAGATTGCTTCGCTGCGCTCGCAATGACGGCGGAGGGAGACCTACCGCACCACCCCTGACGTAAACCCCGCCTTGCGGCGCGGCGGCTTGATGTCTTTCTTCAGGAAGCAATGCGCTTCCCTGCCGGCATAGCCGGGGCGCGCGTAGGTCCAGGCGCGGCATTTGTTGTCGGCGGCGCAGGCGGCCTTGCAGGCGTCGTCGCCGTCGCTGGCCTTGAGGTCGAAATTCTTGTAGTCGCCGCCGAAGCGGTCGATGGAGGTTTCGACGGCCTCGGTACGGCGCTCGACCACGCCGGCGCCGCGCACGCCGGAGACACAGCAATCGCTCTGCACGCGCGCCGGCACGTTGCTCTTGAGCCAGCACACCGCGCCGGTGACGATGTCGGTCGGATAGTTGAAGCTCCAGGCGCGGCAGCGGCGGTCGCGTTCGCACACCAGCGCGCAATCGGCGGGATCGCCCGAGGAGACCGGCGAACTCAGATAATCGCTGCCCGGGCGATCGAAATTGGCCTGCGCCAGCGCGGGACGCGCGCAGATCGACACCGCCAGGAAGGCGAGCATCACCACACACGCCCTGAGCAGGCGACCTGTCCTCATTGTCCCAATGCTTTCGAATGCTATTTCAGCGGGCCGTCATTTGATCGACATCAACCTGTACGGCGGATGAACGGCTCAAAAACGCGGCAAGTCCTTCAGAAGACGACGACTTTCCGTAAGCTGTCGTCGCGACCCGTCGCTTGATTCGGGCACGGGTCGAAGGGACAAACGCTTTCGCATCTGTCGAGGTTCGGCGGATCAGAACGCGTATTCCTGATAGACCGGTTCCACGGAACCGCCCCAGGGGCCGTTGAACTTCTCCAGCATCTCCTCGGCTGGCGTGCGCCCCGATTCGAGGATCCGCTCCAGCGGCTCGAGGTGGCGGCTCTCGTCACGGCCGGAATGATCGACGCGATTGCGGCGTCGCAGCCCGGCATGCGACAGCTTCAGGCATTCCCGGGCGATCTCGAACAGATAGCGATCCTTGATCCTGGCCTTGAAGCCCAAACGCGGCACGTCATCGCGCAGCGCCTGACGCTCCTGCGCGGTCCAGTGGCGGACCAGGTCCCAGGCCGCATTGAGGGTGTCGTCGTCGTACAGTAGCCCGACCCAGAACGCCGGCAGCGCCGGCAGCCGGCCCCACGGCACGCCGTCGGCGCCGCGCATTTCCAGATAACGCTTGAGGCGGACTTCGGGGAAAATCGTCGACAGATGATTGGCCCAGTCCGACAATGTCGGGCGCTCACCGGGAAGCGAATTGTTGCGGCCGTCGAAGAAGGCGCGGAACGAGGAGCCGGCGACGTCGATATAGGTATCGCCACGCTTGACGAAGTACATGGGAACGTCGAGCGCGTAATCGACCCAGCGCTCGAATCCCATGCCGTCCTCGAACGCCCAGGGCAGCATGCCCGAGCGCGCATTGTCGGTGTCGCGCCATATCTCGGAGCGGAACGACAGGAAGCCGTTCGGCTTGCCTTCGGTGAACGGCGAATTGGCGAACAGGGCGGTAGCGACCGGCTGCAGCGCCAGCGACACGCGCAACTTCTTCACCATGTCGGCTTCGGAGGAGAAGTCGAGATTGGTCTGCACCGTGCAGGTCCGGTACATCATGTCGATGCCGTACTTGCCGACCTTCGGCATGTAATTGGTCATGATCTTGTAGCGGCCCTTGGGCATCACCGGGATCTGCGCCCGCGACCAGGACGGCGTCATGCCTAGCCCGAGGAAGCCGATGCCGAGCGGCGCTGCAATCTCGCGCACCTGCGCCAGATGCGCCATCAGTTCGGCCTGGGTCTGGTGCACGGTTTCGACCGGCGCGCCGGACAATTCGAACTGCCCGCCGGGCTCGAGCGAAATCGCGCCGCCGCCGGTGACGTCATAAAGCCCGATGATGTTGCCGTGCTCCATGATCGGCTCCCAGCCGAGCAGGAGCTGCATGCCTTCGAGCAGCGCGCCGATGCCGCGCGCGCCCTCGTACGGGACCGGCTGGCGGCCTTCGAGCGTGAACGGGGTCTTCTCGTGCTCGGTGCCAATGCGGAATTCGGAAGGGAGCTTTACGCCCGCCTCCAGCCACGCGACGAGTTCGTCGCGCGATTGCAGCGGCGTCATATCGATCTGGTCACGCGCCATAGAAAATCCGGATCTGGGGCGATTCGACCGAACGCGCCATGTGTCTGCAAATAATGCGGACCGTATTGTCCGCAAGGACGGAGAGTATCGGGGCTGTCATCGCGCAGGCACGACGCCGTCCCGGACAGCGGCCGCCTTCACCTCGGAGCAGGAGCAGCCCAGGCGGTCGAGCAGACCGCAAAGCTTCATCGCATCGACATCGGACAATTTCGAGCCGACGTGCTTTTCGATCGCGGCCGAATAGGCGCTCCACATTTTCTTCTGCAGTTCACGCCCGGATTCGGTGATCTCGACGAACTGGCCGCGCTTGTCGATCTTGCACTCGCGGCGCGCCGCCAGTCCCTCGTCGACCAGGCGGTCGATCAGCCGCGAAGTGGAGTATTGCGGGATCAGCATTTGCTTTTCCAGCTCCACCGGGCGCATCTCGCCGGACGGTGCGCGCGACAATTCCAAGAGCGCGTCATACCAGGCCAGCGGCGGAAAACCGGCCTTCTTCAAATCCTGCTCGACGGCGTCCAGAACCCGGCTCTGCACCCGCATCAGGCGGATCCAGGCGGCAGTCGCCTCGGTCGATGGTTTGCGTTTCATAATCCCGTCCGTATCTCTCACAGACTACTAATGCCGCCGATTTGAAGTTCCTATACCGCCTGCCGCGAGATCATGCAGGAACTTCAGTCGGCAAGCGCGCTAGAATCACCTTACTTGCTGGTGCCCCGTTTCCGAAGTTCGCGCCCGTGGTCACATAAAAGCTCGCGAACTTCGGAAACGGGTCGCCACTCTACCGCACTAAATGCAGCTGCATCAATCTTGACTATTTCATGCAAATGCATTTAGTCACTCCGCCAACAATGTCGAGGGAAGGAAAAATCAGATGAAACTGTACTATTCCCCGGGCGCCTGCTCGCTGTCTCCCCATATCGCGCTACTGGAAGCCGGTCTGCCCTACGACCTGGTCAAGGTCGATTTGCGCGCCAAGAAACTCGAAAACGGTGACGATTTCCTGAAAGTCAATCCGAAGGGCCAGGTTCCGGCACTGGCACTCGATAGCGGCGAACTGGTGACCGAAGGCCCGGTCATCGTCCAGATGATCGCCGACAAGGCCGCCGGCAAGAACCTGGCGCCCGCACGCGATACCGCCGAGCGCTACAAGCTGCTCGAGTGGCTGAACTTCATCACGGCGGAACTGCACAAGAATTTCGGCCCGATGTTCTCGCCGGTACTGGCCGACGACGCCAAGGCCTTCTTCAAGGACCGGGTGATGGGCAAGTTCAGGTATATCGACAGCCAGCTTGCCGGCCGCGATTACCTGATGGGCAGCCAGTTCACCGTCGCCGACGCCTATCTGTTCACGATGCTGTCCTGGGCGGACAGGATGAAATTCGATCTCACTGAAATGCCCAACCTCATTGCCTACAAGGCCCGCGTCGCCGCGCGCCCGAAAGTGCAGGAAGCGCTCACCAAGGAAGGCCTGATGAAGGCGGCGTAAGGCACCGGCTTCACCGTCGCCTCTCACCGACCGGCGAGAGCGATCAGATGTTGCGATTGCGGGTGAGGGAAGCGGTTGCGCATCCCTCACCCGTTTTCATTTCATCACGATCGAGCGAAAGCCGCCCCTCTTGAAACCTAAAGATGCAACCTATTGAAATACCTATCCGAATCGCGATTTGAACCCAAAATTAACGGTCCAAAATCACCGTTTTTTAGCACGTCTGTCGTAAATCTATGACGTTGAAGCCGGGCCGATGACGCCCGGGATTGCTCCTGTCGAAGAAATCACCAGGACTTTTCAATCGGTCACACCGCCGAACGCAGGGTGAAAAACTGTGAGGGCATTGGCGTGTCCATCAAGAGGTTCCTGAGGCAGCGTGCCGTCGACGTCATGGTCGACGGGACCTATGTGCTTCCGAACTGGTACGACCCGCAGGGGAGGCTTCGCACCTTCGCGTGCCGCGCCACCCGCGTCTCGCCGTTCCGGATGATGGTCGAGGCGCCCGTGGTCGGCAAGGTCGGCGACAGCCTCACCTCCTATTTCCAGGACTTCGGTAACCTTGAAGGCACCATCAGCGACACGATGTCGGGCGGCCTGCTGTTCGAGCTCGAGATGACCCGATCGATGCGCGCGAAACTGGCGGAAAAGCTGATCTGGCTGGAGAAGAAGAGGAAGGATCCCACCAGCGTCACGGATTCCCGGAAGAATCCGCGCTTCATTCCGAAGGCCTCGCAATCCACCGTGACGCTTGCCGACGGCACCGTTCACGGCTGCTTCATCATCGACGTCTCCTTGTCCGGCGTTGCCGTGGCGGCCCAGATACGGCCGCCGGTCGGAATGCCGCTTGCGGTCGGCGCCTGCGTCGGCCGCGTCAACAGGCACCTTGCGGACGGTTTCGCCGTCTCGTTCGTCAGCGAGCAGAGCCGCGATGAACTCAGCCGGTTCATCGCGCGAACGGTTGTGGTCTGAGCGGCGCGGACGGGCGGCCGGCAGCGGGCCGTCATCGCGAGTAAAAAATCATCGACGTGAACCATTTGCCCGGTGGCCTTGACGAAGAACCCGGACCCACCCGCACGAGGCTACGCGACAATAAGAAAGGCCGGAATGATGATTCGGCCTTCCTTCTCCGTCATTGCGAGGAGCGAAGCGACGAAGCAATCCATCTCGCCAAGCAGCAAAATGGATTGCTTCGCTTCGCTCGCAATGACAGCGGCGTTTACGCCGCCGCCTGCTTTTTCGGCGGGAAGCGGCCGTAGAAGGTCTCGCCGCGGGCCGCCATGTCTTCGAGAAGCTTCGGCGGGGTGAAGCGGGAGCCGTATTTGGCCTCGAGCTTGTGGCAAAGCTCGACGAACTTCCGCGGTCCCATGAAGTCGATATAGGACAGCGTGCCGCCGGTGAACGGCGCGAAGCCGAAGCCCAGGATCGAGCCGACATCAGCCTCGCGCGGGTCGGTGATGACGTGATCCTCCACCGTGCGCGCGGCTTCCACCGCCTGCACCACCAGGAAGCGCTGCTTCAGCTCCTCGATGTCGAGGGTGTCTGGGTCGAGCTGCTTCGGCTGCAGCGCGGAAAGGCCCGGCCACAGGCTCTTCTGGCCCTTGCCCTTCTCGGGGTAATCGTAAAAGCCCTTGCTGTTCTTGCGGCCGAGGCGGCCCTGCTTCTCGACCATCTCCACCATCAGCTTCTTCTGATCCGGGTTGATGGCGTTGGGACCGAGGTCCGCTTCGGTCGCCTTCATCACCTTCAGTCCGAGATCGAGGGCTACTTCGTCCGACAGCGACAACGGGCCGACCGGCATGCCGGCCATCTTGGCGCAGTTCTCGATCATCGCCGGCGGCACGCCTTCGAGGAACATCTCGTTGCCTTCGGCAATGTAACGGCCGACGCAGCGGTTGGCGTAGAAGCCGCGGGAATCATTCACGACGATCGGCGTCTTGCCGATGGTGCGGACATAATCCAGCGCGGTCGCGAGCGCGGCATCGCCGGTGTTCTTGCCGAGGATGATCTCGACCAGCATCATCTTCTCGACCGGCGAGAAGAAATGGATGCCGATGAACTTGCCCTGGTCCTTGAAGCTTTCGGCGAGCGAGGTGATCGGCAGCGTCGAGGTGTTGGAAGCGAAGATCACGTCCGGCCTCAGGTATTGCTGCGCCTTGGCGAAGGTGTCCGCCTTGACCTTGCGGTCCTCGAACACCGCTTCGATGACGAGGTCGCAGTCCTTCAACGCGGCGTAATCCGCGGTCGGGGTGATGCGCGACAGCAGCGCGTCGCGATCGCCGGCCTTGGCGCGGCCCCTGGCGATCTGCTCGTCGATCACCTTCTGCGCATGGGCCTTGCCCTTGTCGGCGCTTTCCTGGTCGCGATCGATCAGGACGACGTCGACACCGGCGCGGGCCGAGACGTAACCGACGCTGGCGCCCATGAAGCCGGCGCCGATCACGGCGATCTTCTTCAACTTGGTCGGCGGCACGTTTTGCGGACGCCGCGCGCCCTTGTTCAGCTCCTGCATCGACAGGAACAGGCTGCGGATCATCGCCGCGGCCTCCTTCGAACGCAGCACCTGCGTGAAGTAGCGCGACTCGACGCGCAGCGCGGCGTCGATCGGCAACTGCAGGCCTTCATAGACGCAACTCATGATGGCGCGCGCCGCCGGATAATTGTCGTAGGTCTCGCGGCGGTAGATCGCATTGCCGGCCGGGAACATCATCATGCCGGCCTTGGAGAACACCGGCCCGCCCGGCAGCTTGAAGCCCTTCTCGTCCCAGGGCGCGACCGCCTTGCCGCCGCCCTTGATCCAGTCCTTGGCCGCCTTGACCAGATCGGCCGCCGGCACGACGGCATGGATCAGGTTGAGCTGCTTGGCCTTCTCGACCGTGACCGGATCGCCCTTGAGCAGGATCGTCATCGCATCCTGCGGCGGCACCAGGCGCGGCACGCGCTGGGTGCCGCCGGCGCCGGGGAAGAGGCCGACCTTCACTTCGGGCAATCCGAGCCGGGTCTTGGGATTTTCAGCCGCGACGCGGTAGTGACAGGACAGCGTTATCTCGAAGCCGCCGCCGAGCGCCAGCCCGTTGATCGCTGCCGCCCACGGCTTGCCGCAGGTTTCGATGCCGCGCAGCACCAGCGAAAAACGCCGGGCCTGGTCGAACAGCATCTGGTTGGCCGCGACCTCGCCCTTTTCCTTGAACACTCTGGCGTATTCCTTGTTCATGCCCTCGAGCATGGAAAGGTCGGCGCCGGCGCAGAAGGCTTCCTTGCTGGAGGTGATGACGACGCCCTTGACCGCGGCGTCCGCCGTGGTCTGTTTCAGAATCTCCTCGAGCTCGCTGGTCGAGGTGTCGTCGAGCACGTTCATCGAACGTCCCGGGATATCCCAGGTGACGAGCGCAATGCCGTCGGCATCGGTTTCAACTTTGAAGTTCTTGAAGGCCATGTTGGTGCTCCCTCGATGCCGGCGGCCGATGTCAGGCGCGGCGGTTGATTGGTTCTCGTAGGGTGGGCAAAGGCGCGAAGCGCCGTGCCCACCATCACTTGCGGAGAATTTGGTGGTGGGCACGCTTCGCTTTGCCCACCCTACAAATTGCGTCGCATCACACTCGCTCGATTATCGTGGCGGTGCCCATGCCGCCGCCGATGCAAAGCGTCACCAGCGCGGTCGACTTGTTGGTGCGCTCGAGCTCGTCGAGCACGGTGCCGAGGATCATGGCGCCGGTGGCGCCGAGCGGATGGCCTAGCGCGATCGCGCCGCCATTGACGTTGATCTTCGCATTGTCGATCTCGAACGCCTGGATGTAGCGCAACACGACTGAGGCAAAGGCCTCGTTGAGTTCGAACAGGTCGATGTCCGACTTCTTCATGCCGGAGCGCTCGAACAGCTTTTCGGTGACGTCGACCGGGCCGGTCAGCATCATCGCGGGCTCCGAGCCGATATTGGCAAAGGCGCGGATTTTTGCCCGCGGCTTCAGGCCATGCTTTGCACCGGCTTCCTTGCTGCCGAGCAGCACGGCGCCGGCGCCATCGACGATGCCGGAGGAGTTGCCGGCGTGGTGGACGTAGTTGACGCGCTCGATTTCCGGGTGCGACTGGATCGCCACCGCATCGAACCCCCCCATCTGGCCGACCATGGTGAAGGACGGCTGCAACTGCGCCAGCGATTGCATGGTCGTCGTCGGACGCATGTGTTCGTCCCTGGCGAGGATCGTCAGGCCGTTGACATCCTTCACCGGCACCACCGACTTGTTGAAGCGGCCTTCGTCCCAGGCCTTTGCGGCGCGCTGCTGGCTCTGCACCGCATAGGCGTCGACGTCGTCGCGCGAGAAGCCGTATTTGGTGGCGATCAGGTCGGCCGAGACGCCCTGTGGCATGAAATAGGACGGCACCGCCATCGAGGGATCCATCGGCCATGCGCCGCCGGACGCGCCGATGCCGACACGGCTCATCGACTCGGCGCCGCCGCCGATCACGAGTTCATGCTGGCCGGCCATGATCTGGGCGGCGGCAAAATTCACGGCATCGAGGCCGGAGGCGCAGAAGCGGCTGATCTGGACGCCGGGGACGCTTTCGCCGAGTCCCGCCTTCAGCGCCGCGAAGCGCGCGATGTCGCTGCCGGCCTCGCCGACCGGATCGACCACGCCGAGGACGACGTCATCGACCGTGTCTTCAGCGAGATTGTTGCGCTCCTTCAGCGCCTGCAGCGGCACGGTGGCGAGCGCCAGCGCAGTCACTTCATGGAGCGCGCCATCGGGCTTGCCGCGGCCGCGCGGGGTACGAACGTGATCGTAGATATATGCCTCAGGCATGACGCCCTCCCTTATATGAGGATCATAATATATAGCCGAAGAAGCGCAGAGTCCCGCCAGGCTTGGCGGAAAATCTCAGAACGCCTCCGCCGCCAGTTCCATGGTGGTCGCGCTTCCGCTCTGAATCCGCGCAAGGTGCGCCGAGGTTTCCGGCAACATCCGCTCCATGAAGAAGCGGCCGGTCACCAGCTTGGTGTCGAGATAGGGCGAGGCTCCACTGGCCGCGATCTTGTCCTGCGCCACCTTGGCCATCCGCGCCCACATGTAGGCGAAGGTGACGAGGCCGAACAGATGCATGTAGTCGGTCGCGGCGGCGCCGGCATGGTCGGGCTTTGTCAGCGCGTTCTGCATCAGCCAGCCGGTAGCCTGCTGCAGATGGCCGAGCGCGGCCGAGAGCGGCGTCACGAACGGCTTCATGGCGTCGTTGCCGCCATGCTCCTTGGCGAAGGCGCCGACTTCGCCGAAGAACGCCATCACCGCCCGGCCGCCGTCGCGCGGCAGCTTGCGGCCGACCAGATCAAGCGCCTGGATGCCGTTGGCGCCCTCGTAGAGCATGGCGATGCGCGCGTCGCGCACAAACTGCTCCATACCGTGCTCGGCGATATAGCCGTGGCCGCCATACATCTGCTGCGCCATCACCGTGTTGGAGAAACCGGTATCGGTCATCATGCCCTTCATGACCGGCGTCATCAGGCCCATATGATCGTCGGCTTCCTGGCGATCCTTTGGATCGGAGGAGCGGTGCGCGACGTCGCTCTTCAGCGCGGTCCACACCACCATGGCGCGCGCCGCCTCGTTGAAGGCGCGGATGGTGAGCAGGACGCGGCGAACATCCGGGTGAACGATGATCGGATCGGCCGGCTTTTCCGGGTCCTTCGCGCCGGTCAGCGCGCGGCCCTGCAAACGCTC
>Ga0081540_1002213_pt1 | contig 16044 bp, 15 predicted proteins | sample TabmetS2T1R1_FD_71024 | JGI IMG/M metagenome (GOLD analysis project Ga0081540, IMG submission 71024) | Tabebuia heterophylla rhizosphere microbial communities from the University of Puerto Rico - S2T1R1 | ecosystem: Host-associated > Plants > Roots > Rhizosphere ... | reverse complement strand
GGCTTTCCGTAATGCTACAGAGCGTCGCATACGTAGGGCGCCCCCGCAATGACAATTGTGCCGCGAACGGCCACTATGCCCGGGCGCAGCAAGCAAGGTTAAGGCCGCCCGGATGCCCACCAAATCCCTGATCGCCTACACAAATGTGGCAAAGCGCTTCGATGGCGGGCGCGTGGTGGCGGTGGATAATGTCTCGCTTGCCGTGGCCGAGGGCGAGTTCCTCGCCATTGTCGGCGGCTCGGGCTCCGGCAAGACCACGCTGCTGCGGCTGGCCAACCGGCTGATCGAGGCGGATGGCGGCCGGATCACGGTCGAAGGTGAGGACGTGCGCGCGGCCGATCCGATCGGGCTGCGGCGGCGCATCGGCTACGTCTTCCAGAGCGGCGGACTGTTTCCGCATATGAGCGTGGCCGACAATATCGGCATCACGCCGCAGCTCCTGGGCTGGACCGCGCAAGACATATCGGCGCGCGTCGATGAGTTGCTCGATCTCGTGCGGCTGGAGCGCGCTTCCTATCGCGACCGGCTGCCGCACGAGCTCTCCGGCGGGCAGCGCCAGCGCGTCGGCGTGGCGCGGGCGCTCGCCGCAAAGCCGCGCATCGTGCTGATGGACGAGCCGTTTGGCGCGCTCGACCCCCTCACCCGCGATGCACTCGGCGACGATTATCGCGAGCTGCACAGGAAGCTCGGCCTCACCACGGTCATGATCACCCATGACATGACCGAGGCCATCCTGCTCGCCGATCGCATCGCGGTGATGCGCTCCGGAAAGCTTTTGGCGCAGGGCACCCCGGCCGAGCTTGCCGCAAGCGGCGATGCCTATGTCGGCGAACTCCTGCGCACGCCACGGCGGCAGGCGGAGCGGCTCAACGAGGCGCTGCCAATGGGTGGCGCATGAGCCTGTTGTCCGATCCGCGCTGGGGCGAAGCGCTGGCGCATCTGCCTGACTATCTCGGCAATCATGTACGCGTCAGCGTCACGGCGCTCGCGCTCGGGCTTGCGGTGAGCCTGCCGCTTGCGATCCTCTCGCGCAACCGCCCGGTGCTGCGCGGCGCACTGCTGGGCTTGGCCAGCATCGTGCAGACCGTGCCGGGCCTGGCGCTGCTGGCACTGTTCTATCCGCTGCTGCTGGCGCTTGCCGCGATCACGCTGTCCTGGTTCGGCTTTGCATTCTCCGCCTTCGGCTTCCTGCCGGCGGTGCTGGCGCTTGCGCTCTATTCCATGCTGCCGGTGCTGCGCAACACCATCACCGGCCTGAACGGCGTCGATGCCGCCATCCTCGAAGCCGCCCAAGGCGTGGGCATGACCCAGCGGCAATCGCTTGTCATGGTGGAGCTACCGCTTGCGCTGCCGGTCATGATGGCGGGCATCCGCACCGCGGCGGTGTGGGTGATCGGCACCGCGACGCTGTCGACGCCGATCGGGCAGACCAGCCTCGGCAATTATATCTTTGCGGGCTTGCAGACGCAGAACTGGGTGTTCGTGCTGTTCGGCTGCATCGCTGCTGCGCTGCTGGCGCTGCTGGTCGATCAGCTGCTCGCGCTGATCGAGAGCGGTTTGCGAAACCGCAGCCGCCTGCGTGCGGCGCTCGGCGGCATCGGAATAGCGGCGCTGGTCGCGGCGACGCTGGTGCCGACGCTGGCGCGATCGTCATCCAGCTACATCGTCGGCGCAAAGACCTTTGCCGAGCAATATGTGCTGTCAGCGCTGATGGCGCAGCGGCTGCGCGCGGCGGGGCTAGCGGCAACCTCGCGCGAAGGCCTCGGCTCCAACGTGATCTTCGATGCGCTGGCGTCCGGCGATATCGACGTCTACGTCGATTATTCCGGAACGCTGTGGGCCAACCAGTTCCACCGCACCGATATCAAGCCGCGCAATGAGCTGCTCGCCGAGCTGAGGGACATTCTGGCGAAGCAGAACATCACGCTATCAGGCGAACTCGGGTTTGAAAACGCCTACGCGCTGGTGATGCCGCGCAAGCGCGCCGCGGAGCTTGGCATCAAGAGCATCGCCGATCTCGCCTCGCGCGCATCGACGATGTCGATTGCGGGCGATTATGAATTCTTCTCCCGGCCGGAATGGGCGGCGCTTCAGAAGGCATATGGCCTCTCCTTCCGCGCGCAGCGGACGATGCAGCCGGACTTCATGTATGCGGCGGTTGCCTCGGGCGAGGTCGACGTGATCGCTGGCTACACCAGCGACGGGCTGATCGCGAAATATGACCTCGTCGTTCTGGAAGATCCCAAGCACGCGATTCCGCCCTATGACGCGATCGTGCTGCTGGCGCCGAAGCGCGCCGGCGACGAGAAGCTCAAGGCGGCGCTACAGCCGTTGCTCGGCAGGATCGATATATCAGCGATGCGCGAGGCGAATCTGCGCGCGGCGGGAAACGACGCCTCATCCTCGCCGGATGCAGTGGCGCGGTGGCTGTGGGAGAAGGCTACGAAGCGGTAGCGGCTGCTCAGGACGGCTTTTCCACCGCGCCGCCGCTTTCGGCCCAATCCTTGAATCCGCCGACGTTATAGACTTCGGTGTAGCCCATATCCTTGAGCACCTTGCCGGAAAGGGCCGAACGGCCGCCGGATGCGCAATAGAGGATCAAGGTTTTGTCCCGGGAAAAATTCTTGTCGTGATAGGGCGACTCCGGGTCGGCGCGAAATTCCAGCATGCCGCGCGAGACATTGACTGCGCCGGCAATCTTGCCGCTCTTTTCGACCTCCGGTGCGTCCCGCACGTCGACCACGAGCGTGTTTCCCTTGCTGATCATGTCGCGCGCCTGCGCCGGCGTGATCTTCGGTACCGCCGCATTGGCCGCTTCCATCATTTGCTTGACGTTTGTTGTCATCGGAATCTCCTCGCTTGTTTGAAGCGTGTTTCCCTTGCTGATCATGTCGCGCGCCTGCGCCGGCGTGATCTTCGGTACCGCCGCATTGGCCGCTTCCATCATTTGCTTGACGTTTGTTGTCATCGGAATCTCCTCGCTTGTTTGAGAACAGCTCTTGTGACAGGCCGCGCTGAAACCGATCGGGGTGAGGATTTAACAGACGTGCGAAGGCGCCTTCAAGGCAACGGGGCTGTCTCAACCGGAACTCGCGCCGGTGAGCCGTGGCATCACAGCCCCTTGATCAACCCGGCGTCGATCAGCATGCGGTTGAACCGCCGCGCCTCGGCGCCTTTGTTGCAGCTGTAGAACACGCCCTTGCAGCGGAGCAGGATGTTCTTCTGCTCGGCAAAAGAGCGGTCGAGCGGCACGCCGGCGGCGTCCTGGATTACGATCGGCAGATAGGCGGCGTCCAGCCTCTCCAGCGCCGACGACATGTCCTTTGGGCTGAAGTTGACTGTGTCGATCGCGTAATAGGTCGAGAAGTAGCGGTGGTCGGCCGCCATCATCCGCCTTGCCAAATGCGCACGATCGATGCCGGGCTCTAGCAGCTTTTGCGAGATGGCCGGCTGGTGATCGCCAAAGCGCACGATCAGGAACGACTCTTCCGGATAATCGTGCTTCAGTTTCGCGACGAACTCGCCATAGTCCCGCGCGGTCACGGTCTGCCGGCGGATATATTCATCGGTCTCCGCGCTATTGCCCGGCGGCGTCCAATCCGGGGTCAGCTCCGGCTTGTAGACGTTGTGCCAGGGGAAGTGGTTCGCCGTCAGATACAGGAACATGAAGACTGGTGCGCGCGACGGCGCTTCGCGCCCAAACACTTTCAGCGCCTGGTCGAAGTAGAAACTATCGGGCTGCATGTCCTCGTTGACGCCCATGCCGGCCATGTCAATGAACTCCTCGACGCCGGTGGCCTTCTGGAAGGTGCGGGCGCTGAGGAAATCGCCATAGGTCGGATAGAGCGAGACGGTCTTGTAGCCGCAGCGCTGCAGCGCGGCGGGCAAGCCGCGCGTCACCCGTCCGGCGGCGATCCGCGTGACGTAGAATTTGAGGTCGCCGAAGGAGCGTGCCGAGAGACCGGTCACGACATTGAACTCGGTGTACCAGGTCGGGCCTCCGGTCGCCTCCGCCACGAAAGTGCGCTGCTTGCCGTCGGCGGACTTGAAATAGTCGGTGTAGCCCGCCGGCACCTGGATGCCCGGCGCCGCCGTCACGTCGAAACTGGACTCATCCAGCATCATGATGATGTGCGGCCGCTTGACCTTCGTGTCGCACTCGGCCGGCGGTGGAAGCACGACTGGCGCGGCGGCGTGCGCGCCACGCGCCAGCGGCAGCGAGGGCTGCGACGGCGGGTCGGCCTCGATCCATCCGGTCGAGGAAAGGCGTGACACCGCGACGACGCCGGAGCGCGCGAGGCTGGAGATGTGGTTGACGCCCTGGAACGGCTCCCAGGGCTGCTCGGGCACTGCGACCGCCATCGCCGAAATCGAGACGGTGGCAAAGGCAAGCAGTGCGAGCGAAACCTTGCGGCGAACCCGGAACGGATCCGTGCGCCAGATCAGCCACAGCACGGGAACGGCGGCGATCGCTGCGAGCAGCAGCGGCAACTTCAGCCGCGGGAAGACCGAGAGCAGGAAGGAGAAGGTGTCGCGATCGATGATCAGGAAATCGAGGAAGGTGATCGAGAGCTGCAGGATGTCGAATTTGAAGCGCGAGAACGCGATCAGCACCACGGTTGCCATCAGCGCCAGCGCCGCCGCGATGCCGGGCCTTGGCAGGAGCACGAGCACGAGGCAGTTGGCGAACAGCCAGGCCAGCAGCGACAGCGTGATCGCGAAGGGTCCGTATTCCGTGGTGAAGAGCGCGTAGAGCGCGCCGAGATGCAGCACGGCGATGCCGGCAATGCCGATACGGTTCCGCCAGCTAAAGCCGGCTTCCCTTCCCGCCTCGGCTTTGCCGGTTTCCGCCATTGGCTCCTTACCTAGAGGTTTTTGACAAATCCCGCTTCGATCAACAGGCGGTTGAAGCGTCGCGCTTCGGCGCCGTCCTTGCAAGTGTAGAACAGGCCCTTGCAGCGCAGCATGATGTTCTTCTGTTCTTCGAAGGAAGGATCGAGCGGAATGCCAGCGGCTTCCTGCACCACCAGCGGCAGATAGGGCGCTTCCACCGCATCCATGATGGCGGCGCTTTTCACCGGCTGAAAGTTCACCGCATCGATCGCGTAGTAGGTCGTGAAGTATTTGGGATCATAGGTGTCGAACTTGCGCGCGACGGCGGCTTCGTCGAGGCCGGGATCGAGCAGGTTCGAGGAAAACTCCGGCTGGTGATCGCCGTAGCGCACGATCAGGAACGGCTGGTCGGGGAACTTCTTCTTCAGGTCGGCGACGAAGTTCCTGTAATGCTCGGCGCTCAGCGTCTGCCGGCGCAGATATTCGTCGACCAAGGGCGCGTTGCCGGGCGCGCGCCATGACGGCAGCAGGTCGGGACGATATTTCGTCTCCCAGGGGAAATGATTGGCGGCGAGATAGAGGTAGGTGAACAGCGGCGTCTTGGCCGGCTGCTCCGCGATCAGCTTGACCGCCTTGTCGAAGAAGAAGCTGTCAGGCTCGATGCCCTTGGCGCCCATATCCTTGGCATCATAGAAATGCTGGATCCCGGTCGTGGTGTGGAAGCCGCGCGCGCTCATGAAGGCGCCATACGCAGGATAAAGCGACACGGTGCTGTAGCCGCAGCGGCGCAGCGCCAGCGGCAGGCCGCGCTCGACGCGTCCGGAGGCGATGCGGGTGACGAAGTAAGAGAAGCGGCCGAACGAGCGCGAGGAGAGCCCTGCCAGCACGTTATATTCGGCAAGCCAGCTCGAGCCCCCACTGCTCTCGGCGAGGAACTTGCGCTCCTTGCCGTCGAAGGACATGAAGTGGCCGCCGTAGCCTGCCGGCACCTTGACGCCGGGCGCCTGGCGAATGTCCCAGCTGCTCTCGTCATGGATCAGGATGATGTGCGGGCGGCGGCCGGCGACATGGCAGGAATCCACCAGCGGCATTTTCAGCCGCTCGGCCAGCGCGGCATCCGATTGCATGAAGCCGTAGCTCGTGAAGTCGGAAACCGCGGTCACGCCTGACAGCGCGAATTTGGAGAGATAGCCATCATCGTAATAGCCGCGCCAGGCTTCATCCGGCCAGATCACGGCGTAACCCGTCAGCGCGGCGGTACATGCCAAAAGGCCGGCCGCGGCCGGCAGGCGGCGGATACGGAACGGATCGAGCCACCACAGCGCGTACATCAAGGGAAGGATGACGACGGCCGCGAGCACGACGCTCAAGCGCAGGTTCGGGAAGATCGTGAACAGGAACGCCGCGGTATCGCGATCGATCAGCATCAGGTCGAGGAAGTTCGCGGTCATCTGCACAATGTCGTGCTTCAGCCGCGACAGCAGCACCAGCACCACGACCAGCGTCAGCGACAGCGCGCCCGACAGCGCCGGCCGGCGCAGCCACGTGAGGAAGACGAAATTGAGGATGCCCCAGGCGAACAGGAAGGCGACGCGCGAGCCGAAATCGGTCTCGGTGCGCAGCATGATGACGAGCGCACCCAGATGCGGCATCGCCACCGCGAGCAGCCGCCAATAGCCGATGGCGGCAAGGCTCCGTGCGACGACGGTGGCGGCGGATGGACCGGGATCTGGCGCGGGCGCCATGGGGTGAAACGCAATACGACCCGACGCAATGCCAAGGCCTTGACTGGCGACGGCCAGGAAGGCGACCGCTGCGGCCGGTCTTCACAGCGTGTCACAAAACCGTAGTGGAAACGTCATGAACAGGCAATGAACTCATCTGTTAGACGTTCGGCTCGGTAAATTTCAGTGCTTAACCGTGGCCGGGGCGCCGTGCGATCCCGGAGATGAAGAGGTCCAGGATCGATTCCGCGGTGCGGTCGGCCTCTCCCTCCGCTACGCCCCAGCGCGGAAAGTGCCCGTCGATGGCCATCCGGGCAAAGCCATAGACCAGCGCGCGGCCGCCGATCAGCACCTGCTTCAGGTCGGAGGTGCCGAGCTGTCCCCTGACGTGGGCGTCCCGCAGCACTCGCTCGGTCAGGCTGATCACCTCGGCGTTGTCGGCCGAGACGGCGGCCGACTTGTCATGGTCGAAGAAGCGGCGGCTGGAAATCACCTCGAAATGGGTGGGATTGCGCATCGCCCAGCGCAGATAGGCGAGCCCCAGGCAGCGGAAACGCTGCAGCGGATCGTCGGCCGGGGCTTTTGCCAGCGCCCTGTCGATCTCGGCCCGGAATCGCCGTTGCGCCTCCTCGGCCACCGCGGCCATCAGGGCGTCGCGGCTTGCAAAATGCCGGAACGGCGCGCCCGGCGACACCCCGGCCCGGCGGGCGGCCTCGCGGACGCTGACTGCTTCCGCTCCGCCCTCGCCAACCAGCTCGAAGGCGGCATCGACCAGCACCCGGCGGAGGTCCCCATGGTGATAGGGCCGCGCCGCGGCCGCGCGGCGGGCGGCCGGGCGGGCTTTGGCGGCCGCGCGTTTCGCTGGGGGCCGCTTTATGACTCGTCGCATTGGCGTTCTTATCGGAGCATGATCTTGATCGGAAAAACCGGCTCACGCTTTTCCGGATCATGCTCTCTAGCATCACCGGCTTGTGAATGTAAGCACCGACTACACGATTGACCAACTTGCCGTCGCCAGATGTAACTATTGATTACATTGGCTGCTTGGTTTTCTTGGAGGGTGGGATCATGACCGCATACCGGCAAACCTGGTTCGAAGGCTGGCGGCTGTTTGCCGTGCTGGCATTGGCGCTGACGGCGCTGTGCATCTGGATTGCCGGCATGCGCGGCTTCGAGGTCGAGGGCGTGCGCATGGTGATCCGCTTCACGGCGCGGACGTCGCTGTTGTTCTTCTGCCTCGCCTTCTCCGCCGCCGCGCTGGCAAGGCTCTGGCCGAATGCGTGGACGCGATGGCAGCGCCGCAACCGCCGCTATCTCGGCGTCACCTTCGCCGCCTCGCACGCCCTGCATGGGATCGCAATCATCAGCTTCGCGGTGATGGACCCCACAGGCTATGCCGCGGCGACATCGGCGGCGTCCTATATCTTCGGCGGCATCGGCTATGCCTTCATCATCGCGATGACCGCGACGTCGTTCGATCGAACGGCGCAGGCGCTCGGTGCGCGCGCCTGGCGCGCGCTGCATCTTGCCGGCGGCTATTATCTCTTGTTCCAGTTCATGGTCAGCTTCGGCAAGCGGATTCCCGACATGCCGCTCTACACGCTGTTCCTGATCCCGCTGGTGGCGGTGTTCGTGTTGCGCATGGTCAGCATGGCCGCCAGGGCCGCGCCGCGTCCGGCGCAGGCGGGCTGACGCGCCCTGTCCCGGTGCGCCGGCGGCTCACGTCGCCGGCGGCAGCAAGCCGAGGCGCTTGGCGATGATCCTGTCCATCATGCGCTTGGGCAGCACGGCCGCCAACACATGCCGCATCGTGTCCGGCGCAATGTGGTAGCGCACCTTGGGACTGGGCAAGGTCAGGGCGTCATGGACGACCTCGGCGATCTTTTCAGCCGGCAGCCCGATTGACTCGAGTTGCCCGATGTAGGCGGTGACCTTTTGCAGGGCTGGCGCATAAGGCGAGTTCTGGTAACGCGAGATGTCGGCGGCTTCCCGCCCCTTGTTCCAGATCGGTGTCTTCACAGGCCCGGGTGCGACGATGATGACGTCGATGCCGAACAGCATCAGTTCGCGGCGCAGGCTTTCCGACAGGCCCTCGATCGCGTGCTTCGAGGCGGCGTAGGCCGACGTGAACGGCGCGCCGCTCTTGCCGGCGACGGACGAGATCATCACGATCCGGCCGGGCGGGCCCTTGAGCGAAGGATCAGCGCCGAGCAGCGGACCGAAGGCTTGGGTGACAATGACCGGTCCAATGACGTTGACCTCCATCTGCAGGCGAAACTTGTCCGCCGACAGGCCGAGCACGGGGCCCGCAACGGACATGCCGGCATTGTTGACGAGTCCGGCAAGCTTTTCGCCATTGAGCGCGGCGCGCACCTCGCGCGCGGCAGCCAGCACCGCCGGCTCATCGGTGACGTCGAAGATCAGCGGCGTGAAATTGGCGCCGAATTCGGCCTTCAGCCGCTCCGCGTCGGCCTGCTTGCGGACGCTGCCGAACACCCGAAAGCCCTTGTCCAGCAGCAGTTTTGCGCTGGCCCAGCCGATGCCGGTGGACGCGCCGGTGACGACGACGGATTTCATGATGTTTCGCTCCCCTCAGCCCGCTCTATCTCGGCATTGCGCCGCGAAGGCGCAAGTAGCGGCGGATCGGGGTTAACGCTTTGTTCTTTTGCTTAAATTGCAAACGAAGCACGAAGCACACATTAAGCGTGCGTTACCCTATGTATTTCTGCGGAGTTCCCTTCTTAACGTGGGCGTAAGGGCTGCGTTGCCATGGTTCACTCAACGAGGCCAAAGGTAACAAAAGGCTGACCAAGTGCACCAGCCCGCTTCTTCCATCATTTCCGAGCTCGAGGATGCCGTCTCCGGCGGCTCGTCGGCAAAACGCGTCTCAACGCTGCGCCGCGTGACCGACCTGTTCCTGCATGACGCCGAACGGCTGTCCGACGAGCAGGTCAAAGTGTTCGACGACGTGCTCTGCTTCATGATCGCGCGGGTCGAAACCCGGGCACGCGCAGAGCTCGCCAAGCGCCTTGCGCCGGTCGACTATGCCCCCTTCGAGGTGATCCAGCAGCTCGCCTTCGACGACGAGATCGAGGTCGCCGCCGACGTCTTGACCAATTCCAGCCGGCTCGGCACCGAGGCGCTGGTCAAGATCGCCAGCACCAAGAGCCAGGACCATCTGCTTGCGATCTCCGGCCGCGCCAACCTGCCGGAGGCCGTGACCGACGTGATCGTCGACCGCGGCGAAGGCAAGGTGATCCGACGCCTCGCCAACAATGCCAGCGCCCGCTTCTCCGAGGCCGGCTATTCCGGCATGGTCGCGCACGCCGAGGCCGACGAGCAGCTGATCGAGATTCTGGGCCTGCGCGTCGACCTGCCGGTAAAATTCCTGCGCGACCTGTTGCGCCGGGCCAAGGACGCCGTGCGCGAGCGGCTGCTCGCCATCGCTCCGCAATCGGTCAAGGACGAGATCCAGCGCGTGCTCAGCGAGATTGGCCGGGAGCCGCAGGCCCCTGCCCGCGACTTTTCAGTGGCTGAGCAGCTCGTCAAGCTGATGAAGAGCCTCAACGAGCTCGACGAGGCGGCGATCGTCAAATTCGTCGGCGGCGGCAAGTTCGATGAGGTCGCAGCCGCACTGGCCGCGCTCAACAACGTGCCGACGGATCTGATGGCCCGCGTCGTCGAAGGCACAAGGGCCGACCTGCTGCTGATCCCCTGCAAATCCGTCGGCCTCGACTGGATGGTGGTCGAAAGCATTTTGCGCCACCGGCCGGCGCTTCCAAAGGTCGACGAGCGGACGATCTGGCAGGCGCATCGCGACTACGGCCGGCTGTCGGTCGAGACGGCGCAGCGCACCGTGCGCTTCTGGCAGCTGCATAACCGGATCGAGAAGTAGCGCGGGGGCAACCGGAGCGATCGCGCCGCGTATCAGGACGCCCATTGGGATTTCAAGTCCTCGACGCTGCCCGGGAAATGGTCGCAATCAAGGAAATTCTGCCGGTTGCCGGGAATGCCGGGCACCTTCTTGTGGCCGGGCCCCAAATTGCCATCGGTGTATTGCCAGAGCCAATAGTTCTTCCAGCTCTTCTGCACACTTGGATTGGGACCGTACTGCGCAAGCCACAGCCGGTGGCCTCCGAAAAAGGTGTCCTTTCTAGATCCCAAAGCTGATTTGGCGACGTCGCCACTGTACAGCACCCCCTTGCGACCAAGCTTCTGGTTGATCAGAGTTAGAAACTCGCGGGCGCCATCGAGCGTCATCTGGTTTCCGGGAGTGCGCTCATAGTCGAGCGCAACCAGCGTATGGTCATCGGGCCTGGCAACGCTTAGGAAGTGGTCGACCTGCTTGTCGACCGGCGCGGCTGTTCCCCAATGATAGGCGCCCCACAATAGACCCGCCTGTGTGGCGAGAGGCCGCCTTGCTTCATAAGCGTCGTCCGTACCCGACATGCCGGTCGTTGCCTTGTGGATGACGCCGCGCAACCCGGCGGCAAATGCCTGGCTGAAGCTGGTCACCCCGTCGCCATGGTAGATGTCGGCCACCAGCGGCACACGGTCGAGACTGGGATCGCCGCCTGGCGGAGCGGCCGGCCCCGGAGCTGCGGGGCCCGCATCCGGCGGAGCGAGATCGCCCTGCTCCAATGGCAGGAACGCGCCGGCCCAGGCAAAGGCATTGTCGGTCGTCCGATACCAATGCGCATTCCCCTGCACCATGCCGCCGACGACGATGGCCTGTACGGGCATGCTCATGCCGGCACTGAGCTTCCTCAGAACAGGCGATTGAACGCTCGGGGCGCCCTGCCGGATATTGACCTTCACGCTCGCTGTCGCCGAGCCCGAGATCGGTATCTCCACAATCTGTGCCATGCGCTTATCCCACAGCGTCGTCAGAAGATTGAGAACCCGATCCGGGTTTTCCCGGGCGGCCGGAGATCCGGCCTATGAAGCCCTCGATGAAGTCGGAACCGGCGTAGCCGGATGCGGCGATCGCGAACAGCCTTTGGGCTTCAATGTTGTTTCCTTCGCCTGAAGCAATGAGCGTGACGGCCGCGAAGGCTCCCGCGATGCCGCCGATGCCGAAGGAAATGAGCAGTCTGACGCCGTCGACCATGACGGACACTGGATTGTCGTCGCTCGACTTGTCGTGCAGCTTCTTCATGCCGACGACCACACGCGCGCCTTGGCCGAGCGCTCCAAAGATGATCCCGATCGTGACGACGATGAGCCACTGCTTCGCTGGCATTGTCATGATGCAACTCGTGGATTCAGATAGAGGGAGACAAAGGTCCGCGCGACCAACTCGATCGAAGCGGGCCCAATCCGCTAATCATGCAATAGGTGCGTAAATATCAATTCGCTCGCTTTGAGCGAACATTAGGGATGCGATCCCGGCGCGAGTCAATAGCGGAGCACACGGCCTCACCATCGCCTCGGAACCGACCGCCGATACAATCGCCAGGCCTTGCTGTAGCGCAACATTCCGGCTCTCGGGGACATTCGGATGCCGTCGCCGTTGTCGCAGCCCGCTGCAGCGCGGGACGGGAGAGGCATCGCGCATTCAGGGACGACTACGACAGCACCTCGCAAGAATTTGGATCAGCTCTCAGCCTTTAAAATCTCGCACGACGCCTGAGGCGGCGCCGCGCGCTCCGGCGTCCGAAAATACAGATGAGACGATCCTGCTTCGAGTCGGAAAGAGCTGAGCTTTTTTGGATTCAAGAAATCGCGCGAACGGCTTCACGCCAAGAATGCGCATGAAGTCTCATTTCTTCGGTCTGGCTTAAGCACCGCGCCCAATGGGCGCGCGGTCGAGAAAATGCCTTAAGTAAGCAAAGGGCGAGACCGCTTGTGCAATCTCGCCCCAAAATAGCGTCCGACATCCAAGACTTCGTATGGGCTCAGTTCTTGCTCTTGTCCACCAGCGCGCCCTTCTTGATCCACGGCATCATGTCGCGGAGCTTTTCGCCGACCTGCTCGATCGGGTGCGCCGCGAGCTTGGCGCGGGTGGCCTTGAACGAGGTCTGGTTGACCCTGTTCTCCAGCATCCAGTCGCGGGCAAACTTGCCGGACTGGATATCGGCCAGCACCTTGCGCATCTCCTTCTTGGTCTCGTCGGTGACGATGCGCGGGCCGGTGACGTATTCGCCGTACTCGGCGGTGTTGGAGATCGAGTAGTTCATGTTGGCGATGCCGCCCTCATAGATGAGGTCGACGATCAGCTTCACCTCGTGCAGGCACTCGAAATAGGCCATCTCCGGCGCATAGCCGGCCTCGACCAGGGTCTCGTAGCCGCCCTTGATCAGTTCGACCAGACCGCCGCAGAGCACCACCTGCTCGCCGAACAGGTCGGTCTCGCATTCCTCCTTGAAAGTCGTCTCGATGATGCCGGCGCGGCCGCCGCCGATCGCCGAGGCGTAGGAGAGGCCGAGGTCATGGGCGTTGCCGGAGACATCCTTGGCGATCGCGATCAGGCAGGGCACGCCGCCGCCGCGCTGGTATTCCGAGCGCACGGTGTGGCCGGGGCCTTTTGGCGCGATCATCAGCACGTCGAGATCGGCGCGCGGATCCAGCAGATTGAAGTGAACGTTGAGGCCGTGGGCGAAGACGAGAGCTGCGCCCTTCTTCATGTTGTCGTGCAGGTGCTCGCGGTAGATGTCGCCCTGCAGTTCATCCGGGGTGAGCATCATGACGAGGTCGGCCCATTTGGCGGCTTCGGCGACTTCCAGCACCTTGAAGCCGGCGTTTTCCGCCTTCTTGGCCGAGGCCGAACCCTTGCGCAGCGCAATGGCGACTTCCTTGACGCCGGAATCCTTCAGGTTCAGCGCATGGGCGTGGCCCTGGCTGCCATAGCCGACGATGACGACCTTCTTGCCCTTGATCAGGTTCAGGTCGGCGTCGCGATCGTAATAAACACGCATGGTCGTTTCCTCACAGGTAGCCAAAATCGGCTGGTTAATCAGGCATTTGGGTGGGTGGGACCGCCGGTCGCCTGCGAATTTCCGGCGTTGTCTAGAGCATTTTCCTCCCGAGGGGAAATCCGTTTCTGCATGGCGCGGTGCGGCATCATGCGTCCATCAAGACCGGATAGAGCGAGGCCAGCAGCAGCAGGGCCATCAGGATATTGAACGCCCTGACCGCCCCGGGCGACGTCAGGATCCGCCGCAACGAACTGCCGAAAACGGCCCAGACCAGCGAGGACAAGCCGCCCATGACGAACATCAGGGCGGCCTGGATGGTGATGTTCCAGGGAAAGCTGGCAATCGCGGAATAGGCGGTAATGATGCCGATCGCCATCACCCAGCCCTTGACGTTGACCCACTGGAACAGCGCCGCCGTCCAGAACGTCATGGGGCCGCGCTGGCTGTCCTGCCCTCGCGCCACCGACGCAGACATCGCGATGCCGAAGGCGAGGTAGATCAGATAGGCGATGCCGGCATATTTCAGAATGGTCTGCAAAACCGGATAGGCGATGAAGATCGTCCCCAGGCCGAGGCCCACGGCCGCCACCATGAATGAAACTCCGATCGCGATGCCCGCGATGTGCGGAAGGGTGCGCCGGAAGCCGTAGGTAAGCCCCGACGACAACACCATGACGTTGTTGGGTCCCGGCGTGAACGCCATGACTGCGGCAAAAACAACCAAGGCGACAAAAAGCGGCTGTGACATCAGTAGCTCACGCGATTTTCGGCAGGACTTGCGGACGCTTCGACAGCAGCATCACCGCAATGCCCCCGATCACGGTAATCATGCCGGCCAGCCGCAACGGCCCGAAGGCTTCGCCGAACACGACGCTGGAGGCGGCCGAGCCGACGAACGGCACCAGCAGCGCGAACGGCACCACCTGCGCCGCCGGATAATCCCGCAGCAGCCTGCCCCACAGCCAGTAGGCGATGCTGGTAGTCACGCCGCCGAGAAAGAGCATGCAAACGAAGGCCGTCAGCGACGCATGCGCCAGTTCGTGCCACGTCGGCGCTGGTCCGTTGACAATGAGGGTGAGCGCGATCAACGGCACCGCCGCGGTGAGACACAGCCACGCGAACAAATCGTACATCGGCGCGCCGTTGGCCTGCCGCAGCAGGAGATTGCCGATCGCAAAGCAGATCGGCGAAACCATGATGGTCGCAAAGGCTGCGACGCTGAAATCATAGCCGACCGTGCCGCAGATCATCAAAAGGCCGACTGTGGCGATGCCGATACCGACGCCCTGCATCACTGTCGGGATCTCGCGGAAGATCACCGCGGCCAGTGCAATGGTGAACAGCGCCTGGCTCTGCACGATGACGCTGGAAAGGCCGACCGGCACGCCGTGCGCGATGGCAAACGCCTGCGCCAGAAACTGGCCGAGGAACAACGTGGAGCTGATCGCAATGAGGACCGGCCAGGAGACGGCAGGCTTGCGCAGGAACAGGCATGGCAGCGCCGCGATCGAAAAGCGCAAAGCCGTCATCAGTTCGGGCGAGAATTCGTTGAGCGCAAGACGGCTCGCGATAAAGCCGAACCCCCAGATGACTGCCACAAGGACGGCGATGAATATGTCAGCCGGCTTCACTTTTTTGACTCGTTATTCGGGCTGGTTGCTGGAAGTCTGGTTGCTCAGCTCTGTTGGTCGGGCTTCGGTTTGCGCAGCAGATAGGTGCCGTGCAGCGGCGCATGATAATCGACCGATTCGAGCGTGAAGCCGACATCGGTCAGCATGCGCTCGATCACCCAGCCGAAGGTCGAGTATTCGTCGCGCATATGGGTGACCACGCCTTCGCGCTCGAAATCGTGGTTCTTGATGGTGAAGTCGGCCCAGCCCTCGACGTCGCGCTCGATGCCGTCGGGCATGCTGACAAAGACGATGTCGCGCAGGTAGAAATTCGCGCCGGGCTTCAGCGCGGCAAAGATCCGCGCCAGCGCCACCGCTTTCCAGAAATCCGGCAGATGGTGCAGCGTGAACTCGCTGACGATCAGGTCGTAGGAATTCGGCTGGTAGGCGAAGCTCAGCATGCCGGCCGGCTGGGTGCGGATCGCAACCCTGCGGTCGCGGGCCTGGATGTTGGCAAGCGCCAGCATCGCCGGCGAGATGTCGATGGCGTCGACTTCGGCGTCCATCAGCGCCGCCTCGCAGGCCAGTACGCCATTGCCGCAACCGATATCGGCTACCCGCCAGCCCGGCTGCACGCCGAGCATGGTCAGCGCGGCGCGGGCGCGCTCATCGCTGTCGTCATGCCGGTCGTAGATCGAGGCGACCGCGGAATCGAGGCCGAGCTGCCGCCTCTGCGTGTAGTACCAGTCCCGCGCCAGCATGTTTCACATCCCTTCAGGCCCGCGCCCGATCGCGGCAACGCCGGTACGCGACACCTCGACCAGGCCGAGCGGACGCATCAGGTCGATGAATTGATTGATTTTTGAGGAATTACCTGTGATCTCGAACACAAAGCTCTCTGTCGTGGCGTCGATCACGCGGGCGCGGAAGGCGTCCGCCAGCCGCAGCGCCTCGACACGG
>Ga0081540_1002212_pt1 | contig 16044 bp, 10 predicted proteins | sample TabmetS2T1R1_FD_71024 | JGI IMG/M metagenome (GOLD analysis project Ga0081540, IMG submission 71024) | Tabebuia heterophylla rhizosphere microbial communities from the University of Puerto Rico - S2T1R1 | ecosystem: Host-associated > Plants > Roots > Rhizosphere ... | reverse complement strand
AGGTTTCTGGACTGGTCGCCGGATGCGATACTGCCGTCGGCGAACCTTGCGGTTGCCGGATCCATGCCGGCGGTCCGTGCCAGCTTTTCGCGCAGCGCATTGCATGCCTCGAACAGGGCCGAGCCCGAGCTGCCCGCGCCCCATGAGCCACCCGAACCCGCCGCCTGCGGAAAGATGGTATCACCGAGTTCGACCTGAACGCGTTCCGTCGGCACGCCGAGCATCTCCGCTGCGATCTGCGCCAGGATGGTATAAGTCCCGGTCCCTATGTCGGTCATCGCCATTCGCACGGTGCAGGTACCGTCAGGATCCAGCCGGACATTAGCCTTGGAAAGCAGTAGCGGGTTGCCGCGTGTCGCCGCAGCCATGCCAATTCCCACTAGCCAGCGTCCGTCACGCACCTGACCCGGTTTTGGATTGCGCTTGTCCCATCCAAAGCGGCGCGCACCTTCCTGCATGCAGGGGATCAAATGGCGGCTGGAATAGGGAATATGCTTTTCCGGATCCTCGCTTGGCTCGTTGCGCACTCGCAGTTCGATCGGATCGAGATTCAATTTCTCCGCAAGTTCATCCATCGCGCATTCAAGCGCCATCAGCCCGACAGCCTCGCCGGGTGCCCGCATCGACGACGCGACCGGAATATCCAGGGGAACCTGGCGATGCCGCGTCAGCCGATTAGGTCCAGCGTAGAGGGTGCGGGTCTGCAGCGCCGCGCCCTCGTAAGTTTGCTCGCTGGGCAGATTGCCAGAGAATACATCGTGGCCGATCGCGAGGATCTGCCCCTCGCTATCGGTACCCAGGCGCAGCCGCTGGATCGTGTCGGAACGGTGCGTCGTGACGTGAAAAATCTGCTGCCGCGTCAGCGCGATTTTCACAGGCCGCTCAAGCTGCCGCGCAGCGATCGCCGCCAGGATCGCATCGGCATTGACCCAGAGTTTGCCGCCGAATCCGCCGCCGATGAATGGGCTGATCAGGCGAATATTCTCGACGGGAATTTTCAGGGTTGTCGCGATGACTTGTTGACCCTGGTTGAGCATCTGATTCGCAGTATGCAGGATCAACTGATCGCCGTCCCACGTCGCGAGCGTGGCATGCGGTTCCATCATCGCGTGACTTTGCAACGGGGTGGTATAGGTCACGTCGAGTTGTACCGGGGCGCCGGCGAATGCGCTTGCGAAATCGCCCACCGCGCTGTCGGCTGCCGGCGCATCGCTTGGGTTTGGAACGCGCGCCTTGTTGAGATTGCTATGGAGCGCGTATTTCCCGTTCGATCGGTCGTATTTCACCTCTACCAAGTAAGCCGCCGCCCGGGCCTGCTCAAAACTTTCGGCAACCACGAAGGCAACCGGTTGGCCGTAAGCCGCCACTTGGGGCCCAATGAGCACGGGATGCGCTTCACGGTGATTGCCGGTGCCCTGCGCGGGCGCGTTGCGATGGGTGAGAACCAGCGCGACGCCCGGCGCCCTCTCCGCAGCACGCGTATCGATCGATACGATCCTTCCCTTTCCGATCGAGGCTTCGACGACAAAGCCGTATAGCGTGTTCTCCTGCTGCATCTCATAGGCGTACCGCGCGCCGCCCGTAACCTTCAATCGGCCGTCCACGCGGTCGAGGGGCTTGCCGACAATGCGCTGTGCGTCGAGTGCATTAGGGCCGATGGGTGAATTCATTTCCATGAGATCGCCTCGCTCAGGTCCGGGTATTCTCTGCCAGCACGCTGTGCAGGGTGCGCCGCGTCAGCGGAATCTTGAAGTCATTCCCGCCATAGCCGCGGGCGCCTTCGAGAACCGCATTTGCGGCAGCACTAAACGTGGCAGTGTTCGCAGGCGTGTTGGTCAATCCTTGCTCGGCCCGTGCTACACGCCACGGCTTATGTGCCAGACCGCCGAAGGCGAGCCGGGCCGAACGGATGCGACCTTGCGCCGTATCGACAATCGCGGCGATTGAAACCAGCGCGAAAGCGTAGGAGGCGCGATCGCGGACCTTGCGATAGACCTGCACGCCCGGAGGCGGCGGCGGCAGGGACACGGCCGTGATGATTTCGCCTGATTTGAGCGACGTCTCGATCTCGGGAGTCGTGCCTGGAAGAAGATGAAACTCTGCGATCGGGATAATTGCGGTTTCACCCTCGCGGTTGATCGTTTCTACCTTGGCGTCGAGCACCCGCATCGCCACCGCCATGTCGGATGGATGCGTCGCGATGCAATGGTCGCTGGTACCGAGGATGGCGTGAATTCGGTTGAAGCCGGCCAGCGCCGCACAGCCCGAGCCGGGATTGCGCTTGTTGCAGGGTTTTGTGATGTCATAGAAATAGTAGCAGCGAGTTCGCTGCAGCAGATTACCGCTGGTCGTAGCCTTGTTGCGCAACTGTGCGCTGGCGCCCGCCAGCAATGCACGGCTCAGCACGCCATAACGCTGCCGCACGCGCTGGTCGGCGGCAAGATCGCTGTTCCGAACCAGTGCGCCTATCCGCAGACCGCCGTCAGGAGTCTCTTCGATCTTGTCGAGCGGCAGGCGGTTGATATCGACCAGACTCAAGGGCGTCTCGACCTGCAACTTCATCAGGTCTAGCAAATTGGTGCCGCCAGCAATGATTCTCGCGCCAGGCTTGAGCGCAGCGGCGGCCGCATGCGCGGTGGAATCGGCGCGTTGGTAGGTGAAAGCCTTCATGTCGGCATCCCAGCGGCTTGTTTGATGGCTACGACGATGTTCGGGTACGCCGCGCAGCGGCAGATGTTGCCGCTCATCCGTTCGCGGATTTCGGCATCGGTGAGTTTGGCGATTGGATCCGCCAGGTCCTCCGTGACATAGCTCGGCATGCCGTTGCGGGTCTCGGCCAGCATTCCAACAGCGGAACAGATCTGGCCTGATGTACAATAGCCGCACTGAAAGCCGTCATGTTCGACGAAGGCCGCCTGCAACGGGTGCAGATGCTCGCCCATGGCAAGCCCCTCGATCGTGGTGATGGATTGGCCGTCATGCATCACCGCAAGCGTCAGGCAGGAGTTGATGCGGCGTCCTTCGATCAGTACAGTGCAGGCGCCGCATTGACCGTGATCGCAACCCTTTTTCGAGCCCGTCAGTGCGAGGTGTTCACGCAAAGCGTCCAGCAAAGTCGTGCGGGGGTCCAAAGTCAGCGAATGCAGACGGCCGTTGATCTGGAGTTCGACCTGCACGGGAGATAAAGGGGGCGCGTTGCCATCGATCGGATCGTCCGCAAGTACAGCATGCGGTAGCGTCGTCAACAGCAATGCGGTGGCTCCTGTCTCGATTACAGTGCGGCGCGTAACTTCAAATGCATTTGGAGTAGTGCCGGGTTCCGTATTGGGATCATGCTCGTCCATGACTGCTCCGTGTTCGCCAAGTCCATGAGGGCTGCGTGGAAGACGGCAGGCTTACGGCCTGATGTCTTCTGGCCGCCCGCGGGAAGACATCCGGCTTACGGCCAGGTGTCGTTCGGTAGGTTTATAACAATGGGTGTCGTGGTGCTGCGCACGACAACCCACCGAAACGGCTCCTGTTTCGAAGGATTGATTTCCATGTGGGGCAGGAAGGCGGGGACGTGAATGAAATCGCCGGCCTTCGCACGCGCGATCGATTCACCTCTTGCACCCCAGCGGATCTCGCAGATGCCAGAGAGCACGTAGGCGATCGTCTCCTGCTCTCCGTGATGATGTATTCCCGTACGCGATCCCGGCTCCACCTCGAACAGGCCGCCCCAGATTGCCGAGGCGATGCCGAGCGCTGGCGCGATAGCGGCGCGACGTTCGGAGCCTGGCGTCTGCGCTGTTCCCGGATCGAATTCGGCCGGACTGACGATGCGAATTTCAGCAGGAGAACTCATGGCGCCCCGGATCATGTTTGAATAGGTAACCATGAAAAGTTAAGCAGCGACCGATCAGAGAACCACTAAATTGGAGTTTAGATATACGCGTCGAACTGAGGCCACGGTCCCGGCTGCTCGGTGATGACACCGATCGTGACATGATCGACTGCGCGCATCTTCTCATTTCTCGTGCGGGTGTGTGCGCGATGACTTTCTTCCGCCGATCGAAGAAGGCGCGCCTGAGAACCGCCGGCCGAATGCTAGACGCCCGGCCGGCGAAGCGGATATCTGGGCAGCCGGCCGGCCCAAGTCGGAGGGGGCAGCATGTTGCTTTCGGCCACATGCACCCGTGATCCGATCACTCCGGCATGACTTCCGGCTTGTTCTTGGGAAATTTTGCGATGGTAGCCTCGCTTACGTTCAGGTGCTGGGCAACCATCGATGGCGGCGTGCGGGAAATCCAGTCGGAGAGGGAGACATCTGCGAAATAGGGAGCTCTGAACACTTCGAGAAATTGCAAATCGGTGTCGCCAGTGTTCTTGATATAATGTCCGAGGTTCTTCTTGACGTAGCCGACGTCACCCGCGTTGAAATCCATGGTGACGGCGTTCGGGCCGGTATTGAATACCGTCATTTGCCCCTTGCCCTTGATCCAATACTGCCATTCGTCGGCGTTGGGGTGCCAGTGCATTTCCCGCAGGCCACCGGGACGCACCGTGACCAGTGCGGCGGCGACCGTTGTGGAAACGGTGAAGTTGCGGCTGTCGGCAATCCGCACCGAACCGCCCTTCGTCTCGCGCGCCGGGGCTCCCGATCCGAGCGAGAACGTAAACGGATGCGGTGGCGCGCCGCTTGCGCTCACCGCCGCGCGGTCGGCGGCGAGGTCGCCGGGTAACTCGCCTTGGAAGATGTAGAGGTCGCGCAGCGGAATATCCTTGAATGTCTCGGTGGGAACTCCGAAATTCTGACCGAGGATATCCGGCGGCGTGTGCGTGAACCATTCCGACATCAAGAGGGTGGTGAACTCGGAGGCCTTGCCTTCATCGAAACAGATAAGGAACTCGCAGCCGTCCGGGCCGAGCCCCTGCAGGGAATGCGGCAGGCCGGCCGGGAAATACCAAAGGTCGCCTTCTTTCACGTCGGCGATATAGGGTCGGCCCAATTCGTCGAGAACGGTAATGCGGCACGTGCCGTAAGTCATGTAGGCCCACTCTGCAAACTGGTGCCAGTGCATCTCGCGGATGCCGCCGGCCGTCAGCCGCATGTTGACGCCGGAGATGGTGTCTGCAACCGCAAAGGAGTCCTGCGTTACCTGACGGGCCCAGCCGCCATTTTGAATGCGCCGCGGCGCGTTGTTGAACGATGCCCAGCTCAGCGGCATGCTGCCGACGTCCGTCGCCGGCGGCGAAAATGCGCCCGGAAACTGGTCCCTGATCGCCGGGTTCTGCGGGCCGGGATCGCTGGTGCTCCTCGGATTCTTGGCGTTGATGGCACCCTGGGGCGGATCGTTCGGATTGCCGAAGGTGATATCGCTCTTCACCGGCGTGGCATCCGCCGTGGTTATCGTCGCGGCTGCCATTGCCCCGCTTGCCGCTGTCGCCGCCAACATGTCACGCCTCGAGAACATTGCTTGTCACTCCTGCTGAGGGATGAAGTCTGAACTGCTCGGATATCGTGGTGAGCTTTTCCAAAGCCATTAAATTGACGTTTAGAAAGGCGGGCCCGCGTTCGATCGCAGCGATACTAATGCCAGTGTCAGGAACGGCAGCCTACTCGATCGTTCGCCGCGCAATTTGACCGCCATGGAGTTCTGAGGACTCCGTACTTCGTGCGGAGTCGATATCTTAGGCGTCGCTTCGCGATCGCCGCGAAGATATCTTCCGCAGTTGCAGTCCGTTAACTCAGCGCAACAAATTCTGGCGCCACCGGGAAAGCTAAATCTTCATTCGGCCGGCGCAGGCTTCGCGTCATCGGAGGCTGTCTGCTTTTTCCGTTCTCCGAACATCCAGCTCTGCAGTCGGTCCAGATAGATATAGACAACCGGCGTCGTATAGAGCGTTAGTATCTGCGACAGAGCAAGGCCGCCGACGATGGCGTAACCGAGCGGCTGGCGAATCTCGGAGCCAACCCCGGTGCCTACCATCATTGGCACACCACCGAGCAGCGCCGCCATCGTAGTCATCAGGATCGGCCGGAAGCGCAGGATGCAGGCCTGATAGATCGATTCTTCGGCCGTCAAGCCGTGGCTGTGTTCGACCTGCTGGGCAAAATCGACCAGCATGATTCCGTTCTTCTTGACGATACCGATGAGCAGTATGAGGCCGACGATCGCGATTACGCTCAGATCGACATGAACCGCCATCAGCAGTAGCAGCGCGCCGATGCCGGCCGACGGCAGCGTCGAGATAATTGTGATCGGGTGGATCAGGCTCTCGTACAGCACGCCGAGGATGATGTAGATGACGAACAGTGACGCGAGTATGAGGATCGGCGTGCTCTTAAGCGATGCTCCAAATGCCTGGGCGTTGCCCTGGAAACTCGTCTGCAGTGAGAGCGGCGGGTTCAGCTCCTTTTCAACCTTCTGAATGCCGCTTACCGCCTGTCCGATCGCGGTGCCCGGCGCGAGATTGAACGAGATCGTCACTGACGGGAACTGGCCGGTGTGATTGATCACGAGCGGCGCGACCTTCACCACCGAATCGACAAGCGTGGATAACGGCACCTGCTGCCCGCTCGATGATTTGACATAGATGCCGTTGAGCGCTTCGGGTCCATACTGGAACTTGGGGTTGACCTCCAGAATGACGTGGTATTGCTGCAGGGTGGTATAGATGGTCGAGACGATGCGCTGGCCAAAGGCGTCGTCGAGCGTGTTGTCGATCGTGTAGGGCAGGATGCCGTAGCTCGAGGCGACGTCCCGCTTGATCGTGATGTCGAGCATCGGCCCGGCATTTAGCTGATCCGTGGTTACGTCGGTGAGGCCGGGGACCGCCTTTATCTTGTCGAGGAATAGCGCCGACCAGTGTTGGAGCTCACCGGGATCGGCGTCGTTCAAGGTATACTGAAACTGGGTCTTGTTCAGACGCGCGCCGATGGTGATGTCTTGTGCAGGCTGCATATAGAGCGTGATACCCTGGATCTTGGCTAGGTTGGTCCGCAGCCGCGCGATCACCTGGTTTATCGGATCGCGTTGTTCTTTGGGCTTGAGCTGAATGTATGCGCGGCCGTCGTTGAGCGTGTAGACGCCGCCGCCGGCACCTACGGCCGCTCCGACTGTGTCAACGGCTGGATCCCGCATAATGGCATCCTGGAGAGCCTGCTGGCGCTCCAACATGGCCTGGAAGGAAATATCCTGCGCCGCCTCGGACTGGGCGATGATCAATCCGGTGTCCTGCTGGGGAAAGAAGCCCTTGGGGATGATCACGTAGAGATACCCGGTCAGCGCAATGGTGCCGAACATCACCATCAGCGTGATGAATTGATGCCGCAGCACGATCTTGAGGCCTGCCTCATAGACGTGGAGGATGCCATCAAAACCGCGCTCGGACATTCGGTAGAGCCATCCGTGCTCCTTCTTTTCCGGCTTGAGCAGATATGCGCACATCATCGGCGTGAGCGTCCGCGAGATCACCAGCGAGAGAACGAGCGCCACGCTCACCGTTATCGCGAATTCGCGGAACAGCAACCCGACATAGCCGCTCATCAGAAACAGCGGAATGAACACGGCAATGAGCGAGAACGTGATCGCCATCACGGTGAAGCCTATCTCGCCGGACCCCTTCATCGCCGCATCGTACGGCGACATCCCATCCTCTATATGGCGTGTAATGTTCTCGATCTCGACGACGGCGTCGTCAACCACGAAGCCGACCGCGATCGACAAGGCCATCAGCGAGAGGTTGTCGAGACTGTAACCCATTTCGTAGAGCACCGCGAAGGTGCCGACCAACGCCAGCGGAACGGTGACGGCCGGAATAACAGTCGCCCAGAAATTACGCAGGAATATGAAGATCACCATGACGACGAGCGCGACCGTGAGCATCAACGTGAACTGCACGTCGGCGACCGATGCGCGGATGGTCTGGGTGCGATCGGAAATGACATTGACCTTGACGGCGGCCGGGATCGACGCCTGGAGTACAGGCAACATCGCCTTGACGCGACCCACGGTCTCGATGACGTTGGCGCCAGGCTGGCGTTGGATCGCCAGAATGATTGCCCGCTTCTGGTTGAACCAGGCGGAAATCAGTTCGTTTTCTCCCGCGCTGACGGCGTGGCCGATATCGCGTATGCGGACCGGCGATCCGTTGCGATAGGCGATGATCAGGTCGTCGTATTTGTCAGGCGTGAACAGCTGATCGTTGGTATTGAGCGTGTAGGTCTGGCGCGGGCTGTTGAGCGTGCCTTTCGGCAGGTCGACATTGGCCTGGCCGAGCACCGTGCGCACATCCTCGAGGTTGATGCCGCGAGCCGCCAACGCCTCCGGATCGACCTGTACGCGGACGGTCGGCTGCTGCTCACCCCCGACGCCCACGAGGCCGACCCCGGATATCTGCGAGATCTTTTGCAGCAGAATATTTTGTGCGTACGCGTCGACAACGGTCAACGGCAAGCTGTCCGAGGTGATGCCGAGCACCAGGATCGGCGTCTCAGCCGGGTTGACCTTCCGGATCAGCGGCGGATACGGCATGTTCTTCGGCAGGTACGCGGTCGCCGCATTGATCGCCGACAATGTGTCGGCGACCGCCCCATCGATGGGGCGGCCCAAATCGAACTGCAGGGTGACCTGAACATAACCGAGCGCGCTCGACGACGTCATCTGGGTGAGGCCGGGGATCTCGCCGAACTGCAACTCGAGCGGAGAGGCCACCGTGGATGCCATGGTCTGTGGGTCGGCGCCCGGCAACTGCGCCGTGACCGAAAGCGTCGGATAATTGACGTTCGGAAGCGACGCCACCGGCAATAGCGGATAGGCAATGAGGCCGCCCACCAGTAATGCTACCATCAGCAGCGCGGTCGCGATCGGGCGTTCGATGAACGGTGCTGAAATGTTCATGGGATTGGAGCCTGTAGGGCATCCTGTGCCGCCGCTTCCTGTGCCGCCTGGCCGTGTAGGATCGTGACGCAGATACCCGGTTGCAGCTTGTATTGTCCATCGACCACGACCTGCTCGTTGGGCTTGAGGCCGGAATCAATCAGCGCCTGGCCGTCACTGATTTGCGCGACCTTGATTGGTCGGATCGACACGGTGTTGTCGGGATTGACGACATAGGCGTAGGGCCCTTTGGAACCTTGCTGCACGACCGAAGCGGGAACGGTCAGTCCGTTATGCCGCGTCTCAACGAGCAGCCTCGCGTTGACAAGCTCGCCCGGCCAGAGCTTCTTCGTCTTGTTGTCAAAATTCGCCTTGAGCTGGATCGAGCCGGTGGTCTGCAGGATCTCGTTATTGACGAGGCCGAGCACGCCTTGATCCAACTGGATTGTATTATCCTGATTGTAGGCAAGAACCGCGAGCGGCGTCTTGGTTTTTTGCTGTTGCTGCTGGATTTGTGGTAAGCTCGTCTCGGGCAGTGTGAAGATCAGCGAAATCGGATGCAACTGCGTGACGACGACGAGGCCGTTGGTATTCGACGGGCTGATGATGTTGCCGACGTCGATCTGACGAATGCCAACCACGCCATCGATCGGCGACGTCAGGCGGGTGTAGCTGAGCTGCACCTTCGCGGCATCAATCAGCGCCTGGTCTGCCTTGATAGCCGCCTTCAGTTCGCCCACCTGCGCCTGTTGGGTCTCGAGCAACTGCGGAGTGGCCCAGCCTTTTTGCCCCAATGTGGTATAGCGCGTGAGATTGGCTTCGGCATTTCCGAGCTGAGCCTGATCGCGTTCCAGGTTGCCGGTGTACTGATCGATCAGCGCCTGGTAGGGACGCGGGTCGATCTGCGCTAGCAGATCGCCGGCATGCACGGTCTGGCCTTCGGTGAAGTTGATGCTGATGATTTGCCCCTGAATCTGGGCGCGCACGACATCGGTGTTGTACGCGATTACCGTGCCGACGCCGGTAAGATAGATCGGCACGTCATGCTGGGCGACCGTTCCGGCGACGATCGGTACCGCGGGTGGAGAGGGCGCGGCATCGACCTTCTCCAATGGGTGAACAACTGTGAAGTACAACAGACCTCCGGCCGCAAGCACTGCAGTCAGTAAGGCAGGGATAACGACTTTCTTTTTCATGTCCGTTCTCGCTTACAGATCGAAAATTGGTTCACGGGATAGTGCTTGTCGTCGTAGATGAAACGATGGGCGGAGATGCAGCGATCGGCATCGTTGGTGCCGGCGCGACGGCGCTCACAGTGGGCGATACGGTCGGCGTCGGTACCGCGGGCGCGGTACTAACCCCGAGATTGCCGACCTCCATAGAACCCAACGGAATTCCGGTCCGAGCGGGGTTGCTCGTCGTGGTGGGTGAGGTCGACGTTGGGCTCGACGATGCAGCAATGCTGCCCGAGCCGGAGCCGCACATGCCGGTTAATCCCGACGTTTCCAGCATTCCTGAGGATGTTGACAATCCCGACGTCGCCGAGATTGCCGTTGAGGTCGATATTCCTGACGATGGCGTGCCACCCGACATTCCGCCGGTTGCGGGTGTCGAAGTCCCGATTGCCATTCCGATTCCACCGCCGTCGTAGGTCGCGGCCGATCCGAACGTTCCCAATGGCGAAGTTGCCACGGTCGAACATGCTCCCGCGCCGCTGCTTGTGCTTGGGATGGCAATTGTGCCCGTAATACCGCTGGGCAGGGGACTGACTGTGGGTGCTGCGCCGACCTGCAAGCCGTTCGGGCCAACTGGTGCGCCGGGAACCGTTCCAAGCGAGGAGGTGACGCCAAGCGAAGGCATGGTCGTACTGACCTGAGCGAATGCGGGGCTCAAGCACAACAACGGCCAGGCCGTCGTCACGATCAACAATGGTCTCATGGAAGATCTCCGGTAAGAGAAAGGATTACGCGGCGGGCAGCCGAAAAAAACCGCGGTCATCAAGGCAGCGGTTGTCGCTGACAAAGGATGAAATCTCTCAGCAGACGCGCCGGGATCGATGATCCGGAGACGCTGGCGGTTCCCTCCCCGACGGCCCCGCCGCTCCCAGTGCCAGCGGCCCCGGTAGCACCGGCGAGCCCACACGTCGCAGCGGTTGTCGAAGATGAAACAATGGGCATCGTTGGCAGCACCGCGCTGGGCCCTACGGTGCCTACAATGGGCAATACGCCAACTGTCGGTACCGCCGGTGCAGAACTGACTCCGAGATTGGCTATCTCCGTCGAACCCAACGGAATTCCGGTTCGAGCGAAGCCGCCCGGCACGGTGGGCGATGTTGACGTGGGGGTCGACGACGAAGCAATACTGCTTGAGCCGGAGCCGCACATTCCCGACATGCCCGACGTGTCCACTCCTGACGTTGTCGACACTCCCAGCGGAATTGACATTTGCGAGGATGTTGACGTTCCCGGGATCGCCGTGGGGTCCGTCGTTGTAGCGGTGTCAAGCGTCCCCATGATGCCCATCGTTGCCGCGGTGGCAGGCGCTGCGGTTCCGGGTGCCATTCCGCCGCCGTCGTAGCTGGCGGTTGATCCGAACGTTCCCGACGGCGACATCCCCCCGGTCAAACAGCCGCTGCTTGTAATCGCACCGGTGGTTGGGATTGCAATTGAGCCCGTTACGCCGCCAGTTGGGGCTGGGCTGACCCCGAGTGACGTCACTTCGGTGGAGCCCAGCGGGATTCCGGTCGTGCCGACTGATCCGCTGGCGCCCATTCCAAGCGGAGAGGTAGCGTCCAGCGAAGGTACAGCCGTGAGCGGGTCAAGCGGATCTTCAACCTGGGCAAAGGCGGGGCCCGCGAACAATAAGCACCCAGCCGTCGCGAGGATAAACAATGGTCTCACGAAGGTTTCCGCCGATGAAAGCGGAAGCACCGCGGCAATCGGCGAGAATCTCGGTGACGCGCTCGGTTCACGGAGCACGTTGTCACGGCGAGCACCGATGCCGATCAGTTTTGCGGCAATCTCGCTTGGTGCGAGCCTTTCGAACATTGGTCAATCCCTCCGGGGTCGTGCACGCAGCTTGGACAAAAATCAGCAGCGGTAGTTTTTCAACTTTCTTTCGAGCACCGCGTCCAACTTCCGTTGTTTCGCGTCGAACGTCCGAAGCTCCGTTGCTTTGGTAAGATCCTGGATCTTGCTCCAGATCGGTCCCGTGCCCAGAAAGTGGCTGGCTCGCGCGAGCGGCTCAATTAAATATGCGTTTATTCTCAGACGCAGATCCGCTTCGGGTTGGCCGATGGTGATCCGCTCAAGCCAGACCTCTCAACGCTAAACCTTTTTTTAATTGAGCATGTCGGGATCGATGGCGACGTTCATGATCTCAGATGGAAACGTTGTTCCAACTCCAAAATTACCTTTCGGCCACCTCACTGCTATTACGGAGAGCACAATGAGCGACGACGATGTCGTAGGCGTCCGCGACTACGAGGGAGCGGCAGCGGGATGGGGCGCCCTGAAAGCCGTGGCGGACGCGGTGCGCGGTCAGATGGACATTGTGAAGGAGACCCGCGGTCTCCTCAGCATGAACCAGCCGCACGGGTTTGATTGCCCGGGCTGCGCCTGGCCCGATCCCAAACATACCTCCTCGTTCGAGTTCTGCGAGAACGGCGCCAAAGCCGTTGCCTGGGAGGCGACCGCCAAACGGACGACGCCCGAATTCTTTGCAGCGCATACGGTCAGCGAACTCTGGAATTGGCGAGATTTCGACCTCGAGAACGAGGGGCGCTTGACTCACCCGATGGTCTACGATCAGGCAACGGACAAATACTTGCCGATTTCGTGGGACGAGGCGCTGGCGAGGATCGGCGCCGCGCTCCGCGAGTTACCGCATCCCGACATGGCAGAGTTTTATACGTCCGGCCGCGCCTCTAATGAGGCGGCCTTTCTCTATCAGCTGTTCGCGCGGGAATACGGAACCAACAATTTTCCTGACTGCTCGAATATGTGCCACGAGGCGACGAGCGTCGGCCTGCCGGAAGCAATTGGTGTCGGCAAGGGAACGGTGACCCTGGAGGATTTCGATCATTGCGACGCGCTTTTCTGTATCGGCCATAATCCTGGGACAAATCACCCACGCATGCTGACGACGCTGCGCGCAGTCTCGAAGCGGGGAGTGCCGATTATCGTGCTCAATCCGCTGCACGAGCGTGGACTGGAACGGTTCACGTCGCCGCAACACCCAGTCGAAATGTTGACGCTGAGCTCGACGCCGATCGCCTCGACCTACTATCTGGTGAAGGTTGGCGGCGATATCGCGGTGCTGAAGGGGATCATGAAGACCCTCGTGGCGCTCGATGCCAAAAGCCTTGCCGAAGGCGGTTCCGGCGTTCTCGACCGGAATTTCATCAGGGATCATACGACAGGCATCGATGAACTGCTGGCTGACCTCGATGCGACCTCCTGGACCTCGATTGAGGAAGCCTCGGGTCTGTCACGATCCGATATCGAGGCCGTCGGCGAAATCTACGCCAGGGCCGAGCGCGTCATCATCAATTACGGCATGGGGATCACCCAGCATCGCCACGGCACCGGCAATGTTCAGCAGATCGCCAATCTGCTGATGCTCCGCGGCAATATCGGGCGCAAGGGTGCGGGCATCTCTCCATTGCGCGGCCATTCGAACGTGCAGGGGGACCGTACGGTCGGGATCACCGAAATTCCGAACGATGCGCTTCTGGACGGGCTGGCCCGCGTGTTTGGATTCGAGCCGCCGCGCCACAAGGGCCACAACGCGGTCGAAGCCATCGAAGCGATCCGGGATGGGCGATCGAAGGCGCTGGTCTGCCTCGGCGGCAACCTGGCCGTTGCCATGTCGGATCCGGAAGTCACATTCAAGGCAATGCGGAAGCTCGATCTCGCGGTGCACATCGCGACCAAGCTCAATCGCACCCATCTGCTGGTCGCAAAGCAATCCTTCATTCTACCCTGTCTGGGGCGCACCGAGATTGATATTCAGGCGAACGGTCGCCAGTCGGTGACTGTGGAAGATTCAATGTCGATGGTCCATGCTTCGCGCGGCGGCCTGAAACCGGCGTCCGAGCATCTGAAGTCGGAACCTGCGATTATCGCGGAAATCGCGCTGGCTACTTTGTCGAACACACGCGTCAAATGGGCGGAACTGGTTTCTGATTACGGAAAGATCCGCGATGGCATCGAGGCTATCTTTCCGGAATTCGCTGATTTCAACACCCGCATCAAGAAGCCGGGTGGATTCCGGCTCTATGTCGCGGCGTCAGTGCGTGATTGGCGGACGCCGACGAACAAGGCCAATTTCATCGTCTATCCCGGAACAGACGAGGATCCGCACGTGACCGATCGTCAAGCTCTCACGCTCGCAACGATCAGAAGTCACGACCAGTACAATACGACGATCTACGGCATGAATGATCGCTATCGCGGAATTACGGGGCGGCGCGACGTTGTGTTTGTCAATGAGCGTGACCTCGCCAGCCGCGGCCTGAAGCATGGCGATCTCGTCGATATCACCGTCGTGCCCGATGCCGGATCGAAAGCGGGCGAGCGGGTTATGCGCAACCTGACGGCGGTCGCCTTCGATATCGCGCAGGGTTCGATCGCGGCCTATTATCCGGAGGCGAATGTCCTGGTTGCGCTTGATCATTACGACGCAAAATCCGGAACGCCTTCCTACAAGTCGGTTCCGGTTCTGATCCGCGCTTCGCGAAAGCCAGAGGTGGAATGCGCGCGGACGGGCAGGAATCAACCTCTAAGGATCTGACCAGTGCAACGCTCTAGGCGAGCGGGCCGATCTGCGGATTAACGGCGGGAATCTGAAACGCGGGCAGGACTCGCTTCAGCCCGCCCAAGCCTGCTCGGCCGCCGCCGGCGCTTGCACGAAGAGGTTCCTTGCCGCCTTTCGCACTTTCTCGAATGCGCGCGCCTCGATTTGCCGTATGCGTTCACGCGAGACGTTGAAGTTCGCCGCCAGGTCTTCTAGCGTCAGTGGCTCGTCGACCAAGTGTCGCGCCTCGAAGATGCGGCGTTCGCGGTCATCCAGGACATCGATCGCGGCAACCAATGCCTTGAGCCGACGCCCCTTTTCGTCCTGTTCGACCACGATGGCTTCCGGAGAGGGGGACTGATCAACGAGATGGTCCTGCCAGTCGCCGGATTCAGCGCGATTATACATCGGCACATTGATGGATTTGTCGCCGGCCAGCCGTCGATTCATGTCGACAACATCTTCGCTCGTGACATCAAGGTCCTTTGCGATCACTGCGACCTGATCGGGGTGGAGGTCGCCGGTTTCCAATGCGGCGATCTTGCTTTTCGCGGAGCGTAGTTTGAAGAACAGCTTCTTTTGGTTCGCGGTGGTGCCGATCTTCACAAGCGACCAAGAACGCAGGATGTAATCGTGTATGGAAGCCCTGATCCACCACATCGCGTAGGTGGCAAAGCGAAAGCCTTTTTCAGGCTCAAAGCGGTTCAAGGCCTGCATCAGGCCGACGTTCCCTTCGGCGATGATTTCCGAAACGGGCAGACCGTAGCCGCGGTAACCCATGGCGATCTTGACGGCGAGCCGCAGATGACTTGTCACGAGCTGGTTTGCTGCATTACGGTCGCCGTGCTCGCGCCAACGTTTGGCGAGGTTATATTCCTGGTCTCTTTCCAGCATCGCGAAACGCCTTATGTCGTCGAAATAGCCCCGGCCGCGCCCGCTTCTGGCGAGCGCTGGTCCGCGCCGTGTTCGAACCGAGAGGCTTGCGAATTGTCCCTCATTGCCCATATCAGTCGCTCCGTTGTGGTAAGCTGGATATCTTCCGCCGCTGAAAGTCGAGCGGATCATCAGATGATAGGGGCTGCGCGCGGACGACCTATTAAAATGAGGTTTAGGACATTAAATTCGAATTCAACTGCAAGGCTCGAGTAGGGTTCGTTTGCATGGTGAAACCGACCGTTCGGCGGCTCCCGGTCGGAGCGCCGTCTCAATTCGCTTCAACAATGGCGCGAGTTCGTTACTCTTAGAGGTGCTCACCTGGCAGAGCTGGTGTTCTGCGTTTCGCCAACTCTCCAGGTGAGCCGTTAGTGGTCGAAAGCCCACGCGTTCGCGGCTTCGGATCCGTCTACCGTTCAGTAGTCGCAGTAGTAGGGATAGTTGTATGTGTAGG
>Ga0081540_1002211_pt1 | contig 16056 bp, 10 predicted proteins | sample TabmetS2T1R1_FD_71024 | JGI IMG/M metagenome (GOLD analysis project Ga0081540, IMG submission 71024) | Tabebuia heterophylla rhizosphere microbial communities from the University of Puerto Rico - S2T1R1 | ecosystem: Host-associated > Plants > Roots > Rhizosphere ... | reverse complement strand
TCCATGTGGAAGGAGGATCCGGCGATCAAGGAATGGTCAGCCTTCATGGACAAATACTATCCCGACGGCGACAAGGACGACGGCTATGCGCTCTACGGCTATGCGGCCGCCGAGACGATGGTGCAGGTGTTGACCCAATGCGGCGACGACCTGTCGCGCGAGAACATCATGAAACAGGCGGCCTCGCTGAACGACTATCGCAACCCGATCCTGTTGCCGGGCATCGCGATCAATACGGGACCTGCGGATTTCCGGCCCATCAAGCAGATGCGGCTGGTGCAGTTCGACGGCAATGCGTGGCAGCCGATCGGCGACGGCCTCGAAAACGCATTCCTCGCCCCGCCCGGGGACAATTGATCCCCGCCGTACCCCGTCTATAAGGGGCATGGGCCGCCGTCCCGGCGCCGCCCGGACCGGCATCGCAAGGCAAGGAATGTCTCCCAAAATCGATCCCATCACGCGTTCCGTGGTCCAGCATCGCCTCGGCTCGATCGTGAAGGAAATGGGGGAGGCGATGCTCCGCACCTCCTATTCGCAAATCCTCAATTCCAGCCGCGATTTTTCCCTTGCCATCACCGACACGAGCGGCCGCCTGATCGCGCAAGCCGAACACATCCCCGTTCATGTCGGCGCGCTGCCCTGGGCGACGCGCGCGGTGGAAGAGCGCTTCAAGGACATCGCGCCGGGCGACGTGATCCTGCTCAACGATCCCTATCACGGCGGCAGCCATCTGCCTGATCTGACGGCGTTCGTGCCGGTGTTCGACGGCGGAAAAAGGCTGCTCTGGACCGTGGTGCGCGCGCACCAGAGCGACATCGGCGGCGCCACGCACGGCGCCTATAATCCGGCTGCCACGGAAATCTATCAGGAAGGGATTCGCGTTCCCCCGATCAAGCTCTATGAGGCCGGCAAGCCGCGCGAGGATCTGCTCGACCTGCTCGCGCTCAACATCCGCAATCCCCGCGAATTCCGCGGCGACCTCGCAGCGATGCTGGGGGCCGCGCATCTCGGCGAGCGGCGGGTGTCACGCTTGCTGGCCGAATTCGGCGCGCCCGTCGTGGAGGCCGCGATCGAGGCCATTCTGGATGCTGCCGAGCAGCAGGCGCGCGCCGTGGTCTCGACCTGGAAGGACGGCGTGTTTCATGGCGAGGCCTTTCTCGACGATGACGGCCATGGTCGCAGAGATATCCGCATCGCCGCGAAGGTCACCAAGAGGGGCAGCGACGTCGAAGTCGACCTTTCGGAGTCCGATCCGCAATCGACCGCCTTCGTCAATTCCTCGCACGCCAACATGCAGGCGGCCGTCGCCATGGCGTTCGCCTATCTGATCGACCCGGAAATCCCGAAGAACGACGGCGCGCTGCGTCCGCTGAAGGTGATCGCCAAGCAAGGCACCATCGTGTGGGCCGACCCGGGCCGGCCGGTAACACTGTGCACCAGCCATCCCTCCAACGAAATCGTCGAAGCCATTGTGAAGGCGCTGTCGGCGTCCTGCCCGGAGCGCGCGATGGCCGGCTGGGGCCGCCGCTTCCGCATCGCCATCCAGGGCGAGAACCCGCGCAACGGCCGCAACTTCATCTGGCACATGTTCCAGGCGCGGCCTGGCGGCGGCGCTTCATCGGGCGGCGACGGCTATTCGTCGATCGGTGAATGGCACAGCGTGGGCGGCCTGAAATTCGGCAGCATTGAAGTCGCTGAAGTGCGCTTTCCGCTCTACTTCCGTCACCATGAATTCCGCCCCGGCTCCGGTGGCGACGGCCAATTCCGCGGCGGGCTCGGCGTCTCCCTCGACATGGTGCTGGAGACCGAGAAGCCCGCGCTCGGCAATACCGCGGGCGAGGGTGTGCGCTACGGGCCGTGCGGCATGTTAGGGGGCAAGGACGGCGCGCCGCATCGCTACCGCCTGCTGTCGGAAGGCCGCCCGCCGCGCGAGCTGCGCACCAAGGAAGTCGGCATCGCACTGCATCCCGGCGATTGCCTGGAGATACGTTCCTCCGGTGGCGGCGGCTGGGGTCCGCCGGACCAACGCTTGGCGCAAGCGCGCAAGGACGATGAAGAGCAGGGCCTGACATCAGGTCTGTCGGCGGAGCGGCCTTAAGCATGTACACAATCGGCGTCGACGTCGGCGGCACGTATACAGACCTCGTCGCCACCGACGAGAGCGGGCGCACGGTATTTGCGAAATCACCGTCCACACCTGCGGACCAGTCGCTGGGCGTGATGGCGGGGCTCGAAGAGCTGGCGCGGCGGCTTGGCGTGACGCGGGCCGAGATGCTGGCGAAGACCGACCGCCTCGTGCACGGCACGACGGTTGCGACCAACGCGCTGCTGGAACGTAAGGGCGCCAAGGTCGCGCTGCTCACCACCGAAGGGCATCGCGATGTCCTGGAAATGCGCGAGGGGCTGAAGCCCGACCGCTACGACCTGCGCTCGCCGCCGCCGGAGCCCCTGGTGCCGCGCGAGCGGCGGCTTGGCGTGCGGGAGCGGCTGAAGGCCGATGGCAGCGCCGCGATCCCGCTCGACGCGCGCTCGCTGGATGGTGCCATCGAGGCGGTGAAGAAGTCCGGCGCAAATTCAATCGCGGTGTGCTTCCTGCACGCCTATCTCAACCCTGCGCATGAACTCGCCGCGGTCGAGCGGCTGCGCGCGGCGATGCCTGACATCACCGTCTCGCGCTCCAGCGACGTGCTGCCGCAGATCAAGGAATATGAGCGCGTCTCCACCACGGTCGTGAACGCCTATGTCGAGCCGGTGGTGCGGCGCTATCTCACCAACCTCGAAAAGCGTCTCATCGAGGCCGGCTTCAAGGGCAGCCTCTTCATCGTGCTGTCGCATGGCGGCATGGCGCCGGTGGAGGAGGCCGCGCGGCTGGCCGCGGGCACGGTGCTGTCCGGCCCGGCCGGCGGCGTGTCCGGTGGCCGGCGCTGTGCGGACCTCGTCGGCATCGCCGATCTGGTGCCGTTCGACATGGGCGGCACCTCGACGGATATCTCGCTGATCGCGGAAGGCCATGCTTCGCTCTCCGCCGACGGCATGCTGGCGGGCCAGCGCATTGCGCTGCGCAGCCTCGATATCGCCAGCATCGCGGCCGGCGGCGGCTCAATCGCCAGCGTCGATGGCAGCGGCACGCTGCGCGTCGGCCCGGAAAGCGCGGGTTCGGTGCCGGGCCCGGCCTGCTATGGCAATGGCGGCCTTGCTGCGACCGTCACCGATGCCAATGTCGTGCTCGGCTATCTCGACGCCGCCGCCTTCATGGGCGGGGCGCGTCCGCTCGACCGCGCGGCGTCGGAATCGGCGGTCGATCGCATCGCCGCATCGCTGGGCCTGTCGCGGCTGGAAGCCGCAGCCGGCATCTATCGCATCATCAATCTGAAGATGGCCGACGGCATCCGCCTGATGACGCTGCGCCGCGGCGTCGATCCCCGCAAATTTGCGCTGCTCAGCTTTGGTGGCGCCGCGGGCCTGCACGCGGCAGAAGTCGCCCGCGAGCTCGAGATCAGGCGCATCATCGTGCCGACGGTCGCCTCCGTGCTGTCGGCCTGGGGCATGCTGACCTCTGATCTGCGCTACGAAGTCAGCCGCACGCATTATGGCGCAGGTAGCCGCATCACCGCGGGCGAGGTGCGGGCGATATTCGCCGATCTGGAGAAACAAGCCGAGGGCCGGCTAAAGAGCTGGTTCAACGGCCCGATCCGCATCGAGCGCTCCGCCGAGATGCGCTATGGCGAGCAGATCTTTGAGATTGATGTCTCGCTGGATGGCCTCGACTTGAATTCACCGTCGTTGGTGGATCAGATCGAAGACCGCTTCCACCGCCGCCACGAAGAGCTCTACACCTACGCCTCGCGCGGGCAGGAAGTCGTCTTCGTCAACGCCCGCGTCGCCGCCGTCGGCGAAGTATCACAGCGCGGCGAGAGCGCGAAGGCTGCATCGCAGGCATCCGCGTGCAAGCCGCAAGGCGTGCGCAAGGCCTGGTTCGGCGGCTGGCGCGACATCCCGGTCTACGCCTTCGACAGCTTGCTGACCGGCCATTCGCTCGAAGGTCCGGCGATCATCGAAGCCGAAACCACCACGGTGCTGGTCGACACCGGCGACCGCGTGAGCGTGAATGCGCTTGGCTGGTTGGACATCGCGTTGTGCTGAGCGAGGCACGAGCATAGGGCACGCGGCTGATACCGATCCGCGCGCGGCGCTTGGTTTGGAGTGCGTGGTCTGCGAGAGAAGGGCAATGGCGCTACGGCCCAACCATCTGCCTGATCGCCAGATTGACGATCACTGGGGCTCAGCCTCACCTGTTCACAATTTCGTAAATGCCGCGCCTTCACCATGATTTGGGGCGCTCATCCCCTGCCGGGCAGGGCAGCGCCAATGACGACTCGGACCCATAGGACACAAGAGGAGTACGAGGTGCAGGTTCGCGACCTCTTGCGCGTCGTATCGGCTTGCACCCTGGGCCTGTGGTCGTTTGCTGCGGGCCTGCTGATCGGGAGCTTTGTTCTGTTTTGAATAGCGCTTAGGGGCCGCGTTCGCAGCGGCCCTTCGCTGGCGGGCACGATCGTACAGTTGCACTAGCGCTTCGCTTGCCCGTAATTCAGCAGTCCGCCCTTGCTCTTCGCAGGGTGTGCGCGCAGGCCTTCCTCGTTGGGCTCGGTGCCCCAGCCCGGCCGATCCGGGATGACCAGATGGCCGTCGACATATTCGGGCACGTGGGTGAACAGCTCGTGGTCCCAGGCCAGCCGATCGATGTCGGTTTCCATGATGCGCAGGTTGGGCACGGCGGCGCAGAAATGCGCGTTCATCATGCTGCAGAGATGGCCGTAGAAATTGTGCGGGGCGACGTTGACCTCATAATGCTCAGCGGCGGCGGCGATCTTCATGGATTGCCACACGCCATTCCAGGGCGTATCGATGATGGCGACGTCCATCGCCTGCTCACGGAAATAGGGCAGGAATTCGCGCAGGCCCAGCAGCGTCTCGCAGGATGAGATCGGGTGCGGGCTCTGGCGGCGGATATAGCCGAGCGCCTCGGGATTGAAGGTGTCGATCTCGACCCAGAACATGTCCATCTCCTCGATGGCGCGCAGGATCTTCAGGTAACCTTCGGTCTTGGCGTTGAAGTTGAGGTCGAGCAGCAGGTCGACATCGGGGCCGGCGCCGTCGCGAATCGCTTCCAGATGCATGCAGAGATTGCGCAGCACCGTTCGGTCGACATTGATCTCAGGCTGGAAGGGCGAGCCGAATCCCGGCCGCCAGCCCATCGGCTTGCCGTCGGTGTAGACGAAGATGTTCGTCTTCATCGCGGTAAAGCCCTTTTCGCGTACCTCGTTGCCGATCGCTTTGACGCCGTCGAGGCTGGTGATCGGCGGCTTGTACCAGTCGGGATGATTGATGCGCCAGGTCGCGCAATGCGACCAGTATACGCGGACGCGGTCGCGGATTTTGCCGCCGAGCAGTTCGTAGCAGGGTACGCCCAGCGCCTTCGCCTTCACGTCCAGCAGCGCGTTCTCGATGGCGCCCAGCGCCAGCGCGACCACGCCGCCGGCGGCAGGCCGCGTCGCCGAAAACAGCTCCGCATAGATGCGCTCGTGCTGGAATGCGTTCTTGCCGACCACGCGCGCCGACAGCCGCTCGATCGCGGCGGTGACGCCAGGCGCGCCAAACCCCTCGTCGTATTCGCTCCAGCCGACGATGCCGTCCTCGGTGACAACCTTGACAAAATGGTAGTTACGCCAGCCGGCGTCGCAGGCAAGGGTTTCGACGCTTTTGACGGTGGCGTTCTTGCTCATGTTTCCATCCCGCTTGCTGTGCGCACGCTTTTCCAACCCATAGACGGTTGATTTCCCCTCCACAACTCGTGCCCGCTCTGCGCTACACGCACGCGCGCATGCAGGATTTGCGCACGCGATGAATTCCGCGAAACGGAACAAAATTCCGCTTGCATCGCAACACCGGCAAGGTTTGATGGACGCCAACAACAAAACCGAACCGGCGTGAAAAATCAGTTCCGGTCGCTTCGGCAACGGGGAGACGTGATGGGAGCGTTGTCGCACCTGCGAGTCGTCGAGATCGGAAGTGCGCCCGCAGCAAGCTACTGCGCGCGGCTGTTTGCGGATTTCGGCGCCGATGTGCAGAAGGTCGAACCGCCAGCGGGCGATCCACTCCGCCGCGCGGCGCCGTTGACCCCGAACGGGCAGAGCGCGTGGTTCGCGTTCCTCAACTTCAACAAGTCAAGCGTCGTGCTCGATGCGGGCGCGTCGGCAGGCCTCGCCGAGTTGATCGCCGGCTGCGACATCCTGATCGACGGCCGCGATATCGATGCGGCGGATTGTCCCGCGCTCGATCTGGAAGCCCTGCAGCGCAACCATCCCGGGCTCGTCCATGTCGGGACAAGCTGGTTCGGTCATGACGGCCCCTATGCGGAATTTGCCGCCACCGACGCCACCATTCGCGCGCTGACGGGCCTGGTGAAGCTCGTCGGTCCGGAACAGGGCCCGCCCATGCACGCGCCGGATTTCCAGACCGGTATCCTGGGCGGCCTCTGGGGGTTCATTGCTGCCGCATCGTCGGTGCTCGGACGCATGCGCGACGGGCGCGGCGGCAGCCATCACTTAAGCATCTTCGAAGCCAGCATCGCCGTGACCGAATACATCATGTTCGAGTCGTTCCTGCGCGGCGACATCATGCGGCGGATCGGCGTCAACCGGTTCTGGCCGACCTTCCCGGTCGGCATCTACGAGACCAAGCAGGGCTGGCTCGGCGTCACCACGGTGACCCCGGCGCAGTGGCGCGCCTTCTGCGAGATGTTGGGCCTCTTGGACCTGCGCGACGACAAGACGCTGTTCCTCGGCGTCGACCGGCTGCAGCATGTCGGGATGATCGAGGGCAAGATCCTGCCGCGCCTGAAGCAGCGCACCGCGCAGGAATGGTTTGCCGAAGGTTTGAAGCGAAAAATCCCGATCGTGCCGGTGCCTGACATTGCCGATCTCATTGCCGATGAGGAGAAGCGCGCGCGCGGCGCGATCGTGCCGATCGAGATCGGGGATGAGCGCGGTTCCACCGCAGGCTCGATGCAGCGCCTGACCGGCACACCGCCGCGGCGCGGCGGCAGGGTGCCTGACGTCGGCGAGCAGCAGCCGGATGCAGCGAAGGCGCCGGCCGCGCATGCCGCTGCGACAGGGGCATCTGGCGATCTCCCGCTCGCTGGCATCCGCGTCATCGACTTCTCGATGGGCTGGGCGGGTCCGATCTGCACCCGCACGCTCGCCGATCTCGGCGCCGACGTCATCAAGATCGAGGCGATCCAGTATCCGGACTGGTGGCGCGGCGTGGACCGCCGCCCCGCCTATGTGCTCGACAAGCAGTACGAGAAGACGGTGCGCTACTGCATCATGAACCGCAACAAGCGCGGCATCACGCTCGACCTGACGCGGGATCAAGGTCTCAATCTGGCGCAGCGTTTGGTCGCGGATGCCGACCTCGTGGTCGACAACTATTCCGTCGAAGTGCTGCCGAAGCTCGGGCTCGGCTATGACATCGTAAGCAAGCTCAATCCGAAACTGGTCATGATGTCGATGTCGGCGTTCGGCGCAGGCAGCATGCATCGCGATTGCCGCGCCTATGGTTCGACGCTGGAGCAGGGCTCGGGCCTGCCGAGCGTGGTTGGAGAAGCCGGCGGGCCGCCGGTCATGAGCCACACCGCGTTCGGTGATGCCGTCGGCGGGCTGAACGGCTGTGCCGCGGCGCTGACGGCGCTGATCAATGCAAAACTCACCGGCAAGGGGCAGTTCATCGATCTGGCGCAGATCGAGTGCATGATGCCGTTTGCCGCGCCGTGGATCGTCGCACACTCCATCGACGGCAAGGCGCCAGAGCGATACGGCAACCGCCATCCGGATTTCGTGCCGCATGGCTGCTTCCGCTGCGCCGGCGAGGATGGCTGGGTCATGGTCGCCGTATCCGGTGATGCGATGTGGCCGCGGCTTGCAAAGCTGCTCAGTCGCGAGAATTGGGCTGCGGATACGACGCTGAAGACCGCGGCCGGGCGCCGCAAGATCGAAAGCGAGATCGAAGCGGCAATCACGGCATGGACCTCGACACGCGCGCCGGACGAGGCGATGGCGGAGCTACAGGCCGCCGGTGTCGCTTCCGGCGTGGCGCGCATGCCGATCGATCTGTTGAACGACCCGCAGCTGCACGCGCGCGGCTTCATCCAGGAGATCGACCGCGCCTTCATCGGCAAACACCCGCAGCCCTCGCTGCCGTTCCGCGATGGCGACAAGCCGCTGGCGATCCGCAGCGCACCGCCGACGCTTGGCGAGCACAACCGCGAAATTCTCATTGGCTTGCTCGGCCTGTCGGAAGCCGAGATCGAGCAGCTCACGCGCGACGGCATCATCGGGACGGAGATGCTGATGGAGGAAGAGCTTGTGAAAGAGAAGAAGCGGGCGGCGGGCTGATGGCGGCTCGCCCGGCACAGCGTGCATCAGATAGCGGCGGCTCGCGGCCGCTGATGTCGGTGCGCGGCCTCGGCATCCGCTTCAAGACCTTCCATGGCGTGTGGCAGGCCACGCGCAAGATCGATTTCGACATTGCGCCGGGCGAGCGCGTCGGCATCGTCGGCGAGAGCGGTTGCGGCAAGACCATCACGGGGCTGTCGATCCTGCGGCTGCTCCCGAACAATCTCGCCGGGCTCGACGGCTCGATCATGTTCAACGGCGTCGATCTTGCCAGATGCGGCGGCAAGCAGATGCGCGCCATCCGCGGCCGGTGCATCGCCATGATCTTCCAGGAGCCGATGAGCGCGCTCGACCCGGTGTTCACCGTGGGGCACCAGATCGCGGAAACGCTGCGGGTCCATACCAATATCGATCGCGAGGCGGCGAGGGCGAAGACCCTCGACATGCTGCGCCGGGTCGGCATCGCCTCGCCCGAGCGGCGCATCGACGATTACCCGCACCAGCTTTCCGGTGGGATGCGCCAGCGCGTGATGATCGCCGCCGCCCTGATCTGCGGGCCGCAGCTCCTGATCGCGGACGAGCCGACCACGGCGCTCGACGTCACCGTGCAGGCGCAAATCCTGGAACTGCTGCGCGAGCTCAGCGAGACTTCGAACACGGCGCTGATGCTGATCACCCACGACCTCGGCGTGGTCGCGGAGACCTGCACCCGCATGATCACCATGTATGCCGGCGAGGTCATCGAGGACGCCGGCGTCGATGACGCGCTGGTCAGGCCGCTGCATCCCTACACATCGGGCCTGCTGCGCTCGCTGCCTCACTTAAGCGAACGGCGCGGCAAGCTCGCCTCGATTCCGGGCCGTGTGCCCTCGATCATGGACATGCCGAACGGCTGCCGCTTCAAGGCACGCTGCCCGCACGCCGTCGACGCCTGCAACGCCGAGCAGGAACTGCGCGATGCCGGCGGCGGCCGCAGGGTGCGCTGTGCCCGCTATGCCGAACTCAATCTGCCCGGCGCGCTGCATCCTGCGAGTTCGGCGCCAACAGCGGCCGTGGCGGCGCGGCCATGACATCAGCAACCGACCCCATCGTCTCGGTGCGCGACCTGCAGGTGCGCTTCCAGACCTCTGACCGCCGAGCCACCGTGAAGGCGGTGGATGGCGTCAATTTCGACGTCCGCCGCGGCGAGACCTTCGGCATCATCGGCGAGTCCGGATCGGGCAAGACCACGATCGGCCGTGCGCTGGTGTTCCTGCTCAAGCCCAGCGCCGGCGCCATCCTGCATGGCGGTATCGACCCTCTGGCATTGCCGCGAAAGCAGTTCCAGAGCCATCGCCGCGATTACCAGATCATCTTCCAGGACCCGAACGCGGCGCTGAATCCGCGCATGACCATCCTGTCGTCGGTGCTGGAGCCGCTGGAACTGGCGGGCGAGCGCACGAAAGCGGAGCGGCTGGCGCGGGCGCGCGAGGCGCTGGACCGCGTCGGCCTGCCGCAGGAGATCGCCGAGCGCTATCCGCACCAGCTATCCGGCGGCCAGAAGCAGCGCGTGGTGATCGCCCGCGCGCTGACGCTCCGCCCGAAACTGATTGTCTGCGACGAGGTGGTGGCAGCGCTCGACATGTCGATCCGCGGCGACGTGCTCAACCTCTTTGCCGATCTGCAGCGCGAGCTGGGGCTCACCTACGTCTTCATCACCCATGACCTCGCCGTGGTCTCGCATATCAGCGAGCGCGTCGCGGTGATGTATCTCGGCCGTTTCGTTGAGCTCGGTCCGACCGAGAGCGTCTCGGAACGGCCGCTGCATCCCTATACCCAGGCGCTGCTGTCGGCGGAGCCGCGGCCGTTGCCGTCAGCGATGCGCGGCGGCGAGCGGATCGTGCTGGAAGGCGAGATCCCGAGCCCGATCGATCCGCCGTCCGGCTGCCGTTTCCGCACCCGTTGCCGCTACGCGCAAGACATCTGCGCCGACAAGACGCCAGACTGGCGCGAACTGGTCGCGGGTCATTGGGTGGCCTGCCACTTCGCCGATCGCCCGAACTTTTCACCGAACTGAGTACGCCGAGGGAGAACCGGACATGACTGGGACCACGCGACGCGAGCTGATGGCGCTGATGACGGGCGCGGCCGCAGGCATTGCCCTCGGCGGTCCGGCCCTCGCGCAAGCCGTGCCGAAGCGCGGCGGCATTTTGCGTATCTCCGCGCCGGCAAATCCCTCCAGCCTCGATCCCGCCACTGGCGGTGCCGGCTCCGATCACGCTTTCCTGTTCACGATGTACGACACCCTGACCGAGTGGGAATTCGAGACGCTGAAGCCCAGGCCCGGCCTTGCCGAAAGCTGGAAGTTCACCGATCCCACCGCCTTCGTGATGAACATCCGCGCCGGCGTCACCTTCCACGACGGCACGCCGCTTGATGCGGAAGCCGTGAAGTTCAACCTCGACCGCAACAAGGGCGACGCCAAGTCGAACATCAAGGCGGACCTCGCATCGGTGGACACGGTTGAAGTCACCGGCCCGATGCAGGTCACGCTGAAGCTGAAGAACCCGGACTCTGCGTTGCCGGGCATCCTGTCCGACCGCGCCGGCATGATGGTGTCGCCGACGGCGCTGAAGGCGAGTGGGGCCGACGGCAATGTCGCGCGCAAGCCCGTGGGCGCCGGCGCCTACAGCTTCGTGAGCTGGGCTGATGGCGAGAAAATCGTGGTCAAGCGCAACGAGAAATACTGGAAGCCGAACCGGCCCTATCCCGATGGGATCGAGATGTCGATCATCCCGGAGCTTGCTACCGGGGCACGCTCGGTGACGGCGGGCCAGAACGACCTGATGTATCAGTTGCCGCCGCGGCAGAAGGCCATTCTGGAACGGTCCAGCAGCATCAAGGTGATGAACGGCCCGACACTTTATGTGTTCCAGATCTTCCTGAACTGGGCCAAGCCGCCGTTCGACGACATCAGGGTCCGCAAGGCCTTCAATTTTGCGATTGACCGCGAGGCCTTCGTGAAGGCCGCGCTCGCAGGCCTTGCCGAGCCCGCCTACATGAATTTGCCGAAAGCGCACTGGGCCTACGACAAGTCGGTGGCCGGGCTCTATCCGCATAACCCCGATATGTCGAAGAAGCTGCTCAGCGAGGCCGGCCACAAGGAAACGCTTCCGATCGAGCTTGTCGGCTATCCCGACCAGGACTCGGTGCAGCGCCAGGAAATCCTGATCGAGATGTTCCGTAAGGGCGGCATGAACGTGCAGTTCAAGAACGCGCCGATCGCGGAAGCTTCCGCGGCGTTCTTCGGCGCCGAGAAGCGCGGTTCCGGCATTCTGGCGGCATGGACCGGCCGGCCCGACCCGAGCCTGACCTATTCGCTGATGTTCACCAAGGACGCCTATTACAATGGCGGCCGCGCGCCGGTTCCACCGGAGCTGGAAGCCGCGATCAAGGAGTCGCGTGCTTCCGAAGATCTCGAGCTGCGCCGCAAGGCGTTCGCGACCGTGCAGCGGCTGGTGATGGAGAACGCCTTCGTGGCGCCGCTCGCCTTCCAGTTCGAGCTGGTGGCCATGAACAAGAAGGTGCAGGGCTACAAGCCCAATCTGCTGGGAAAACCCAAATACGACGACGTCTGGCTCGAAAGCTGAAGGGATGGCGCGACGCAGTCCGGTACGGGTGATCGGCGGCCGCCTGCTGCAGGCGTTGCCGGTGATCCTGCTCGCGACCTTCATGGTGTTCGCGCTGCTCAAGCTCGTCCCCGGCGACGTCGCGGTGACGCTGGCCGGCGACAACGCCACCGACACGCGCATCACCGAGATCAGGAAGGTCTACGGGCTCGACCGTCCGTTCCTGGTGCAATACGGATCGTGGCTCGCCAAGGCGGCGCAGGGCGATCTCTCGCAATCGCTGCTCACGGGCGAGAAGGTCGCAACCTCCATCGGCCGCGCCTTTCCCAATACGCTGCTGATCGTCGTCATCGCGCTGATCATTGCGCTCGTGACAGGCATTCCGATGGGCGTGGTCGCCGCGATCAAGCCGAACGGCTGGGTCGACAAGGTCGTCAGCGCCATCGCCTCGCTCGGTGTTGCCATTCCCGGCTTCTGGCTCGCCATGATCCTGGTCGCCGAAATCTCGCTGAAGCTGAACTGGCTGCCGGCCACCGGCGCAAAGTCCTTCGCGGTTTCGCCCTGGGAGGCGATCCGTCACGCGCTGCTGCCCGGCATCGCCATTGCCGCCTACGGCATGGCCGAGGTGGCGCGGCAGTTGCGGGGCTCGCTGCTGGAAGTGCTGTCGTCGCAATATGTGCGCACGCTGCACGCCAAGGGCCTGTCGATGAGCCGCATCCTGTGGCAGCACGGGCTGAAGAACGTCGCCGTCAATCTCTTCACCATCATCAGCGTGCTGGTCAACCGCATGCTGGCGGCGACCGTCGTCATCGAGGCGGTGTTTGCCATTCCCGGCATGGGTAGCCTGATCGTGCGTGGCGCCATCCAGCGCGATTTTCCGATCGTGCAGGGCGTGGTGTTCGCGATGGTGATCGTGGTCATCCTGGTGAACCTGATCGCCGATCTGCTTTGCGCCGCCGTCGATCCGAGGATCGAGCAATGACCGACATGGCGCTTCCAGCTCCGAGGGTGCAGGCACAGCCGACGCGGCTGCGGCGTTTTTTCCGCTGGCTGGCGAGCGATCTGCGCGCGGCGCTGGCGCTGCTCGTGCTGCTGGTGCTGGTCATCGTCGCCATCGGCGCGCCCTGGATCGCGCCCTATGCGCCGACCGCGCAGGACGTCAACAACATGCTGGCGCCGCCGGGGGCAGGGCATCTGCTCGGCACCGACGACCTCGGCCGCGACATCTTCAGCCGCCTGATCTACGGCGCGCCGGCGACCGTTTACGCCAGCGTCCTCGCCGTGAGCGTGGCGGTCGCGGTCGGCCTGCCGGTGGGTCTGATCGCAGGGTTCTTCGGTGGCTGGACCGACGACATCATCAGCCGCATCATCGATACCTTCCTGTCTTTTCCGGCCATCGTGCTCGCCATCGCGGTGACCGGCGCGCTCGGCATTGGCCTGACAAACGGCATGATCGCGGTCGGTATCGTGATGTTCCCCGCGCTGGCGCGGATCGTGCGGGCGCGCACCCTGATCGTGCGGCAGGAACTCTATGTCGATGCCTCCAGGTGCTTTGGCGCGCCGGCCTGGCATATCCTGTGGCGGCATGTGCTGCCGAATTCGCTGCCGCCGGTCATCGTCCAGGTGACGCTGCTGCTTGCCGCAGCGCTTTTGGCTGAGGCCAGCCTCAGCTTCCTCGGCCTCGGCATCCAGCCGCCCAATCCGAGCTGGGGGGCGATGCTGGCCCGGGCCTACCAGTATATGGAGATCGCGCCGGAGCAGATGTACGCTCCTGGGCTTGCCATTCTGGTGGTCTCGCTGGCATTCAATGCGCTCGGGGAATCCCTGCGCATCGTGCTCGATCCCACGATGAAGGATCGTTGAGACGGAACGACCAATGCCTTTCAACAAGCTTCTGATCGCCAATCGCGGCGAGATCGCCATCCGCATCGCGCGTGCCGCCGATGAGGCCGGCCTTGCTTCGGTCGCGATCCATCCGGCCGATGATGCCGCCTCGCTGCATGTGCGCTCGGCCGACGAAGCCCACGAAATCCCGGGCCGCGGCGCGCGGGCCTATCTCGACATCGAGGCTGTGATATCGGCCGCCAAGGCGACCGGCTGCGACGCGCTGCATCCCGGCTACGGTTTTCTCAGCGAGAATGTCGCGCTGGCGCGGCGTTGCGCCGAGGAAGGCATCACCTTTGTCGGCCCGTCCCCGGCGGCGCTGGAACTGTTCGGCGACAAGGCCAAGGCCAAGGCGCTGGCAAAAAGCTGCGGCGTGCCCATCATCGACGGCACGGAAGGTCCGACTACGCTGGAGGAGGCGCGCGCTTTTCTCGCAAGATATGGCGCGGTCATGATCAAGGCCATCGCCGGCGGCGGCGGCCGCGGCATGCGCATGGTCGATGATCCCTTAAGGCTGGAAGAAGCCTATGCGCGCTGCCAGTCCGAAGCGATGGCGGCGTTCGGCAGCGGCGATGTCTATGTCGAGCGGCTGATCCGGAAGGCGCGTCACATCGAGGTGCAGATCATCGGCGACCGCCACGGCGCGATCAGCCATCTCTGGGAGCGCGAATGCACCATCCAGCGGCGCAACCAGAAACTCATCGAGGTCGCGCCGAGCCCCTCGCTCAGCGAGGCGCTGCGCGCGCGGATCATCGAGGCCGCCAAGCAGCTCGCGGCCGCCGCGCATTACGACAATCTCGGCACCTTCGAATTCCTGGTCGATGTCGACGCGCGGGGCAACGAGGATCCATTCGCCTTCATCGAGGCCAATCCGCGGCTGCAGGTCGAGCACACCGTGACGGAACAAGTGCTCGGTATCGATCTGGTGCGGGCGCAGCTCGCCGTCGCCGACGGCGACACGCTCGGCTCGCTTGGCCTCGCGCAGCCCTATGTGCCAAGGCCGCGCGGCTACGCCATCCAGCTTCGCGTCAACATGGAGACCATGGACGAGACCGGCGCCACCCAGCCGACGGGCGGGGTGCTCTCGATGTTCGACCTGCCGTCGGGGCCGGGCGTGCGCGTCGATACCTTCGGCTATTCCGGCTACAGGACCAGCGCTGCGTTCGATTCCCTGCTGGCGAAGGTGATCGTGCATTCCACCGGCGCGGGCTGGCCCGACGCCGTGCAGAAAGCGAGCCGCACCTTGCGTGAATTCCGTATCGGCGGCGTTGCCACCAACATCCCGTTCCTCAGCGCAATCCTTTCGCACGCGGATTTCGCCGCCAACCGCATCTCCACCGGCTTCATCGACACCCATATCGCTGACCTCGTCGGCGCGGCCGAGAATGTCGAGACGCTGCTGGTGGAAGAGGCGCACATGGCAAGCGCGCCGGTCGAGGCCGCGCCAACCACTGCTGCTCCCGCCGGCTCAGTGCCGGTGCCGGCGCCGCTGCAGGGCACCGTCGTCAGCATTGATGTCGCGGAGGGCGATCTCGTTCGTCCCGGCCAGCAGATCGCCGTGCTCGAATCCATGAAGATGGAGCATCTCGTCAATGCACCGCATGGCGGCAAGGTCACGCGGGTCGCGAGCGGCACCGGCACCACGTTGATGCAGGGCGAGGCGATCCTGTTCCTCGAGCCGGTGGAGCTGGACGAACATGACGTCATCGAGGAAGCCGAGGTCGATCTCGATCACATCCGCGCTGATCTGGCCGAACTGAATGCGCGTCACGCCATCACGCATGACGAAAACCGTCCCGGCGCAGTGGAGCGGCGGCGCAAGACCAACCAGCGTACCGCGCGCGAGAACATCGCCCAGCTCGTCGATCCCGGCTCGTTCGTCGAATACGGCTCGCTCGCGATCGCCGCGCAGCGGCGGCGGCGCAAGGTGGAGGATTTGATCCAGAACACGCCGGCCGATGGTCTCATTTCCGGTGTCGCCACGGTCAACGCGGACAAGTTCGGGCCCGAAGGCGCGCGCTGCATGGTGATCGCCTATGACTACACCGTGCTGGCGGGCACCCAGGGCCACATGAACCACAAGAAGATCGACCGCATGCTCACGCTGA
>Ga0081540_1002210_pt1 | contig 16066 bp, 13 predicted proteins | sample TabmetS2T1R1_FD_71024 | JGI IMG/M metagenome (GOLD analysis project Ga0081540, IMG submission 71024) | Tabebuia heterophylla rhizosphere microbial communities from the University of Puerto Rico - S2T1R1 | ecosystem: Host-associated > Plants > Roots > Rhizosphere ... | reverse complement strand
CCCCGGGCCGGGCCCGGGCGGCCCCCCCAGGAAGCGGGGGTTCCCCGCCACGAACAGGGCCGGGACCGTGACCGGCGCGTGACGCCACGGCGCGGTCAGGGCCCAGTTCCGGTCCAGGTTGCGGTACCAGTTGAGCGGGCCGGTGAACCCCGCCTCGGCGTACTCGGCGGCGAAGACCGCCACGTCGCCGTCGGTGAGCCAGCCGGGCGGCGACGGCGGCTCCGGGCATAGGTCGAGCAGCCCGCCGCCACGCGGGACGACCGGCAGCAGCGGGGGCGCCTCGCCGGACGCGGCGTAGAGCAGCCGGCGGAACGTGGCGGGCAGGTCCCGCGCGAGCTCGGCGTCGGCGATCCCCGGCGCCTGGAAGTAGGCCATGTAGAAGCCGTCGCCCAGGCGCTGGCGCAGCGTCCCCAGCGGCGGGGCGCTTCCCCGCGGCCGGTAGGGGACGCTCAGCCCGACCACCCCCCGCACCCGGTCGGGACGCATCAGGGCCGCGTGCCAGGCGACCGGAGCGCCCCAGTCATGGCCCGCGACCACGGCGCTGTCCTCGCCGAGCGCGTCCATCAGCGCGAGCACGTCGCCGGTCAGGTGCAGGATCGTGTAGTCCTCCACCGCGGCTGGCCGCCCGGTCCGGCAGTAGCCGCGCTGGTCGGGCGCCACCGCGTGGAAGCCCGCCCCGGCCAGCGCCGTGAGCTGGTGCCGCCACGAGTACCAGCACTCGGGGAAGCCGTGCAGCAGCAGCACGAGCGGTCCCGCGCCCGCCTCGGCGATGTGCATGGGCAGCCCGCCGGCGTCGACCATCCGGTGCGTGATGGGGACGGCTTCCCCCGTCCCGGTGCGCTGGTGCACTCTGGCCCCCTCTCTCGGCCGAACGATAGCGCGGCGCGGGCCCGGCCTTCCCCGGATCCACGGCACGGCCGGATTCGTGCTTTGTCAGCGATTCCCGGGCCATCGGGAGCCTCTCGGAGCATCCTGTAGAGAGGCGGACGTGGGTAAGGGGGAACAGGTGAGCCGCAGGATGCTCCGGTTGGACATCCCGGTGTTCCCGGACCGGCGGATGTTCAGGGTGCACGACGCGACGGTCGACCCGGACGCGCCGGGTGGCCCCCTCGCGCCCCAGGGCGCGCTGATGAGCGTGAACCGAGAGCAGATGTGGGTCGGCAGCCTGCAGGAGCACATCGCGGTCCGGCTCTTCCTCGAGGAGTGGGACATGGCGCCGCCGCTGTTCGGCGACGAGTGGGAAGACGAGGCAAAGGCCGTGATCTACCTGCGCGGCGCGCTCAGCATCGACATGGGCTCGGCCGGCCGGGCCGTCAGCCGGCTCCAGCTCGCCGGCGGGGTCGGCGACTACGTGGTCCGGGTGTTCGCCCGCAACCGCCGCGAGGTCAGCAGGCTCTACAACGAGCTGTTCGAGCGGGGCGTCGACCCGCTGAGCGACGAGTTCCAGCAGGCACGCAGGGCGCTCGAGGGGCACGAGCAGTACCTGCTGCAGCTGTGGCGCTAGCCCTGACGGCTCCTACGGCGCCAGCGTGGCCGTGGACGGGCCAGGCCGGCCCTTGAGGGCGGGCTGCTGTGGCGCGGCCACCGACGGCTGCCGTGACGCCGGGGGGGTGGCCCGCCCGCCGCCGCGATCGGGCATCGCCCGCAACGGCAGCAGCGCATAAGCGATCAAGGACACGACCGTCACGGTGACGAGCACCACGCACGCCGCCAGGATGCGCACGCGTGTCGAGCGCAGGACGCTGACCGCGCCCTGGCGGCCGAACGACGCCATCCGGGCCGCGAGCGCCGGCTCGGCCTTGACGAGATGCTGCTCGATCTCGGCCAGGGCGCGCTGCTCATCCATGGAGAGCGCCATGCCGCCACCTCCGCCCGTTCCCGCCGAGGATCGATGCCACTACTATCCCCGGTCGGAAGATTTTTAGCCAGATCGTGGCCTGTCCTGGCCGCAAATCGCCCCGTGGGCACGGGCCGCCGGAATCCACCGTAGTCGAACAGGTGTTTGACGCAAGGGAACAGCTGTTCTAGTTTGCCTCTTATGCGGTGGGATGCCATGCGGATCCAAGGCGGCGGCCCGGGACCGCCCGCGCTGTTCGAACGCGGCGCGGTGGCCCGCTCGTTCGACACCCCCGGCTTCCGTGGCATCACCTTCTTCGAGGTGCACGCGCGCTCGGTCATCAACAGGGTGCCCGAGGCGTCCCGCATGCCGTTCCGCTGGACGATCAACCCGTACCGGGGCTGCTCCCACGCGTGCTCGTACTGCCTCTCCGGAGAGACGCCGATCCTGATGGCCGACGGCCGCACCCGCCCGCTGGCCGACCTGCGGCCCGGCGATGCCATCTACGGAACCGTCCGGCAGGGCTCTTACCGTCGCTACGTGCGGACCACGGTGCTGGCCCATTGGCGGACGGTGAAGCCCGCGTACCTGACCACCCTCGAGGACGGCACGAGCCTTGTCACCAGCGGGGACCACCGCTTCCTGGCCGACCGCGGCTGGGCGCACGTCGCCGGCGCCGCGAGCGGCACGCCGCGTCCGCATCTGACGCCCGGCACCAAGCTGACGGGGGTCGGCGGCTTCGCGGACCAGCCCAAGGATTCCGCGGAGTACCGGCACGGCTACCTGCGCGGGGTGGTCCGCGGCGACGGGAGCCCCGGCACCTGCCCCGACGCGGACGCGCTGGGGCGGGCACGCGCCTACCTCGACGGCATGGGCGTCACGACGGCCACGTGGGTGCCGCGCTGGCCGGCCTCACCGAGCATGGACTGGCGGAAGGGCTTCCTGGCCGGGATCTTCGACGCCGGGGGCAGCTACGGCCACGGGGCGCTGCGGATCGGCAGCACCGACCGGGCGATGATCGGCTGGGCCACCGCCTGCCTGTACGCCCTGGGGTTCGAGGTGCTGATCGAGCCCGGCGAGCGCGCCAAGGGCCTGCGCGCCATCCGGCTCCGCGGCGGGCTGAGGGAGGCGCTCCGGTTCTTTCACACCACCGACCCCGCGCTCACCGGCAAGCGCACGATCGAGGGCGCGGCGGCCGAGACCGGGGCGCGGCTCGGCGTGGCGTCGGTGGAGCCGCTCGGGCTGGACGCGCCCATGTTCGACATCACGACCGGGACCGGTGACTTCATCTCCGACGGCGTGGTGAGCCACAACTGCTACGCGCGGCGGTCACACACCTACCTGGACCTGGACGCCGGGCACGACTTCGACTCCAAGATCGTGGTCAAGGTCAACGCGCCGGAGCGGGTGCGTGCCGAGCTCGCCGCGCCGCGCTGGCAGGGCGAGCACGTCGCGATGGGCACCAATGTGGACTGCTACCAGCGCGCCGAGGGACGCTACCGGCTCATGCCGGGCATTCTGGCCGCGCTGCGCGACGCCGCCAACCCGTTCTCGATCCTGACCAAGGGCACGCTGATCCTGCGCGACGCCGACCTGCTCGCGGAGGCATCCGAGGTTACCGGCGTGGGACTGGCCGTCTCCGTCGGGTCCACCGACGAGGACCTGTCGCGGGTGCTTGAGCCGGGTGCGCCCAGCCCGCGGCGCCGCCTCGAGGTGTGCGCCGCGTTCACCGACCGCGGGATGGGCTGCGCGGTGCTGATGGGCCCTGTCGTCCCGTTCCTTTCCGACTCCCCCGCCCAGCTCGCCGCCACGGTGCGCCAGGCCGCGCAGGCGGGCGCGAGCTCGGTCAGCCCGATCGTGCTCCACCTGCGCCCCGGCGCGCGGGAATGGTTCTTCCGCTGGCTCGGCGAGCACCACCCCGGCCTGGTCGCCCGCTATCGCGGGCTCTACGGGCGCAGCGCGTACGCGCCGAAGGCCTACCAGCAGCAGGTGGGCGAGCGGGTCCGGGAACTGGCCCGCCGGTACGGGGTCGGCCGGGGCAGGGTCGGCCGGGGCGGCGCGCCGCCTGCCACGCCCGACCCGGTGCCCGCCGTCCCGGCCGCCACCCAGCTCACCCTGCTCTTATGCGCATCGCCCCCGGGACCTGCGCAGCGGTGACCGGCACGTAGAGTTGGCAGGCGTGGAACCCGGCCGCGGTAACGAGGGCCAGCCGGCACCGGAGCGGCTGGCGGTGCGCACCGTCCCCATCGCAGACCCCGGCAGCCTGGTGGGCGGGCTTCCCGAGCCCGCGGCGCTGGCGTGGATCCGGCAGGGCGATGGGCTGGTCGGATGGGGTGAGGCCGCCAGGATCACCCTGCCGGCCGGCGAGGACCGGTTCACGGCCAGCGAGAAGTGGCTGCGCGAACTGTTCGACCGCGCCACGATCGAAGACGACGTCGCGATGCCCGGCTCCGGGCCGGTCGCGTTCGGCAGCTTCACCTTCGACCCCACCTGCGACGGATCGGTCCTGGTCGTGCCCGGCGCGGTGCTCGGCCGGCGGGACGGGCAGGCGTGGCTCACCACGATCGGCGACCCGGCCGACTCGCTCCGCCCGGCCCGCCCGCTCACCGCGCCGGCCGAGGTGCGCTGGCATGACGGCAGCCTGCCCCCGCCGGACTGGGAGCGGGCCGTCGCGACGGCGGTCGACCGGATCCGGTCGGGCAAGCTCGGCAAGGTGGTTCTCGCCCGCGACCTGTACGCCACCGCGTCCGGCGACATCGACGTCCGGGTCCTGCTCCGGCGGCTGGCGGACCGCTATCCCGATTGCTACACGTTCGCCTGCGCGGGGCTGGTGGGCGCCACTCCCGAGTTGCTGATCAGGCGGCAGGACGACGACATCAGCTCGCTGGTCCTCGCCGGCACGATCGAGCGCGGCAGGGACGCCGAGGAGGACGAGGCGCTCGGAGCCAGCCTGCTGTCCTCGGCGAAGGAGACGGAGGAGCACGAGTACGCGGTCGCCGGCGTGCGCGCCACGCTCGCACCGCTCTGCGAAACGCTGACGTTGGACAGCAGGCCGTTCCTGCTGCGCCTGGCCAACGTGCAGCACCTCGCCACCGCGATCAGCGGCAGGCTGGCCCCGGCCGGGCAAGCCGCCGAGCATTCGGTGCTGTCGCTGGTCGCCGCGCTGCACCCGACCGGGGCCGTGTGCGGCACCCCGACCGAGGTCGCCATGGAGCTGATCCGCGAGCTTGAGGGGATGGACCGCGGCCGCTACGCCGGGCCGGTCGGCTGGGTGGACGCACGCGGCAACGGCGAGTGGGGCATCGCGCTGCGCTGCGCCGAGGTCGACGGCCCGCGGGCGCGGCTGTTCGCCGGCGGCGGCATCGTCAGCGGCTCGGACCCGGTGGCCGAGCTCGCCGAGTCCCAGGCCAAGTTCCGCCCGGTGCAGTTCGCGCTCGAGGCCTGACGGCCCTCAGCCCGTTCCCGCGGCGGCGGTGCAGGCGGCCCGCAGCCGGTGGCGCAGCTCCGTCCCCGCCGCCCGGCTTGTGCGCACCTCCACCATCCGGACTCCCGATCCGGCCGCGCTGCCCTCCCGCAGCGCGCCGGCCAGGCCCGACGCCCGTTCCAGCGTCACCGCGGGGACGCCGGCTGCGGCCGCGGCCTGGCCGAGCGCCCGGCCGTGCGGGGTGCCGAACACCCGCTCGAAGGAGGCGGGGAACGCGGCCTGCTCCAGCAGGGAGAAGATCCCGCCGCCGTCGTTGTTGGTGACGACCAGGACCAGATCGGGGCGCGGCTCCTCCGGGCCGGCGAACAGGCCGGGCAGGTCGTGCAGGAACGCGAGGTCCCCCAGCAGGGCGACCGCGGGCCCGCCCCCGGCCCGCTGGTGGCCGAGCGCCGCCCCGCAGGCGGACGAGACCAGGCCGTCGATGCCGCTCACACCCCTGTTGGCCAGCACCGTCACTCCCGGCCGCGGCGCCATCTGCTGGTCGAGATCACGGATGGGGAGGCTGGAGGCGGCCCACAGCAGTGCCCCGTCCGGGAGGGCGGCCGCCAGGTCACGGGCGAGGCGGGGCTCGCTGGGGGTGTCGCCGGCGTCGAGGATCAAGGACGCGGCGGCGCGCGCCGCCGCGTCCGCGGCCAGCCACGACGCCAGCCACCCCGAGCCTGCGGGACCGGCCCCCACCAGCCGGACCGCCGCGGCGACGTCGGTGGCGGTGCGGGCGGGATCCGCCCAGCGCCCGGGGGCCTGCGCGACCACGACATGCCGCGGGGCCGCGCCGGACGGCGATGCCGTCTTCAGGTAGGCCAGCTGGCCGCGGGACAGCCCCGGCCGGCCGGCCGAGACGATCACGTCCGGCCGGTGCGCGGCCACGAACTCGGCGGAGTCGAGCAGGTAGGGGTAGGCGGCAAGGGCACCGGGACCGGCCCGCGCGCCCGAGGACGGCTCGGCGAGCACCGGCCAGCCGGCTTCCTCGGCCAGCCGGAGCAGCGCGGCCGGGTCGGCGCAGCCGTCGCCGCAGACGACCACCCCGCGCTCTGTCCAGGGCAGCTCCAGCGCCGGGAAGGCGGGTCGCGCGCCGATCGCCGTCCACGGCCGCCCGCCGGGGCGGCCGGCCAGCGGCTCCGGCCAGCCGTCGTCGCCATCGGGAACGAGCGGCTCGCGCAGGGACAGGTTCAGGTGAACCGGGCCCGGCGCGCCGCCTGCCCCGCCGATGGCGGACGCCCAGGCGCGGCACGCCAGCGACCGCCAGTAGGCGTTCATTCCCGGCCGCGCCTCCGGCACGCCGGCCTCACAGAACCAGCGCACGGCGTTCCCGTACAGCTTCAGCTGGTCGACCGTCTGGTTCGCGCCGGTGCCGCGCAGTTCCGGTGGACGGTCGGCGGTGAGCACCAGCAGCGGCACGCCCGCCTCGTCGGCCTCGATCACGGCCGCGTGGAAATGCGCCGCGGCGGTGCCCGACGTGCAGATCATAGCGACCGGGTGGCCGCTGACCTTCGCCAGGCCCAGCGCGAGGAACGCGGCCGACCGCTCATCGATCCGCACGTGCAGCCGCAGCGCGGGCCCGTCCGCACCGGCCGCCCGCCGCCACAGCGCCATCGCCAGCGGCGCGTTGCGCGACCCCGGGGCGATGACCGCCTCGGTGAGCCCGCACCGGGCCAGCTCGTCGACCAGCGTCGTGGCGAACGCGGTCGAGGGATTCACGGCGAGCCCCGGTGAGGCGGACCGAGGTACCGGGCAGCCGCCGTCAGCCGCGCCCGCCACGGGGCCGGGTCGGCCTGAAACGCCGCCAGGCGCCCGGTGTCAACCGCGGGCCGGGCGGCCGGCAGGGCGCCACCCGCCGCCGCGAGGGGTGACGCGGTCACGTCGCCGGTGAGCAGGCTCATCGTGGCCAGGCCGCACGCGTACGGAAGCTCGGGCAGCGCGGCGGCGAGCGCCACCCCGGCCGCCAGCCCGACCGAGGTCTCGACCGCGCTGGAGACCACCACCGGCAGCCCGCACGCCTCCGCCACCGCCAGCGCGGCCCGCACCCCGCCCAGCGGCTGCGCCTTGAGCACGACGATGTCGGCGGCGCCCGCCGCCCGCACGGCCAGCGGGTCCTCGGCGCGGCGGATGGACTCATCCGCCGCCACCGGCACGTCCACACGCCGGCGCAGTTCGGCCAGCTCCGCCAGGGTGGCGCATGGCTGCTCGGCGTACTCCAGGCCGAACCGGCCCAGCTCACGCAGGGCGCGGACCGCCTGGTCCACGTCCCAGGCGCCGTTGGCGTCGACGCGGATCCGCCCGCGGCGCCCGAGCGCGTCCCTGACCGCCTCCACCCGGGCGGTGTCCGCCGCCAGCGGCTCGCCGCGTTCGGCCACCTTCACCTTGGCGGTGTGGCAGCCCGAGCCTGCCACGATCGCATGCGCCCGCTCGGGGCCGACCGCGGGCACGGTCACGTTGACCGGCACCTGGCTGCGCACGGGGGGCGGCCAGCCGGACGTGGCCGCCTCCAGCGCGGCGGCGAGCCAGCGGGCGCACTCGCGCGGCCCGTACTCGGGGAACGGCGAGAACTCGCCCCAGCCGGCCGGGCCCTCGATCAGCGCGCCCTCCCGGACGGCGATGCCGCGGAAGCGGGTCCGCATCGGGATCGCGAACGCCCGCAGGCCGGGCAGCAGGCCCGCCACCAGGCCAGCCTCGCCCCCGGCTGCTGGCCGGTCGGAGGCGCACTCGGTCACGGGCGCCGGGGGAACCTGGCGAAGTCGGGACGGCGCTTCTCCGTGAACGCGTCGCGCCCCTCCTGTGCCTCCTCGCTCATGTAGAACAGCAGCGTCGCGTCCCCGGCGAACTGCTGCATCCCGGCCGCGCCGTCGGTGACCGCGTTCAGCGCGCCCTTGAGCATGCGCAGGGCGAGCGGGGAGCGCTCCAGCAGCTCGCGCGCCCAGGCGACGGTCTCCTCCTCCAGCCGGTCCAGCGGCACCACGGTGTTGACCAGGCCCATGTCCAGCGCCTGCTGTGCGGTGTACTGACGGCACAGGTACCAGATCTCCCTGGCCTTCTTCAGCCCGACGGTCTCGGCGAGCAGCCACGAGCCGTACCCGCCGTCGAACGACCCGACCCTGGGCCCGGTCTGCCCGAAGATCGCGTTGTCGGCCGCGATCGTCAGGTCGCAGCACACGTGCAGGACGTGCCCGCCGCCGACCGCGTACCCGGCCACCATGGCGATCACCGGCTTGGGCGTGCGGCGGATCTGCACCTGCAGGTCGAGCACGTTGAGCCTGCCGACGCCGCCCGCGTCAAGGTACCCGTCGTCGCCGCGGATCTTCTGGTCGCCGCCGGAGCAGAACGCCCGGGTGCCGGCGCCGGTCAGGATGATGACCCCGATGCCCGGGTCGTCGCGGGCGGCGTTGAACGCGTGTGACAGCTCGAACAGCGTGGTCGGCCTGAACGCGTTCCGCACCTCGGGCCGGTTGATCGTGATCTTGGCGATGCCCTCGGCCGTTTCGTACACGACGTCGGCGTATTCCTGGCCTTCGTACGGCGACTGCCGCTTCCACTCGATCACGTCGAGCCCTCCTGGTCCGTCTGTTGCGCCCGTTAACCTTACGACGGTGACCGGCCGCCCCCTGCACGCACTCCTCCTCCCGGCCGCCCCGGCCGACCGGATGCTGGACGCCCTGGCATCGGCGCTGGACGGCAGCGGCCCGGCGATCCTGCCGGTGGACACGCGGCTGCCGCGCGCCCGGGTGGCGGCCCTGCTCGAGGCCTTCGGTCCGGCCGCCGTCGAGACCCAGGACGGAACGCGGCGCTGGCGGCCCCCCGATACCGCGAGCACGGGCCGCGGCGGCGTGGGCGTGGGCGTCCCGGCCGAGGTGGCGGTGGTGATCGCCACCTCCGGCTCGACAGGCGAGCCGAAGGGCGCGCAGCTGGCCGCCGGCGCGCTGCTGCGTTCGGCCCGGGCCAGCATTGACCGGATCGGCGCCCGCGCCGGCGAGCGCTGGCTGTGCCCGCTGCCGACCAGTCACGTCGCCGGGCTCGGCATCCTGGTGCGCTCGCTGGTCAGCGGCACGACCCCGGTGGTGGTGCAGCGGCTGGAGGACGGGGCGGGCCCGGCCGGGGCCGGCTGCGCGCACACCTCGCTGGTGCCGACCCAGCTCCGGCGGCTGCTTGCGGCCGGGGCCGACCTGGCCAGGTTCGGCACGATCCTGCTCGGCGGCGCGGCGGCGCCGGCCGGGCTGCTGGCCGCCGCCCGGGCGGCCGGGGCGCGGGTGGTCACGACCTACGGCATGACCGAGACCTGCGGTGGATGTGTCTACGACGGCGTGCCGCTCGAGGGCGTGTCGGTCCGTACCGGCGCCGGCGGCCGGATCGAGATCACCGGCCCGGTTCTCTTCTCGGGGTACCGTCTCCGGCCCGACCTGACCGCGCAGGTCATGTCCGGTGGCTGGCTGGTCACCTCCGACGTCGGCGCGCTGGACGGCGGCCGCCTGGCCGTCCACGGCCGGGCCGACGAGATGATCAATACGGGAGGCGAGAAGGTGGCGCCCGGCGAGGTCGCGGCGGCGCTGGAGCTCTGCCCCGGCGTCCGCGAGGCGGTGGTGATCGGGGAACCGGACACGGAGTGGGGGGAACGGGTCACGGCCGTCGTGGTGCCCGACGATCCCGCCCACCCGCCGGACCTGCGGTCGCTGCGCGCCGGTGTCGCGCAGCGGATACCGCGGTACGCCGCCCCCCGGGCGCTGGTGCTGGTGGCGGAGATGCCGCTGCTCGGGTCGGGCAAGCCCGACCTCGCCGCGCTGCGCGCGCTCAGCCCTGAGAGCGGAGGGGCGAAAGCTGGGTGACCTGGGGCGCGCAGCAGCCGCACGGGAACAATCGCGCACGCACAGCGTTACTTAATAGTGCCCGCGCCTCACAGTACCAAGTGATACCGGAGATCGCCGCCCGCGATGCCGCACACGTCGCGGCGGCCGCCCGGCCACGCGCTGCGGGCAGCGTGCCCAGGAAGGGAGGTGCCTCGTGCCGAGGAACACAACCGCGGGACGCCCCGGCATCAACCTGGGCAATGGGCAAGCAGGAACCCCGGGTTGGGTACGAACGGGCAAGGAAGATATGCAGACTGCGCAGACCGCTGACGCCACTCCCGACGAGGTCGCCGAGGTTGTCGGGCTCGACGGGCTGGACGCCTCCGAAGCGGAAGCCGCGGCCCTGAGCGAGGCCGCGCTCGGCGAGATCGCCAGCCCGGCGGCTGGCGTGGAGGTTGACCTGGACGACCAGACCTCGACCATGGGGGATTCCGTCCACACCTACCTCAAGTCCATCGGCCGCACCAGCCTGCTCACGGCCGAGCAGGAGGTAAACCTCGCCAAGCGGATCGAGGCCGGCCTGTTCGCGGAGTACAAGCTCGCGTCCGAGGCCGACCTGACCGACGAGCACCGCCGCGAGCTCGAACTGGTGGCCGAGGACGGGCGCCGCGCCAAGGCCCACATGCTGGAGGCCAACCTTCGGCTGGTGGTGTCGGTCGCGAAGAAGTACAGCGACCGCGGGCTCTCGCTCCTGGACGTGGTGCAGGAAGGCAACCTGGGCCTGATCCGGGCGGTCGAGAAGTTCGACTACACCAAGGGCTACAAGTTCTCCACCTACGCGATGTGGTGGATCCGCCAGGCGATCCAGCGCGGTTTCGCCGACTCCGCCCGGACGATCCGGCTGCCGGTGCACGTGCTGGAGATGCTGAGCAAGCTGAGCCGCGTCGAGCGGGACATGCACCAGCGGCTGGGCCGGGAGCCTACGCCGGAGGAACTGGCGGTCGAGCTGGACCGGACTCCGGACCAGATCGAGGAACTGCTGCGGACCAGCCGGCAGCCGATCAGCCTGGACTCCACGATCGGCGAGGACGGCGAGACCAGCATCGGCGATCTCATCGAGGACACCGACGCGCCCGAGGCGTCCGAGCTTGTGGACCGGCAGCTCATGGCCGACCAGCTGCGGCACGCGCTGGACGCGCTGACCCCGCGCGAGGCGACCATCATGGCGATGCGGTTCGGCCTGTACGACGGCAACCCGCACACGCTGGATGAGATCGGCCGCGCGCTCGGCCTGACCCGGGAGCGGATCAGGCAGCTGGAGAAGCAGTCGCTGTCCAAGCTGCGCCACCCGAGCCGGGCACAGCCGCTGCTCGACTACGCCAGCTGACGGCGCGTCACCCCCAGACGGCCGCCACGTCCGCCCGGACCGCCGCCGCCTGCGCGTAGCCGGCCCGGGCGGACGGCGCCCGGCGGCGCGGGTCGAGCAGGTTGCGGCCGAACGCGGCAACGGCCGTCGCGTCGGGCGCCACGAGCGCGATCGCCTGGCAGGTCCGGCTCAGCTCCGCCACCTGCTCGGAAACGCTGGGCATGGGCCGGAGCCCGCGCGTGATCGGCGCCACCACCACGACGCGGTCGTACCCGGCCGCCAGATCCGCGTTGGCGGGCGAGCGCATCCCGCCGTCCATCCAGCGCCGCCCGTTGATCGTGACCGGGGGCCAGACCCCGGGCACCGCGCAGCTGGCCCCGACCGCGTCGGCGAGGTCCACGCCGCTGCCGGCGTCGAACGTCGCGAACTCGCCGGTGTCGGCGTCCACGGCGGTGATGAGGAGCTGCCCGGCCGGCCAGTCGTGCGTGCCGAGCCTGGCCTCGACAACGGCGCGCCGCTCCGCGGCGGACCCGGTGCGCGCCCGCACGGCCATCCGCCCGAGCCGGACGCGGGCCCGGAGCGGGTTGCGGCGGGCCAGCCCGGTCGCCCAGATGAAGCCCGCGATGGCGCGCGGGCCCATCCGCGCCACGATCTCCCCGTCGGCCGGCGCCAGCTGCTGCTCGTACAGCGCCGCCAGGCTCACGCACGAGTTGATCCTGGCCGCGACCCCCGCCCCGGCCGACGTGCCGACCACCAGGTCCGCGGCCGCCAGGTCGACGCCGTGGACGGCCAGCCCGGCCAGCAGGCCCACCTCCCAGGCGATCCCCGTCTCCCCGCCCGCGCCGAGCACCAGCGCCCTTCGTGTCATAGCGACTGTCTTACCGAATCGGCGGGCATCCGGCCACCTGGCCGGGCCCGCGGTTCACCCAGGCGGTAACCTGCCCGGCGTGAGTGTCGACATTGACGTGGTGCGGGAAGCGACCGAGGAAGTGACCGGAGCCCTGTGCCATCTGGTGCCCCAGCTTTCCACGAGCGCGGTGCCGCCGGACCTGGCCGCCGTCCAGCGGATCGTGGGCTCGCAGGCGACGACGCTGCTGGCGGCCCGCGCCGACGGGAAGATCGTCGGCTTCCTCGCGCTGGTGATGTTCCCGATCCCGACCGGTTTCCGCGCGTGGATCGAGGACGTGATCGTCGACCAGTCGGCGCGGGGCCGGGGCGTCGGTGAGGCGCTCACCAAGAAGGCGCTCGAGCTGGCGGAGGCGGCCGGGGCCAGAACGGTGGACCTGACCACGCGCCCCCACCGCGAAGCCGCCGGGCGCCTCTATGAGCGGGTGGGGTTCGCCGCCCGCACCACCCGCAACTACCGGTACACGTTCGCCCGCCCGGCCACGTGACCCGGCGGGCTACCCCGCGATCTCGGCCACCGCGGCGAGCAGGCGGTCCACGTCGGAGCGGTCGTTGTAGTGGACAAGGCCGGCGCGCACCGCGCTGCCGGCGTCACGGATGCCGAGCACGCCGGTCAGTTCCCAGGCGTAGTTGTCCCCGTTCCACACGTTCACCCGCCGGTCGGCCAGATGCGCGGCCACCTCCGCCGGGGTCCGGCCCGCCACCGTGAAGAAGGCGGTGGCCGTCCGGCGGTGCGCCATCCCGTAAAGGGTCACCTTCGCCATGGCGGCGAGCCCGTCCAGCATCACCCGGAACAGCGCCTGCTCGTGGTCCTGCGCCGCCGCCATGGAGGCCAGCACGCGCTGCCTGCGGGTTCCGGCGGCGGACGGATCCAGCGAGGCCAGGTGCTCCACCGCCGCGGTGACCCCGGCCAGGTCGGCGAACGGGGGTGTGCCCCGCTCGAACCGGTCGGGCACCGTGTCGGGGGCGGGCTCCAGCTTCTCCGGATGCAGCGACTCAAGCAGCCCGGGGTCGGCGACGACCGCCCCCACGTGCGGCCCCGACCACTTGTAGGCGCTGGTCGCGTAGAAATCGGCGCCCAGCGCGGCCACGTCGGTCGGCCCGTGCGGCGTCGCGTGCACCCCGTCCACGTAGCTGAGCGCGCCCACGGCGCGCGCCCTGGCGGTGATCTCGGCAACGTCGGGACGGGTGCCGAGCACGTTGCTGGCGGCGGTGACCGCCACCAGCACGGTCCGCTCGGACAGCAGCGCGTCGTACTGGCCCGCCGGGAGCTCGCCCGCCGGGAGCTCCACCTCGGCCCACCTGACCGCGGCACCGGCCCGCGCGGCCGCCTGCACCCAGGGCCGGACGTTGGCATCGTGGTCGAGCCGGGAGACGACCACCTCGTCGCCGGGACCCCACGCGCGCGCCAGGGTGCCCGCGAGCCGGTATGTCAGCGTGGTCATGTTCGGCCCGAGGATGACGCCCTCGGCCGCCCCGCCGGCCAGGTCGGCGACCGCCCGCCGGCACTCGGCGGTCACGCCGTCCGAGCGCAGGCTGGCGGGGAAGGCGCCGCCGGCGTTTCCGAGGCCGGACCGGTAGGCGGCGCCGATCGCGTCGATCACCGACCCGGGCACCTGCGTTCCGGCCGCGCCGTCGAGGTAGGCGTACCCGTCGGCCAGGGCCGGGTAGGCGGCACGCACCGCCGCCACGTCGAGCGTCATTGCTGCGGCTCCTTCTCAGGCGAGGCGGCCGGACACGCGCAGCAGCATCCGCCACGCATCCCCCCCGACGCTACCGCCGGCGGGTGCGGCACCGCGCGCGGCCGCCGCGACCGGCAGGCGGAGCGGCAGGTGAGGCTTGCCCGCCCGCCATCCGGCGGCCAGGATGCCGGGATTGGCGGGGGAGTAATCCTTGCCCAGCGCCCGCGCCAGGTCCCAGGCGTGCAGATGCCATTCCGCGCAGGCAGCGCCCGCCATGTCGCCGACGGTGACCACGGTGCCGCGGTAGCGGTGGTGTGGCAGGTTCCAGACCGCCGGGACACGGCGCGCGTAGCCCCGCGCCGACGCGGCGAACGCCGCGATGTGCTCGGGCCCCGGGCCCTCGCCCAGGGCCGCCAGCTCCGCCGCGTTCTGCCGGGCGAGCTTGCGCGCCAGGCGCGCCGGGTCCGCGCCGGTGGCCATGAGCCGGGCGAGCCTGCTGGCGGGCGCGTCATCGAGGTACTCGTTGAAGTCGTCCGCCACACAGCGCAGGTGCCCGGCCAGGTCGGCGGCGCGCCATTCCGGGCACGGCGTCGGCGCGGCCCATCCGTCGTCGGTAAACTGCGCGGCCAGTTCACAGACGACAGTGACGCCGGCGTGGAAAGCCGCCAGCGCGGGACCAGGTGCCCACTCCGTCATGGACCGCCCCCACAATCCGTGCGCCCCACGGTCCCTCTCTCTGCCGGTGGCCGGATCCGGGGGTTGCGGACCCGGCTAGTCAGCGTGCCAGAGTCACCGGCCCTCCGCCACCCCGGGGGCGGCCCCGATTTTCGCCCAGCACCCGCGTTAGTTCGCGCTCAGTCATGAACCGGGCGTGGCGAGGGGCTTCCCGCCGGCGCGACGACGGGCGGAAAACCAGGTGACAGTCACGCGAAGGCCCGGTTAGCGTCCGAGTAATGCCCCCCGAGCACGTGAGCGCCGCCACCCATGCTCCCCGGAGGGACCTGCCGCTGGCGGCGCTTTGGCGTACCCGCAGCTATCTGCGGCCCTATCTCGGGCGGCTCATCTTCATGCTGGCGGCGGCCTGCGCGTCGGTCGCGGCCGAGATCCTCATCCCGCTGCTGACGAAGTCCGTCATCGACAATGCGATCACCCGCGGCAACCGGGAGCTGCTGCTCCTGCTGGGCCTGACGGCGACCGCGCTGGGCGTCACCGAGGCGCTGCTGAACCTCCTCCGGCGGTGGGTGCAGGCCCGCGCGGTGACCGGCATGGAGATGGCCATGCGCGACGACCTCTACGCGCATCTGCAGCGCCTGCAGCCCGGGTTCCACGACGAGTGGCAGTCGGGCCAGCTGCTGTCCCGGGCGACCACGGACCTGTCGGCGATCCGGCGGTTCGCGGGATTCGGCGTCGTCTTCTTCATCACCAACCTGGTGACGTTCGCGATCGTCACCGCCCTCCTCATTCACCTGAATTGGTGGCTCGGCCTGCTCACCACCGGCGTCTTCCTGCCGGTGGCCGTCGTCTGCACCCGGTTCGAGCGCCGCTACCGGGTGCTGTCCCGGCGGTCCCAGGACCAGCAGGGCGACCTTGCCACCTACGTGGAGGAGGCCGCCGCGGGCATCCGGGTCCTCAAGGCGCTCGGCCGCCGGGACGAGGCAGCCGCCCGGCACACCGGGCAGGCGCGCCTGGTGTACCGGACGCAGGTGAGCAAGGCCGGCCTCCGCGGCTCGTTCTGGGCGTTCCTGGATTTGATACCCAACGCGGCCATCGGCCTGCTGTTGCTGCTGGGCGCGGTCGCCACCAGCCACCACCAGCTGACCCTCGGCGGCCTGGTCGCCTTCGTCACGCTCACCTTGCTGCTGGTGTGGCCGATCGAGGCGATGGGCTACATCCTGGCCAGCGGGCAGGAAGCGGCCACCGCCGCGCAGCGGGTCTACGAGATCCTGGACACCGAGCCGGCCATCACCGACCCCCCCGTAGGCGCCGCACCGGCCCCGCCGGGCCCGGCCCGGCTCC
>Ga0081540_1002209_pt1 | contig 16073 bp, 17 predicted proteins | sample TabmetS2T1R1_FD_71024 | JGI IMG/M metagenome (GOLD analysis project Ga0081540, IMG submission 71024) | Tabebuia heterophylla rhizosphere microbial communities from the University of Puerto Rico - S2T1R1 | ecosystem: Host-associated > Plants > Roots > Rhizosphere ... | reverse complement strand
GACCGCCGCCCTGCTGGGCGCCGGACCGGTAGCGGACGCTTTTTTTGTCGCGCAGCGCCTGCCGAACCTGTTTCGCAGCCTGTTCGCCGAGGGTGCCTTTAGCGCCGCCTTCGTTCCGCTTTTTGCCGGAACCATGGCGGAGAAGGGCAAAGCGGCGGCGCGAATTTTCGCCGAGGACGCGCTCGCGGTTCTTTTGACCGCCCTCCTCGCCTTCGTTCTTCTCGGAGAAATCTTCATGCCTGCCGTTATGGGCATGATCGCTCCGGGTTTCAGCGACAACCCGGGCAAGTTCGATCTCGCGGTGGATCTTGCCCGAATCACCTTCCCTTATCTTCTCTTTATCGCGCTGGTGGCGCTGCAGGGAGGCGTGCTGAACTCGGTCGAACGTTTTGCCGCCGCCGCGGCGACGCCAATCCTGCTGAACCTTTTCCTGATATCCGCACTTTTGCTGATGCACCGGTTCGGGTGGCGCGATGGCCGCGCCCTCGCCTGGGCCATCACTGCGGCAGGGTTCGCGCAGTTCCTTTGGCTGATGTTCTCGTGCGGCCGCGCCGGGCTGGCGCTCCGCCTGCCACTTCCCCGATTGACCCCGGGAGTGAGGCGGACTCTCGCGATCATGGCTCCGGGCACAATCGGAGCCGGCGTGACCCAATTCAACCTGTTGATTTCCACCGCCCTCGCCTCGACGTTGCCCGGCGGATCCGTCTCCTACCTCTACTACGCCGATCGCCTCAATCAGCTGCCGCTCGGCGTCGTTGGCATCGCCGTCGGCACCGCGATTCTGCCTTCGCTCTCGCGGCAGATCAGGCTCGGGCACCTTGCCGATGCAGTGACCACCCAAAACCGGGGGATCGAGTTGGCGCTGCTGCTGACCTTGCCGGCGGCGATGGCGCTTTCGGTTCTTGCGACACCTATCCTCGCAGTCTTGTTTCAGCGGGGCGCGTTTAGCGCCGCCGATACCACGGCAACCGCTTTTGCTCTCGCGGCATACGCCGCGGGGCTGCCGGCTTTCGTCCTCGTCAAGGTGTTGGCCCCCGCATTCTTTGCTCGCCACGACACGAAGACGCCGGTCAAGGTCGCGGTCGTGTCGATGGTTGCCAATCTTTGCCTGACATTGGGGTTGATGCAGTTTCTGGCACATGTCGGCATCGCTCTTGCGACGACCGCTGCCGGCTGGATCAACGCGCTGACCCTGCTCGGACTGTTGATCCGCCGCGGGCACTTCCAGTTCGATGGTCGTGCCCGGCGCAACCTGCCGCGGGTCGGCGCTGCCGCCCTTGGCATGAGCCTGGTGCTGGCGGTGCTGAGCGTTGCCCTCGAGGGAGCGCTGACCGGGCCGCCGCTGCTCCGCGTCGGCGCGCTCGCCGGGCTGATATTTGCCGGACTCGCCGCTTTCGCCGCCCTCGCTCTCGCTTTTGGCATCGCGGACTGGCGCGGCCTCGTGGGGCGGCTGCGGCGGCAACCGGCTTGACCGGAGTCGCGCAACGGCATTACAGGCACCGCGCCCGCGAACTCACATGAGGCAATATGAACCGTATTTTTTCGGGCATTCAGCCCACCGGCAATCTTCACCTCGGAAATTACCTGGGGGCGATACGCAATTGGGTGGCTCTGCAGAGGGATTATGAGTGCATTTTCTGCATCGTCGATCTGCATGCCCTGACCCTACCGCAGGATCCCGCCGAGTTGCGCGCCTCGACGCGGGAGGTAACGGCCGCCTATATCGCCGCCGGCATCGACCCCGAGCGCTGCACGATATTCAATCAGAGCATGGTATCCGCCCATACCGAGCTCGCCTGGCTCCTCGGTTGCCTAACGCCGCTTGGCTGGCTCAACCGAATGACGCAATTCAAGGAGAAAGCAGGGAAGGATCGTGAGATGGCCGGGCTCGGCCTCTATGGCTATCCCGTGCTGATGGCCGCGGATATTCTCGCTTACAAGGCAACGCACGTCCCGGTGGGGGAGGATCAAAAACAGCATTTGGAGCTGGCCCGCGACATCGCCGGCGCGTTCAACCGTCGCTATGAGTGCGACTTCTTCCCTCTGCCGGAGCCGCAAATTTTTGGAGCGGCCACGCGGGTCATGAGCCTGCGCGACGGAAACAAGAAAATGTCGAAGTCGGACACCTCGGATTATTCGCGCATCAACATGACCGACGACGCCGACATGATAGCGTTGAAGATCCGTCGCGCAAAAACCGACCCCGAGCCTCTCCCGGCCACGATTGGCGAGCTCGAGCGCCGGCCCGAGGCCGACAATCTGATCGGCATTTTCGGGGCGCTTGCGGGGCTCTCGCCCGAGGCTGCTCTCGCGCGTTTCGCAGGCTGCAACTTCTCGGAGCTGAAGAATGAGTTATCCGCCGTTGCGGTCGAGGTTTTGGGGCGGATCGGCCGCGAGATGCGTCGCCTGACAGCCGATCCCGAGTACATCGATTCGATATTGCACAAGGGCGCCGAGCGAGCGAGCGCCATCGCCATTCCCGTCTTGCGGGAAGCGCAGGAGATCAGCGGGTTGCTGCGGCCCTGAATCAGCTCGCAGTTCCCTTTCCGTGCAGGCGGGGAAGGAGCGGCGGCATACGGATCGGTTCGGGCTTTGCCAAAGGGGGGGCCGGTTGTAATTTATCAGCTCCCGCGCGTTATCTGCGAAGCGGCGTGCACAACAACAGCACACGGCCGGCGCCTCGACCATCATGGACATTTATCTGCCGATTGCCGGGGTGTCGTTGGACATCTTCGTTCTGGTCGGCCTCGGTGCGGTGGTCGGGTTTCTCTCAGGCGTCTTCGGAGTCGGTGGCGGCTTTCTGCTGACACCGCTGCTGATTTTCATCGGCGTGCCGCCGACGGTGGCCGTCGCGTCCTCGGCTAACCAGCTCGTTGGTGCTTCGGTCTCCGGCGTGCTTGTCCATTGGCGGCGCGGCAACGTCGATTTCAAGATGGGGTATGTCCTGTTGGGGGGCGGCCTCGTCGGCTCGCTTCTTGGGGTCTGGATCTTCACTCTTCTCAAACAGCTGGGGCAGGTCGAGCTGACGATCTCGATCTGCTACGTCCTGCTGCTCGGAACGCTCGGCGGCCTGATGATTGTCGAGAGCATCCGCACGCTCCTGCGGCTGCATCGGTCGGGGGCCGGGCGCCGCCGCCTGCATCAGCACAACTGGATGCACGGTCTGCCTTTGAAAGCCCGATTTCGCCGCTCACGCCTCTACATCAGTGCTCTCTTGCCGATCGGGCTCGGCTTCGCCGTTGGCATTCTCAGTGCCATTCTCGGCATCGGCGGCGGGTTCGTGATGGTCCCAGCAATGATTTATATGCTCGGAATGCCGACCGCAGTAGTACCGGGAACCTCCTTGCTGCAGATCATCTTCGTCGCCGCAAATGTGACAGTGCTGCAAGCCCTTACCAATCACACCGTCGATGCCATTCTCGCTCTGGTCTTGCTTGTCGGCGGCGTCATTGGCGCGCGGATCGGGAGCCGCTTCGGGACCCGTCTGCGCGGCGAGCAGCTGCGCTTTCTGCTCGCGTTGATGGTGCTTGCGGTCGCCGCAAAGCTGGCTTTCGACATGGTCGCACCCCCGGCCGACCTCTACTCCATCGCCCCGGACAAGGAATGAGTCCTTGTCCCCGAATGCGCGCTACCAACCCGGGGATTCGAGGGCTTCTTGTTTTCGCCTCGCTTTTGCTCTGCGCGGCGCCAGCACGGAGCGAAAGCCTTGTGGCAGATCTCACGACGCATCTGATTGCGATCACCACCGGCTTTACCGGGGCCTCCGTCGTGTTGTTTGGAGCTACGGACGGTCCCGGCGACGTCGTCGTTACAGTGCGCGGACCCGAGCGCGCGATGACGATCCGGCGCAAGGATCGCGTCGCCGGCATCTGGGTGAATACCTGGGCCGTGACCTTTAACAACGTGCCCAATTTTTACGCGGTGGCCGCGAGCCACCCGATCGACGAGATCATGTCGCCCGCCGCGGCCTCACTCTACCGTCTCGGGATTGCGAACCTGAAACTCGAACCGGCCGCCCCGACTTCCCCGCCCGTCGTGGAGGCGTTTCGCGACGCGCTCGAGCGCAAGCAGCAGCAGGCGGGGCTGTTCGTCAACCGGATCGGCAAGGTGGACTTTCTCGGCGAGCGATTATTCCGAACAACCATTGCGTTTCCCGCCAACGTTCCGACCGGGAGTTATCTCGTCGAGGTGTTCTTGGTCCGAAACAAAGATGTCGTCACCGGCCAGACAACCCCGCTCGTGGTTTCGAAAGTTGGCCTCGACGCTGCGGTTTCCGAGTTCTCTTATCGCCAGCCCGGGTTTTACGGAGCGATTGCGGTGCTGACCGCCATGGTGGCAGGATGGCTGGCCAGCTTGCCGTTTAGAGGCGCCTGAGCCGTCGAAGGAGGATCGAGAAGAGGATCTGGCCGATGGACGAATCCGCGAACCCTCGCATCTTCCTCGTGGTCGTCGACGAGACTGAGGAACTCCAAATCGCCGTCCATTATGCCGCGCGCCGCGCGGCGCATACCGGCGGGCGCGTCGCTCTGCTCTATGTGATCGAGCCTTCGGAGCTGCAACATTGGGTCGCGATCGAAAATTTGGCTCGCGAGGAGCAGCGTGAGGAAGCCGAACTGCTGATGCAGCGACTGTGCGAGGAGATCCTGCCGATCGCCGGCGCGATGCCTATTGTTTATATCCGCGAAGGACGCCGGCGCGATGAATTGTTGTCGTTGATCAACGAGGAGCCGTCCATCTCGATACTGGTGCTTGCGGCGGGTATTGGTCCGGAAGGGCCGGGGCCGCTGATTTCCTACCTGACCGGCAAGCCTGCGGCCCGCCTGAGGATCCCGGTCACTATCGTCCCCGGAGGTCTGACCATGGAACAGCTCGACGCAGTCAGTTGACGCGCTGCCCTGCACTAATCTGCCGAAGGCCGCGTCTTGAATCGGCCCCGCAAGTCCCCAATGCTATTGGTGCGTTTTTCTTTCTTCAGTCTTATCGGAGCCGCCGCCAATGTTTATTCAAACCGAGCAGACGCCAAATCCGGCGACACTGAAATTCCTGCCGGGTCGGCCGGTTATGACGACCGGCACTGCGAACTTCACGAGCCAGGAGGCGACCCGAACTTCGCCGCTCGCAGAACGGCTATTCGCGTTGCCTGAGGTCGCCGGCGTCTTTCTCGGCGCCGATTTCATAACTGTGACAAAGGCGGGAGACGGCGACTGGTACCAGCTCAAGCCTGCAATACTCGCCGTCATCATGGAGCACTTCACCGCCGGCCGGCCGGTTATGCTTGCGAATACAGCTGACATCACGGCAATGGCCGAAGAAGACGAGGATGAAATCGTGGCGCAGATCAAAGAGCTCCTGGAGTCGCGCGTGCGGCCGGCTGTTGCGCAAGATGGCGGGGACATCATCTTTCATGATTTCGCAGACGGCGTCGTCTACCTCCATATGCAGGGCTCCTGCTCGGGGTGCCCGAGTTCGACCGCGACACTAAAGGCCGGGATCGAGAATATGCTGCGGCACTACGTCCCGGAGGTGGTCGAGGTACGCGCCATCTGAGCCGCCGCCCTTTTTCTGCGAGGCGGGCTGGGCAGCATGCGGAGCGGAGCACCGGGTCCGCTGTGCCTGGCTCTCGATTCGGCGGGTTCTGCCTGCTCGGCGGCAATCGCCGTTGGCGGCAACGTCTTGGCGGTCGAGAGCATGGCCTGTCTGCATGGGCAGGCCGAAAAGCTGATGCCGATGATCGATACCGTCATGCGACAAGCGGGGCTGCCGCCCGTTGCGCTCGATCTTGTCGTGACGACCGTAGGACCGGGCAGCTTTACCGGCATCCGCGCGGGGATTGCGGCAGCCCGCGGAATAGCGCTCGCAGCCAATGCCCGGCTTGTCGGTGTGACAAGCTTTGACGCGGTCGCCGCCGGGTCCGCAGCACCAGGGCGCGAACATTCCGGTTTCCTTTTGGTCACGCTCGAAAGCCGGCGCGAGGATTTCTTTGTACAGATTTTCGATCGAGTGCGGGATAGGGTTGGCGAGCCGACGGCCGTCGCGCCTTCCACGCTTCTCGACATGGTAAATGCGGCGGTCGGTGAGGCGCCGTTGCTGATTGCTGGTGACGCGGCGCAACGCGCATTGTCCATCCTCACCAGGCGTCCTCATATTGATATTCTCGAAAGTCCGGTGCCGCTCGCGATCGGCGCATTGCGGGCTGCGATCCATTGTCTCCAGTCCGGCGGAAGCGGCGAAGCGGCGCGGCCGCTTTATCTCCGTGCACCCGATGCGACCCCGTCGGGCGGGCGCACGGAGGCGCCCGGCGGCCGGGAATGAGGCGCCGCATCGAGCGTCTGCCCGGTACCGCGGACGGTCCAATAGCACTGCTGCACCAGGCTTGCTTTCCCGAGGATCCGTGGGATGCCGGGGCTATTGCGCAGGTCATGAGGATCCCTGGATTCTTTGGTCACGTCGAATGGCGAGAAGAAACCCCGGTCGGGTTCGCCTTGGCTCTGGATCTCGGCAGGGAAGCGGAAATCCTCTCGCTCGGGGTGCTGCGCGAACACCGACGGTCCGGCGTCGGTACGACCCTTCTCGATGCCGTGTGCTCGGAGGCGAGAGAGCGTGGCATCAGATCTGTCGTGCTTGAAGTTGCTGTGAACAACGTTGCCGCACGCGCACTCTATGCTGCCAACAGCTTTATTGTCGTTGGGCATCGCCGGAACTACTACCGTCAAACGGGAGGTTTGGTCGACGGTCTAATATTGCGTTGTGAACTGCCAACCGGCTCTCGCGGGTCTTGAATTCCCCTTCATCCCACAGATTCTTCGGTGCTTCTTGACGATCTCATTGGATCTTCTTGAAACTGCAGGTTACTGAAGAAATCGATCACTCAGCCGATTGCTTCGTCCGTCTAAGTTGACTATATCTTAAGATCAGGCTCATGTCGGGATCCTTGGGATGAACAACTCCGAGCAAACCAGCGATTTGCTGGCGCTGACGACAGAAATCGTTGCCGCGCACGTTTCCAACAATACCGTGCCGGTGGGGGACTTGCCGCAGCTGATCAACCAGGTCTACAATTCTTTGGCAAATATCGGGAGCGAGCCCGTGGCAGCCGCGGAACGGCCGCAGCCAGCGGCTCCGATCAAGAAATCGGTTCACCCCGACTTCATCATTTGCCTGGAGGACGGAAAGAAGCTGAAAATGCTGAAGCGGCACCTGAAGACAGCGTACAACATGACCCCCGATGCGTATCGTGAGCGCTGGGGCCTAGCGTCCGATTATCCGATGGTGGCGCCGAACTACGCGCGCCAGCGCAGCCGGCTCGCAAAGGAAATCGGCCTCGGAACCCGCGCTCGGCGGCAACGACCCTGATTTTCCGGGACCCTACAGTTTCTCCGCGCCGGTCCTCATGGGCGTAGGCTCGGGCGATGCCATCGGGTATAATAGCGGGAGTGAGGCACGTCATCACGGAGACGGGATGATTTCGCGGCTGGAACAGCTTTGCCTCGACAAGGGTCTTAAAATGACCGAGCAGCGACGGGTCATCGCGCGCGTATTGTCCGAATCCATGGATCATCCCGATGTCGAGCAGGTCTATCGGCGAGCGACTGCGATCGATCCGCGCATCAGCATTGCCACGGTGTACCGCACCGTGAGGCTTTTCGAAGAGGCCAATATCCTCGCGAGGCATGATTTTGGCGACGGCCGCTCGCGTTACGAGGAAATGCCGAGTGCGCACCATGACCATTTGATTGACCTGCAGTCCGGTAGTGTGATCGAGTTCCGCAACGAGGAGATCGAAAGGCTTCAACGGGTGGTTGCCGATGAACTCGGTTATGATTTGGTCGGGCATCGCCTCGAGCTATATGCCGTGCCGCGCGGCAGGACCCGCCGGCCCGATACGGAATGACATGCTCGGCTGAACGCTGCCGGTCGGAATATCTGACGGTGCAGCTGCGGGGATCACCTCGAAACAACCAGGGCCACGCGGCGTGATCGATGGTGTCGCGGCCGAGCGGAATCGGCGCTCGCTGCTCGGAGCATCGCTCTCGATGAGAGAGGCCAGGTGTCTGGAGGGCCGGGTCGTCGATATCCGATGCGGCCCATTGCAGGTGCGCCTGGCGGAAACCGCTGCGGATATCGACGCGGCGCAGGCACTGCGCTATCGGGTCTTTTATGAAAGGCTCGGCGCGCGGCCGCTACCGGAAATGGCGAGCCGACGGCGCGACACGGATCGCTTTGATGAGGACTGCGATCATCTGCTCGTTCTCGACCACGACCGGGGAAGCGCGGCCGATGCCGTAGTCGGCACCTACCGCCTGATCCGGCGGGCGACGGCGGAGCGACTTGGCGGTTTTTATTCGGCCGATGAGTACGACATCGCGCCCCTCGTCGCGCACCCTGGAGAGATTCTTGAATTGGGGCGCTCCTGCGTCGACCCCGCCTATCGCCAGCGGCCGACGATGCAGCTGCTGTGGAGGGGGATTGCGGCTTATGTGTTTCATCACGGCATTGGACTGATGTTCGGTTGTGCAAGCTTGCCGGGCACCGATCCCGATGCTCTCGCGGTGCCCCTCTCTTATCTGCATCACTTTCACCTTGCCCCCGCCGGATTGCGGCCGCGGGCATTGCCTTGGCGATATGTCGAGATGCGCCGGCTCGACCGCGCTGTTATCGATCCGGGTTCTGCGGTCGCGGCCTTGCCGCCATTGATCAAGGGATATTTGCGGCTTGGCGGTTTTGTCGGCGACGGTGCGGTCATCGACGAGCAATTCAACACCACCGACGTATGCATTCTGGTCAAGAGCGACCTCGTGACAGAGAAATATTCGCGACATTACGAGCGGCGGTCGAAGGACGCATGGGCTGCTTGAGAAAATGGGCTCACCGACGCTAAGGCTCGTGCGCCTCGCGGTCTATTTCGCCTGGACCGTGAGCCTAATGCCGATGCAGATAATTGGGCTGCTGCTACGACGTCGGTGGGCGTCCACATTGCCGGTCTTCTACCACCGATGGTGTTGTCGAATTCTGGGCTTTCGTATCCGGGTAATCGGCGCGCCGACGACCAAACGCCCGGCGCTGTTTGCTGCCAATCACGTCTCGTATACTGACATCACGGTCCTCGGCTCGATTATTCCCGGCTCATTCATCGCCAAGGCCGAGGTCGCGAAGTGGCCGTTCTTCGGGTGGCTCGCCAAGCTGCAGCGCAGTGTCTTTGTCGATCGCAAGATGCGGAGCGCGGCGATGCAGCGCAACGCGATCGGAGAGCGGCTTGCCGCGGGAGACGCACTAATCCTGTTTCCGGAAGGGACGAGCGGCGACGGCAACCGCGTGCTCCCGTTCAAGAGCGCCTTGTTTGCCGCCGCTCAACACGGCGAGGACTCTCTTCAAGTCATCGTACAGCCGGTTTCGCTTGCCTATGTGCGCCTCGACGGCATCCCCATCGGGCGCGTCTATCGCCCCTTCTTCGCCTGGTACGGTGCGGTCGATCTTGCGCCTCACATGTGGAGCATGGTGGGTCTCGGGACTGTTGAAGCGGTCGTTGAATTTCATCCTCCGACCTCCCTGGCCGATTGCGGATCACGAAAGTCGCTCGCTCTTTATTGCCATGCACGGATTGCCGGCGGGGTCGCCGGCGCTCTGTTCGGCCGACCGCAACCGATGCCGGAACCGCCTGCGTCGACCTCTCATTCTCTGTTCTCTGCCGCGATTCCCCAAGCCAGCACCGGATGATACAAACAGAAATCTGCGATAACATGACCAGGAATGCGCCGAAGCGCATCTATATTAAGACGTTCGGCTGTCAGATGAACGTTTATGATTCGGCACGCATGATCGATACTTTAGCGCCGCATGGCTATGTTGCAGCCAATACTGCACTAGATGCGGATCTGGTGATCCTAAATACGTGTCATATCAGGGAAAAGGCGGCGGAGAAGGTATATTCCGAGCTTGGCACGATCCGTCGCCTGAAGGCGGCGAAGACGAGAGGCGGCGGTCAAATGATCGTCGCCGTAGCCGGCTGCGTCGCGCAGGCCGAAGGTAGCGAAATCATGCGACGCGCGCCCTGCGTCGACCTTGTCGTCGGCCCACAGAGTTATCACCGGCTGCCTGACTTGGTCGCTCGCGCCTTGCACGCCGGCAACACCCAGGTGCTCGATACGAGTTTTCCCGCCGAGCCCAAATTCGACTTCCTGCCCGAGACATCTGCGCCGGGCGGCGTCGGCGCTTTTCTCACGGTGCAGGAAGGATGCGACAAATTCTGCAGCTTTTGCGTCGTACCTTATACACGCGGCGCAGAGTACTCGCGTCCGGTGCAGCAAATTCTCGATGAGGCACGACGGCTTGTCAGCTACGGCGTGCGCGAGATCACCCTCCTTGGACAAAACGTCAACGCTTATCACGGGACAGGCCAGGACGGCAGGGAGTGGCGATTAGGCGAATTGATACGAGCTCTCGCCGAACTCCCCGGGCTCCTGCGCATCCGCTATACCACGTCACATCCGCGCGATGTCGATGAGGAGCTGATCGCCGCCCATCGCGACGTGCCGCAGCTGATGCCGTTTCTGCATCTTCCGGTTCAAAGCGGGTCGGACCGGGTGCTTGCCCGGATGAACCGGCGTCACACCGCAAGCGAATACCGGCGCATTGTCGAGCGCTTGCGGGCGGCGCGCTCCGACCTTGCTCTATCGACGGACCTGATTGTCGGCCATCCCGGCGAGACCGACGAAGATTTCCAGGCGACCCTCGGCCTCGTCAACGAGGTCGGCTTCGCTCAAGCATATTCGTTCAAGTATTCGCCGCGGCCGGGGACCCCCGCGGCTTCCGCCGAAGACCAGGTTCCCGGATCGGTGAAGACCGAGCGCCTCGCCGCCCTACAGCTGCTGTTGGCGAAGCAACAGCGCGACTTCAACAACGCCTGTATCGGTAGCATCCTGCCAGTGCTGCTCGAAAAGCCGGGTCGCCATGCGGGCCAGCTCGTCGGTCGCAGCCCTTATCTGCAGGCCGTTCATATCTCGGCGGCCACGGACATGATCGGAACGATAGTCCCTGCTCTGATCGTCCAGGCGGGCGCCAACAGCCTCGCCGGCTCACTCGCCGAGACGGAACCCAGATGAGCGCGTTCTCCTCCGCCATGGCCGTCGGCGAACTGAGCGAAGGGCGCACGCAACTGGAATTCGACGATAATCTGCTTCTTCCCTTGCTGTACGGTGAGCGGGATCAGCATCTTGACAGGATCGAGCGGCAGCTCGGCGTGTCGGTGGTCACACGCGGCAATCGGCTCGCCATCTCAGGCCCCGCATCGGCGACTGAGGCTGCCCACCTCGCGCTGTCGCGGCTCTACGAGCGGTTAAAGCGCGGGCAGGAAGTCGACCTGCCGGCAGTCGAGGCAGCCATCCGCCTCGCCGAGGCGGAGCTCGGCGACAAGAGCCTCAACCTGTGGCGCGAGGATGCCGCGTTCCGCACCCGCAAGCGCCGCATAACGGCGCGCACTCCCGGCCAGGCGGCCTATATCAAGGCGCTGCGCGAGAGCGAGCTGGTTTTTGGATTGGGGCCGGCCGGCACCGGCAAGACCTATCTCGCAGTCGCCGCTGCGGTCGACCTGCTAATGAGCGGCCGTGTCGAGCGCATCATTCTGTCTCGTCCGGCTGTCGAGGCCGGCGAGCGGCTCGGCTTCTTGCCGGGGGATCTCCGCGACAAAGTCGATCCGTATTTGCGGCCAATCTTCGACGCGCTCAACGACATGTTGCCGGCCGACCAGCTAGCGCGACGGTTGAGCACCGGTGAAATCGAAGTGGCGCCGATCGCCTTCATGCGCGGGCGCACCCTGTCGCACGCCTTTGTGATCCTTGATGAGGCGCAGAATACGACGCCCGTGCAGATGAAGATGTTCCTGACTCGCCTCGGCGAAGCTTCGCGTATGGTGGTGACCGGCGATCCGACGCAAGTGGATCTTCCGGCGGGAACGCGCTCGGGTTTGGCAGAGGCGTTGGCGACGCTGAACGCCGTCGAGGGGATCGCCACTGTGCGGCTGACCGACCGTGACGTGGTACGACACGAGCTCGTCGCCCGGATCGTACGCGCCTACGAGGCGCGGGAGAGCGCGACCCACAGCCGTGACCCGTGATGGAACTCGCCTTGACAATCGACGTTGCGATAAGATGCATTGGCTGGAGACAAGCCGCTCCGCTGGTCGAACGGCTCGCTGACGAAGCCGCCCGGTTGGCGTTAGCGGATGGGGTGGCGGCGTTGGATCTTGTATCGATCGGTCCAGTTGAGCTCGGCATTAACCTCACCGATGCCGCCGAGCAGCAACAGCTCAATCGCGACTATCGGGGGCATGATGTGTCGACCAATGTTTTGGCGTTTCCGGCATGGGAAGCGAGGGTCGCGATGCCGGCCGATGCACCAGTCCTGCTGGGCGACGTGGTGCTGAGCTTTGAAACCGTCGCCCGGGAGGCTGCGGCCCAGCAGAAATCTCTCGACGACCATCTTCGCCATCTTGTCGTGCATGGTGTGCTCCACCTGCTCGGCTTCGATCATCAGACGACGGCCGACGCGGCCCGGATGGAGGGTCTGGAAACGTCGATATTGGCGAAATTGGGGGTCGCCGACCCTTATTGCGATCACGCTTGGTTGATCGAGGGTGACCCCTGCCATGGCTGACCCAGAGCCTTCCCCTGCCGGCCAGCCGGAGCACGACAGATCGTTTACGCCGCTTCGGAATTTTCTTCGGCTGATCCGCCGCCCGCGCAACGGCGAAAGCGTGCGCGAGACCATCGACGAGATGATCGAGGAGCCTTCCGTCGATGACCCGCGCCCTTTGACCGCGCACGAACGGGTGCTGATCGGCAATATTCTGAAAGTGCACGACCACACCGCCGCGGATGTCATGGTGCCCCGCGTCGATATCGTCGCCCTCGATGTCGAAACCCCGTTCGCTAAAGTCGTGCGGTTCATGATCGAGCAGGAGCATTCACGTGTTCCGATCTATCGCGAGACGCTCGACGATGTTGTGGGTTTTATCCACGTCAAGGACGTCTTGGGCCCCACTGCGGAGCGGCGTGAGACGCAGTTGGCCCCGATCTTGCGGAAGGTACTGTTCGTAGCCCCTTCGTTACCGATCCTTGATCTTCTTGTGCAGATGCGGCAGGCGCGCACTCACATTGCAATGGTGGTGGACGAGTTTGGCGGCATCGACGGGCTGGTGACGATTGAGGACCTGATTGAGGAGATCGTCGGCGAGATCGAGGATGAACATGATGTAGCCGATGGTCCGAGCCTGATCGAGCGAACCGACGGCAGCCTGATCGCCGACGCGCGCACTCCCATAGAGCTGCTGGAGGAGCACCATGGTACCCGGTTGCGGCCGACCGGGGATCAGGAAGAGGTCGACACCCTGGGGGGCTTGGTCTCCAGCCTCGCGGGACGCGTGCCGAAGCGGGGCGAGGTCATTGCGCACCCGGCGGGCATCGAGTTTGAAGTGCTCGACGCCGACCCGCGCCGCATCAAGCGTTTGCGGGTGCGCCGGGTGCCGATAGCGACCAGCGGTGTCGACGCGACCGATGCCTGAGGCGTCGGTCTTCCGGATCCCGCTCGGTTCGCAAATCGATACACCTTTCTGTCGCCTGTCTCGTTACCTTGCCGCTTTATCCGGCTGGCGGCGCTATGGCCTGGCATTCCTGCTCGGCCTCTGCGCGACGGGGTCGCTCCCGCCGGTCGACCTAACGCCGCTATTGCTGATTGCGTTCCCGGGTCTTCTCTGGCTCGACGAGGGTAGCGCCGGCGCGTGGGCCTCCTTTCGCCTGGGCTACGTGTTCGGGTTCGGCTTTTTCATAGGCGGGCTCTACTGGATCGCTGCGGCGCTGTTTGTCGACATCGCCCGTTATTGGTGGGCGGTGCCTATCGCTGCTGCAGGACTGCCAGCGGCCTTCGCCCTGTATATCGGCCTAACCCTGCTCGCGACAAATCTCGTGGTCGGACATTTCAGGCTGCGCGGCGCCGCACGGGTGTTGACTTTTGCGATCGCGTGGGCCGTAAGCGAATGGATCCGCGGTCACGCGTTTACCGGGCTTCCGTGGAATCTGATCGGTTACGCGTGGTCGGGTGGGTTTCCCGGGGCGATCCTGATATTGCAGAGCGTCGCCTGGGTCGGCATTTATGGTCTCAGCTTTCTGACCGTCCTCGCTGCGACATTGCCCGCACTGCTCGGGACGGCGTCGTTGTCGCGGGTTTCGCCGGGCCGGCGTCTCGCTCCGGTTATCGTCGCCGGATCGCTGATCCTGGGGCTGGGTGTGATCGGCGCGACCCGTCTGGAAGCAATGCCAAACCGTGCGACCGGTGTTTGGTTGCGGATCGTGCAACCTTCGATCCCGCAGAGCCTCAAATGGGACCCGGCCGCTGCCGAACGGAACTTCCGCCGTCTTATCGACCTCAGCGGTGGCCCTGCGAACCACCCAATCGCCGCCATCGTGTGGCCGGAAGCGGCGACCCCGTTCTTGCTCGAACGTGATGTGCGCCATCGTCAGGAGATCGCCGAACTCGTATCCGGTCAGCACTACCTGATCACAGGCGCGTTGCGGGCAACCCCGCCCTCGGGTCCGGTGCTGCAGGTCTGGAACAGCATCGAAGTGTTAGACGGGAAGGGCGACATCATTGCCGGCTACGACAAGGCGCATCTCGTTCCGTTCGGCGAATACGTTCCCTTCCACAATTTTTTGCCGCTCAGGAAAGTCACCGCCGGCAATCTTGATCTGAGCGCCGGCCCGGGCCCGAGGACGATCGCCCTGGCGGGGCTGCCTCCGTTTGCTCCGCTGATCTGCTACGAAGTCATCTTTCCCGGCGCTATCATCGACGAGACGCAGCGCCCGGAATGGATTTTGAACGTCACCAATGACGCATGGTACGGGCGCAGCTCGGGTCCTTATCAGCATTTTGCGATCGCGCGAACTCGGGCGATCGAGGAAGGGTTGCCGGTGGTCCGCGCTGCGAACAATGGCCTGAGCGGGGTCGTCGACCCGGCAGGGCGTGTCCTCGCCCGCATTGACCTGGACACGATCGGTCACGCCGACCTGCCGCTGCCTAGCGCTGGCGAAATGACCCTCTATGCCCGCTTCGGCGACTGGACCTTCTTGGCGCTGCTGGTTCTCGGCGCTCTCCCGGTAGTGCTCCGGCGGCGCTGACGGACCCGGTCGTCTTGTTCAGCATGCAAGCATGAGTTCGTAAACTACAACTTTCCGATCGCGTTAATCCTTTGTTGACCGTTGTCGATCGCGTGCTCTATCAAATTGGTCCCGCTATTTCTGCTGGGGCGATCGACCGATGGCGATGCAACCATTCACCCGACGGCTGGGCCGCCGGAAGGGCGACAAGCCGAATCCGATCGATGTCCATGTCGGTTCTCGAGTCCGGTTGCGTCGGAACATGCTGGGCCTGAGCCAGGAGAAACTTGGGGAAGCGATCGGCCTGACCTTTCAACAAGTGCAAAAGTATGAGAGGGGCGCCAACCGCATCGGCGCCAGCCGGTTGCATGATTTGAGCCGTGTGCTGGACGTCCCGGTCTCATTCTTCTTCGATGACATGGATCCGGTGCGCGCTCCGGCAATCCCCGGAGGGTTCGCCGAGCCAGCGGCCGAGGCGTTCGATTCCGATCCGCTGCGGCGGCGCGAAACAGTCGAACTGGTCAGCGCCTATTATAGGATCGACGACCCGTCTTTGCGGCGGCGCTTGTTCGACTTGGCCAAAGCACTGGCCGGCGGCGCAGAACGGATGGCTGGGAAATAGTGCCTGTCGCGCCTTCCGGCGGGAGCGACGCGGCAAAAATCGAGCTTGACGCCCGCCGGACAAGGTTGGATCAACGCTAACGTGTTATACGTCATTGTATTCACGCATTGACAAAGGGGCTTGCCTTGGCCAGCAGCGATTTCGTGTTCACCAGCGAATCCGTATCGGAAGGTCACCCCGACAAGATCTGTGACCGCATTTCCGATGCGATTGTCGATACCTTTCTCGAAGCGGAGCCGCAGGCGCGCTGCGGCGTCGAGACGTTGGTCACGACGAATCATGTCGTGCTGGCCGGAGAAGTTCGGGGC
>Ga0081540_1002208_pt1 | contig 16074 bp, 14 predicted proteins | sample TabmetS2T1R1_FD_71024 | JGI IMG/M metagenome (GOLD analysis project Ga0081540, IMG submission 71024) | Tabebuia heterophylla rhizosphere microbial communities from the University of Puerto Rico - S2T1R1 | ecosystem: Host-associated > Plants > Roots > Rhizosphere ... | reverse complement strand
GCCGGCGCATCCGCCCCGGAGAAAATGGCGGCCATGAAGAAGGCGCCGAGCGAGAAGGAACTGATCGCCAGCGCGACGAGCGCTGCGCCGGCCTCCGTCGCGAAGGGCGCGACCGTCGTCGCGATGGACGACAAGGGCATGCACACGATCCGCAAGGGCACGAACGCATTTACGTGCATGGCGGACAATCCTGCAACGCCGGGCCCGGATCCGATGTGCGCCGACAAGAACGCGATGGAATGGGTCGACGCGTGGGTCGGTCACAAGCCGCCGCCGAGCGGCAAGGTCGGATTCATGTACATGCTCTCGGGCGGCACCGACGCGAGCAACACCGATCCGTACGCGACGAAGCCCGACGCCAACAATCACTGGGTCAAGACCGGGCCGCACGTCATGGTCGTCGGCGGCGACGCGGCGTTCTACGACGCGTATCCGAAGAGCGCCGATCCCGATACGTCGCAGCCGTACGTGATGTGGGCCGGCACGCCGTATCAGCACCTGATGGCGCCGGTGAAGTAGCGACGAGCCGCTGTCCCCCTCTCCCGCCGTGCGGGAGAGGGTTGGGGTGAGGGCACTCTTGGTTCGCCTTCACAAGATCGCCCTCATCCGCCTTCGGCACGTTCATTCGCGCCATCCATGGCGCTCGCCCTTAGGGCGGCTCCGCCGTGCAAAACGGCAGTCCTGCCGTTTTGTCTCCCGCAAGCGGGAGAAGGGACATGCGTGCGCTGCTAGAATCCGCGCCCTCGCATTCGAAGGGTGATTCCATGCAGCTCGATCACGTCAAGGCCGTCGTTACCGGCGGCGCTTCCGGTCTCGGCTTCGCGGTGGCGAAGCATCTCGTCGCGCAAGGCGGCCACGTCATTCTGTTGGACGTGAACACCGAGAAGGGCGAGGCGGCCGTACGCGAGTTGGGTCGCGACGCGCGCACGGCTTTCGTCCAGACCGACGTCACGTCGGAAAGCGATGTCACTGCGAGCCTGAAGTCTGCGCACAACGAAATGAACGGCCTCAACGTGCTCGTCAACTGCGCCGGCATCCTCGGCGCGGGTCGCGTGCTCGGCAAGGAAGGCCCGATGCCGCTGAAGACGTTCGCGACGACCGTGACCGTCAACCTGATCGGCAGCTTCAACGTCGCGAAAGCCGCGGCGGATCTCATGCAGCACAACGCGCCCGGCGAGGACGGCGAGCGCGGCGTCATCGTCAACACGGCGTCGGTCGCGGCGTACGAAGGGCAGATCGGCCAGGCCGCGTATTCGGCGTCGAAGGGCGGCGTCGTCGGCATGACGCTGCCGATGGCGCGCGAGTTCGCGCGCATCGGCGTGCGCGTCATGACGATTGCGCCCGGTGTCTTCCACACGCCGATGGTCGACGGCATGCCCGAGGCGGTCTACCAGTCGCTGTGCGCGCAGGTGCCATATCCGTCGCGCCTCGGCAAGCCCGAGGAATACGCCGACACGGTCGCGTTCATCCTGCAGAACCGCTATCTCAACGGCGAGACGATCCGCATCGACGGCGCGATCCGCATGGCGCCGAAGTGAGCGCAGGACGCGCTCGCCCCGGACAGCCCAGGGACGCGCGCTGATTCCGGGCCCCGTGCCTCACGCGCGGCGTTTCTTCCGCGGCGCACGCTTGGACAACCGCCGCGTCGCGATGTCGAGCGCGCGCGTGCCCGGCAGGTGCTTCGTGCCCCAGCGCACGAGCGCGACCAGGATGTCGCCCATGTCCCTGCCCTTCGCCGTCAGCGAATAGGCGAATCGCACCGGGCGTTCCTGATACGCCTTCTTCTCGATCAGGCCGGCTTCCTCGAGGCGCCGCAGGCGGTCGGCGAGGATGTTCGTCGGCGGTCGCTCGTCGACGGCGAGGAGTTCGCCGTATGTCGACTTGCCGGCGAAGAGATCGCGGATCACCAGGAGCGACCACTTGTCGCCGATCAGGTCGAGCGTGGACGCGACGGCGCAGTTCGACCGCGCGAAGTCGCCGGCATTGGCGGTTGGGCTCATGGTTTCGACCTTACATTAGTCACTTGCAAATAGCAAGTCACGCTGCTAGCGTGCAGTAACTTGCAAATAGCAAGTAACTGGAGAAAACCCCTCATGTCCGCAACGATGTCCACCGCTTCCCTGCAACCCTCGGCGAGCCGCAGAAGCAAGCCCGCCCCCGCCGTCGCCGTGCTGGCCGCGTGGCTCGCCGTCGTATTGGTCCTCGGCGCGAACGACGCCTTCGTCGGGCCGCGCGGCACGCCGCCGTTCGCGGTGCTGACCGGTTTCGCAGCGCCGATCGTCGCGGCCTTCCTCGCGTTCCGTTTCTCGACGCGCTTGCGCGCATGGGTGCTCGGCATCGAGCCGCGCTTGTTCGTTTCGATACAGGCCTGGCGCTTCGGCGGCCTCGCGTTCCTCTCGCTCTACGCGCACGGCATCCTGCCGGGATTCTTCGCATGGCCGGCCGGCCTCGGCGACATGGCGATCGGCGTGACCGCGCCCTGGGTGCTCACGCGCCTGACCGAATCGCCGGCGTTCCTGTCGAGCCCCGCGTTCGTCCGCTGGAACCTGCTCGGCCTGCTCGATCTCTTCGTCGCGGTCACCCTCGGCGGGCTCGGCGCCTTCCTCGGTGCCGAAGGGAGCGTCACGACGGCGCCGATGGGGATGCTGCCGCTCGTCGTGATCCCGGTCTTCCTCGTGCCGCTCTTCATCATGATGCACTTTGCGGCGCTCGCGCAGGCCCGGCGTCGGGCCGCGTGAGTCGCGCACGACCGATGCGAGCGGCCTCGCGCCGCCCGCATCGGCGCAGCACGCCGAACGGCTACAATGCGCGCCTTTCGTCCGAAGAATCCGCGAAATGAAGGCTTACGAAGTCAAGCGCGGCAATGTCGTCGAGCACGACGGCAAGGTCTGGCAGATCCGCGACATCGAGCGCAGCGCGCCGCAAGGTCGCGGCGGCAACGTGACCTACCGCTTCATCATGTACAGCGTGCCCGGCACCCAGAAGCTCGATCTGTCGCTTCGCGCCGAAGACGAGCTGCGCGAGACGGAGCTGACGCGCCGCGCGGTCACGTACTCGTACCGGGACGGCGACGCGTTCGTGTTCATGGACAGCGAGGACTTCGCGCAATATACGCTCGACGCCCACGTCGTCGGCGACGCCTCGGGCTACATCGCCGACGGCATCGAGGGCTGCTACGTGCAGCTCATCGACGACGCGCCGGTCGCGCTGCAGCTTCCGCCGACGGTCGCGCTCGAAGTCGTCGACACGGCGCCCGAGCTCAAGGGCGCGACCGCGACGAAGCGCCCGAAGCCGGCCAAGCTCGCGACCGGCATCGAGATCCAGGTGCCCGAATACATCACGAGCGGCGAGAAGGTGCTCGTCAACACGACGACCGGCGAGTTCTCCGGCCGCGCGTGAGATGCGCCGCGGTCGCGGCGCATCTCGCGCTCGTCAATCGAGGTCGAAGCCGTTGTCGAAGATCGTGTCTGCGACGATCTTGGCGAGACCGATGTAGAGACCGCTCGGCGACTCCGTCGTCGAGGCCGCGCTGCCGATCAGGATGCCGCCGTCCGCCGTCAACCCGAGCGTCGTGCCGACGTCGCCCGCATCGGGGTTCGGCGGCGGTGCGCTCGCGACCGTGAGCTTGCCGTTGACGCCGAACGCGGGATCGAGCTCGCCATCCTGCGTGAGGCGAACGAGATTCGTCGTCTGCGCCGAGTTCGTCGCGCTGAAGCCGACCACGACGAAGCGTCCCTGCCCGTCTTCCACGATCTCGACCGCGAGGTCGCTGTTCAGGCTGCCGAGATCGAACGGAATGATCTGGCCGCCGCCTGCGCCGAAGCTCGCGTCGAGGTTGCCGCTCGCCGTCAGCTTGAATATGCCGACGTCGAGGTTGGCGGTCGAGGTGAGGCGCATGATGCCGGCCGCGACGAACGAGCCGTCGGGAAGCACGACCGCATCGAGCGCCTCGACGGCGATGTAGCCCGGCACGCCGGGATCGAAGAGCTGGATGCCGCCGTTGCCGAACGCCGCGTCGAGCGTGCCGTCGGCATCGAGCCGCGCAAATGCCCACGACGCCGCCGTCACCGTGTCGGCCGAGCCGGCGAAGCCGATCAGGAGCGTGTCGCCGTCGTCGAGCGACTTGACGCTGAAAGCCGTGCTCGACGGAAATGCCGGCCCGAAATCGACCGTCGCCGTGCCCGCGCCGTTGAAGCCCGTGTCGCGCGTGCCGTCGGTTTCGAGGCGCGCGACGGCCATGCGCGAGTTGCCGTCGGTGTCGATCTGCGCCTGTCCGGCCGCGACGATCTTGCCGTCGGCCTGCAGGCTGCAGCGGATCGCGAAGTCGTCGCGATCGCCGATCGGACCGAGGTCGAACGCGACGGTCGTGCGGCCATCGGCGTTGAACTGCGTGTCCAGCGCGCCGCTCGCCGTGAGCCGCACGATGCCGAAGTCGCTGCCGTTCATGTCCGGATCGCCCGATGCCTGACCGCAAATCACGATGCGTCCGTTCGGCTGCAGCAGCACGCTGGTGGCGACGTCGTTGTTCGCGCCGCCGCCGTCGAAGCCGGTGATGCGCTGGCCCTGGATGCCGAAGTTGGTATCGAGCGTGCCGTTCGGATTGAGGCGGAGCACGCCGATGTCGTCGGACGTCTCGTTGTCGACGGTGGCCGAGACGACGAACTTGCCGTCCGGCTGCACGGCGAGATCGACGAAGTTGACGAAGCCGAGCGAGATGCCGAACGGCGAGAAGCCGATCTGCTCGCGGCCCTCGACGCCGAACGAATCGATGAATCCGCCGTCGTGCGCGCCGGCCGTGCCGACGACGAGAGCGAGCGCGGCGAGCGCGCTGCGTACCTTGTCCATGGTGCTACCTCCCCAGGTGCACGGCCCGGCCGGAATTGACCGGCGCCTCCCTGCGGGCCATGGTAGCACCGCAATTTTTCGGGCACTTGCGACCCGGGCGCCGCCTGCGATGTGCGGCAGATCACGGCCCCAGGCGTGACACCGGGCGACACTCGCGCAGCCCGCGGGGAGAAGCGTCATGGGGATCGCAGCCCGCATCATCGCGTTGCCGCTCGCAGCGGCCGGCGCATTCGCGTCCGCGCAACCGTCGCTCGACTACGACATCGTCTACGTGCGCCAGCCGCGCTACGGCGACGACGTCAACACGATCTGGCCCGAGGTGTTCCATCCGGCGCGCCTCGATCCCGGCGCCGATCTCATGCTGCTGCATCCCGACGGCAGCGAAGAAGTGCTCGTCGCCGGCGGCAACGGCGGCGTCACGGACCCGTTCGTCTCGTTCGACGCGAAGGTCGTCTATTACGCGCGCTTTCCGGATCTGCGTTCCGACTCGCTCAACTACCAGCGCGACAATCTTCCGTACGCGGGCGCCGACCTCTATCGCATCCATCTCGACACGCGCCAGATCGAGCAGCTCACGCACGGCGAGTTCACGCCGAACACCGGCGCCGGCACGTGGGACGAGACGAATCCCGTCGATCCGCCGGCCGAATACGATCGGCTCGGCTATGGAATCCTGAATCTCGCGCCGTGTCCGCTTCCCGATCGCCGCATCGCGTTCGTCAGCAACCGCAACGGCTTCGAGCCGCCGAAGGGTTACACCGCACCGACGCTGCAACTCTTCGTCATGGACGAGGACGGCCAGAACGTCGCGCAGATCGCGCCGATGAACATCTCGAGCGCGCTGCATCCGACGATCCTCAAGGACGGTCGCGTGATCTACTCGACGCACGAGGATCAGGGCCTTCGCGACACGCGGCTCTGGGGCGTCTGGGCGATCTGGCCCGACGGTCGCGACTGGCAGCCGATCCTCTCGGCGTTCCGCGACGGGCAGGCATTCCACTTTACGACGCAGCTTTCCGGCGGCGATCTCGTCATCGAGGACTACTACAACCTCAACAACAACGGCTTCGGCACGCTCTATCGCACGCCGTCGGCGCCGCCCGCGGGTCAGCCGCCGTTCTTCAGCGCGTTCGCCGACGACAATCCGCCGATCCAGCGCACGGTCGGCGCGGGTTTCCCGTATCCGTACACGATTCCGTTCACGCCGCGCGGCGGCCTTTACACGCTCGCGCCGTTCACGCACGGCGACGACGAGGCCGCACCGGTCGGCGACGACGGCGTGCGCGTCGGCCGCTTCACGCATCCGTCGGGCGCGCCGAACGGCGATCTGCTCGTCGTCTGGTCGCCGGGTCCGACCAACAATCTCGATCGCCCGACGCCGACGCCGTACTACGACGCCGGTCTCTACATCGTGCCCGGCGGCAACGTGATGAGCTCGCCGCACGATCTCGTGCCGATCAAGAACGATCCTGCGTACAACGAGGCGTGGCCGCGCGCGGTGGCGACTTATCAGCAGATTCACGGCGTCGCCGAGCCGAACGACTTCGGCTGGCTGCCGAACGACGGCAGCGAGCACGCCGATCTTCCGCCCGGCACGCCGTTCGGGCTCGTCGGCACGTCGAGCCTCTACAAGCGCGAAAGCTTCCCCGGCAGCGTGCCGCCGTGGTCCGATTTCTACGACGGGCTCGACGCGTTCAACACGTCGGAAAACGGACAGTCGAGCAACTGGGGCACGCAGGGCAGCGATGCCGGCAAATATTCCAACGACGACATCTGGGCGATCCGCATCGTCGGCATGGAGCCGCATTCGCATCGCAGCTACGGCCCTCACGCGGGACGCGCGTTCACGAGCCACGCCGAGGAGCGCCTGCGCGTGCTCGGCGAGATACCGGTGCGCAAGTTCGACGGCCAGGACCAACCCGTGCTCGACATCGAAGGCAATCCCGACACGAGCTTCCTCGCGAAAGTCGTCGCCGATTCGCCGTTCACGTTCCAGATGCTCGACCGCAACGGCATGGTGCTCGCGATGGCGCAAACCTGGCACCAGGTGCGACCCGGCGAGATGCGCGCGAACTGCGGCGGCTGCCATGCGCACAGCCAGATGCCGCTCGCGTTCGAGACGACGGCAGCGGCGCAGCCGTCGTACGACATCTACGATCTTTCGAAAGTCACGCCGTTGCTGACACAGGACGCCAACGGCGATCCGTCGCTCCGCGTCGAAAACGCGACGCAGATCAGCGTCGAGTTCATGCGCGACATCCGCCCGCTGCTGCAGTCGCGCTGCGTCGGGTGTCACCAGGGCGCGAACCCGCCCGGCAATCTCGATCTCTCCGACACGAGCGTCGGCAGCAATGGTCTGCCGAACGACTATCGCCGGCTCGCCGCCGATCAGGATGCGCAATTCGGCTATCCGCCGGTGATCTCGAACGGCACGTGGCGCCAGACGAATGCAAGCCGCTACATCCGCATGTTCCAGAGCCGGCGCAGCCTGCTCGTGTGGAAACTCTTCGGCCGGCGTCTGGACGGCTGGAGCAACGCGGACCATCCGACCGAAACCGTGCCCGGCGATCCGAACACGCTGCCGGCGGGTACCGATCCGAATACGGCCGATCTCGATTACACGGGCACCGCGATGCCGCCGCCGGGAAGTCCGGTCGAGCCGCTGACCGCGGACGAGCGGCTGCTGTTCGTGCGCTGGATCGACCTCGGCGCGCCGATCGACACCGGCGATCCGCGCTACGGCTGGTTCATGGACGACCTCAAACCGACCGTCGAAGTCAGCGTGCCGCGCCCGCGCGCGAACGCGGCGCCGCTCGCCGAAATTCGTTTCGGTCTCGCCGACGGCGATTCGGGTGTCGATCTAGCGACGCTGAGCGTCAAGGCCGATTTCGAAGTGAACGGTCTCGCGCCTGGCGCGGAGCTTGCGAGCATCGCGCAAGCGGTCGGCGATTCGATCTGGAGCATCGCTCTGTCGCCGTCGGTCAGTGACGCGTGGAACCGGCACTTGCATGTCGAAGTGCGTGACGTGCAGGGGAATGTGACACGCGTGAATCGTGCGTTTTCGGTTGGTATCGGGAACGACGTGATTTTTCGCGACGGGTTCGAGTGAGCAACGCTTTCCCTTCTCCCGCTTGCGGGAGACAAAACGGCAGGATTGCCGTTTTGCACGGCGCAGCCGGTGAGCGCCATGGATGGCGCTAATGAACGTGCCGGAGGCGGATGAGGAAATCTTGAAACGCCGTCACCCGCTTCCCTCACCCGCGCCTTCGGCGCGGCCTCTCCCGCAAGCGGGAGAGGCGACGGCATGCGTCCCATCGCGCGCCATCCACTTCGCCGCCATGCGCCGCACCGACGCGTCGACGGTCTCGTCGTCGATCAGCTCGCGCACTTCGCGCCACGCCAGCGCATGCGACTCGTCGCCGACGACGAACGCCTCGCTCTTCGTCGCGCGCACGACATGGCGCACGTCGTAGTGCCAGTGCTCCGGCTCGCCCGGGCGCGCCGGAATACGATGCCGATCGATGTCGAAGATTTCCGGCTCGACGACGAGGTCCGTCAAGCCGGACTCCTCCTCGGCCTCGCGCAGCGCGACGCGCGCCAGATCGGTGTCGCCATCCGCGTGACCGCCGAGCTGCAGCCACGCGTTCAGCTTGCGATGGTGCGTCAGCAGCACGCGCCGACCGTCGACGCTGACGAGCCACGCCGAACCGGTGAAGTGGCCGACGACGTGCGCGCGCTCGAACACCGTCGGCGCGGAGGCGAGGAAGCGGGCGAACTCGCCGGCGATGGCGGCGCCGCGCGGATCGGCGTCGCGGTATTTCGCAAGCGCATCCTCGAGAGCTCGAAACGGGTCGTCCATACCGGCGGCAAGCATAGGCAGCGCGACGCGCATCGGGCAATCCAGCCGCAACGCAACTTGTGCGCCCGGAAGCCGTGGGTTAACGTGCCCGCGCCCGCATAAGGCCTCGGCAGCGCGGGCGCGAGCCTCCTTCGACCGGGTCGAGGGGCGGCGATCCGTGGACGGGTCGCACACGGTGCGGAAAGGCATCTTCGCGCCGGAAGAACTTCGGGACCGGCTTCCGCCTGACCCGGCGAATCCGACACGTCCCGGACGGACCGACTCGGAACTCCTGCGAGGGGAACTCGATGTTCAAAGATCTGTTTGTGGTCCAGCCGGTGCATCCGGCGCCGCACGTCGATGCAGGCGAGCACGTCCAGGGACCGATCACCGGCGAAATCACGCTGAAGCGCGCGTTGACGGCGAAGCACCTCGTCATGCTCGGCATCGGCGCGATCATCGGCGCCGGCATCTTCGTGCTGACCGGCCAGGCGGCCGCGATGCACGCGGGACCTGCGGTCGTGCTGAGCTTCGTCTTCGCCGGCATCGCCTGTGCCTTCGCGGGCCTGTGCTACGCCGAGTTCGCCTCGATGCTGCCGGTCTCGGGCAGCGCGTACTCGTATTCGTACGCGACGCTCGGCGAGATCGTCGCCTGGTTCATCGGCTGGATGCTGATCCTCGAATACCTTTTCGCGGCATCGACCGTCGCAGTCGGCTGGTCCGGCTACTTCAACAGCCTGCTCGGTTCGATCGGCGAGCTCGTCGGCATGCAGATCGCGCTGCCGGCGGCGCTCTCGAACGCGCCGCTCACGGTAACCAACGGCGCGATCTCGACGACCGGAGCGCTCATCAACCTGCCTGCGGTGCTCATCGTCGGTGCGATCAGCTGGGTCTGCTATGTCGGCATCACGCAGTCGGCGTCGCTGAACGCGGTCGTCGTCGCGATCAAGCTCGTCGTAATCCTGCTTTTCATCGCGTTCGCGCTGCAATACGTCAACGTGGCGAACTGGCATCCGTTCGTGCCGCCCGAGGACGCATCCGGGCACTTCGGCTGGCCCGGCGTGTTCCGCGCGGCATCGATCGTGTTCTTCTCGTACATCGGCTTCGACGCGGTGTCGACCGCGGCACAGGAAGCGAAGAACCCGCAGCGCGACATGCCGATCGGCATCCTCGGCTCGCTCGTGGTCTGCACGCTGCTCTACATCGTCGTTTCGGCGGTGCTGACCGGCATCACGCCGTACACGCTGCTCGGCACCGCGCATCCGGTGTCGACCGCGATCGAAGGCTATCCGAGCCTGCGCTGGCTGCGCATCGTGATCGAGATCGGCGCGATCGCCGGCCTCTCGTCGGTGATCCTCGTCATGCTGATGGGCCAGCCGCGCATCTTCTACACGATGGCGAAGGACGGCCTGGTGCCGCCGGCGTTCGGCAAGGTGCATCCGAAATACCAGACGCCGTACATCGGCCAGGTCATCGTCGGCATCATCGCCGCGGTGCTGGCGGGCCTCCTGCCGATCAACGTGCTCGGCGATCTCGTCTCGATGGGCACGCTGCTCGCGTTCACGACGGTCTGCATCGGCGTGCTCGTGCTGCGCAGGACGCGCCCCGACCTGCCGCGCTCGTTCCGCGTGCCGGCGGCGCCGGTCGTCTGCGTGCTCGGCGCGCTGAGCTGCTTCGCGCTCTTCTTCATCGCGTTCATGGACAACTGGCTCTGGATGAGCTGCTGGATCGTCGCCGGCCTTCTCGTCTACTTCCTCTACGGCTACCGGCGCAGCAAGCTGCGCGGCGCGCAGAGATAACAGCCACCCGAAGCCGGCGGAGCGATCCGCCGGCTTTCTTCGTTTTTCGCCGCGAAAACGCACCCGCGGAAACCCATGCTCGAGAAACTCCTCGTCAAGAAAACCGATTTCTCCGACATCGACGCCAGCGAAGGCCCGTGCCTCAAGCGCACGCTCGGACCCTGGGGCCTCACCGCGCTCGGCATCGGCGCCGTGATCGGCGGCGGCATCTTCGTCATCACGGGGCAGGCCGCGGCCGAGCACGCCGGTCCCGCAATCGTGCTGTGCTTCGTCATGGCCGCGCTCTGCTGCAGCTTCACCGCGCTCTGCTACGCCGAGTTCGCGACGATGATCCCGATCGCGGGAAGCTCGTACTCGTACGCCTACGCGACGCTCGGCGAAGGCGTCGCCTGGTTCATCGGCTGGAACATGGTGCTCGAGTACGGCGTGTCGGCGTCCGCCGTCGCGGTGAGCTGGACCGGCTACTTCACGAGTCTCCTCGATCATTTCGGCATCCATCTGCCTGCGTCGCTGACGATGGCGCCGCTCGCGTTCAAGGACGGACAGCTCGTTTCGACCGGCGCGCTGGTCAACCTGCCCGCGGTCGCGATCGTCCTCGCGCTGACCTGGATCTGCTACGTCGGCATCCGGGAGTCGAGCGGCGCGAACCTCGCGATGGTGATCTTGAAGGTGTCGCTGATCGTGATCGTGATCGTCGTCGGCGCGGCGTACGTCAATCCGGACTACTGGCATCCGTTCATTCCGGAGAATCAGGGCCCCGAGAAATACGGCTGGTCCGGCATCATCCGCGGCGCCGCGCTGGTTTTCTTCTCGTACATCGGCTTCGAGGCGACATCGACCGCGGCGCAGGAAGCGGTCAATCCGCAGCGCGATCTGCCGATCGGCACGATCGCTTCGCTCGCGATCTGCACGATCCTCTACATCGGCATGGCGCTGGTGCTCACCGGCCTGCTGCCGTTCGATCAGCTCGGCACGAGCGAGCCCGTCGTCACCGCGATCAAGGCGCACGCGGAGCTCGATTGGCTGCGCTGGCTCGTCGAGCTCGGCGCGCTGATCGGCCTTTCGTCGGTGATCCTCGTCATGATCATCGCGCAGCCGCGCATCTTCATGATCATGGGCCGCGACGGCCTGCTGCCGCCGGTGTTCGCCAGGATCCATCCGAAGTACTGCACGCCGCACATCAACACGGTCATCACCGGCTGCGGCATCGCGCTGCTCGCCGCGGTCTTCCCGCTCGAGGTGCTCGGCGATCTCGTCTCGATGGGCACGCTGATCGCGTTCGTCGCGGTCTGCGTCGGCGTGCTGGTCCTGCGCCGCACGCAACCCGACCTGCATCGCACGTTCCGCGTGCCGTGGGCGCCGGTGACCTGCACGCTCGGCGTGCTGAGCTGCCTCTTCCTGCTGATCTTCGGCGAGAACTGGTACAACTGGACGCTGATGCTGATCTGGACGGTGATCGGCATCGCGATCTATTTCGGGTATGGATTGAAGCACAGCAAGTTGCGCGGGGCGGCGGCGTCACGGCCGGGGATCCGAGTGACGCAGGCGAAGCGCATCTGATCGCCGACGTCGTACCGGACGACGTCGGCGCCTTCAGGTCCGCGCCTTCAGCGGAACAACCGACGGCGACTTCGGCGCGGGATTCTCGGACGCCGCGGACTCCTGCGCAGGCGACGATGCGTCGCCTTCGTCCTCCGCCGCTTCTTCCGCCGCTGCCCCTTCCAGCAGCGACATCTGCAGCGACTTCTTCACCGGCGCGCCCATTTCCGCGAGGCTCTGCACCTGCAGCAGCACGCTGCCCTTGCCGCCTTCGCGCAGGCGCCGCAGCGCGCTCGCGTGCGCGCGCTGCGCCTTGTCGAGCGCGACGCCGACGCTGCCGAGCTCGTTGACGAGCAGCGCGAAATTGTCGTGGAGCTGCGCGGCGCGGCGTGCGATCTCGTTCGCGTTGATGTTGCGTTGCTCGACGCGCCACAGATGCGCGACCGTGCGTAGCGTCGCCAGCAGCGTGCTCGGGCTGACCAGCGAGATGTTCTTCGAGAGCGCGTAGCCGTAGAGATTCACGTCTGCGCGCACCGCTTCGATGAACGCCGCCTCGACCGGAACGAACAGCAGCACGAAATCGAGCGTGCGCAGCTTTTCGATGTCGTCGTAGTTGCGTGCCGAGAGCTCGTCGATGTGGCGCCGGACCGAAGCGACATGCTCGTTCAGCGCGGCCGCGCGCAGCGGTTCCTCGCCGGACGCGACCGAGCGCTCGTACGCCTTCAGCGAGACCTTCGCGTCGATCACGATGTCCTTGTTGTCCGGCAGCCGCACGATGACGTCGGGCCGCGGCCGCGAGCCGTCGTCGTTGCGGAACGTCACCTGCGTCTCGTAGTCGCGTCCCGCCGTCAGGCCCGAGGCTTCGAGCACGCGCTCGAGCACGAGCTCGCCCCACGCGCCCTGCGCGCGCGAGTCGCCCTTCAGCGCGCGCGTAAGGTTGATCGCGTCCTCGCTGATGCGCTGGTTGAGCTGCTTCAGGCTCTGGATCTCCTGCGCGAGCATGCCGCGCTCGCGCTGATCCGCGGCATGCGTCTGGCTCACCGTGTCGCGGAAATCCTTGAGCTGCGACTTCAAGGGATCGAGTAGGCCGCCGAGCTGCAGCGCGCTCTGCTCGCGCAGGCGCTCGGCCTTGTCGTCGAGGATCGTGTTCGCGAGGTTCTGGAACGAATCGCGCAGGCGCTGCTCGGCCTGATCGAGCAACGCGAGCTTCTCCGCGGCCGCCTGCACCTGCTCGCGCGCGGTCGCTTCGAGCGCCGAATGGCGCGCCGTCAGATCTTCGAGACGCTGCTGCAGTCCGTCCCGCGCACGTCGCGCGTCGGCGACCTCCTGCGCAAGCCGCGTCGCGTGCGCTTCGTGCGTCGCCGACTGGCGCGTCAGCACGCGAAGGTTCGCTTCCGCGGCGGTGCCTTCGTCCTCGAACCGGGCGACGCGGCGGGCCAGCTCGTCGCGCTGGCTCGTCAGCACCGCGATCTCGCCGCGGCGATCCTGCGCGCGGCGGCGGCGGATCAGGAGGAAGACGGCGAGCGCGCCGGCGACGACACCGAAGAGCGCGGCGACGACGAGCGCGAGGTCAGGCGAAAGGTTCGGCACTAGGGGCTCTCATGGAGTCGACGGTCGCCATTCTGACAGTGCGCAGTCTCAGTTGCCGAGACGTCTGCGCGCGCCTGCCCTCACCCTTCCCTCTCCCCGCGCGCGGGGAGAGGGAAAAGCAAAAACGACGACGCCGCGCGATGCGGCATCGCGCGGCGTCGAGGACATCCCATGAAGCTCAGCTCTTCGCGCTGTAACCCGAGCACCAGCCCTTGGCGGCGGTCGACTTGCCCGGGAACAGGCCACAGGGCCCGTAGGCATCGCCTTCCTTGCCTGTCCAGAACTTGCAGTTCGAGCACATCGAGCCTTCCTTGTAGGTGGTGAACTTCGCCTTGTCGACCTTCGTCGCGTCTTCCTTGTAGCCGAGCGCCATCGCGGTGGCGTCGCTCTCGGAAAGGTGCGGAAGATCCTCGGCGCGCGCAAGCCGCGAGACGATCGGCGCAACGACGGCACCTGCGACGGCGAGCTTGAGGAAACGGCGTCTGGCCTGGCTATCGGCTGGGTTTGACATCATCGGCTCCTTGCAGGGATTGTGGAACGAATCGGACCGGCGGGACATTCGAGCGGCGCCGAGCATACTCCGGTGTCCTAAATTGAGGCTGACACGGGATAGGAATAACTCTCGTTTAGATTTGCGGCTGTCGTCAAAGACGGTAGCCGGTAACCGATAACCGGTAGCCGGAGAGCAAGGCGCTTTCCGGCTCACGGCTACCGGCTTCCGGCTACCGTCTTTATAGTCAGGCCCTCGATCCCACACTGGCTGCCCGTGCCCGCCAACATCCCCTACGACCCCGTCGCCCTCGCCGCCTGCGCGCGCACGATCGCCGACAACGGCCGCGAGCTCGCCGCGCTCGGCTGGACACCGGCGACCAGCAGCAATTTCTCCATGCGGCTGGACGCCAAGCACATCGCCGTCACGATCTCCGGCCGCGACAAGGGCCGGCTTTCCGGCGACGACGTCATGGTCGTCGACATGCACGGCCGCGCCGTCGCGACCGATGCGAAGCCGTCGGCCGAGACGCTGCTGCACACGCAGATCTACCGCCGCTTCGCCGACGCCAACGCGGTGCTGCACACGCACTCGCGCACGCAGACGGTCGCTTCGCGCCTCTTCGCCGGGCGCGGCACGATCCGCTTCGAAGGCTGGGAGCTTCAGAAAGCGATCACCGGCTACACGACGCACGAAAGCGAGCTCGACGTGCCGGTCTTCCCGAACACGCAGGACATGCACGTGCTCGTCAGGCAAGTCGATGCGTGGCTCGACGCGGGCAAGCCGCTCTCGGGCTACTTGATAGACGGCCACGGCATCTACACGTGGGGACATGACATGCAGGAAACGCGGCGCCATCTCGAGGCGTTCGAATTCCTGCTAGCCTGTGAGCTCGACCTCTGGCGCCTGCGAGGTGAACCGACATGAGCCGCCTGACGATCTACGACGAAACCCGCGCCGGGACGCCGCTCTCGGTGCACACCGACCTCGCCGGCATCGCGCGCGAGCTCGGCCACGTCGGCGTGCGCTTCGAGCAGTGGGAAGCATCCAAGCCGGTCGTGCCGGGCGCGAGCCAGGAAGAAGTCATCGCGGCCTATCGCGCCGACATCGATCGGCTGATGCGCGACGAAGGCTATCAGGCCGTCGACGTGATCAGCCTGCAGCCCGACCATCCCGATCGCGCGACGTTCCGCCAGAAATTCCTCAACGAGCACACGCACAGCGAAGACGAGGTGCGCTTCTTCGTCGCCGGCGCAGGCCAGTTCACGCTGCACATCGGCGACAAGGTCTACGAAGTGCTCTGCGAGGCCGGCGATCTCATCGGCGTGCCCGACGGCACGCGCCACTGGTTCGACATGAGCGAGTCGCCGTACTTCGTCGCGATCCGCCTGTTCACGAACAAGGAAGGCTGGGTCGCGAGCTTCACCGGCAGCGACATCGCCGGGCAGTTCCCGCGCATGACGCCGCACCGCTCGGCGCGCGCCGCCTGACGATGTCGTATCTCGACGAGTCGCTCGCGCCGGGCGAAAGCATCGTCGCGCGCTTCGACCTGCACTGGACCGCCAAGTGGCGGCTCTACGTGTTCCTGCTGCTCGCGATTCCGACGGTCGGCATCGCGCTGCTCGCGGCACTCTACGAGTGGCTGCGCCTGCGCTCGATCGAACAGGGCGTCACGAACCGGCGCGTCGTGCGCAAGACCGGCATCGTCAGCCGCGAGACCGAGGAGCTGCGTCTCGCCTCGATCGAGACGATCGACCTGCGCCAGAGCGCGTGGGGCCGCATGCTCGGCTTCGGCGACGTCGTGCTGATCGGCCGCGGCGAGAGCGAGATGATCTTTGCGAGGCTTGCGCGTCCGCTTGATGCGAAGCGCTCGATCGAGAGCGCGTATGCGGCGCATGTCGAGGACGCGCGTTCGCCGAGTCCGCAAAGCCGGTAAAATCGCCGTTCCGCATACTGAAGGGCGGCCGGCCTTA
>Ga0081540_1002207_pt1 | contig 16078 bp, 12 predicted proteins | sample TabmetS2T1R1_FD_71024 | JGI IMG/M metagenome (GOLD analysis project Ga0081540, IMG submission 71024) | Tabebuia heterophylla rhizosphere microbial communities from the University of Puerto Rico - S2T1R1 | ecosystem: Host-associated > Plants > Roots > Rhizosphere ... | reverse complement strand
GGCGGTGGGGGCCCTCCCCCGGTTCCCGGCCCCGGCCGGCGTCCACCAGGCCGCGATGCGAGCCTTCGCCCGGGCCTACCGGGTGGACATGGCCGAGGCCGAGACCGGCTTCGACGGCTACGACCGGTTCAGCGACTTCTTCAGCCGGGGGCTGCGTCCCGGGGCCCGGCCGGTGGATCTGGACCCGCAGGTGGTGGTCTCCCCGGTGGACGGCGTGGTGAGCCAGGCGGGAATCCTGGAGCGAGGGACCTGCCTGCAGGCGAAGGGCATCCAGTTTCCGGTGGACAAGCTCCTGGACGACGCGGAGCTTGCGGCCCGCTACGCGCTCGGAGGGGCGTACGCGACGCTCTACCTCTCGCCGCGCGACTACCACCGGGTGCACGCTCCGGTGGCGGGCTCGGTGGTGGCCTCGCGCTACCTCGCCGGCGAGTTCTGGCCGGTGAACCCGGCGACGGTCCGCAACCGCGACGCGCTCTTCTGTCTCAACGAGCGGCTGGTGACGGTGCTCGAGAGCCCCACCTACGGCCGGGTGGCGGTGGTGAAGGTGGGAGCGACCTGCGTGGGACGGATCCGCGCCGCGTACGACGACCGGCTCACCCATGCCGGACAGGCGGTGGGGTTGCGGACCTACCTGCCGCCCCGTCCGGTAGGGAAGGGTGATGAGCTGGGGCGCTTCGAGATGGGATCCACCGTCATCCTCCTCTTCGAGCCGGGCCGGGTGATCTGGGACGACCGGCTGGTCCCGGACGCGGTGGTGCGGATGGGGCGACGCATCGGAGTTGCGCCGTGAGCCAGCGAATCTCCGGCGTGAAGGGGATGAACGATCTCCTCCCGCCCGACATCGCCATCTGGCAGGCGCTGGAGGCCGCCGCCCGGGAGACCTTCCGCCGGTTCGGTTACGAGGAGGCCCGGACCCCGATGCTCGAGGACACCGCGCTCTTCGTCCGGAGCGTCGGCGAGGCGACCGACATCGTCGGGAAGGAGATGTACACCTTCGAAGACAAGGCGGGCCGCAGCCTCTCGCTCCGTCCGGAGGGGACCGCGCCCTGCGTCCGGGCCTACGTCGAGCACGCGGTCGCCCAGCGCGAGCCGGTGACCCGCTGGTGGTACCTCGGGCCGATGTTCCGGTACGAGCGGATGAAGACCGGCCGTTACCGGCAGTTCTGGCAGATCGGTGCCGAGGCCTACGGGGTCTCCGCCCCGGCGCAGGAGACCGAGCTCATCGACCTGGCGATGCAGCTCTTCCGCGCGCTGGGGCTGGAGGGCATCCGCGTCGAGCTGAACTCGCTCGGTGACCCGGAGACCCGCGGCGTGTACCTCGAGTCGCTGCGAGCCTTCCTTCGCGCCCATCGGAGCGAGCTGTGCGCCGAGTGCCAGGAGCGCACGGAGAAGAACCCGCTCCGGGTCTTCGACTGCAAGAACCCGGGCTGTCAGGCGGTCCTCGCCGGCGCACCGGCCATCACCGACGCCCTCTCCGGCGAGGCGCGGGCGCACTTCGAGGCGGTGCAGCGGCAGCTGACGGCGCTGAACATCCCCTTCCGGGTGAACCCCCGGATGGTGCGGGGCATCGACTACTACACGCGGACCGCGTTCGAGTTCCTCTCCGACGACCCCGTGCTTGGCACCGCGTCGGCGGTGGGGGGCGGCGGGCGGTACGACCGGCTGGTGAAGGAGCTGGGCGGGCCGGACACTCCGGCCGTGGGCTGGGCGCTGGGGATGGACCGGCTGTGCCTGCTTCTCACTTCGAAGGGAACCGTCCAGCCAGTGCGGCCAGAGGTCTTCGTCGCCGTGGCCGAGGAAGGTGCCGCGGACGCGGCGCTGGCCCTGGTGAGCCGGCTGCGGCGGGCCGGACACCGGGTGGACTTCGATGCGCGTGGCGGAAGCCTGAAGAGCCAGATGAAGCGGGCCGACAAGTCGGGCGCGGCGTACGCGCTGGTGCTGGGTTCCCGCGAGCTGACCTCTGGTGAGGCGCAGCTGAAGCCGCTGGCCGGAGGGGAGCCGATGCCGGTGCGGCTGGAGGCGCTCGAGGCGGCGCTCCTGGCCCGGCGCTGAATCACATCCATCGGCGTCGATGTGGGGCACCCGACGCGCCGACTGAACTAGACTCGCGACCGCCGTGCGCCTGGCACCCGGTCACAAGCTCGGGCCTTACGAGGTGCTTTCCGTTGTGGGAGCCGGAGGCATGGCCGAGGTGTACCGGGCGCGCGATCCACGGCTGGGGCGGGACATCGCCCTCAAGGTGGTGAACGAGTCGCTCACGGCCAGTCCGGACCTTGTGCGGAGGTTCGAGCAGGAGGCCCGGATCGCCGGATCGCTGAACCACCCGAACATCGTCGCCGTGTACGACGTCGGGGTTCACGACGGCGCGCCCTATTTCGTCACCGAGCTCCTCGAGGGCGAGTCTCTGCGCCAGCGGATGTCGCGGGGTCGGGTACCCCTGGCGACCGCGCTGGACTGGGGAATCCAGCTCGCCCACGGGCTGGCGGCGGCCCACCGGCGTGGAGTCGTGCACCGCGACGTGAAGCCGGACAACGTCTTCATCGTCTCCGGCGGGCAGGTGAAGCTCCTCGACTTCGGGATCGCCAAGCTCGCCGAGGAGGCACGCGCCGCACCCCACGGGATGATGGACGCCACCGTCACCCCCGCGGGCAATGCCACCCGCACGGGCTCGGTGCTCGGCACCCCGGGGTACATGTCCCCGGAGCAGGTCCGCGGAGATCCGGTGGACGCCCGGACGGACATCTTCAGCCTGGGCGCAGTGCTGTACGAGCTGCTCTCGGGAGAGCGTGCCTTCCCCGGGGCCTCGCTGGTGGAGAGCGGGTACGGCATCCTGAACAGCGACCCCCCTCCACTGCCCTCGACCGTTCCTCTGTCCGTGGGCCAGGTGGTGCTGCGCTGCCTGGAGAAGGAGCCGGAGCGGCGGTTTCAGACCGCCGCGGATCTGGCATTCGCGCTGGAGGTCGTCCGAAATCCGACCGGGGTCGTGAACGCGCCCGCACGCCCTCATCGCGGATCGAGGCTCGTCCTGCCGCTGGCGCTCCTGTCGGGATTGCTGCTCACGGTCGCCATCGCGACCTGGGCCAGGCCGCGCCTGGCTCCCTCCGGTGCTTCCGCTCCAGTGGTGGAGCAGCTGACCTACCGTCTGGGAGCGGTCCGGGCCGCCCGCTTCGCCCCGGACGGACGGGTCATCTTCAGCGCCAGTCTCGACGGCAAGGGCGAGGAGCTGTTCAGCAGGACCGCCTCGAGCATCGAGCCCCAGTCGCTGGGGCTGACCGACGCGAGGCTGATGGCGGTTGCTCCCTCCGGGGCCCTCGGCCTGCTGCTCGAGCCGCGTTTCACCCGCTCCTTCTCGATGCGAGGAACGCTCGCCCGCCTCGAGACCCCCGCCGGAACACCCAGGGGCCTGGTGGAGAACGTCGAGTTCGCCGACTGGGGCCCGGGTGGCGAGCTCGCCATCGTTCGCAACGTCGGGGCTGCGAGCACGCTCGAGTCGCCGGTGGGGAAGGTGCTCTTCCAGACCAACGGGTGGATCTCCAACCCTCGCTTCTCGCCGCGGGGCGACAGGATCGCCTTCCTCCACCACCCGGAGTTCTACGACGACATGGGTGAGCCGAGGGTGGTGGATCTCCGCGGCCAGGGAAAGGCGCTGGCGCCGGCATGGCCCCGGACCCTCGGCCTGGCCTGGACTCCGGACGGATCGGAGGTCCTGTTCACCGCGGGGAAGGTGCAGCGAAACGTCCTGGTCGCCGTGGACGAGGCAGGGAGCTCGCGCGTGCTCTACACCGCGCCCTCGGATCTCCGGCTGGAGGACGTGGCGCCCGATGGAACGGTGCTCGCGACCGAGCAGCTCGAGCGCAGCGAGTTCGGGCTCAGCGTGGCGGGGCAACCGCAGCAGTCGACGCTCACCTGGTCGAACTGGACGACGTTCTTGGCGAAGGTCGGTGATGAAGGCAGCATCCTCTTCTCGGAGTCGGTGCCCCTCCCGGCAGAGACGGGCGTGCGCCCGATGCAGCCGGTCTGGACTCTCCTGCTCCGCTCGGAGAGGCCGGCGGCCCAGGTCCTGGGGCCGGGCTCGTCGCTCGACCTGTCCCCGGACCGGCGCTGGGCGCTGCTTCTTGCCCCGGATCGCCGCGGTCTCGCCGCCGTGCCGACGGGGCCCGGACAGGAGCGTTCCATCGACGTGCAAGGGCTGGTGATCGCCGCGGGCCGGTGGCTCAGGGACGGGAACCGCCTCGCCGTCTCGGCACGCGCTCCTGCCGACGCCGACTTCCACCTCTTCGTGACCCGGGAAGGAACGACGACCTTGGCTCGGGTGTCGGACGTTCCGGTGACCGCTCGACGGGTGCTTCATCTCTCCCCCGATGACCAGTGGGTCGCCACGCTGGACAAGGACGACCGGCTGCTCCTGCTCTCCACCCGTGACGGAGCTCCCACTCGGATCCCCGAGGCCGGACCGGATGCCATCCCCCGTGGATGGAGCGCGGAAGGGCACCTGTGGATCTCCCGCGGCGGAGATCGGACCCCGGTGGTGTTCCGTCTGGTGAAGATCGACGTCGAGCGACGGAAGATCCTGGAGGAGCGAGTGCTCGCTCCGGCCGAGATGACCGGAGCGATCTACATCAGAGACGTCGCCATCTCTCCCGATGGACGGAGGGTGGCGTTCATCTACGGCCGGAACCTCGGGCACCTCTATCTGCTCCGGGGTCTCCTCACCGACCCGGCGCACTGACCCGGGCTCAGCCAGGGAACATCAGGAAGTCCTCCGTCCGGGCCAGGTCCAGCCAGAGCTGGCCGAGCTCCGGCGGAGGCGCCACCGTCCGGCGCGCCTCGAGGTCGAACCACAGGATGAAGCTCTCGACCGTCGCGCACAGTGCCCCGTCGCTGCTCCGGAGGAAGCGCTGCCGGACCTTCATCTTCCGGGCATCCGGCGTGGCGGCCGCCATCGCCATATCCACCCGGAAGGGCTCCAGGAGCCGGAGCTCCTTCTTGTAGGTGAGGATGTCCTCCACCACGACGGGGCCCAGGCGCCGCCGGTAGAGCTCGGCCATGGTCCATCCCGCGTCCTCCACGAACCGAAGCCGCGTCTCCTCCGCGACCCCGAGGTACGCTGCGTTCCGCATGTGCTGGTTGAAGTCCATGTCTGCCCAGCGCGCGCGGTACTCCTGGACGTAGGGTTCGGCCATGCCGCGTGTCCTACCCCAGCCGGCGCTCACCGTCATTGCCGGACCGACCGGAGCGGGGAAGTCCGAGCTCGCGGTCGAGCTGGCCGAGCGCCTCGGTGCGGAGATCGTCAGCGCCGACTCGCAGGCGGTGTACCGGCACTTCGACCTCGGGACGGCGAAGCCGGACGCCCGGCAGCTCGCGCGGGTGCCTCACCATCTGGTCTCGGTGGTGGAGCCGACCGAGCCCTTCTCCGCCGCCCGCTGGGTCTCGCTGGCCGACGCCGCCGTCGCCGACATCGTCGCCCGGGGGAGGCGCATCCTGGTGGTGGGCGGGACCGGGCTGTACCTCCGGGCGCTCCTCCACGGACTGACCGACACGCCGCCCGACCCGGTCGTGCGGCGCCGGCTCGAGGAGGAGGCGCGGCGGCTCGGGCCCGAGGTGATGCACCGGCGGCTCGCCAAGCTGGACCCGGACGCGGCCGCGCGGCTGCCGGTGGCGGACCTTCTCCGGGTGGTCCGGGCCCTGGAGATCCACGCCACCACCGGGTCCCGTCCCTCGGAGCTGCGGGCGGCGCACGCCTTCGGCACGGCCCGCTACGCGGCGCGCATCCACTTCCTCGATCCGCCCCGGGAGGAGCTCGAGCAGCGGCTCGCCGCGCGCACCCGGCGGATGTTCGAGCAGGGGCTGGTCGGGGAGGCCCGGCGGCTCGTCGACCGAGGCTTTCGCGACACCGCGCCGATGCGTAGCGTGGGGTATCGCCAGGCGCTGGCGGTGATCGATGGCGAGCTGAACGAGGAGCAGGCCGAGCGAGAGACCTTCCTCGAGACCCGCCGCTACGCCAAGCGGCAGCGCACCTGGTTCCGGCGTGAGCCCGGAACGCGATTCGTGCCACCGCCCTACGAGGCGGTGTGGGAGGAGGCCGGGCTGTCCGTTCCTGGCCCCGGGCGGTCGCGCTGAACGAGCCGGTGCCGCTCGAGGATACGGGCCAGCATCGCCCGGTCGAGGGGCTTCACCAGGAACTCGGTGGCGCCTGCCTCCAGCGCCTGGCGGCGCAGCTGCGATCCGCCGAGGCCGGTCATCACGTACACCGAGGTGCCCCGCGTGGAGGGGTGCGTGACGAGCCGCCGGCACAGGCGGATCCCGTCGACCCGCTCCAGCACCACGTCGAGGAGCACGGCGGCCGGCGGCCGGTGGGCCACCGCGGCGAGCAGCTCCAGCTCGCCGGCGAAGGTCACGACCTCCGCGCCTCCGAGGCTGAGCTGCTCGCGCAGTGCCTCGCGGGCGTCCGGATCGTCGTCCACCACGTAGATGAGCCGTGGGTCGCGTGGCGGCTGGAGCACGGGCGCGACCTGGTCCGGGGGGCGGAACGGAGCGGCGGCCAGCGCCCGCAGCGCCTCCCAGCGCATTCGCCACAGAACCCGCGTGGCCCGGGGTCGCTCGAGGCCGGCGAGTGTGAGCTCGGGGGTCACCGGCCTCTGTTTCTGCCCACCGCGGAAGGCACGTGCCGCCTCCGTGCCGGCGTGCCGGGCGACCCGCCACACGGCGGCTGCCGCGTCGATCTCCCGCCAGTGATGTCCGGCGCCGGCGCGGATCAGCGCCTGGACGAGGGCCGAAGGCGGCTCGCCCGCCTCCACCAGGGCGTGCGCCACCTGGCTTGCGAGGGCGAGCGTGGGCCCGGCGGCGAGGTCGAGCGGATGCCCCAGGGCGTCCGGGCCGATGGCGACCCAGCCGGGCCCGGCGAGGGCCGGCGCGGTGCCCGCGGGAACCGGACGCCGCACGAGCGAGAGCAGCTCGAAGCCCGGCTCCAGCAGCCCATCCCGCGCGGCCTCGACGAGCAGCAGCGAGAGGTCCACCGGCTCGACTCCCGGACCGAACGCCATTGCGCAGGCGCCCACCGGGATGGGCAGCAGCAAGAGCCCGTCCACGCCCGGCGCCGGAGCGAGCAGGAGCTGAGCGAAGGGGAGAGGGCGACTGGTCGCGAGCCACGCCTCGGCTCCTGGGAGAAGCGGTGCACGCCCGAGGGGCTCGGCAGCCCCGGCGCTCGCGTCCTGCGGCTCGAGGGCGAAGGCCACCACGTCCGCCCGGGCGACCAGCCCGTGGGAGCGCACCACCCGGCCTGGCGTCCGCGGCTGTGACATCGGCTCGGTGCGCTCCACGGCCCAGGCCCGCACCCGCGCTCCTGCCATCCCGGCGCGCGAGGTGAGCAGCTCGCCGAGCGGATCTCTCCCCAACTCGCCGAGGCTCACCACGCCCGGAGGGTAGGGCAGCCACGTCCGGGCCCGCCGGGAGAGGATCCTCAGCCCCACCAGCGGCGTGGTGGGCACGCCTCGCGGGAGGGTGCAGCCGAGGAGCGCGAGGCGAGATCGGCACTGGGGGGTGAGAATCCTCGGAACGCCGCGCGGAGACCCGTTCCCGGCATAGAGGAGGGTCTCCACCTCCCGACGCCGGCCGACCTGGCAGAGCGCCAGCGCGAGCGCCGCTCCGGCGAGCCCCTCACCCACCACCGCCAGCTGCGTCGTCGCGCCCATCGCCTTCGTCCCGCTGTCAGTGGGTGTCCGCGGCGAGCCCGTCCGCCGGACCCGCCACCTCCACCCGGTTCCGCCCGTTGTTCTTGCTGCGATAGAGCGCGGCGTCGGCGGCCGCGAGGAGGCTCGCCGGCTCCAGCACGTGCATCGTCCCCTCCATCGCGGCGATGCCGATGCTGAGGGTCAGCGGCTGCGGGAACGGCCAGGGGCGCGAGGCCAGGCGCAGGCGGAGCCGCTCGGCCACGACCATCGCCTCGCCGGAAGTCTGGTGGGGCAGCAGCGCGACGAACTCGTCCCCACCGAAGCGCGCGGCGAAGTCCACCTCGCGCAGCTCTTCCCGGAACACCTCGCCCATCTCCCGCAGCGCGGCGTTTCCTGCCTCGTGCCCGAAGCGGTCGTTGAGCGCCTTGAGGTTGTCCAGGTCGACGAGGAGCACCGCGAGCGGCTCGGCGTATCGGGCGGCGCGGGCGAACTCCTCGTCCAGCTTCTGCTGGAGCGCCCGGAAGTTGTGAAGCCCGGTGAGGGCATCGGTCCGGGCCAGCGACTCCAGTCGGGCAACGCGGCGGGCCTGCTTCCAGGCGTGGATGAGTCGGACGCGCAGCTCCTCCGGCCGTCCCGGCTTGGCGATGAAGTCGGCAGCGCCGTGGCTGAAGCAGTCGACGACGGTGCGGGGGTCGGTCTGCCCGGAGAGGAACACCACCGGGACCTCGCGAGTCCGCGGATCGGACTGGAGCACACCGAGCAGCTCCATCCCGCCGAGCCGGGGCATCCCCAGATCGGCCAGGACGAGATCCGGCACATGCGCCTGGACGAGGGCCACCGCCTCCGTTCCGTCTTCGGCGCTGAGGACGTCCCAGTCGCGGCCGAGCAGCTCGGCCAGTCCGCTCCGGGTGGACAGGTCGTCCTCGACGATGAGGAGTACGGGCCGGGCCGGGCGCCGTTCCATCACGGGCCGCCCGCTGTCCGACCAGGGAGACTGGAGTCCGCTTCGGGCCAGTTGGCGCTCCTCTTCGCGGGACAAGCCCCCGCGCCGCGCGGAGGTTGGCCGCGCGAACAGCAAGTGACGTGCCCCGGGAGCGGCAGTCACTTCAGCGATTTGAGGAGTGTGCTGGAAAACGACAGGAAGAAACTCCAGCCCGCCTGCTCACCGCCGCTGGAACTGAACCCGTCTTCCGCCGCCGAAATCCTGGGGTGGGCTCTCCAGATTGAACTGCCACCACATCGGCTCCCAGGGCTTCATCTTCAGGCGCTTGTCGTTCTGCAGGGCAGTCTGCGCGGCCTTGAGCTTCTCGTCGCTGGGGTTTGCGGCCACGGCCCGGGCGAGGACGGCCATCGCCTTGTCGCGCTCCTTCGACTGCTGCAGGCACCAGGCGTACACGGCCCAGACCAGCCCTTCCTTCTTTCCGGCCTTCACTGCCTTCTCGAAGGCCTCGGTCATCGGGCCGTACTGCTTCCGCTGGAACCGCAGCGCCCCGAGCATGGCCTGGGACATCGCATCGCGGCTGCTGGCCTGGACGAGGTGGGGCTCGGCCGCGGCGTAGTCCTTCATCATGTAGTGGAGGATGCCGATCTGCCCGTGGACCTGAGGGGCCACCATGATCTGCCATCGGTCGTACTGAAGACCCTGCTCGAGCGTCTTCACCGCCTTGGCCACCTTGGCGTCCTTGTCGCGCGGGGAGGAGATGCTCTGGAGCTCCTTCTGAGCGCCGGCCACCAGGGCCTTGAGCTTGTCGGCGATCCGCTTGGCGAGCAGGACGTACGCACCGACGAACACGAGGACGCCGGGCACGATGCCGGCGAGCCACGAGAGCCCGGCCAGCCGTATGGCGACGGTGACGACGACGCCGGCGGCGAAGGCGATGAGAAGGTTGTACATGTCGGGGACGTGCTAGACCCGCCCTCGCGGCGTCGCAAGGCCCTCTGTCGAAATTGGTAGACGAGGCGGACTCAAAATCCGCTGCGGCTGACCCCGCGTCCCGGTTCGAGTCCGGGGAGGGCCACTGCCATTGCCCCGACTGCAAGAAGGCGTTGGGCGGCGTGGACAGAGGTCGGCCGCCACTGTCTACGGCGGCCGAAGTCGTGTCCACCCTCGACTCCCACCAGCTCGCAGAGGAAGTCCGCGCCCTCGTCCGGTGTGAAGCGCACCAGCTCGGCGCTCTGATCGGGCCGAGTCTCCGGCCAGCCGCGGCATCTCGTTGCAAAGTGGGCGCAGCTGCCTGCACGCAGCTCGCACAACCGGGTGCTCCGGACCATCTCTTCGTGCATGCGCAGGCCAGGCGTCACGTTCGGGCAGCTCATCGCCGTTCCCTTCTTGCTCGCGGTTGCGGATGGCCAGGCGGCCCGCGGGGCACCCGCGGACGCTGGGCCCGGGGTCTCTCGGCCGGCCCGCCGGCTCACCACCGACGAGTACAAGGCTCTGATGAATCGGCTGGCCGAGGCGTGGAACGCCAACGATGCCCGGCGCGCCGTGGATCTCTTCACCGCCGACGCGGTCTACAGCGCGCCCCCCAGCGGTCGCGTGCGGCGTGGCCGCGACGAGCTGCTTCGCTTCTTTGGTGGGCCGACCGGGCGTCCGCGTCCGATGCGGATGGATTGGCACCACCTTGCCTTCGACGAGGAATCCCAGATCGGGGCCGGCGAGTACACCTTCACCTACGAGACCCGAACCCACGGTGCGGTCATGGTGCGGATCGTCGACGGGAAGATCGCCAACTGGCGGGAGTACGAGCAGGCCTCGCCTCTCGACTGGGAGGAGTTCGTCGGGCCGAATCGCTTCTGATCACCACGCGCGGTCAGCCGGCGACGAGCTGCTGCCCACCGTCGACGTCGTACGTCCCGCCGGTGAGGGCCGTGTTGGTCATGAGGTGCACGGCGAGGGCGGCGACGTCAGCCGGGCCGACGACTCGCCGGATGGGAAGCGTGGCCCGGAGCTGGCTGCGGCGGTTCTCGAGCTGGTCTCCGAGGAGCGATGCCGACAGCTCCGTATCGACGAAGCCCGGGGCGATGAGGTTGACGCGCACCGGCGCAACCTCCAGCGCAAGGTTTTCGATGAGGGCCGGCATTCCGACGGTGAGCAGGGATGCCACCGCCAGTCCGACTGCCGGGCGGCGGGCGCCGGTGCCGCTCATGAACAGCAGCGTGCCTCCGGGTCTCACCTTGCCGGCAGCGAGGCGAGCGACCTGGAGGACCAGCAGGACGTGCTCATCGAGGAGACGGCGCACCTTGGCGAAGTCCATGTCGGCAAGACGCCCGTAATAAGGCGCGCCGGCGGTGACCATCAGGTGGTCGATCGGGTTCGGCAGGTCACGGAAGAACTGCTCCAGAGAAGCAGCATCCGTGGCGTCGAAGGCTCCGGTGGTCGTCGCGCCGAGCTCGGTCGCGGCCTGGCTCAGCCGCTCCGGGTTCCGGCCGGTGAGGATCACCTTGGCCCCCTCGGCGCGTGCTCGCCGGGCAGTCTCGAAGCCGATGCCGGCGCTGCCACCGATCACGACGAGGGTCTGACCGAGCAACTCCGGGTCGCGCTGAATCATGAGACCTCCATTGGCCCGTGTCGGTGACACTTCGCCAAGGGCCTGTCAACGCTCGGGACGGCGAGTGTCCTGAGCACGCTCCGGCGACCCCCGGTCAGTTGCGAACGGTCAGCGTGCCGAGCGGGCACGACGGGGACGAGCCTCGACCCACGACGAGCCGCAGGCGCGCCGCTCGGGAAAAGCCGGGAGGGGAGCGCTGTCGATCAGATCGGGAAGAGCGGGTTTATGCAGTCGGAGAGGGCAGGTTTATGCAAAGAAGTTCCATGCAGATCGTGCTGCCGACTGCAACCAGAAAATCTGCCCGGTCGCTTGCCGGGCTGCTCGAGCTGTGGGCGGCCTGTGACGAAGCTGTTTACAGTTGTCTGGGCAATCCTCTCTGAGCGCAAGGTTGTGCCACCACCGTCCCGGGCGCGTCGACGTCGGCGTCTCCGACCGCAAGCGTGTTCACTGGGTCTGACACCACCCGCCTCGATGAGGGTCGTCTGGTTGACGAAGCGCAGCATGCGCCCGGCGGCCGAGGGCGCCGACCGCCGGGACCGAGCTCCAGCCGCTCAAAGTGGACGACTGTTTCCGCCGTCGAGGATGTACTTCCACCGGCCGTCCGGCTGCCGCGCCCAGACCGTGAGGTACTTGCTCGGGTTCTGGAGAGCGATGGAGCCGTCGGAGTTGCGAATTGTGAAGACCGCGGTGCCGACGCTCCAGCCGAGGTCTCCGCTGGAGGTGGAGCGCGCGGAGGTGCGCCCGGGCGAGCTCGGTCTCCAGCTCGGAGGCGCGGAGGCGGCGCTCGGAGGCCAGCGGGTAGGCGTTCATCGCCTGGCGAATGGCGATCAGGAGGCCGTAGCTGAAGGTGCAGACGAACAGCTCGCTCACGAGGTAGGTGAGGTAGCTCGGCTCGGGACGCGGCGTCCCCAGTTGGAGCGGCTGATGGGGAGGGCGTCGGCGATGGCGAAGATGGGCGGGGTGAAGGCATCCCACAGCCACATGCTGGCCATCGTGTGACGCTCGTGCGGTGGTCGGCGATCTGGAAGCGCAGGAAGTCGTGAATCGCGTCGAGCGCCCCCGCGGAGATGAGCCCGCCGTCGCTGGTCAGCGTGAAGTGGTGCGCGGTGGTCTGGTGGGAAGCCCCATGCCCTGATCGCCTCGGCGATCGACCCCGGCGGCGTGATCGGCGGAGTGCGAATGCGTGCTTGCCGAGCCTGCGTCGGGGGCGCCGAGCAGCGCCACGACCACGAGGGAAGAAGACACCATGGCTGGCTCCGTCGGGTGGCGCTGCGTCCAGGAATCACGGAGCGGGAGGCGGCCGATTGCCGGAGCGGTCTCGTGTCGGTGGCGGGGGGCAGGGGACTGGCGCGGGCGGCGCGGCTACGCTATGAGCCTGCCTCCGTTCGGCAGCCCTCCCAGGGGCGGCCGCAGAAGGGCCCGGGGCTATAGCTCAGCTGGGAGAGCGCTTGAATGGCATTCAAGAGGTCGCCGGTTCGATCCCGGCTAGCTCCACAGAGATTCTGATGAGATAGGGCGCCAGAACGGCGCCCTTTGCATTTCTGGCTGCGCCAATGGCTGCGCCTGGCGAGGGTCTTCGGAGCCCTCCGGAATCGCGACTTCGGCAGGATCTGTTGGCGCGTCTGGAGCGGGTTGTAGAAGCCGCGCACGTCTTCAGAGCAGGCCCCATCGAGCGAACCAGTACCGAGAGCACCTGAGAAGGGGCGTGCGACGATGACGCGCGCCTCCTGGCGTGAGCGATGGCAGGCGAAGGAGATGCTTCGGACGTTCCTCCCCGGTGGCCCGCCCGGGAAGGGCTGCCTCGACCCGGTGATCTGGTTCCTCGCAGGCCCGACCTAGCCATGACAGTGCTTCGCCTCAGCGGTAGGTCGCCGTCCATCTCTCCCAGTTCGGTTTCAGCTCGCCCATGAGCTGCTGGAAGCCGGGGTCCGAGCGGATAGGGTCGAGCAGCGGGTCTCGCTGGAACATGAGGTAGGACGGGAACCCGGAGGTGGCCGCCTTCCGGAGCCACGCCACCGCCTGAGCGGCGTGACCCAGCTGGGCCTCGGTGCAGGCGAGGTCGTACATCTGGTGGTGGGCGAGCTCTCCTGCGGCCAGGGGCTGGCCATTCGCGTAGAGGCGTACATGAAACCCGGCCTCCTCCCGCTCCCCTGCCACCACGAGGGCCAGCACCCGGCTGGTCCCCCCAAATTCAGGAAGCAGGGCGCCGGGCTCTGCGTCCTGAGCCCTCATCCGCTTGAGCACTTCCGCCGCCCGGCCGAGGCGAGTCATCGCGTGCAGCACCCATCCGTCACCGCAGGGGCCGAGCTCCTGCGCCCGGGCGATGGACTCGCTCCAGCGGCCGGTCATCTGGAGTGCACCGAGGACTGCACCACATTCCTTTTCACTGGCCGGGTCGAGCTGATGTGCCAGCTCCGCCTCCGGAAGCGCCCGCTCGAGCCCGAGGTGTCTCAGCAGGAAGGTCATCCCGGTGTGAGTCGCATCCGGGTCCAGCGCCCGTGCGCGCTCGAGTTCAGCGAACGCAGCGTCGGCGTTCCATCCGCCGTGCTGGCTGAAGAGGACGCGGGCGCGGGCGATACGGGGCAGCGCGAGCGCCGGCTCAAGCTCCAGCGCCCGGTCGAGCTCTCTCCGCGCCTTCGGGAGCCAGGCCGGGTTATTCGCGTCTAGGTAGAGTCCGAGATCGAGGTAGGCCGATCCCAAACGGGCGTGCGCGGTGGCGTAGTTGGTGTCGAGCGCGACTGCCCGCTCGAAGTCCGCGGCCGAGGCCTCCGCGGCCTCAAGTGCGTTCTGCAGCGTATTCGCGCTCTCAAAGCTCCACACGCGCTCCACCTTCGAGAGCCCCCGAAGGTAGGCGTCATAGGCCTGGGGGTCGCTGGTCCCGCCCCGGCGGAGCTTCGCCTGCTCGGCTTGGGTGAGGCGGACCGCGAGCGCCGCTGCGACCTTCGACGCCACGTCGCTCTGCACGTCGAGGACGTTGCGAGAATCCCGATCGTAGGTCTCGGCCCAGAGCTGCTCCTCGCTGACGGCGTCGACCAGCTGGGCGGTGATCCGCATCCTCCCGCCGGACCGGCGCACGCTCCCGCCCAACACGGTCTGCACGCCCAGCTTGTCGGCGATCTCCCGGAGCGGAGTCTTGGTGCCCTTGAATGGCGCGGTGGAGGCCCTGGGAATCACATGCAGGCCGCGGATCTTGGTGAGCTGAGTCAGGATGTCCTCCGCGAGGCCCTCGCCGAAGTAATCGTCCTCCTCCCCGCCTCCCAGATTGTCCAGCGAAAGCACGGCGATCGAACGGCGATCGGTGGCGGTTCCCACGTGCCTCGCCCCGAGTCGCCGGGCGACCAGTCCGGATCCGCCCAACACCACCAGAGCGACCAGGACGGCCACCCAGCGCCAGCGCCGCGATCGCGCCCTCGAACCCGACTGCAGGAACACCACTAGCTCACGCGGGTCCGCCGGGCGTCGCGCCGGCTCCACCTCGAGGGCGCGCCGCAGCGGGGCCCGCCACTGCGCGGGCACGCCTTCGAGTCCGCCCCCCTGGCCGGGGAGCCTGCCGGTGACCATCTCGCATGCAACGAGCGCCAGCGCGTGGACATCCGTCCGTGGAGTCGTTTCCTGGCCGCGGCGTTGCTCGGGCGCCATGTACGCCGGGCTGCCCATCACCGCGCCTTCCGCGGTCCCCTCCCAGCCGGTCTCCAGGCTCCCGGGGGTCGAGTGGGCGATGCCGAAGTCGGTGACCACCGCTCGCGGGGTGCCGCGTTCGGGAACGAGCATCACGTTTCCTGGCTTGAAGTCCCGGTGCACGAGCCCCTGCGCATGGATGGCGGCGAGTCCCTCCGCCATCTGCGCGAGGAGGGGGAGCGCCTCTCCTCGTGGCAGCGGCCCGGACTCAATGCGCCCCGCGAGCGTCTCCCCGTCCAGGAACTCCATGGTGACGAAGACCAGCGGAGCCCCATCCGGTCCGGTACCCTCATGGAGGTCGAACACCCGGCAGACGTTGGGGTGGGTCACCGCCCTCGCCAGCTGAACCTCGCGGCGGAGCCGTTCGATCAAACCGGGGTCATCCGGCTCGCGAACCGTCTTCATCGCCACCCGGGCGTGGAGCCGGAGGTCCCGGACCTCGTATACCTCGCCCATTCCCCCTCGCCCGACGGGGCGGACTACCTTAAAGCGGCCGAGCAGAACGTCACCCTCGCTGTACCGAGTGACCGCTCGCGGGGGATGCGGGCTCAGGCCCGTTTCGCCCAGCGCGTCCGTCTCGCGCTGCCCGTCCGCCATCCCGCCAGCATAGCCCCTCCGCGCTGCGCGATCTGGGGCGCCCGCGGGCCGGCCGATGCTGACGCGGTCAGTACGGTCCAGACCGCGGATCAGAAGACGAAGCGGTCGCGGGACCCCAGATCGTCGTAGGCGGCGAGAAGGCGTGAGGTGATGCCCTGCTCGCCGAGGTAGAGCCAGCCACGCGGGTCGAAATACTTCTTGTTCGGCCGGTCCGGTCCCTCGGGATTGCCGACCTCGGACAGGAGATAGCCGCCCTTCTCGTCCATGAACGTCTTGATCGGATGGGTAAAGGCCCACTGGGTGTCGGTGTCGATGTTCATCTTCACCACGCCGTAAGAGACCGCCTCGGCGATCTCGGCGTGGGTGGAGCCCGAGCCGCCGTGGAAGACGAAGTTGATCGGCTTGGGGCCCGTCTTGCGGCGGTCCTCGACGAAACGCTGCGAATCCCGAAGGATGGTCGGGCGGAGCTTCACGTTGCCGGGCGCGTAGACGCCGTGGGTGTTTCCGAAGGCGGCGGCCAGGTTGAAGTGACCGATGGGTGAGAGGGCGTCGTAGACCTGAAGGACGTCCTCGGGGTTCGTGTAG
>Ga0081540_1002206_pt1 | contig 16084 bp, 18 predicted proteins | sample TabmetS2T1R1_FD_71024 | JGI IMG/M metagenome (GOLD analysis project Ga0081540, IMG submission 71024) | Tabebuia heterophylla rhizosphere microbial communities from the University of Puerto Rico - S2T1R1 | ecosystem: Host-associated > Plants > Roots > Rhizosphere ... | reverse complement strand
CCAGCTTTCCGCCGATGGTGTCGTTCTGGACGATGCTCTGGATGTGGAGCTTGGACTGCTTGCCGAGCTTCGGCTTGAGGTTGACCAGGTACGGCGCGAAGGCGCCCGGCCAGACGACGTCGATCATCGCCACGTCGATCGAGGACGACTTCTGCGAGAAGGCCCTCACGAGCTGCGAGTACGACTGATCCGAGGCGGCCGGGTGCGGCACGACCTTCACCTTGATGCCGGTGTCCCTCGTGAAGCGCTTGGCGAGCCTCGTGTCGCGAACGTGCCCGTCGCCGACGGAGTCGCCGACGAAGGTGATCTTCTGTCCGCCGTACTTCTTGCGGATCGCCTTCGCGTTCGGCACCTTCGGCGCGGCGACCGCGGTCGCCTTGTGCGCACGCGTTGGTTTGTTGCTGCTCGCGGCGGCAACGCTCAGGGACGCGATCAGCGCGATCGCTCCCACCACCCCCGCGAGGAGAAGCAGTCGGTGCTTCATACTTCCCACGTCCTTTCCATAGACCCCAATGGACTGCCGACCGGAACGTTATCCGCCCTGACCGGTGTCAAGCGAACACGACGGAACGGATACCGTTCTACCGGCCGAGCGGCTCACGCGCCGGCGAGCCTGCCAGCCGTGCCTTCAGGCGGAGAATCGCCTTGGTGTGGAGCTGCGAGACGCGCGACTCCGTGACGCCGAGGACCTCCCCGATCTCGCGCAGAGTCAGTTCCTCGTAGTAGTAGAGCGTGACCACCAGCTTCTCGCGCTCGGGTAGGCGCGCGATCGCCTCGCCTAGCGCCTCCTTCAGCTCGGTCTGGGCGAGCTCGGCCTGCGGCTCGGGGCCCTGGGTGTCCTCGATCGTGTCGATGAGCGCGACCTGGTCGCCGCCGCCCGAGGAGATCGTCCACAGCTCGTCGAGCGCGGCGATCGATGAGCGTCCGATCTCGGAGAGGCTGTCGTCGAGCTCGTCGGTCGTGAGGCCGAGCTTCCCGGCGATCTCCTCGTCGGTCGGCGCGCGGTGGAGCGTGCGCTCGAGGTCGGCGATCGCGCGCTCGATGTCGCGGGCGCGCGACCGCACCGAGCGCGGCACCCAGTCGAGCGCGCGCAGCTCGTCGATGATCGAGCCCTTGATGCGCGCGATCGCGTAGGTCTCGAACTTGATGTCGCGGTCCGGGTCGAAGCGCTCGATCGCGCCGATCAGGCCGAGCAGACCGTAGGACACGAGGTCGTTCTCGTCGACGTGGGCGGGCAGGCCGCTGCCGAGGCGGCCGGCGACATACTTGACGAGCGGTGCGTACGTGAGGATCAGGCGATCGCGGATTCCCTGGTCCTTCGTCCTCGCGTACTCGCGCCAGAGGGCCTGTGTCTCGTCCTGCGCCACGCGCAGAGAATACGACTCAGGGCCGCGGTTTCCTCAGGTTGCGGATGCTGAGGGTGAGAAGCCAGAGGCTGATCGCACCCGCTGCGACGACTACGACGACCAGGCCGGGCTCGGTATCGACGGCCTCCGCGGCGGCCGCCGCGATCCCGCCGAAGACGACCGCGAGCACGAAGAAGAGCGCGCCGAGCGAGTGCCTGGGAGGCGGCGGAGCCATGCCCGAAATCTAAGACCAGTGACTGTCACTGTGACTGTCACTGTGACTGTCCCGGGGTTTGGGTCAGCAGGGGCCGCGGCTACAATCGGCCCCGCAACCCCGAGGGGCGTAGCTCAACTGGCAGAGCACCGGTCTCCAAAACCGGGGGTTGCAGGTTCGAGTCCTGCCGCCCCTGTCACCCTCGAAGGTCCGGCCGCTTCGCGGCCGATGATGACCTTCGAGGGTTTCCTCCTTGCCATGAGCGGCTGTGAGCCGCGCCCGCCAGGCCGGTCGCGGCGGCGACTTTGAATGGCAGGGTTTAGCCGGCGTAGGCGCAGACGGCCCAGACCCTGACGTTCCCCGGCCCGTAGTTCCCATCGGCGGCCACACGAACAGCCCAGGACGAATCGGAGAACGCTCCCGAGTAGATGATGTCCAGGTCGATGATGGGCGACGTCTCCGTGCCTCCCCCAAGCGACCTCGTGCCGTTCGGGCAGATGGCGAAGACGGTCACCTCCCCGCCGGAGGCGATCGGCGCCCACACACCGGTCACTCGCTCGTAGCCGCTGAGGCCGGATGAGCCGGGGTTGCCCTTGTCGCCCTTGGGACCTTGAACCCCAGGCTGTCCCTTGAAGCCCTGCAAGCCTTGGTCGCCCTGCGGGCCCTTGGGACCCGGATCGCCCGTCAGGCCGCGCATCCCCGGGTCGCCCTTCGGGCCTCTCGCTCCGGCGGAAAGCTGGCCTACAGCGAGGTCGGCGGTCAGTATCGAGCCGTCCTTCACCTTCGCGTCGGTGACGGCGTCGTTTGCGATCTTGAAGCCGCTGACGGCGGTAGTCGCCAGCTTCTTGCCCGAGACCGCGTTCTTCTTCAGCTGCGCAGCGCCGACCGAGTTCTTCGGCAGCACAAGCCCGCTTGCCGCCTGCCCGAGCGAGGTCGTGCCCAGCACGGCCACCACCAGCGCGGTGATGGCGACGATCGGTGTCAGCTTCAACTTGAACATGTGTCCGACTCCCTTCCGTTACGCGACGTACGCGCAGATCGCCCACACGCGAAGCGTCCCGTCGACGCCGACATTCCGCGCGACGACCCCCCAGCTCGCGTCGGTACCCGGGTACGAGTAGATGAGGAGCAGGTGCGGCTTCCCGTTCGTGTCCGGGCCGCCCGAGAGCACCTTCTTGCCGGCGGGACACGTCACGCCGGCGGCTGTCGGTGTACCGACGGGAATGTTCGTCCACGCTCCGTATACCGTCTCGAGGCCGCTGACGCCCGGCGTGCCGGTGTCGCCCTTCGGGCCCTTCGAACCCGGGTATCCCTGAATCCCCTGGACGCCCTGGATTCCCTTGTCGCCCTTCGCGCCCTGAACGCCGGGATCGCCTTTCGGTCCCTGCGCCCCGCGGTCGCCTTTGGGCCCCTGCACTCCTGCGGGAAGCTGGCCGGCCTTGAAGTCGGCGGCCAGCAGGCTGCCGTCCTTCACCTTCGCCCCGGTGACGGCGTTCGAGGCGATCTTGGCGCCACTGACAGCGTTCGTGGCGAGCTTCTTGCCGGAGACCGAGTTCTTCTTCAGCTGCGCCGCGCCAACCGAGTTCTTCGGCAGCACGAGCCTGCCTGCCGCCTGGCCGAGCGGCGTCGCGCCGAACACCGCGATCACGAGGGCGGTGACGGCGACGATCGTGGTGAGTTTCGACTTGAACATGGTTCTCTTGCTCCTTTGCGGTTGTGCACTGAACGTCGCAGGGCGAGGCGCCTGGCGGAATACGGCCACCTTCCGTCTGGAGGTGTGGCCAGCCGCACCGCGTCGGGTTCGTCATACTGCGCCCCATGCCCGGCGAGCCGTCCTCGCCCAGCGGTGAACATCAGGCCGACGAGTCGGCACCGACGGCCGAGGCGCGGCCCGGCTTCGGCGACCTGCGCCACTACGTGCCGCCCGACCTGCTGAACGCCTCGTTTCCCGTGGCAGTGCGCGGCTACGACCGCGCCGCGGTGGAGTCGTACGTCAAGCGCGCCAACCGCGTGATCGCGGAGCTGAAGGTCAGCTCCTCCCCGCGCGCGGCCGTGACGCACGCGCTCGAGCAGACCGAGCAGCAGGTGAGCGGGCTCCTGCAGCGGGCCCGCGAGACCGGCGAGGAGATCACCGCCAGCGCCCGCCAGGAGGCGGAGGAGATCACCGCGAAGGCCAAGGCCGAGGCAGCAGACCTGCACGTCAACGTCAGCTCCGAGGCGGACGGGATCAAGGCGGAGGCCGAGCAGGTCCTTGCCGACGCGCGGGCGGAGGGCGAGGACATCCTCTCCCGCTCGCGCCAGGAAGCGGAGAACACCCGCGCCGCCGCTCAGACCGACGCCGAGAACCGCCGCCAGGAGCTGGAAACGGAACTGACGGCGATGCGGGAGGAGGCCGATGCGCGGATGCGCGAGCTACGGGCCGACACCGACCGCGTCCGGGAGGAGCGGCGCGAGCTGCTCGAGGACATCCGTGCTCGCGGTGCGACGCTCCTGGAGGTGGCCGACGCCGCCGACGTCCGCGAGCCAGACGAGCCCGGCGAGACCGACGAGCCCGACGAACCGGAGTCGGTCGACGAGATCGAACGGGCAGGCGTCGAGAAGGCCTAGCCAGCGAGTTCGGAAGCTTCAACTGCGTCACGCACCGGCGCGACCCTGGGGTGCTTCCGTTGCGACAGGCGGCGCGTCCGCGACTTCCTGACGGACTCGCACGCCAGCCGGGCTCGCTCCTGCGCGTCCCGCGCACGGGCGATCAGCTCTAAGAGATCCCGCTGCGTGACCTGCGCCACGGCAACCGTCTACCCGCGGCGCCCTCCGGACAAACGGTGGCTACCGAAGCCAGGGAGCGAGCAGCTGCTCGATATCGCGGCAGCCGCGCGGGCTCGCGAGGCGGGCCTGGACACGCTTTCCCTCGACGACCACGATCGTCGGGACATCTGCGACCAGGAACCGCGCGGCGAGCTCGGCGTTCTCACCCACCTCGACGTGCAGGAGCCGAAACGACTCGTGGTTCCGGCGTCGCTGCAGGACCTGCGAGAGGTAGCCCTCGACGCGCCGGGAGCGGCCGGAGTTGTGCGCGTGAAAGAAGACCAGACGCGGCCGCTCCGTCGTTCGCCGCGCGGCGCGCGCGCGGGCGGCCTGAGCACTCACTGAACCGGTTCCAGCAGCAGCTTCTGGAACGCGGCGTGAAGGGTCGGGTAGACGGGCACGATCTGGTCGATCCCCGCGACCCCGAGCACCCGCCCGGCGAAGTTGCCGTTCGAGACCAGCACGAACCCCCGCCTCTCCTGCCGCATCCGCTTCGCCTCCGTGAGGAGGATCCCGCAGGCCGTCGAGTCCAGGAAGCTCACCCCGCTCACATCGACGACGACCGTGGTCACGTCCAGCGCAGCCGCGGAGGCGAGCGCGTCGCGGAGCTCGGCTTCCACGTAGAGGTCGAGCTCGCCGCTCACGGAGACGAGCGCAAACTGACCCCCGACCTCGGCGACCGTAGCGCGAAATGGTGGGATCGCGGCCATGCGAAGCACCGTACGACCGACCCTCTAAGGGCCGCATCCGGCTTGTGTGAAGGTCCGCTTACACAGCGACGAGCTTGTATCCCGCGCCGCGAACGGTCAGCAGCCGTTCGGGGCGCTCGGGATCGCGCTCGATCTTGCGGCGGATGTTCGAGATGTGCAGGTCGGCAGCGCGCGCGTCGCCGATGTAGTCGCTCTCCCAGAGGTGCTGCATGATCTCGCGCCGGGAGTAGACACGGCCGGGGTCACGCGAGAGCAGCGCCAGCAGCTTCAGCTCCGACTGCGTCAGCTGCACCGCCTCGCCGCCGACCGTCGCCTCGTAGCGCTCGAGGTCGAGGTGGAGCGCCCCGATGTCGCGCGTCGGGTGCGCCTCGTGCGCGTCGAGCTCACGCCGGCGCAGGATCGCCCGAACCCGAGCCAGCAGCTCGCTCATCGAGAACGGCTTCGTCACGTAGTCGTCGGCCCCGGCCTCGAGACCGAGGACCCGGTCGACCTCGCTGTCCCGGGCGGTCAGCATCAGGATCGGGATCGCGTTCTCGACCCGGACGCGGCGGCAGACCTCGATCCCGGAGACGCCGGGGAGCATCAGGTCGAGCACCAACAGGTCGAAGGGCCGCTCGTCCGTGGCTGCGAGCGCCGACTCCCCGTCCTGGACCGCCTCGACCTCGTGGCCGTCCCCGCGAAGCGCGTAGCCGACCGCGTCGGCGAGCGCGGGCTCGTCCTCGACGACGAGGATGCGCGGGCTCATGTGACGAGCCGGGCGGAGGCCATGCGCACGCGGACGCGGGTGCCGATGCCGGGCTCGGAGTCGAGCGTGAGCGTGCCCCCGAGAGCGCGGGTGATCTCCTGAGTTAGCGGCAGGCCGAGCCCGAAGCCTCCGTCGACTCGCCGCTGCGCGCGGAAGAAGCGGTCGAAGATCTGTGCCCGATCGGCAGGCGTGATCCCGGAGCCGGTGTCGCTGACTTCGATCTCCGCCAACCGTCCCAGGTCGCGGCCCGCGAGCCGGATCTCGCCGGCGACGGTGTGCTGGACCGCATTGGCCGCGAGGTTCCAGACCGCTTGCCGAAGGAGATCGGCGTCCGTCAGCATTGCAACGGCCGGCGCGCACTCGACACGAAGCCGCACGCCCTTCTCCGGCTCGAGGTCGGACGCGACGTCTTGCAGCAACGGCGCCACGTCGACGAGGCGAAGCGACGGCTGCTCCTGGCCGGTCTCGATGCGTGCGAGGAGCAGCAACGCGTCGACAAGCCGCGCGAGGCGTGCGGTCTCCCGATCGATGTGTGCGAGGAAGAGGTCACGGTCGGTGGGAATGTCTTTCGCGCCGCTCTTGAGCACGTCGAGCGCGCTCGTGATGGCCGCGATCGGCGTCCGCAGCTCGTGCGCCGCGTTGGCGGCGAACTCGTGCTCCGCCCGCCGCCGCTGTTCGCGGGCCGTCACGTCCTGGACGAGCAGCAACGCGCTGTCGTGCTCGCCGCCTGCGATGCCGTCGAGCTCCAGCAGGCGGCCACTCGGCGCCTCGACTAGCTGGCGTACGGGAGGGTTCTCGCTGAACAGGCGGTGTGCGAACTTCCGCAGCGAAAACCGCTCGAACGGCTCGGGCACCGGCGCGCCCACACTCGCGCCCGAGACGAAGACGCGCCCCGCAGGGTTGACGTACTGGACGGTGAGATCGCTGTCGACGCTGACGACGCCCATGGGCAGCCGACCGAGCAGCCGTCGTAGGGGCAGCCCCTTGAGCGACGGCAACGGCGCTCGCTCGTCCGCGCTTGCCGGCCCCGGCTCGACCAGCAACCACTCGAGCAGGTCGCCCTGGGCCTCCGCGACCGCCTCGATCTCGACGTCGATGCGCTTTCCGTTGCGCCGCTGGAGGGGGAGCGACGTCCCGACCGGCCCGTTGCCGTGTGAGAGGTCGAGCAGAAGCGTGCGGAACGCCCGCACGTGCTCCGGTGCCACGAAGGCCGCGAGCGGCTTGCCCGGCAGCCAGCGCTCCTCGATCCCCAACAGTCGCGCCGCGCCGTCCGCAGCGTCGACGATCAGGCCGTTGAGATCCGTGACGATCCGCGTCGAGCCACTCACTCCTCGACCTCCTCCATCATCAGGATCACGCCGCGGACGTCGTCCCGCGAGCCGAGCTGCGTCGCGGCCACACGGCACTTGATCTGCCGCCCGCGCCGGTTCACCGCCGGGACGAGCAGCGGCTGCAGCTCCTCTCCGGCGAGGACCTTGCGGATGGGTGCACGCAGCTGCTGGACGGGCAATCCGATGTCGAGGTTGAGGAAGTTGCTGCCGAACACCTCGTCCTCGATCAGGCCCCAGAGCTGGCGCGCGCCGTTGTTCCACCCGCGCACCGCGAAGTCCCGGTCGAGCACCACGACCGCGGCGTTGAGGCCGCTGAGAATCCCTTCGAGGTAGGCGTTGGTGTCGTTCAGCTCGTCGGTGCGCTGCTGGATCTCGTCGTTGATGGTCGAGAGCTCCTCGTTCGTCGACTGGAGCTCCTCGTTCATGGTCTCCAGCTCCTCGTTCGTCGACTGGAGCTCCTCGTTCGTGGTCTCCAGCTCCTCGTTCGTCGACTGGAGCTCCTCGTTCGTGGTCTCCAGCTCCTCAACCGTCGACTGGAGCTCCTCGTAAGCGGTCTCGACCTCGCGCTTCGACTCGCCCAGCGCCTGCTGCAGCCGCTGGTAGCGGGTCACGTCGGTGAACGTGATCCCGCAGCCGACGACGTCGCCGGTCGAGGAGACCAGGGGCACGACCTGGACGTCGACGAAGCGCAGGTCGTCTCCCACCCGCCACTCGACGTCTCGGAGGGTGATCGCATGCCGCTCGTTGTAGGCCTGCTCGATCCGCGACCGCAGCTCGACCGGCCGGAACGAGACCTCGAGGTCCTGGATCGGCCTTCCGATGTCGTGCGGCGCGAGGGAGAAGAACATCCGCGCCTGGAGATTCGCGAGCACGAGGCGGCCCTCCGGATCGACGACCAGCTGCGCGACCGGAGCGGCCTCGAACCCCGCCTCCTTGATCAACGTCTCCGTCGCGATTCTCGAGAGCTCCTGCCCGTCCTCCGGGGCCACGCGGACGACGCGCGCCGGGGCGTCGTCGTGCGGCACCTTGCGGAAAACGCGGCGCTTCAGGTTGACCGGGGTGAAAAGCTGCGAGCGGTTGGCGATCGCCTCCGCCTTGCCCAGGAACAGCACGCCGGTGTCACGGAGGGCGAAGTGGAAGCTGCGCAGGATCTGCTCCTGCGTTTCCGCGTCGAAGTACATGAGCGTGTTCCGCGAGACGAGCAGGTCGACGCGCGAGATCGGCGGGTCGTGGATCAGGTCGTGCCGCCCGAAGATCACCGAGCGGCGCAGGTCCGCCCGGAACACGAAGCTGGAGTTGACACGCTCGAAATACTTGCTTCGCAGCTCCGGCGGAACCGGCTGCAGATCCTTCGCGTCGTAGTCGGCGTGGCGGCCCTGCACGAGCGCCTCCTCGTCGACGTCGGTCGCATAGATCTTCACGCGGGTGCGGAACGCCTCGTCGCCGAGCGCCTCGGTGAGCACGATCGCCAGCGTGTACGCCTCTTCACCGGAGGCGCAGCCAGTCGACCACACGCGGATCGGCTCGGCCGGATCCTTGGTCTCGAGCATGGTCGGGACGATTTCCTCGGCCAGGAGGTCCCAGGCGACCTCGTCGCGGAAGAACGAGGTGACGTTGATCAGGATCGTGTTGAAGAGCTGGGCGAACTCGTCGCCGCCGTCCCGCTTCAAGAGGTCCCCGTAGGCGGCAAAGCCGTCGACCCCGATGTCCTGCATGCGCTTCGAGATGCGCCGCTGCAGGCTGGGCCGCTTGTAGCCGGTGAAGTCGAACCCGCGCTCGTCGCGGATGAACGCGAGGAGGCTCTCGAACTCTGCGTCGCGGACCGTCTCGGCCACGCGTTATCCCTCTTCGGTCAGGACCGGTTGCGGAGCCCCGGTGATCTCCCGTAACAGCTGCGTCAGCTCGCCGGCGTGCGCCTCGAGCTCGTCCGCCTTCTGCGCGAAGCGCATCGAGCTGCGCTCCTGGCGCGCGTGGCGATCGGCGAGCCGCCGCATCAGCACTGCGCGCTCCTCGAGCAGGCGCAGCGCGGCCCAGAGCGAGCTCTCGGCGGTCTTCGACTGCTCGACGACGAAGGTGTCGGCGCCGTACTGATGGCCCACGCGGCAGCGGTAGGTGACGACCGCGTCGTCGGTGAGCTCGTAGATCGCGCCGCCGCACTCGGGGCACGTCATTCCCGTCTCCTCGCCGGGCTGCTCGGGGCTGGCCTGCTCGCGGATCCGCTCCCGATCGGTGCGAATTTCCATCCTCTCGCCATTGTGCCCCTTTTCACCGCCGTCGTTGACGAATTCGGCTAGGCCGGCGCCGATCTGCTCGGGGGACAGCACCCGGTCGGGCGGCACCGAGCGGATCGCGGCTCTCGGCATCCCCGGGTGAAGGGCGCTCTCAGGGTCCTGGACGATGGTCATCCCGCCGTGCGCCTTGATCGCGCGGAGCCCCAGCGTGCCGTCGTCGAGCGCGCCCGAGAGGATGACGCCGATCGTGCGCTCGCGGTGCGAGTGCGCGGCGCTCCGGAAGAGGGGGTCGATCGCGGGCCGGTGGCCGTTCTCGCGCGGGCCGCCGGCGACGCGCAAGCGCCCGTCGTCGATCTGGACGTGGCAGTCGGGCACGGCCACGTAGATCGTGCCCGGCTCGAGCGGTGCGCCGTCCTGGGCCGGCAGTGCCGCGAGCGGCCCGGCACGGTCGAGGATCGAGGGCAACACGCTCGTGCCGCCGGCCGGGAGGTGCAGGACCGCCACGACGCAGGCGCCCAAGTCGCGCGGAAGGCAGGCGACGAGCTGTCGCAGCGCCTCGACCCCGCCCGCGGACGCGCCGATCACGACGAGGTCGTGCCTGGTCGCTGCATCTGCCCCAGGCATGCCTTCCTTTCGTCGACCCGAGGGTTCTTCTGATGGTACCCCTCGCGATCGTTACGAACCGGGGCGCGCGATAGGCTCATTGTCATGGCGGTGCTGGACTCGCACGTCGAGCCCTCGGACGAGTTCGAGGGCCGACGGGCGCGCATGAAGGAGCTCGTTGCCGAGCTGGGTGAGCGCACGGTGCAGGTCGCCCGCGGCGGCGGCGAGAAGGCGCTCGAGAAGCACCGCTCCCGCGGCAAGCTGACCGCCCGCGAGCGCGTCGATCGGCTGCTCGACCCCGACAGCGCGTTCCTCGAGCTCTCGGCGCTGGCTGCCTGGGACGTCTACGACCGCCAGGCTCCGTCGGCCGGGATCGTCACCGGGATCGGGACGATCGAGGGCCGAGAGTGCGTGGTCGTCGCCAACGACGCGACCGTCAAGGGCGGCACGTACTTCCCGCTGACGGTCAAGAAGCACCTGCGGGCCCAGGAGGTCGCGGAGCAGAACCGGCTGCCGTGCATCTACCTGGTGGACTCGGGCGGCGCGTTCCTGCCGCTGCAGGCCGAGGTCTTCCCCGACCGCGAGCACTTCGGCCGGATCTTCTACAACCAGGCTCGGCTCTCGGCCGCCGGGATCCCGCAGATCGCCTCCGTGATGGGCTCCTGCACCGCGGGCGGCGCCTACGTGCCGGCGATGAGCGACGAGACGATCATCGTCAAGGGAACCGGGACGATCTTCATCGGCGGGCCTCCGCTGGTGAAGGCCGCTACCGGGCAGGAGGTGAGCGCCGAGGAGCTGGGCGGCGCAGACGTGCACGCGCGGCTCTCGGGCGTCGCCGACCACTACGCGACCTCCGACGAGCACGCGCTTGCCCTGCTGCGCGAGATCGTCCGCAACCTGAACCTGCCGCCGAAGGAGCCGCCGTGGGAGGTCGCTCCTGCGGAGGAGCCCGCCGCCGACCCCGCCGAGCTCTACGGCCTGATCCCGACCGACTTCCGCCACCAGGTCGACCCGCGCGAGCTGATCGCCCGCATCGTGGACGGCTCGCGCTTCCACGAGTTCAAGGCGCTCTACGGCGAGACCCTCGTCTGCGGCTTCGCGCGGATCGAGGGCTATCCGGTCGGGATCCTGGCGAACAACGGCGTGCTCTTCGGCGAGTCGGCCGCGAAGGGCGCGCATTTCGTCGAGCTCGCGTGCAAGCGGCGCGTGCCTCTCGTCTTCCTGCAGAACATCACCGGCTTCATGGTCGGCAAGGAGTACGAGGCCGGCGGGATCGCGCGCGACGGCGCCAAGCTCGTGACCGCCGTCGCCTGCGCGGACGTGCCGAAGTTCACCGTGATCACCGGCGGCTCGTTCGGCGCCGGCAACTACGGCATGTGCGGGCGCGCCTACTCGCCGCGGCAGCTGTGGATGTGGCCGAACGCGCGCATCTCGGTGATGGGCGGCGAGCAGGCGGCGACTGTGCTGACGATGGTCGGCGACGCCGATCCGGACGAGATCCGCGCGAAGTACGAGGCCGAGGGCAACCCGTACTACTCGACCGCCAGGCTTTGGGACGACGGGATCATCGACCCACTCGACACGCGGCGCGTGCTCGCGCTCGGGATCTCGGCCGCGCTGAACGCGCCGATCCCCGAGACGACCTTCGGCGTCTTCAGGATGTAGTGGTGGCCTACTCGATCGTGCGCGTGGACGAGCTCGAGAGCTCCGGCCCGAGCGGCGCCGTGCGCTTCGTGCGCCGCGAGCTCGGCGTCGAGGCGTTCGGGATCAACTGGTTCGAGCTCGCGCCGAACGCCGAAGGCTACGAGCACGACGAGTCGGAGACGCAGCAGGAGGAGGTGAACGTCATCATCCGCGGCTCGGGCGTCTACAGGATCGAGGGCACGGAGATCCCGGTCGGGGTGGGCACGTTCCTCCGTTTCGATCCCGGGACGACCCGGGTGCCGGTCGCCGGGCCCGACGGGATGACGATGATCGCCGTCGGCGCTCGACGAGGAAGCTACGAGCCGAGAGGACCGTTTTGATCCACACGCTGGTGCTGACCGACGACGAGCTGCGGCTGCTGCGTGCGGCCCTGCACTCCTACCTGGACGACTTCGGACACGAGGAAGCGGACGTGCTGCGGGCGATCAAGGAGCTGAACGAGAAGCTGCCCACCCCGGGCGTGCCCGACGAATGACGGTCCGGCTCCTGCTCTGGAGCCTCGCCGACTCGAAGACGAATCTCGACGAGCTGCGGGCGAAGCTGCCCGACCTACCGGACGGCGACGTCTGGATCTCCGATCCGGCGGGTGAGCGCTTCGGCCTGATCTCGTTTTCCGAAGACGACGAGCCGGTCGCCAAGGCGCGCGAGCTGATCGGTAAGGACCCCGAGGTCGGCGAGGAGTTCGAGCTAGAGGACTAGCGTCTCGGGAAAGTCGACGCCTTCCTCGAAGCGCGAGAGGCGGTACGGCCCGAGGTCGAGGCTCGGGCTCTCGCCCAGGATCTCCTCCGCCAGGGCGCGGCCGACGGCGGGCGACTGCATGAAGCCGTGGCCGCTGAAGCCGCAGGCCGCGTAGACGCCGTCGGCGACCTCGCCGAGGATCGGGTGCGCGTCCGGCGTCATGTCGTAGAGGCCGGCCCAGCCGTCCTCGATCGTCGCCTCGGCCGCGGCGGGATAGCGATGGTGCAGGCGCTCGAGCCGGTCGTCGAAGAGCGTCTCGTCCACGACCTCGTCGAAGCCCCAGCGCGGCTCGGGGTCGGTCATCGCCAGCACCAGGCGCCTGCCGCGGCGGCGGAAGTGGAAGCCGCTCTCGGCCTCGAGCACCATCGGCAGGTCGTCCGGCAGGTCGAGCTCGCCGGTCGCGAGCAGCTGGCGGCAGAGCGGTCGCACGGGCAGCTCCACCCCGCGCGCGGCGCCGACCTCAGCCGACCAGGGGCCGGAGGCGATCACGAGCGTGTCGGCTTCGAGGGCCGTGGCGTCGCAGCCCTCGCGCACCTGGACGCCGAGCTTCGTCGCGCGCCGGACGAGCTCCCGAGTGACGGCGGGCGGGTCGGCCGTGCCGTCGGTGAAGCAGACGACCGCGCCGAGCACGTCGTCCGTGCGCAGGCCCTCGACGAACGCCGGGTCGACGCCCTGCACCGGGACGCCGAGCTGCTCCTGCAGCGCGCGACGCTCCTCGAGTCCGGCCAGGCCCTCCTCGGTCGTGGCGAGGAACAGGTAGCCGACCTGGTCGAAGAGCGGCGGCCCGAGCTCCTCGAAAAAACGGATGCTGGCCTGGGCCAGCCGCACCTCGGCGGCGGTCGAGAACTGCTGCCGCACGCCGCCCATCGCCTTCGCGGTCGCGCCGCCGGCGACCCGGCCCTTGTCGGCCAGGACGACGTCGCGCGCGCCCAGCGAGGCGAGGTGGAACGCGACCGACGCTCCGGTCGCCCCCGCTCCCGCTACGACGATTCGAGCCACGCGTCCAGCTCGCGCCGCTCGTCCGCGTTCAGCCTGCGCAGCGGCGCGCGCACGTCCTTGCGCACGGGCACGCCGCGCCGGCCGAGCACGTACTTGGCGGCGGCCTGGAACGGGAAGCGGTCGAGCTCGCGGCGCAGCGCCCCGACGTCGCCGTCACCGTCGCGGACGAGGGCGACCACGCGCTCGGGGTAGACCGAGGCCAGCCCGGAGACCGCTCCGGCCGCGCCGCGGTCGAGGCCGGCCCGGACGAGCTCCTCGGCGCCGACGAAGACGTCGAGCCCGTCGAGCAGGTACGGCTCGACCGCCTCGAACGGCTTGTCGGAGACCTTCAGGCCGGCGAAGTTGGGGGCGCGCTCCCGCAGGCGCTCCAGCACCGGGACCGGCACCGCGTAGCCGCTGCGGGCCTTGAACTCGTAGACGTAGAACGGCACCGGCTCCGCCAGGCGGGCGGCGGCGGCCAGGTGCTCAAGCAGCGCGTCGTCGTCGAGCGCGAAGTACGGCGGTGCGATCACCGCGACACCCGCGGCACCGGCGGCGGCCGCGTGCTCGGCGAGCGCGCAGGTCTCGGCCGAGGTCTGGGCGCCGCAATGGACGATCACCGGCAGCGGCCCGTCGAGGAACAGCTCGGCCGCCCGGCGGCGCTCGGCCGCGGAGAGCAGGATCCCCTCGCCGGTCGTCCCGAGCGCGAGGATGCCGTCGAGCCCGGCCGCGGCCAGGAACTCGAGGTACGGCCGGAAGGCCTCCTCGTCCAGGGCCGCGCCGTCGTCGCGAAGAGGCGTGACGGCAGCGGCGAGCGCTCCGCGCAACATCGCACCACTTTACGATCCTCAGCGATGCAGGCGCTGCGGGTCGAACAGGACGGCGATCTCCTCCGCGTCACGATGGCGCGCCCCGAGCGGCGCAACGCCTTCGACGCCGAGCTGATCGCGGAGCTGACCGAGGCCTTCGGGACGATCGGCGAGGACGTGCGCGCCGTGCTGCTGGCGGGCGACGGCGAGAGCTTCTCGGCCGGCGCCGACGTCGACTGGATGCGCAGCTCGATCGAGCTCAGCTACGAGGAGAACGTCGCCGACGCGCGGCGGCTGCGGAAGATGCTGGAGACGATCGACTTGTGCCCGGCGCCCGTCGTCGCGCGCGTACACGGCCACGCGCTGGGCGGCGGCTGCGGACTGGTCGCGTGCTCCGACATCGTCGTCGCGGCGCCCGACACCCAATTCGCCTTCTCGGAGGTGAAGCTCGGGATCATCCCCGCCGTGATCTCGCCGTTCGCCTTGGCGAAGATCGGCGCGAGCGCGGCGCGGCGCTACTTCGTCACGGGCGAGCGCTTCGACGCGGCCACCGCGCTGCGGCTCGGGCTCGTCCACGAGGTGACGGCCGACCTCGACGCCGGCGTCGCCGCGCTCATCGGAGAGCTGCGCACCGCCGGCCCGGAAGCCGCACGTCACGCGAAGAAGCTCGTGCTGGAACGGCCCGACGGGCTCGGCACCGAGCGCCGCATCGCGCAGCGGCGGACGAGCGATGAGGGCCAGGAAGGCCTGCGCGCGTTCCTCGAGAAGCGAGGCGCCTCGTGGGCATCAAGAAGCTCCTCGTAGCGAACCGCGGCGAGATCGCGCTGCGGATCTTCCGGGCCTGCCGCGAGCTCGGGATCGCGACCGTCGCGGTCGCGCCCGAGGACGACGCCGGCTCGCTGCACGCGCGCTCGGCAGACGAGACGGTTCGCATCTCCTCGTACCTCGACGCCGAGGAGCACGTGCGCGCCGGACGCGAGGCCGGTGCGGACGCGATCCACCCGGGCTACGGGTTCCTCGCCGAGAACGCCGGGTTCGCCGAGGCGGTCGAGGGCGCGGGCCTGACCTGGGTCGGCCCGCCGCCCGCCGCGCTGCGGGCCGGCGGCGACAAGCTCGAGGCGAAGCGCCTGGCGCGCGAAGCGGGCGTCCCGGTCGTGCCGCAGGGCGAGCCCGAGGAGATCGGCTTCTCGCTCATGATCAAGGCGGCGGCCGGCGGCGGTGGGCGCGGGATGCGGGTCGTGCGCTCGCCGGACGAGCTCGACGAGGCGCTGGCGGCGGCCCAGCGCGAAGCAAAGGCGGCGTTCGGAGACGAGCGGGTCTTCTGCGAGCGCTTCGTCGAGCGGCCGCGGCACGTCGAGATCCAGCTGCTCGGCGATTCCCAGGGCTCGATCGTCGCGCTCGGCGAGCGCGAGTGCTCGGTGCAGCGCCGCCACCAGAAGGTGCTCGAGGAGGCGCCCTCCCCCGCGCTCGATCCCGAGCTGCGGGCGCGGATGAGCGAGGCCGCGGTCGCGTTTGCCCGGGCGATCGGCTACCGCAGCGCCGGCACGGCCGAGTTCATGCTCGACGGGCGCGACTTCTGGTTCCTGGAGCTGAACGGGCGCATCCAGGTCGAGCACCCCGTCACCGAGCTGGTCAGCGGCGCCGACCTGGTCGTCGAGCAGCTCCGGATCGCGCGGGGCGAGCCGCTGCAGGCCGAGCCGCGGCTGATCGGGCATGCGGTCGAGGTTCGGCTCTACGCCGAGGATCCGCGGACGTTCCTGCCCCAGGCCGGCCGGCTCGACCGGCTGCGGCTGCCGACCGGGATCCGCGTCGATGCCGGTGTCGAGGAGGGCGACGAGATCGGCACCTCATACGACCCCCTGATCGCCAA
>Ga0081540_1002205_pt1 | contig 16090 bp, 14 predicted proteins | sample TabmetS2T1R1_FD_71024 | JGI IMG/M metagenome (GOLD analysis project Ga0081540, IMG submission 71024) | Tabebuia heterophylla rhizosphere microbial communities from the University of Puerto Rico - S2T1R1 | ecosystem: Host-associated > Plants > Roots > Rhizosphere ... | reverse complement strand
TAGACCAAACACGATCAGCGATCCAACGAGCGGCACGAGCAGCAGACCGACGAGAGCGAAGCTGTGCATCACGCCACCGCCAGTCCAGGACAACGCTGCGCGAATGCCGTGGCGTTATGAATCCCCCAGGCGTTCATACGAATCTCACCGCCAGCAGCACCGCGACCACGGCGATCGATCCGCCGAGCATCGACAACGCATAACTGCGCACGAACCCCGTCTGCAATTGCCGCACCCGGGAGGACGTGCCGCCTAACCCGGCGGCCACGCCATTTACGACGCCGTCGACTCCGCGGTTATCGAAAAAGACCAGCGCTCGAGTCATCCATTGGCCCGGCCGCATCAACACCGACTCGTTGAACGCGTCGGCGTAAAGGTTGTGGCGTACCGCAACCGTCACCGCGGACCCGGCCGGCTGCACGACCGGAACCGGGTGCCGGGCGAAGATCCCCCAGGCCGCCGCGACGCCGAGCGCGACGATGATCAACGTGACCGTAATGAGCAGCGCCTGATTGACCGGGTGCGCGCCGGCCTCGATCGTCGGGCCGAGCGAGGACTCCAACCAGTTCTGCACGCCGTCATTGACGGTGAGCAGGAATCCGCCCACCAGCGACAGGATCGCCAGCACGACCATCGGCACCGTCATGACCGGTTTGGCCTCGTGCGGGTGCACGTCGTCCTCCCAGCGACGCTCGCCGAAGAATGTGATCACGAGGGCCCGCGTCATGTAAAAGGCGGTCAGGCCGGCCCCGAGGAGCCCCACGCAGCCGAGCAGCACGCCGGACGTGCCACCCTTGTCGAACGTGGCCTCGATGATCTTGTCCTTGGTGTAGTAGCCCGTGGCGAACGGGAACCCGATGATGGCGAGATATCCGCACAGGAAGGTGAAGAACGTGATCGGCATGACCCTGGACAGGCCGCCGAATCTTCGCATGTTGATGCGGTCGTTCATCGCGTGCATGATCGCGCCGGCCGACAGGAACAAGGCGGCCTTGAAGAAGCCGTGACCGAGCAGGTGGATGATGCCGTAGCTGTAGCCACCCTGGCCCAGGCCAACAGCAAGGAACATGTAGCCGATCTGGCTGACCGTCGAGTACGCCAGCACCCGTTTCAGGTCGTCCTGGCCGAAAGCGCAGATACACCCGTAGAGCAGGGTGATCCCGCCGACGATCATTACGGCGGTACGAGCTGACTGCGACGCGTTGAAGATCGGATTGGACCGTGCGATGAGATAAACGCCGGCCGTGACCATGGTGGCGGCATGGATGAGGGCCGACACGGGCGTCGGACCCTCCATGGCATCCGGCAACCAGGTTTGCAGCGGGAACTGGCCGGACTTGCCACACGCGCCGAGCAAGAGCATGAACCCGATGGCGGTCGCGACTCCGGTGCTGGCGCCAGTCATGCTCGCGAATACTCCGGCAAAGGACGTGGTGCCGAAGTAGGCGAACATGAGCATGATCCCGATTGTGAAACCGACGTCGCCGACCCGGTTGGTGATGAACGCCTTCTTCGCCGCCGTCGCTGCCGACGGACGGTTGTAGTAGAAGCCGATCAACAGATATGACGCGAGGCCGACGCCTTCCCAGCCCACATAAAGCACGAGGTAGTTGTCCGCCAGGACCAGCAACAGCATGGCGGCGATGAACAGGTTGAACTGCCCGAAGAACCGGCGCCGGCCCTCGTCATGCTCCATGTAGCCGAGGGCGTAGATGTGGATGAGGCCGCCGACGCCCGTGATGAGCAAGACAAAGACCAGGGAGAGCGGATCAATCAGGAAGCCGACGTTGACCTGGAAGCTTCCTACCGGAATCCACTTGTACAACTGGAGGCTGACCTCGCGGTTGCTCTCAGCCTTGACCGAGAAGAACAGCGCAACACTGTAGACAAAGAGCGCGGCCGGGACGAGGGCACCGAGCCAGGGCCCCCACTTGTTGACGTACTTTCCGCCCAGCAGCAGGATCGCGGCGGAGACCGCCGGGACGACGACGAGCAACCAGGCGATCGACTGCAGACCATGCGCGGCGGTCGTCATGAAAGAACGCTCCTAGGACGGGACGGAACGATGCTGCTCGTCGCGAGCGGCGGACGGGTGGGCTCGGTGCAAGGCGGTGCGGTGCCGATGCGCAGCAGGGCGACGCATTGTTCAGTGCCCTCCTAGTACTTCAGCAGGTTGGCGTCATCGACCGAGGCCGATCGCCGGGTCCGGAAGATGGACATGATGATCGCAAGACCGATCACGACCTCGGCGGCGGCGACCACCATCACGAAGAATGCGATCACCTGCCCGTCGAGCGTCCCATTGATACGAGAGAACGTGATCAGCGAGAGGTTCACCGCGTTGAGCATCAGCTCGATGCACATGAAGACGACGATGGCGTTGCGCCGGACCAGCACGCCGACCGTGCCGATCGTGAAGAGCGCCGCGGACAGGACGAGGTAGTAGGTCGGATTCATCGCGTGCCCTCCGAGGACGGGAGCGACCTTTGTTCTGGGAGCTCGCGCCACCCCGAGGTGGACGACATGACCGAATCCTCCGACGCGGAGCCATCAGGCAGCAGCGCTGGAGTACCGATGGCGTTGCCAGAGGAGAGCACCCCGGGGCCCGGTAGTGGTTGGGGTCGACCCGAACGGATTCGCTCGCGCGCGGTGGCCTTTTGCGTTGGCTTCGGCCCGTCGCGCTCGATGTGGGCGAGAATCATCGCGCCGACGGCCGCGACGATGAGCAGCGCAGATGTGAGCTCGAACGCGAACAGATACTTCGTGAAGATCAAAGCCGCGAGCGAGTTGACGTTGGTACCGCCGGTGTTGGCCGCCTGCAGGTTCGCCGGCGTCGTGTCGGTGAACGCGCGGCCGAGGGTGAGCGCCACCAGCAAAGCGAATGCGATGCCGAATAGCAGCGCGGCCCAGCGCTGCCCGCGCAGCACTTCGATGAGCGAGTCGGAGGAGTCTCGTCCGACCAGCATCAACACGAACAGGAACAAGATCATGATGGCGCCGGTGTAGACGATGATCTGCACCAGCCCGATGAAGGGGCCCTGCTCGACGATGTACATCGCGCCCAGGCACATCATGGTGCCCGCGAGAGACAGCGCCGAATGCACGGCATTGCGGAACAGCACCATGCCGATGCCGCCAGCCAACGAAAGCGGGCCGAGAATCCAGAACGCGATTGCCTCGCCGAGCGGAACATCGCCGGTCATGAGCGGCCCCGACGCAACCGCGACCGATGCACTCATCATGGCTCTCCCCACATCTGGGGTATCGGGCAAAGGCCTACCGTAGCGAGAGCTCTCGGCCGATTAACGCGCGGAGCCAAGTTCATCCGTGGTGCCGTCCGACCTCGATGGCCCGTCCGGTGATGGGCCGGCCGGCGACGTTGGCGGCACTCTGCGGAGGCCCCTGCTGCAATGGAGCCTGCGACTCGGCCACGTAGTAGTCCTTCTCGTTGTCACCGAGGCGCATGGGATGCGGCGGCGCCTCCATGCCCGGAAGCAGTGGCGCCATGAGCTGCTCTTTCGTGTAGATCAACTGCTGGCGGTCGTCGAGGGCCAGCTCGTACTCGTTGCTCATCGTGAGAGACCTGGTCGGACAGGCCTCGATGCACAGACCGCAGAAGATACAGCGCAGGTAGTTGATCTGATAAACCTTGCCGTAGCGCTCACCCGGCGAGTACCGCTCGGTGTCGGTGTTGTCGCCGCCCTCGACATAGATCGCGTCAGCCGGGCAGGCCCACGCGCACAGCTCGCAGCCGACGCACTTCTCCAGTCCGTCGGGATGGCGATTGAGCACGTGGCGGCCGTGATAGCGAGGGGCGGTCGGGTAGATGTCGAAGGGATATTGCTGGGTGTAGACGTGCTTGAACATGGTCGAGAACGTCAGCCCGAAGCCCTTGGCGAATCCGACGATGGTGCCGCTCGGCTCGCTGGTGCCCGGTCCGCTCCGCGCGTCAGCCATCGCGGTCCTCTCCTTCGGGTGATTCTCCCCGTCCGGTGGTCACGCCAGCGGGTACCCGGTCGCGCCGAAGAGGTGCCTTCGGGATCCGGAGATCCAGCGGCGGGATCGGGAAGGCCGGCGCGAGCCTGGCCTCGGCTTCGTCGGCGGCCTCCAGCTCGGCCTGGCGCCGATTGTTGGATATGTCGATGATCGTGAACACCGCCAGGATGATGAGCAGCGCGGGCACGACCACGACGAAAGTCGATTTCCACGCCGGCCAGCCCCGGTCGTTGAGCACGCGGATCGCGGCCACGGCGAGGATCCAGGCCAGGTTGATCGGCAGCAGCGCCTTCCAGCCAAACTGCATGAACTGGTCGTAACGCAGGCGCGGGAGCGTTCCCCGTAGCCAGACGAAAACGAAGATGCAGAGCACGACCTTGCCCGTGAACCACAGGAGCGGCCACCATCCCGAGTTCGCGCCGTCCCACAACGACAACGGCCACGGAGCCCGCCATCCGCCGAGGAACAATGTCGTCGCCAGTGCGGACACCGTCACCATGTTGATGTACTCGGCCAGGAAGAACATCGCGAACTTGAATGACGAGTACTCGGTGTGGAATCCGCCGACCAGCTCGGATTCGGCTTCAGGCAGATCAAATGGCGCCCGGTTGGTCTCACCGATGACGGCGACCGCGTATATGAGGAAGGAGACGACCAGCGGAATGACGTTCCACAGATGCCGCTGCTCGAACACGATTCGCGATGTCGACATCGAGCCAGCGAACAGGAACACCGCGACGAACGAGAGACCCATCGCGACTTCGTAGGAGATCATCTGGGCCGCGCTGCGAAGCGAACCGAGCAGCGGGTAGGTCGACCCGGATGCCCAACCGGACAGCACTATGCCGTAGATGCCGAGCGAGGAGCAGGCGAACACGACCAGCACGCCGACCGGCAGATCGGTCAGCTGCAGTGGGGTCTCGTGGCCGAACATCGAGACGACGGGGCCGAACGGGATGACCGAGAACGCCAGGAACGCCGGCACAGCGGACAGGATCGGCGCCAAGAAATACACCGGTTTATCGGCGAGGACCGGAATGACCTCCTCTTTGAAGGCCAGCTTCATGCCGTCCGCGAGGGACTGCAACGTGCCCCAGGGACCGGTCCGGTTTGGGCCGATCCGGTTCTGCATGCGCCCGACGACCTTGCGTTCGAACACGATCGCGAACAGCGTCATCACTACGAGGAACACGAAGACCGCAACGACCTTGATCAGGATGATCCAAAACGGGGTACCTCCGAAACCCGGTACATCGGGTGTCATCGTGCACCTCCTTGGGACGTCGCGACGGCGCCAGCCGGGCGAATGGTCACCGCGTCTCCGGCGACGGCCCCGAGGCTGGACCGTACCGCGCAGCCGCGCGCATTTGTCGGCAACCACACGACGTCGTCGGGCAGGTCGGCGATCTCGGCCGGGACGGTGACCGCGCCACGTTCGGTCGAGACCGTCAGCAGTTGTCCGTCGGTGATCCCGGCGCGGGTGGCCGTGGTCGCCGATATGAGCGCCCGCGCCGGCTTCGCCGTGCCAGCCAGGTTTTCGTCGCCGTCTGACATCCGCCCGGCATCGATCAGCTCGGGCCAAGTCGCCAGGACCGTGCCATTCTGCGCGGCCGATCCTCGCCGGGTCGGCGGAGGCGGCATCGACGGCCGCGCCTTGCTGACGCCGATCCGGTCTATCTCGTCGCGCGCCGCTTGCGTTGTCGGGATTCGCAGGTCGACGTCCAGCTCCTCGGCCAGAGCGTGAAGCACTCGGCCGTCCGCCAATGCCCCGGTGCCCGTCAGCGTCGACTCGAACGGACGACGCCGCCCTTCCCACGTGACGTAGCGGCCGGACTTCTCAGCCGGCGGCGCGACCGGGAGCACAACGTCAGCCCGCTGGGTGACTGCACTGGCCCGCACCTCGAGGCTCACGAGGAAACCGACCCGTTCCCAGGTCTCGGCGGCGAGAGCAGGATCCGGGAGGTCGTCGGGATCAAGGCCGCCGACGACCAGAGCGGCCAGCTCGCCGTCTCGGGCGGCGGCCAGTATCCGGGAAAGCTCACGTCCCGGGGCCGTAGGTACGCTCGCGGCCCAGGCCCGTTCGATCTCGATCCGTGACTTGTCGTCGCTGACCGGCCGGCCGCCAGGTAGCAACGTGGGCACCGCCCCGGAGTCGACGGCTCCCCGCTCACCAGCGCGCCGCGGCACCCAAGCCAGGCGCGCTCCGGTGCGTTCGGCCAACGCCGCGGCCGCGGATAGCGCCCCAGGTGCCGTCGCCAGCCGCTCACCAACCAGAATCACCGAGCCGTCGCGGCGGAGCTCATCGCGCAACGGGCTGTCCGGGGCCAGGAGCGCTTCGGCCTCCTCGCCGGGCCGCACCTGAATGAGCGTGCCGCCGAGCTTGCTGAGCCCGTGGGATGCGAACGGCGCGATGGAGTGGACGCGAGTGCGTCCCAGCCGAGTTCCCTTGCGCAGTCGCAGGAAGACGATCGGGCTCTCCTCTTCCGGTTCGAGCCCGGCCAGCAAGACAGTCGGCGCCGCTTCCAGTGTCGCGTACGAAACGTGGTCCGGCATCGTCCCGGCGACGTGCGCGCCAAGGAAGGCCAACTCCTCGGCGGTCCCCGGCCGAGCGCGGAAATCGATGTCGTTCGTGCCGAGGGCAACCCGCGCGAACTTGGCGTACGCATACGCGTCTTCCTCGGTCAGCCGGCCGCCGGGAAGCACTCCGACGCCCCCGTTGTCGAGAGCCTCGGACAGGCCGGTGGCGGCCCGCTCCAGCGCCTCGGGCCAGCTCGCCGGCACGAGGCCGCCGGATTCGTCACGCACCAACGGCGTCGTCAGGCGATCAGGTTGCGTCGCGTTGTGGAACGCCCATCGGCCCTTGTCGCAGTTCCATTCCTCGTTGACGTCGGGGTCGTCGCTGGCCAAGCGCCGGGTAATTGTGCTGCGTCGCCAGTCGTTTCGCAGCGCGCACCCGGACGAGCAATGTTCGCAGACGGTGTTGGTGCTCATGAGGTCGAACGGGCGGGCTCGGAAGCGGTAGGAGGCCCCGGTCAGAGCACCCACCGGACAGATCTGCACGGTGTTGCCGGAGAAATACGACTGGAACGGCACCTCGTCGGATGTGCCGATCTGCTGCTGGGCGCCGCGTTCGAGCAGGTCGATGAACGGGTCACCCGCAATTTGCGAGGAGAAGCGGGTGCACCGCTGACAGAGCACGCATCGCTCTCGGTCGAGGAGCACGTTGCTTGAGATCGCGATCGGCTTCGGGAACGTCCGCTTGACGTCGTGGAATCGGGTGTCGGCTCGGCCGTTGCTCATCGCCTGGTTCTGCAGCGGGCACTCCCCACCCTTGTCGCAGATGGGACAGTCCAGCGGGTGGTTGATCAGGAGCATTTCCATGACGCCTTGCTGGGCCTTGTCGGCAACGGGCGACGTGAGCTGGGTCTTGACGATCATGCCGGGCATGACGGTCGTGGTGCAGGCCGCGGCGGGCTTCGGCATGCCCCGGCCGTTGCCCATGTCGGTGACCTCGATAAGGCATTGGCGGCAGGCGCCGGCCGGGTCGAGCAACGGGTGATCACAAAAGCGTGGTATCTGGATGCCTATTTCCTCGGCGGCGCGGATGATCAGAGTGCCCTTGGGCACTGAAAGCTCCACATCATCGATCGTGACCGTGATCAAGTCCTCGGCGCGGGCCGGCCGCTGTGGTGCAAGGGTCATGTCAGTGAGCTCCTGCGAGGGCGGGGGTCTCATCGGCGGGAGCGGCTGCGCCGGTGATGAGGTCGAGGTACTCGTTCCGGAAGTACTGAATCGACGACATGATCGGGCTCGTCGCGCCGTCGCCGAGGGCGCAGAACGAGCGACCAAGGATGTTGTCGCAAGCATCGAGCAAAGTGTCCAGGTCCTCCTCGGTGCCTCCGCCGTGGAGGATGCGTTCGAGGATCTGAACCAGCCAGTAGGTGCCCTCGCGACACGGCGTGCACTTGCCGCAGGACTCGTGCTCGTAGAACTCCGTCCACTTCAGGACGGCACGTACGACGCTGTCGCCTTCGTCGAAGATCATCATCGCCGACGTGCCGAGCATCGATCCGGCCTTAACGGTCGAATCGAAGTCGAGTGGCACGTCGAGGTGCTCGGCGGTGAACAGTGGTGTGGACGAACCGCCCGGCGTCCAGAACTTGAGCGGCTTGCCGCGGCTCATTCCGCCGGCCATGTCGATCAGCTCGCGCAGGGTAGTTCCCATCGGAGCCTCGTACTGACCCGGCCGGGCAATGCGGCCGGACAACGAGTAGATACACGGGCCGGGTGAACCCTCAGGACCCATGAGCTTGAACCAGTCCGACCCGCCCAGGACGATGTACGGAACGCTGGCCAGACTGCCGACATTGTTGACGACGGTTGGCGCGTCGTAGAGCCCGTTGGTGGCTGGGAACGGCGGCTTGAGGCGAGGCTGGCCTCGCTTGCCCTCCAGCGAGTCGAGCAGCGCCGTCTCCTCGCCGCATATGTAGGCGCCGGCGCCGCAGTGCACGGTGATTTCGCAGTCGAAGCCGGAGCCGAGGATGTTCCGCCCTACGTACCCGTATTCGTATGCCTCCCTTACCGCGGCGAGCACCCGCCGGATCGCATGTACGGCCTCGCCGCGGATATAGATGAATGCGTGTTCCGCGCGCACCGCATAGCAAGCGATGATGATGCCTTCGATCATCGAGTGCGGGTCGTTCATCATCAGAGGCAGATCTCGGCATGTTCCGGGCTCGCCCTCGTCGGCGTTGACGACGACGTAATGGGGCTTGGCTGGCTCACCGGGCTTGACCTGTGGGATGAAGGCCCACTTCATGCCGGTCGGGAAGCCAGCGCCGCCGCGGCCGCGGAGGTTGGAGTTACGGACAGTTTCGATCAGCGAATCGGGGTTCTCCGTGAGGGCAACCCGCAGCGCCGTGTAGCCGTCCAGCGCCTCGTAATTGGCGATCTTCCACGGCTGGTTGGTCCCGAACCGCTTCGTGAGCACCGGAGTGAGCGGCACGTCAGCCCTCCTTCTGCCCAGCGGGCGGTGCGGGGTTCCCTGGGTCTGACGCAGCGGTGGTCAGCGGCGCATCGTGCGCGCTGGTCGGCTGACCCAGAGACTCGGCACCGGGCGGTGCCAACGTGTCCTCGGCGCGATTCGCGTAGGACGGCGCCGACTCGTCCCGTTCCAGGGCTAGCCGCACGCCCGCCTCGGTCGGTGCGCCGGTTGCCTCCCACTCGAGGGCGTCCGCCCTCGGGTCGGGGAATCCGGCGATGAGTCGCTCGATCTCGCGGAAGGTGCACAACGGCGCGCCGCGCGTCGGCGTAGGCCGCTCGCCCGCCCGCAGGCTGGCCACCAACGCGATCGCCGAGCCGACCGTTTGGTTGTCGAAGAACTCGTAGTTGACGGTCACGACAGGGGCGTAGTCGCAGGCGGCGAGGCATTCCGCGTGTTCCAAGGTGATGGTGCCGTCCGCGGTCGTCTCGTTCATGCCGATGCCGAGGGCCTCGGACAGCGCAGCGTAGATGTCATCTCCGCCCAGCAGCCCACACAACGGGTTTCGGCACACGCTGACGAGGAATTCGCCGGTGGGGGCGCGCTTGAACATCGTGTAGAAGGTGACGACGGCGGCTACCTGCGCCTTGGTCAGGTCGAGCATCTCGGCGCAGAACGCGACGCCGTCAGGCGTGATGTAGCCCTGCTCGGACTGCATGAGATGCAGCATCGGAAGTAGGGCCGAGCGGGCCTGACCGGCCGGGTACCGCGCGGTGATCTCGGCCGCGGCCGCGCGGACGTCGTCGCCGAAGATGCTCGGATCACCCGGGCGGTCGATGTTCATCACCGACGTCCGGAAGTTCGCCGGCCTGGTTTCCGTCATCGGTCGCACCCACCCATCACGGGATCGATCGAAGCCACCGAGGCGATCACGTCGGCGATCAAGCCGCCCACCGCCAGTGCCGAGGTGGCCTGAAGGTTGATGAAGGAGGGCTCGCGCAGATGAATGCGGAACGGGCGGGTGCCGCCGTCGCTGACGATGTGGCAGCCGAGTTCTCCTCGGGGTGCCTCGACGGCCTGGTGAACCTGACCCGGCGGTACCCGGAAGCCCTCGGTCACCAGCTTGAAGTGGTGGATCAGGGCCTCCATGGAACCGGCCATGATCTTTTGCACGTGCTCCAACGAGTTGCCGAGCCCGTCCGGGCCGAGCGCGAGCTTTGCCGGCCAGGCGATCTTGGGGTCGTCGATCATGGTGGGTCCGGGGGCCAATCGGTCCAGCACCTGCTCGATGATCTTCAGTGACTCGTGCATCTCGGCGACGCGTACGACGAACCGGGACCAGCAATCGCCGCGGTCGTCCGTCGGGACCTCGAAGTCGAACGTCTCGTACCCGAGGTACGGAATCGTCTTGCGCAGATCCCAGGGCAGCCCGGCTGCGCGCAACAGCGGGCCGGTCACGCCCAGGGCGAGGCAGCCTTCGACGCCGATCCAGCCGACGTCCTTGAGCCGGTTCACCCAGATCGGCTGTCCCCGCAGCAGCTTCTCGACGCCGTCCAATTCCTTGCGCGTCTCGACGAGCCAGTCCCGGACCTTCGCCTCGGTGCCATCCGGCAGGTCCTGAGCCACGCCACCGGGACGGATATATGCGTGATTCATCCGCAGTCCGGTGATGAGCTCGAGCACGTCGAGGCACCGTTCCCGGGCGCGGAATCCGTTGGTCATCGCGGTCAGCGCACCGATCTCCAGGCCGCCGGTCGCCAGCCAGACCCAATGCGAGGCGACCCGGTTGATCTCCAGGAGCATCACCCGAATCAGCTGCCCCCGCTCGGGAACCTCCACACCGAGCAGCCGTTCAACGCCGAGGCAATACACCGCCTCGTTGGACAGGGGTGCCACGTAATCGGCTCGGGTCAGGAAGGTCACCGCCTGGGTCCACGTGCGGAACTCGGTGTTCTTCTCGATCCCGGTGTGCAGGTAGCCGATGACCGGGCGGCAATCGGTGACGGTCTCGCCCTCGAGTTCCAGGACCAGCCGCAGTACGCCGTGAGTGGAGGGATGCTGCGGGCCCATGTTGAGGACGATGCGCTCCTCGTCGATGGGGTCGCCGCCGCCGAACGTCGTGTCCCAGTCGCCACCGGTGACCGTGTACACGCGACCTTCGGTCGTTTCGCGCGACGGGGAATAGATGTCGTTCATTCCGGCCTCACGTCACCAAGCGTGGTGGGGTATTTCATTGGTAGGCCCGCCGTTCGTCCGGCGGCGGGATGGTGGCGCCCTTGTACTGCACGGGAATCCCGCCTAGCGGATAATCCTTGCGTTGCGGAAAGCCATCCCAGTCGTCCGGCATGAGGATGCGGGTGAGCGCCGGATGCCCGTCGAAGATGATGCCGAACATGTCGTAGGTTTCTCGTTCCTGCCAGTCCGCACCGGGATACACGGCTGTAACGGACGGCACGTGCGGGTCGTCGAGGCTGGCTGAGGTCTCCAGCCGGACCTGACGTCGGTAGGTCATGGAGGTCAAGTTGTAGACGACGTGGAACCGGTTGACGCTGCCGATGTAGTCGACGCCGGAGAGGTTGGCCAGCAACTCGAAGCGCAATGCGGGGTCGTCGCGCATCGTTCGGGCGACCGACCGGATGTGCTCCTTGGATACATACAGGGTGAGCTCGTCCCGGTCGACGACGATCTTGGTGACCGCGGCGTCGAACTCAGGGTAGGCCGCTGCCAGTGCGTCGACGACTTCGTCGAAATACCCGCCGAACGGCCGAGTGGCGGCCGGCGCACTCCACGGCTCCCGGACCAGGCCGCCGAAGCCGGTCGTGTCTCCGGAGTCGGAGACTCCGAACATGCCACGACCCTCGACACCGAACGGCGAGTCGACTGTCGAACCGGCGACGGGGGTGACTCGCTCGACGTCGGCCGCCGGCTGCTCCGTCGCCGCGATCGGGGTCTCGTCAGTTGGTCCGGTCATCGGGCGAACCTCTGGCTTGACGGGACGAGTTCCACATTCTGATCGGCGAGCCGCTTGGCGCGCTTTGGCCCGAGCGGCTCGTTCATGATCTTGTGATGCAGCTTGAGGACGGCGTCGATCAGCATCTCGGGCCGCGGTGGACAGCCAGGGAGATACATGTCGACCGGGACGACGTGATCGACGCCCTGCACGATCGCGTAGTTGTTGAACATCCCGCCCGAGCTGGCACAAACGCCCATGGCCAGCACCCACTTGGGCTCGGCCATCTGATCGTAGATCTGGCGCAATACCGGAGCCATTTTCTGACTGACCCGCCCAGCGACGATCATCAAGTCGGCTTGGCGTGGCGATGGCCGGAATACCTCCATACCGAACCGGGCCGAGTCGAATCGCGGTGCACCGAACGTCATCATCTCGATGGCACAGCACGCCAGGCCGAACGTGGCCGGCCACAGCGAAGACTTGCGGGTCCAGTTGACGAGCTTCTCGACGCTCGCGAGTAGCACGCCGTCCGGCAGCTTTTCTTCTAGGCCCATGTCAACCTCCGCTTCGCTCGGCGCTGGTCTTCCGCCCGAGCGATGCGATAGCCGTCGTGTCGCCGGTGCGTGTCATCGCTTAGTTCCAATCCAGCCCGCCTCGCCGCCACACGTACGTGTAAGCGATGAACACGGTGACAATGAAGAAGATCATCTCTACTAGCCCGAACAGGTTCAGCTGCTTGTTCGCCACGGCATAGGGATACAAGAAGATGATCTCGATGTCGAAGATGATGAACAGCATCGCGGTCAAGAAATACTTGATAGGAAAGCGATTCGGCCCCTCAGGCGACGGGGTCGGCTCGATGCCGCACTCATAGAAGTCGAGCTTCGCGCGGTTGTAGCGCTTGGGCCCGGTGAACGGGGCAATCGACACCGAGAAGAGGGCGAAGAGGGTCGCGAGGGCGAACAACAACACGATCGGCAGGTAGGGCGCGAGCACGGTGACTGCCTCCCTCTCTCCTCGTATTTGGTTGGATGGTCGGCGACGCATTTGGCGTCGCCAGGCTAGTGCTTAGCGGAGAGTCAAGCAGAGGTGAGGCATGCCTAACGCACCGCGGGGATCAGTCGGGTCAGGACGGAGATAGTCCGATCGGATAGATCGCCGTCGCGGGGGTCGTAGAGGTTGGCGAGCAGTTTGAGCAGAAAGCGCATGAGCGCCGGATGCGGCAGACCGTGGCGGGTGCAAGCACGCATGACCGCAGGCTGACCGATGAGCTTCACGAACACGCCACCCAAGCGGTAATAAGCGCCCCATTCGGCCGCCATCGCCGCTGGGTAAGAAGCGAGCGCGCGCTCCCGTTGCGGACCGGACGGGCGGCCGAGCGCCTGGACCGCAGCCTGGGCAGCCAGCTTCCCGGACTCCATCGCATACGGGATGCCCTCGCCGTTGAACGGGTTGACCGAACCGCCGGTATCTCCGACCAGGAGCAGCCCCCGCGTGTAATGCGGCATCCGGTTGAAGCCCATGGGCAGACCGGCACCCCGAATCGGGCCGGTGGCGTTGCCCTCGCGCAGCCCCCAAGCCTCCGGTGTCGTGTCGAGCCAGCGGGTAAGCATCGTTCGATAGTCGGTCCGTTGGAAGCTGGCGGAGGAGTTCAACACGCCGAGGCCGACATTCACGGTGCCGTCGCCCATGCCGAAGATCCACCCGTAGCCGGGCAGCAGGTTGGCGTCATCGGCGCCCATCGGGCCGTCCCACATCTCTAGCCACGACTCGAGGTAATCGTCGTGGGTTCGAGGGCTCGCGTAGTAACGCCGGACCGCCACGCCCATGGGCCGCCGGTCGTTGCGGTGCAGGCCCAGCTGCTGCGCCAACTTGCCCGAAACGCCGTCACAGGACAGCACGATCGGCGCGCGGTAGGTCATGGGAGCCTTGTCCGGGCCCGTCTTGGCCAGCACGCCGGCCACCCGGCCGGCTCGGTCGAGCACCGGCTCGGTCACCGCCGTCTGCTCGTGCAGGACGGCACCGGCTGCAACCGCCCGATTCGCGAGCAACGCGTCCAGATCGGACCGCGGCCGGACCAGGCCGTAGGACGGGAAGCTGGTGAGCTCGGGCCAGTCGAGGTGCAGTCGCAGGCCGCCCCCGATGACCCGCAGGCCGCGATTGTGGACCCACCCGGCGGCCTGGCTGACATCGATTCCCATGTCGATGAGGGCGCGCGTTCCTCGCGGCGTGAGGCCGTCCCCGCACACCTTCTCGCGCGGGAAAGTCGTCTTTTCCAGCAACGCGACGTCGAGCCCGGCGCTCGCAAGCCAGTACGCGGCGGAGCTGCCCGCCGGGCCGGCACCGACGACGACGGCGTCCGCGTCATAGCGGCGGTCATCCACCACCGCCGACTGCGCGGCTACGGTCGCCGTTGGCGCCTGCGTCACGGTCACGAGCTTGCTCCCACATCTCGTCCAGCCCTTTGTGAACGCATTCACGAGCTGTCGTCCCCGAGTGTAGGCGCTACCCTCCCGCGCGTTGACCAACGGGGCGGGCGGTTACCGTCTCCCCCGTGACTGTGCCCTCTGAAGCCCTGGTCGCCGACCCTCACTCGCTGGGCATGCAGCGCCACCCGGAGGGTGGGTGGTACCGCGAGAGCTTCCGCCATCCCGAACTGGTGACGACCGGCCGAGGTCAACGGGCGCTCGCCACGTGTGTGTCTTTTCTCCTGTTGCCGGGTGAACGGTCGGCCTGGCACCGGGTGGTCTCGGACGAGCTGTGGCTCTGGCAGGGCGGTGGCCCGGTTCGGCTGACCGTTGGCGGACGGGCCGATACGCCGGTGCCGGACTTCATGTGCGAGCTGGGCGCCGGTGGCCAGTATCTGGTCCACGGCGGCGAGTGGCAGACCGCGCAGCCCGCGACGGACCGTGCGACGCTGGTTGCGTGCGTCGTCTCACCCGGCTTCGACTTCGCCGACTTCGAGCTGACGCCCGATCGGTGACTGGCACCGCGCTGCTCGACGATTCCGGCGGCGTCTTCCGCACCGATGAGAGACCCTAGAGGTACGGTCGCACTACGGGGACGAGTGCCAAGGGGGGCAGACCAGTGATGTCGCGGAAGGACGAAAAGGCACCATTCGCCGCGTCACGCGACGCCGCTGCGAACATCGCACGGATATCACGCCGGCAGGTCGACTACTGGTCATCGACGGGCCTAATCGAACCCTCCGCAAGTGTACAGGTCACGCCACGGCGACGAGTGCGGCTTTACGGCTACACGGAGCTGATGTCGCTCCTCGTCGCTGCCGCGCTTCGCCGGGAGGGAGTGTCGCTACAACATATTCGGGTGATAGTCGAACGGTTACGCCGTGTCGGGTATCCGGAGCCGCTCACTCAAGTCTCATTCGCGGTTGTCGCTGATCGTGTTTACTTTCAACACCCCGACGGCACCTGGGAGGGCGACGTACGTCCTGACCAGGTCGTACTCCATCAAGTCTTAGAACTGGCGCCGCTGCGTGCACTTATTCGAGATGCTGAGCGGCGCCCGAGTGAAACGGTCGGTCACGTTGAGAAGCGTCGCGGCGTGATGGGCTCGAAGCCTGTAATTGCAGGAACCCGCGTTCCCGTGGCGACCATAAAGCGTTTCCTATTAAGCGGACGAACGGTGGACGACGTCCTGCGCGCATACCCAGAACTCGAACGCGCCGACGTGGACGCGGTGCGCGTCGCGGCCGAAGCCTCATAGTCGGTGCGATTCGTCTGCGACCACGATGTGTCGGCGGACGTTGTCACAAGTCTCCAGGGGCTAGGACACCAAGCGTGGCGAATTGCAGATGCTGGTCTACATCAGGTCAGCGATGACGAGGTGACCGTATACGCGATCGAGCACAGGGCTGTCCTGCTGACTCATGACAGGGAGTTTTCACGACGGCGTAGCAGAAACGTCATCGGCTGGCACGTTCAGCTGCGCTGCCCAGAGTGGGAGGCTGCGGATCTTCTGGCCAGGTACATGGACGAGGTGCTGGGCTACCTTCGAAAGCCGGACGTATTCGTCAGACTGTCGCAGGATGGTTGCAAGGCGAGCTACGACTGGAGATGAGTAGAGGGACCGCCGGAGAGATGGGAACGCTGCTCATCGGGTTGACCGCGCGCGCGTTGGTGCCCTAAGCACGTGCCCGA
>Ga0081540_1002204_pt1 | contig 16090 bp, 20 predicted proteins | sample TabmetS2T1R1_FD_71024 | JGI IMG/M metagenome (GOLD analysis project Ga0081540, IMG submission 71024) | Tabebuia heterophylla rhizosphere microbial communities from the University of Puerto Rico - S2T1R1 | ecosystem: Host-associated > Plants > Roots > Rhizosphere ... | reverse complement strand
ATTCAGCTCTTCGCTCGCCTGGACGAGATAGTCGAAGGACGCCGGGCCGAACTGCGTCCGCGTCGCGACGCCTTGCTCGCGGCGCTCGCCGCGCAGCTACCTGAATGGCAGGCACCCGTCCCGGCTGGCGGCCTGTCCGTCTGGGCTGAACTCGACGCGCCGCTGGCGACCGCGCTCACCGTAGCCGCCGCGCAATGCGGCGTCGTCCTGGTCTCGGGCTCGCGGTTCGGGGTCGACGGCACGCTCGAACGGTTTTTGCGACTGCCGTTCTCGCTGCCCATCCCGCGCTTGGAGGAGGCGGTGAGCCGCTTGGCCGACGCCTGGCGCGGGCTTGACCGGTCGCGGGCCGAGTTGCGCCAACTCGTCGTCGCCTGATCCTCCGACTCGCCTCAGGGCGCGGCCGCCACGCCCCATCTCGGCTCACGCACGACGCCTTCGCGTCGCGCCTGTTCCGCGACCGCGGCGGCTATCGCCGGCACGACCCGAGCGTCGAACGGCGTAGGCACTATCCGATCCGGCTCCAGGAAGTCCGCCACCACGTCACCGAGTGCGGTCGCGGCCGCGAGCTTCATTCCCTCGGTGATCGTGCACGCGCCACAGTCGAACGCCCCGGCGAAAATGCCGGGGAAGGCCAGCACGTTGTTGATCTGATTCGGATAGTCGCTGCGACCCGTGGCATAGACGCTCGCGTACCGGTGGGCGACGCCGGGCGCCACCTCGGGCCGGGGGTTGGCGAGCGCGAAGATGATCGAGTCGGGCGCCATGGTGGCGACCGCTTCCTCGGCGATGAGTCCGGAGCTGACGCCCAGAAACACGTCCGCGCCAACCAGCGCGTCCTCGACGCTGCCGGCCAAGCCAGCCCGGTTGGTGATGCGCGCCATCTCGGCCTTGATATCGGTGAGCCCGGCGCGATCCGGGGAAAGGATCCCGCGCGAGTCGGCGACGGCCACGTCACCGATTCCGGCGGCGAGCAGTATCCGGGTGCAGGCCACGCCCGCAGCCCCCGCGCCCGACACCACGACCCGCAGGTCGCCGATGTCCCGCCCGGTTACCCGGGCCGCGTTGCGGAGGGCAGCGAGCACGACAACCGCTGTGCCGTGCTGGTCGTCGTGAAAGACCGGGATGTTCAGGCGCCGGCGCAACCGGTCCTCGATCTCGAAGCACCGGGGCGCCGAAATGTCCTCGAGATTGATCCCGCCGAAGGATGGGGCCAGGCGAGTCACCGTATCGACGATCTCGTCCGGATCAGTCGTACTGAGCACGATCGGCACGGCGGACAGGCCCCCGAACTCACGGAACAGGGCGGCCTTGCCCTCCATCACTGGCAAGGCCGCCGCAGGGCCGATGTTGCCCAGGCCGAGCACAGCCGTCCCGTCGCTAACCACCGCGACCAGTCGGGATCGCCAGGTATACCGATCAGCGAGCGAGATGTCGTCCGCTATCGCCATACATACCTCTGCGACACCAGGGGTGTAGGCAAGCGAAAGCGATTCACGGTCGACCAGCGGGATGGTGCTCGACACAGTGAGCTTGCCGCCTTCGTGCGCACGGAATACCGGGCTGGTGGGATCGAAAGTCACGGCACTTGCTCGACCTTCTATGGGCGACCGCGAACGCTCTGATGCGGTGGAGATCATCGCGCGGGGTCACGGCGCAGGGCAGGAGCAGCGGGGATCGCCCGGTCAGACGAGTGTGGCATGGGTCATCGGGCCGGGATAGGTGAGCGTGACGTTCGCCATGATCAGACTCGAGCCGGAAGCCATCGCGTACGGCGAACACCCGCCCGCGTCGACCACCTCCACACGATTCGCCCGACAACATCGGCCGGACCGTGCGTGCGGCTGTCCCCACCGACAGTCTCGTTGTCGCTACGAACGTGCCAACCATTGCCGTCACGCGCGACGGCCCGCTTCACCACTAGTCGCTCTGGCAGGTCGCGAAACCGCGCGAGCACGATGTCGCCGGAGCGGATGCGGCGCGTGTGGCGTACCACGACGACGTCACCGTCGTAGAGCGTCGGCACCATCGACGGACCGCTGACCCGCACGCGCTGCCATGGCAACAGAACAGCCGGCACAGTGACCATGCTCCTCTCCGCGCTCAGAGTAGGGTCCACGAGGGAGTGTCCGACTACCGGCAAGCAGGAGGTCGACCATGCGGTTGTTCCACCCCGTTGTCACGGCATACGCGCATTGCGATCTGCCGTGCGGCGTGTACGACCCGGCTCAGGCCCGGATCGAGGCCGAGTCGGTAAAAGCGATCATGGAGAAGTACCAGGGCAACGACGACCCGGTCTTCCGCACCCGCGCGCTGATCATCAAGGAACAACGCGCGGAGCTCGTCAAGCACCACCTGTGGGTGCTGTGGACCGACTACTTCAAGCCCCCGCACTTCGAGAAGTACCCCCAGCTGCACGACCTGTTCAACCGGGCCACCAAGGCCGCCGGCGCGGCCGGCGGTAAGGGCTCGGTCGACCCGGCCGAGGGCCAGAAACTGCTCGACCTGATCGCCGAGATCGACACGATCTTCTGGGAGACCAAGAAGGCGTGAGCGAGCCAGACGCATCGATGGAGGCCGGTTCCCATCTGGAACCGGCCTTCGTGGTCCCGGCTGGGCTCGCCGATGCGCAGCTGTGGTTGATCCGGCATGGCGAGACCGAGTGGAGTCGGTCAGGTCAGCACACGAGCCGGACCGACGTTGCGCTGACAGCCAATGGCGAGCAGCAAGCGATCGCTTTGCGCGGCCTGCTCGCAGCTGTCCATCCCGTCTTCGTGCTGTCTAGCCCGCGGCAGCGGGCCGTGCGCACTGCACAGCTCGCCGGGTTGGCCGTGGACGCCATCGACGACGACCTGGTCGAGTGGGACTACGGCGAGTACGAGGGCATGACCACGCAGGAGATCCGCAAGACGGTGCCCGGCTGGTCGTTGTGGACTCATCCAATGCCGGGCGGGGAGACGCCGTCTCAGGTCACGGCCCGAGCGGACCGGGTCCTCGGGCGCGCGGCGGCCCGTCTCGACGAGGGGCCAGTCGTCCTTGTCGCGCACGGCCACATATGTCGGGTCATCGGCGCGCGGTGGATTGGTCTGCGGGCAGTCGATGGCGCGCGGATTGCGCTGGATACCGCCGCGCCGTCCGTTTTGGCGACCGAGCACGATATACCCGTTATCCACCGATGGAACATGCCCAATCCAGCCGTGGCCGGAGAGGTGTGAGTGACCGAGCATCGCCGGCGCGCAAGCGCCGAGGTCTTGCGGGGCCCCCGCGAAATCGAGAAGCGATTTCGTGGGGTGCAGAAGCGGAGGGAACGATCGATGAGCGCTCGCGCGAAGAAGCAACCTCGGTGACCGAGCATCGCAATCAGGCGAATGAGGTTCAGCTGCGGATGCCCGCCGACGGTGCGTTCGTCTCGGCGCTGCGCACCCTGACCGCCGGTCTGGCCGCTCGCTGTGACCTGACCATCGACCAGATTGAGGACCTCCGCATCGCCGTGGATGAGGCGTGCTCACTGCTGCTTCCACACGTAGCGGCGCCGGCACACCTGACGGCCGACTTCATCCTCGAACCCGGCGCGATTCGTGTCGTTGCCAGCGTGCCAGCCGACCCATCCGCCAAGCCGGACCAAGGGGGCCTGGCGTGGACTGTCCTGTCGGCACTGGCCGATGAGCTGTCGGTGAGTAACGACGACGGAGTGCTGTCAGTCGCGATCGGTAAGCAACGTCTGGTTCGGGGCCGGTGACTGAACGGTCAGAGGCCATTCGGCTGCTCACGGAGCTTTCCGGGCTACCCGAATCCAGTCCGCAGCGCCAGGAGCTGCGAGACAAGCTCGTCGAGATGCACATGCCGCTTGTGGAGTACCTCGCTCGCCGGTTCAGCGGGCGCAACGAGCCATTGCCCGACCTGGTGCAGGTTGGCGCGATCGGGCTACTGAAGTCCATAGATCGCTTCGATCCCGACCGCGGCTTGGAGTTCTCCACCTACGCCACGCCGACGATTCTCGGAGAGATCAAGCGCTATTTCCGCGACTCCGGGTGGTTGGTGCATGTGCCCCGGCGGGCACAGGAACTGCAGGCGACGCTCGCCACCAGCCGGGCCGAGCTGAGCCAGGAACTACAGCGAGCGCCGACTGTCGCGGAGCTGGCCGAGCGGACGGGTCTGCGCGAAGAGGACATCATCGAGGCCCTCGACGCGGCGCGCGGATACTCGGGGGTGCCCCTCGACGCGCTCACCGACGAGAACCATGGCGGCGGCGCCGCGGAGGCCGTGTTGTCTCAGCTCGACGAGCGATTCGAGCAGGTCGAGCGGCGTGAAATGCTACGCCCGGCGATGGAGGCTTTGCCCGAGCGCGAGCGCCACATCCTGCTGCTTCGCTTCGTGGCGGGCAAATCGCAGACCGAGATCGCCACCATCGTCGGTGTTTCCCAGATGCAGGTCTCGCGCCTCGTCACAAGGAGCCTCGCCAAGCTTCGCAGTGCACTGACCGAATCCGCCGACGATCAGTCGTAATGCCGATCGAGAACGGCGCGCACCGGTGGGGTGAACAACAGATACAACACCACCACGGCACTCAGCATCAGCGGTCCGCCGTACTGAATGAGCCCGGCCTGGAAGCCCAGGCTGAAGCTGACGACTGCAGTCAGTAGCTCGATCACGACCACCGGCGAGCGCGCCGCCGGGCGCAGGTGCAACAACCCGCGCGCGCAAGCGGCAAGCACGGCAGCGCCGAACAGGGCCAACAGTGCGTCGAGGACGGCCCGGGCCACGTTGTCCGGATGCCCGACGACCGTCTTGACGAGCACGATGGCGGCGATCACCGTAAGCGCCGCAGCCTGCAGCGCGATGACCGCAACGGCGACCCGAAGAGGCGTCGGCACTGCGTCGACCCGCTTCGGATCGCGCTCGTCGGCGTCCTGGGCAACCACGATTCGGACGATACCCGCGGGTAGCCTGACTTCGTGCGGATTCTGGTCGTCGGCAACCCGCGGGCGACTGCCATGTCCGCGCGAGAACGTGATGTTCTCGCCCACGCACTTGGTGGCGCGGACGAATTGCAGATCGAGGAGACGGCCAATCGGGGGCATGCGGCCGCGCTGGCCTGCCGAGCCATGCGCAGCAACGTCGATGTCGTCGTCGCTCTGGGAGGCGACGGGACCGTCAACGAGATCGTCAACGGGCTGCTCACGGACGGGGTACACGACGGAGTACCCGCACTCGGGATCGTGCCGGCCGGTTCCACCAATGTGTTCGCTCGGGCCGTCGGGCTTCCGAACGATCCGGTCGAGGCGACTGGCGTGCTGCTCGAGGCGCTTCGAGCCGGACGCCGGCGGCGAGTCAGCGTCGGGCGGCTCGACGAACGCTGGTTCGTCTTCGCCGCGGGTGTGGGCTTTGACGCCGCCGTCATTGCCGGCGTCGAACGTCTGCGGCAGAAAGGCCGCAAGTCGACGATCCGTCTCTACACCCGGGTCGGGCTACGGGAGTTCTTCCGGGCTGATCGCCGGCGTCCGCAACTTCACATTGATCTTCCCGACGGCACCGTGATCGACGACGTGTACATGGCGATCGTCGCAAACGCCGATCCGTGGACCTACGTTGGCGAACGACCGCTACGCCCGACGCCCGAGGCCTCGCTGGATGGAGGTCTCGAGCTCTACGCGCGAACTCGAATGGGAATTGTGAGCGCGTCGCTGAGCCTGGCCTCGATGGCGCGTCGGCGGCCACGCGGCGGAATCGGGGCTAGCGTGAGCCACGACCTTCCCGGCCTGGTGATCCGGGCCGACACTGCGGTGCCCATCCAGGTCGATGGGGATCTTCTAGGCGATCGAGAAAAGATGCACTTCCGCTGCGTACTGGAAGCGATTTCAGTCATAACCTGACCGATATGCACGGTTATTGGGCATTTAAGTCGGAGGAATTACTAAACGGAATCCTCATACGCCTTGCCGGATGCCGAATCTTCGGTCACCCTAGTCCGCGGACCAGACGCAGGCTGCTGGCAGCCCGGCCATCCCACAAGGACCAGGCCCCTGTCAGTCGATCCGCTGCAGATAGACCTTGATGTACGAAGCCGCTCGTGAAAGAATTCACAAGCAGCACGCATTCATAGCAACTTCCGCAACCCAGTAAGGAGAGATCGACTCATGGATTGGCGTCACCGCGCGATTTGCCGTGACGAGGACCCGGAGCTGTTCTTCCCGATCGGCAACACCGGGCCCGCGCTACTCCAAATCGAGCAGGCCAAGACCGTGTGCCGGCGCTGCCCAGTCATTCAGGAGTGCCTCGCGTGGGCCCTCGAGAGTGGCCAGGACGCCGGCGTCTGGGGCGGACTGTCTGAAGATGAACGTCGTGCGCTGAAGCGTCGCAACGCGCGAGCCCGGGCCCGGCTGGCCTGATCACCCGGTCTCGCGAGCCGCGTGTCCCTCGCTCGTCCGGTCAGCGCTAAGGCTATGGCTCAGCCAACCGGTTGAGCGTTGCGTCGGGCGAGCTGCATGGAGACCACAGCACGGGTGCCGGCTAGGCCATCCGGTCGGGATTGCAACTGCAGACCGCCGCCGAGCTCGGCGGTTACCAAGCTGCGCACGATCTGCAAGCCGAGCCGGTCACTCGTCTCGGCGGCGAAGCCCGGAGGCAACCCGGATCCGTCGTCCGTGACGGCAACCGACAGATACCTCGAACCCCGCTCGGCCGACACCTCGACGTGGCCGGCGTCACCCGGCGTAAACGCGTGCTCGACCGCGTTCTGCACCAGCTCGGTGAGTACGAGGACGAGCGCGGTGGCGGCCTCGGCCGGAATCTCGCCGAACGTGCCCGCTCGCCGCAACTCGACCCGGCCGGTCGAGCCCATGACGTCCGCGAGCATGTCGAGGAGCCGGTCGACGATGTCGTCGAATGCGACCTCCTCGTCGATGGACACCGAGAGGGTCTCGTGGACGAGCGCGATCGAGGTCACGCGCCGCATGGACTCCTCCAGCGCTACCCGAGCTTCGGGCACGCTCACCCGCCGGGCCTGCAGCCGGAGCAACGCGGCGACCGTCTGGAGGTTGTTCTTGACCCTGTGGTGAATCTCACGGATCGTCGCATCCTTGCTCAGCAGAGCGCGATCACGGCGTCGCACTTCGGTGACGTCCTGGACCAGCACGAGCGCGCCCAGGGCCTCCCCGCGTGGACAGAGCGGCAACGCCCGAAAGGCCACGCTCGCGCCCGCTCCGTCGAGCTCGAGCAGGGTCGACCGACCTCCGGACATGACGGTCTCAAGCGCCGATGCCAGAGCGGCCCCGTCGAAGGATTCACCCTCGGGTTCGGCTGCCGGAGTGAGGCTGTCGATCGGCTCCCCGAGGACGTTGCCGGTCACGCCAAGTCGCCGGAAGGCCGACAGCGCGTTCGGACTGGCGTAGGTGATCGTCCCGTCGACGCCGACCCGCATGACCCCGTCGCCGACTCGCGGACCCTCCTCGCCGTCCGACTCGGGGCCCGGGAAGGTGCCTTCAGCCACCATCGCGGAGAGGTCAGCGGCGCTTTGCAGGTAAACCAGTTCCAGTTGGCTGGGGCTGCGGACGCTCGCCAGGTTGCTGTCGCGGCCAAGAACGGCGACGACGATGCCGTCGACACGAATCGGGATGGCCTCGCGACGGATCGGCAGGTCGCCGTCCCAGTACGCCTCGCCCTCGCGGTAGATGCGCCCCTCCTGCAGCGCGATCCGTAACGGCGCCGCGCGGTGACCGTGGAGCATGCTGCCGACTTGGTCGAAGAGGTAGGCCGTCGGCCCCGTCGTCGGACGGCACTGAGCCGCGCACAAGAATGTGACGTCTCCTTCGCTGCTCATCTCGACCGTCACCCACAGCAGCAAATCCGAGAAGGCCAGATCAGCGAGTAGCTGCCATTCCCCGACGAGTCGCTGAACGTGAGCTATCTGCGCATCCTTCAGCGAGGTGCGGGCGGCGAGCAGATCCGAGAGGGCCGACACGCATCTGAGCATGTCACGGCGCGTCTAGTGCTCGGGCTCATGGCCGACTCGCTCGCGAGAGTTGAGGGGCGAGCCGCGGGGGCGCGCGGTTATTCGGCGCGGTATTCGAGGTATGACGTCTCCACGGTCACCTCGGTCAGGCGCAGCCGAATCCGTTCGCGCAACGCTGCGGGCGCGACGTCACCGCCGCAACACCGGGCTACCAATGCCTTCAGATCCTGTTCCAAACCGAACTCACGCAGGCATGGTGCGCAGCCGTCCAAGTGCTGCCGAATGCGATGACGGGCGTCATGGTCGGTCTCGTCATCGAGGTAGAGATAAACATCGCGCAGGACGTCCTCACAGTCGATGCCACCCGGCCCGAATCCCATAACCATCAGGACTCACCCCCGGCCGACACTCCAATGAGGCCACGGTCGCGGGCGTAGTCCGCGAGCAAACCCTGCAGCTGACGACGACCGCGATGCAGCCGGGACATCACCGTCCCGATCGGCGTACCCATGATCTCGGCGATCTCCTTGTACGAAAATCCCTCGACGTCAGCGAGATATACGGCCAACCGGAAGTCTTCCGGCAATGCCTGCAACGCGTTCTTCACGTCGTTGTCAGGCAGGTGATCCAGCGCTTCCATCTCCGCCGATCGCAGTCCGCTCGACGTGTGCGACTCGGCCCTCGCTAACTGCCAGTCCTCGACGGTGTCCGAATTCGATTCCTGGGGCTGCCGCTGCTTCTTGCGATAGTTATTGATGAATGTGTTGGTGAGGATGCGGTAGAGCCAGGCCTTGAGGTTGGTGCCCTCAGTAAATTGGTGGAACGCGGCGAAGGCCTTGACGTATGTCTCTTGCACGAGGTCTTCGGCATCAGTCGGATTCCGCGTCATCCGCATCGCCGCCGCGTACAGCTGATCGAGGAACGGCAGGGCGTCGCGCTCGAAACGCGCTCGTCGCTCTTCGACCGTCTCCTCTGGCACCGCGCTCTCCTCCCGAGCCGGAGCCGTTCCGCCTCGTTCTGGCCAGGATACGGCCGCCGGATCGAGCCTGACGGACGGGACGGTGATCGTCTCCTCGGGCCATGACAGTCCCAGATCCATCGGTGTCAACACCGCGTTCACTCGTGGCGCCCTTTCGTATCCCGTTGCTCGCCCGGCCGTGTCAAGCCTCTGAGATGGGAACGGCGGGACTTGCCTCTCGCATTCCCGTCGTTATCGAGTTCGCGATCGCGCCCAGCTAGCTGTCGCGTCCCGCGCACTCGTGGGACGGCCGATAACTCCCGCGCACCTCACCAACCCCAGCAGCACCACAGACGCGTGAGAAGCCACGCTCACCTCGCTGTCGTGACCACTAGGTTGGGCGGCATGGCCGCGGCGACCCGAGCAACCGCACTGCTCGTGCGCAATCGGGTGACCCACACCATTCACGCGTATGCCCACGACCCTCGCGCCGATGGTTTCGGCGAAGAGGCGGCCCGGGCGCTGGGCGTTCCCGAGGAGCGACTGTTCAAGACGCTCGTTGCTGTTGTCGACAGCAAGCTCGTGTGCGCCGTCGTCCCGGTATCCGGCCGGTTGAGCCTCAAGGCGCTAGCCACCGTTTTCGGCGGAAAGCGCGCGGATCTGGCCGATCCGGCGGCAGCGGCGCGAGCGACCGGCTACGTGATCGGCGGCGTCTCGCCGCTTGCACAGCAGACTCGGCTGCCGGTCGTGATCGACTCGACCGCCGATCAGTTTGCGACGGTGTTCGTCTCCGCCGGCAAGCGTGGGCTCCAGGTCGAGCTCGCGCCCGCCGACCTGGTGAAGCTCACGTCGGCAACGGTTGCGCCTATTGCGACTACGACGTGAGCTATTCCGCCGCCGCCCGACCCCAGTTCTGCCCGACGAGCGTCGTGAGAAAAGCCGCCACCGCGAGCCGGATCGGTTCGGCCGCGCCGCGTAGTGAGTGATCTCCCGGCACGACGACAATACGACGACCACTGGCAGCCGGCGGCATGCCGAACGGATCTCGGTCACCCTGCACGACGAGCACGGGGACGGTCGGTTCAGCCAGCTCGTCCAGCCGGCTCCGTTCGGGATGACCGGGGGGATGCAGCGGAAAAGCCAGTACGAGCACACCGGCCGCACCCCCGGCCGTCGCGGTCCGGCACGCCACCCGAGCTCCACTGGATCGCCCCCCGAACACGACGGGCAGAACCCCGAGACCGCGGCCCGAGCGTACCTTCGTGACCACAGGCAGCCACGCCTCATCGAGGACCGGACCGGCCGGGGGCGTTCGGCGGCCGGCAACACGGTAGGGCTGGGTCACCCGCGCGACCGTCCACTCGGCCTCGAGCGCGGCCCGCCGCGTCGCCAGCAGGTCGGCTGCCTCGACCCCGCCGCCCGCACCGTGCCCCAGCATGAGCAGGCCGACCGGCTTACCCGAGGGCCGATCCAGGTCAGCCCAGGCGATACCGCGGGGCGTAGTGATCTCGATGCGACGGGTTGCGCCACGCCTGCCTGGACGAGACATTAACTGCTCCGATCCCGCACCCCGCCGATCGAATTTCAATGCCGCGCCCGTCTCGCCGGAGCGTCAAGTGGCAGCGGCAGCACGTCGTCTTGCTGCTCATCGAGTGCCTCGATCAGTTCCGGTCCGTTGTTCTTGACATTGCCGACCGCCCTAGGCACCCGCCGTGGCTCGAGATGTGGCTCGGGCATGGCTGCGAGCAACAGCTCGGCAACGCGCGGGTCGTCCGCGCTGCAATCGAGCCATGACTCGCGGAGGTCGCGCGGGACGAGCACCGGGCAGCGATCATGGATTTCACCGACGATGTCGGTGGCCGGCCGGGTGATGATCGAGCACGTCCAGACCCACCGTCGCGGATCGTCCTCGGGCAGCGAGTCATCGCGCCAGATCTCGTAGAGGCCGGCCATGGCGAGCAGTTGCTCCTCGGGAGCATGCAGGAAATAGGGGATGGTGTGGCCGCCGTCGTGCTTCCACTCGTAGTAGCCGAGAGCCGGGGCCAGGCACCGTCTCCGCGCAGCGGCCGCCTTGAACGCCATCTTGGTCGTGACCGTCTCGCTCCGAGCATTGATCATCTTGGCACCGCCCGTGCGGGACTTGGACCAGCTGGGTAGCAGACCCCAATCCACGGTGCGTAGCTGCCGAACGCTTGGCGCCGCGCGGTCGTTGCTGGGGTGCCGCTTCACGACAACCCGGACCGGATCAGTCGGGGCGACGTTCCAGGACGCCGGAAGGTCCTCGCCAAGCGTCTCCTCGACGTCGAACTCGTCAGCCAGATCCCCGGTCGACGCGACGTTGACATAGCGACCACACATGCTCACCAGTGTGCCGCGCGCGGCGACGAACGTGATCGTGCCGCAACGGTGCGGATTTCCGGCAGACTGGTGTCTTGTGCGATCCGAGCCTGCGCGTGCGCCGACGCCGTGGAATGCGCCACGCGCGCCCGGGCCGGTGCGAGGCCCAATCGTGTTGCCCGGATCAAAGTCGATCACCAATCGGGCGCTCGTGTTGGCGGCACTCGCTGATGGCGAATCCCTCATCCGTCGCCCGCTGCGGGCACGTGATACCGAGCTCATGGTCGAGGCGCTCCGGGCACTCGGCGTCCGCATCGCCGACGAGAACGACGACTGGCGGGTGGAACCGGGGTCCCTCCACGGAGCCGTCGTCGCCACCGGACTGGCCGGAACCGTGATGCGCTTCCTTCCGGCGCTGGCCGGGCTGGCCAAAGGACCGGTGACCTTCGACGGCGACGAACGAGCGCGAGAGCGGCCGATTTGGGCGCTCATCGACGGATTACGTCAGGCTGGTGTCGTCGTCGACGACGCCGGCCGGGAGCGGCTGCCGTTCACCGTGCGCGGCAACGGTGTGATTGCCGGCGGGAGGGTGCAGGTTGACGCTTCCGAATCCTCGCAGTTCATCTCCGGCCTGCTCCTGGCCAGCGCACGCTACGACAAAGGGCTGGAGCTGCTCCACACCGGTCGCGACCCCGTGCCGTCCCAACCCCATCTGGACATGACGGTGGACATGCTGCGCGGCGCCGGGGTAGACGTCTCCCGGCCCTCGGCGACGTCCTGGCACGTCACTCCCGGTCCGATCCGAGCGCGCACGCTGACCGTGGAGCCGGATCTTTCGAATGCGGCGCCGTTCCTCGCCGCCGCGATCGTCACTGATGGGGCCGTGACCGCGCGCGGCTGGCCTGAGCAGACCACCCAACCGGGCGACGAACTGCCTGAGCTGCTGTCCCGCATGGGCGCGCGCGTGGAACGGGACGCCGATGCCGTCACCATCGCGGGAACCGGTTCGATCAGCGGTCTGGATGTCGACCTGCGCAACGTGACGGAACTCGCCACAGTGATCGCCGCTGTGGCCGCCGTCGCCGATAGTCCTTCGCGGCTGCGGGGCCTGGCGCACACCCGCGGCCATGAGACCGACCGCATCGTCGCACTCGCCACCGAGCTCCGCCGACTGGGCGCATCGGTCACGGAACTCGACGACGGTCTGGCCATCACGCCGCGTCCAATGCACGGCGAGATATGGCACGCGTACGGGGACCACCGAATGGCGACCGCGGGTGCGGTCCTCGGCCTGCTCGTCGACGGCGTGCGGGTTGACGACATCTCGGTGACGAGCAAGACGCTGCCGGACTTCCCCGCCTTGTGGTCCGGGTTGATCGGCCGCTAGGCGCCTAGGGATGACGGGGGCGGCCAGCCGGCGCGGCGACCACAGAAACCTCGACGAGGACGATGTTCGGATCCGACCCGGGCGGGGCAGCCGACCGCGATCGAAGCAGCGCCCCACTCATGACGACGCCGTCACCGGCATGGTCGTCACGATCGACCGTGGACGGTACACCGTCCTGATCGGTGGCCCGGACAATCCCGGAGTTCGAGTGATCGCGATGCGGGCGCGCGAGCTGGGCCGGCGGGGGATCGCAGTCGGTGACCAAGTGAGCGTGATCGGGGATCTGTCCGGCGCGCCCGATACGTTGGCGCGCATCGTGCGCATCGCCGAGAGAGATACGGTGCTCCGCCGGACGGCGGACGACACCGATCCGGTCGAGCGGGTGATTGTCGCCAACGCCGATCAACTGGTCATCGTTGCCTCGCTGGCCGATCCGCCTCCTCGCTACGGGCTGATCGACCGATGCCTCGTCGCCGCGCTGACCGAAGGCATGGAGCCCTTGCTGTGCCTCACCAAGTCCGACCTGGCTCCGCCCAACGAGGCCCTCGCCCGTTACGCCGAGCTCGACCTACCGTCCGTCGTGACCGGACTCGGCAGCGACCTTGACAATCTGCGGACTGCGCTCACTGGACACGTCTCGGTACTCGTCGGGCACTCCGGGGTCGGCAAGTCGACACTAATCAACGCCCTGGTGCCGAACGCCCGTCGCCAGATCGGCGAAGTAAGCGCGATTGGCAAGGGGCGACACACCTCGAGCTCCGCGATCGCGCTGCCCCTCCCCGAAGGCGGTTGGGTCATCGATACCCCCGGGGTGCGCTCGTTCGGGCTGGCCCACGTCAGCCCGGACGATCTGCTCTGGGCATTCCCCGACCTCGAGGACGGCGCTACGCAGTGTCCGCCGGGCTGCGAGCATGCGTCCGCCAAGGACGGATGCACCCTCGACGCCTGGGTCGCCGCCGGGCACTCGAGTCCTGAGCGCCTGGCGGCTTTCCGCCGGTTGCTGGCTAGCCGGACGGCTGGCGGCTGACGAACGCACTAATCCCGCAACTCAGCACTTTGCGAGGGACTCGCCGTAACCGATGATCGGCCGAGCCGAGCGGAGTTCGCGGCTATGCCTCACGCTTCCAATGTGCGCGGCCGAACAGGCGGCCGAAGCGATCATGTAGCGACGAGCCGGAATCCTCCAACGCGTCGGCGGTGAACACCGCTCCGGCCGCCGGCGGTTTTAGCGCTGCGGCCTGCTCGTCAGTGAGCACACTGCGGACGCGAGCTGTGGTGATCAGTTCGATCTGGTCACGGTCGACAAATTTCAGCCCAGCGTCAGTGGACACGACGATCCCGTCAAACACGTCCTCCGCGGGGATCTCGAGGACGTGTTCTACCTTGCCGAACTCGCGCCCAGACGCCGACACCACGGGTACGCCCTTTTCGAGCGCCGAGTACGCAATCGGAATGCTGTCCTCTGTCACCCTGGGTCTCCTGCCGACGCGTATGGCGCGAGTCGTCACGCGCCGTAGCCCGCGCCGAGGATATCTCCGACGTGCGAGCGGCCGCGATGGGTGCCAGGTCAGCTCAGCCACCCGCCGAGTATGTCGACTGCCCGCGCGATCTCGGCGGTGTCTCCTGCGTAGGACATCCGGATGAACCGGCCGCCGTTGACCGGGTCGAAGTCAATGCCCGGGACCACCGCTACCCCCACATCGGTCAGCAGCTTCGCCACCCATGACTGCGAATCCTCCGTATAGCCGGACACATCCGCGTACAGGTAGAACGCACCGTCGGCGGGGGCGATCTTGTCTATGCCGACGCCGGGAAGCCGGGCGAGAAGTAAGTCCCGGTTCTCGCGGTAGCGCCGGACGTTGTCGTCCAACTCGCGATATGCCTCGAACGCCCTGACCGCCGCGTGCTGCGCGAGGGTGGGCGGACAGAGCGCGAAGTTTCCGGCCAGTCGGTCCACGGAGTCGGCCAGTTCGGGCGGCATGAGCAGCCATCCCAGCCGCCAACCGGTCATCGAGTAGTACTTGGAGAAGGAGTTCACGACGATGCTGCGCGGGCTCGTCGCCCAGGCGCAGCTGGCTGATTGGGCGTAACAGATTCCGTGGTAGATCTCGTCGCTGACGAGTCGCGTGCCGTGGTTGTCACACCAGCGGGCAATGGCGCTGAGTTCGTTCGGCGCCACCATCGACCCGGTCGGATTGGCCGGACTCGCGAGAACGAGGCCAGCCGGCACGACATCGAGCGCATCGAGCATGCGGATCGTCGGCTGGAAGCGTGTTTCCGGCCCACAGGGCAGGGGCAGCACTGTGCAGCCAAGCGCAGTCAGCATGTTCCGGTACGCCGGGTACCCGGGCTGCGCGACGACCACAACGTCGCCGGGTTCGAACGCCGCGAGGAACGCGAGAAGGAATGCACCGGACGAGCCGGTGGTCACCGCCACGTCGCCGGGCTGCACCGAGATGCCGTAGGTGCGCCGATAATGCGCCGCGATCGCATCGCGCAGAACGGGCAACCCCAGCGCACCGGTATAGCCAATGCGGTCCGCGTCCAGCACGCGGTGCGCCTCGGCTCGTACCTCCGCCGGCGCCGGCGTCGACGGCTGGCCCGCGGTGAGGTCGTACACCGGGAGACCCGAAGCGCGGCGGTGCGCCACCGCCTCCAAGATCCGCATGACGTAGAACGGCGGCACCTGACCGCGGGCCGACACCCCCAGCACGCTCATCGCGCTCTTGTCCCCACGAATTCAGTCGATGCCATGCTCCGCTTGGCCCTCGTTCCGATGATCACTCGCTCACGTCGACCCAACCGCCGCTGCGCCAGTACTCCCCCTTATCACGGCTGAGCAGTCCTTCCTCGACCAGATACCGACGTAGCGCGGCCACGTCCTCGTGCCAACTTCGAAGTATCGCGTTCACGCTCGACTCGTCGTAGCGACGACCGGGCTCGAAGGCGGAAGCCAGGTACTCCAGCACCACTCGTCGCTTGCGCGCGGCCGCCGGAATCGCGGTTAGCCGGCCGTCGCGCAGGTACGCGCGGAGAACCCGGCTCGTCGGCGCGTCGACTGGGCCAAATGACGGAGCCGGACGAGGCGGCGTCTCGGCGCGGACCGCGTCGGCGAACGCTTGCTCACGCAGGATGAACTGACCTCCGGCGACGGCGACCAGACCCCCTTTCAGCAGCCGGGTCAGCGCCGCGTTCGCCTGCTCCTCAGAAAGCTGGGCTCGATCGGCGATCTCCGACGGGCTGCGCGCTCCGAGCGCGAGTGCGGCGACCACTCGCAGCCGACTCGGAGATGCGAGCTGCCCGACAATCATGCGCGTCGTGAGCACGTCCGGGCCGGGTTCGCTCACCCTCCGGACGTTAGCAGCGAGAGCGTGGCGCTACGGTTCCGTCGTGGGCGCGTACCTGACGGACCTGGATCTTGCGCGCTCACTGGCCGATATCGCCGACCGCATCTCCCTCG